>Ga0209687_1000087_pt1 | contig 35850 bp, 22 predicted proteins | sample GraSoiAngelo_136_FD_185893 | JGI IMG/M metagenome (GOLD analysis project Ga0209687, IMG submission 185893) | Grasslands soil microbial communities from the Angelo Coastal Reserve, California, USA - 14_0929_09_20cm (SPAdes) (version 2) | ecosystem: Environmental > Terrestrial > Soil > Grasslands ...
AAGAATAAGGTGGTCAGCGGATGGCCCGGGATGTTGTACTTTGTAGCGCGCTTCTCGGCGGCCGCATCGCGCCGTCTCAACACAAAAACGCACGTGGCCGTGAGTCCGAAGAAGATGAAATCAACCGACACGACATAGTTGAGGATCTGTTCATAGCGGCCTGACAATGCGATGATAATCGCGGTCGCTCCCTGCATCGCTATAGCGACTACGGGAACCCGTGTTCGAGGGTGAAGCCAACCCACTCGTTTGAAGAACAGGCCATCTTCCGCCATCGCGTAGTAGACCCGCGGAGCCGTCAACATGCCCTGGCTCAGAAATCCGAGCGTGGAAACGGCGATTCCCGCCGCAATCGCTCGCGCTCCGGCTTCTCCAAAGCTCGCCCGCATCACATCCGAAGCTGGGGTTTCGGTCGAAGCAAGGCCGCCGGGTCCCAATACCTTCAGATCTACGAAGTTCATAGCAAGATAGAGCAGGATCACTCCGACTACGCCAATGATTAGTCCTCGGGTGAGATTCTTTTCGGGCTCGCGTATCTCTCCCGCTACGAAGCTTGCCGTCTGCCATCCGCCGTACGCGAAGAGCACGGGTATCATCGCGGCTCCGACCGCGGTCAGCAGATCGCCCGAAAACGGCCGATCAAGCAAACTTTGAGTCAGGACTTGCTGACTTCCTCCGAACAAGCCGACCGCGATGACGGCGCCGATTGCAAAGATCTTTAGCACCATTAAGACGTTCTGAACCGTCGCTCCCGTTTTGACCCCTATACAGTTGACGACGGTCAGAGCAGCCAGCACGACGGTGGCGATGAGGGCTGTAGACACAGGCTTGGATATCAGCGTGCTGAAGTAGTGGGCGAAGGTGACCGCCACGGCAGCCATACCGCCGGTTTGCGTCACCAGCAGCAGCCCCCAGCCGTAGACGAATGCGACCGATGGATGATAGGCCTCGCGAATATAAGCGTACTGGCCTCCCACCTCGGGCCGCCTTGCCGCAAGCTCCGCGTAGATGAAAGCCCCCGCGAGTGCGATTAGACCGCCGAGCGCCCAGACGGAAATGATCAGAAAAGGCGTGTGGACTTGCCGGGCGGCTACATAAGGATTGATGAATATGCCCGAACCGATGATACCGCCCATCACGATCATCGTGGCGTCGAAGAGGCCGAGCTTGCGCGCCAGTTTTGGCCGCGAAACTGGCTCAATAGGTTTCTCGGTCGCCATAAGTCACAAGCCGTTCATGTCGATACGCCCCGTCTTGTATCACGCTATGACGCGGGGCGAAAGCCGGCGCTAGGCAGCGAGCGCTACGCCGCCGGATTGGCGGGAAGGGAAGGCACGACAAACTTCATCGACTCAATATCAAACTCAATATCAAACTCGATATCCGCGATGACTCGCATGAAAAACAGTTCCTGTGATATTTAACAAGGCCGACAACCTCGGCAAAATTACAAACAGTCTTTTTCGTGGAGGAGAAGATGAAAAAATCTTTGATGATCGCCTGTGTCCTGTGTCTCTTTTCCGTGTCAGCGTCCGCGCAGGAGTGGGCCAAACAGCGCGCGGACAAATCACCTCGCCATCAGGAATGGGTCGCGGTTAAACACGACAACCGCACCGTAAATTCCTTTATCGTATTTCCGGAGGTCAAGAACAAAGCCACCGCTGTGGTAGTAATTCACGAAATATTCGGCATGAGCGATTGGGTTCGCAGCCTGACCGATCAGCTCGCCGAAGCGGGCTACATAGCGATCGCTCCCGATCTGCTCTCGGGCATGGGTCCGAACGGCGGCGGATCGAGCGAGTTTGACCGCAATGGAGTGGGCCAGGCGATCCAGAAGCTCCCGGCCGATCAAATAACAGCCGATCTCAACGCGGCGGCGGATTACGTAGCCAAGCTGCCCGCGTGCAACGGCAAAGTCGCCGTAGCCGGATTCTGCTACGGGGGAAGTCAGACCTTCCGCTTTGCTACGAACAGGCCGAGTCTCGCGGCGGCGTTTGTGTTTTACGGAACCGGTCCAGACAGCAAGGAAGCGATCGCAAAGATCAAGTGTCCGGTGTATGGCTTCTATGGCGGCAACGATGCGCGAGTCGACGCGACAATTCCAAAGAGCCAGGAATTGATGAAAGAGGCAGGCAAGACCTACGAGGCGGTTACCTACGAAGGCGCGGGACACGGCTTCATGCGCGCTGGAGAGGACCCCGCAAACACGAACGAAGCTAACAAGAAGGGGCGCGACGAGGCATGGGTGCGCTGGAAAACTCTGCTCAAGAAACTGTAATACCGGTATTAATCTAAGGAAGTCTCAGCGGGGAACTGGTATCTGGAGAGAGAGCATAATGAAACAAGCCGGTGTCGCCTTCTTAGTAGCAGTCCTGAGCGGCGGTATTATCTTGCGGTACTTCGAGCAAACCGGGCTGGCCCACGGAGCCGTTCACGCCGGGTCGTTCTTATCGGCGGATACCCCGACAATAGGCAGCACGGGCGCCGACGATCTCGATGCATCCAAGAGCGAGATGCAATCTCTGATCGAGCGCTACACTGTGGATCGCGGCGCGTTGAACCGCTTCTACAATGTCGAAAACTCCGCGGCGCGGCAAAAGCGGCTCAAGCAATTTCTGGATGATTGGCTGGCGATTGTCTCCCGGCAAGTATTCGAGTCGATGAGTGAAAATGGCCGCATCGATTATCTCCTCTTCAAAAACTATCTGGAGCACGAGCTCAGACAGATGGACATAAAGGCAAAGGCCCAGGCCGAAGCCGCGCAATTGATCCCATTCGCGCAGGAGATCACCGATCTCGAGGATTCGCGGCGCAAGATGGAGAAGATCGAACCGTCGCGCATCGCGGTTCTGCTCACGGCGATGAACAAGCGGATCGATGCCACACGCAAAGCCGTGGAGGCGGGTCTGCAGCCAGAGTCCAAGACGGGCGGCGCGCAGTCTAAGACCGGGAACGCGCAAGGGCCGCAAACATCAGCGCCCATCGCTCCGCTCAAAGCTAAGAAGACCGTTGCGAATCGAGCCGCGGTTACGATCAATTTGCTCAGGACCACTCTCAAGAATTGGTTTGGCTTTTACAATGGCTACGATCCGATTTTCACCTGGTGGGTGGAAGCGCCTTACAAAGTCGTCGATCAGTCGCTGCAGAGCTATGCGGCGATGCTGCGCGAGAAAGTGGTGGGTATAAAACCAGGGGATGAAGGGGCGATCATCGGCGATCCTATTGGCCGTGAAGCGCTGATGAGCGAGCTTGCCTATGAGATGATCCCGTACACTCCCGAGGAGCTGATCGCGATTGCAAACAAGGAATATGAGTGGTGCGAAGCTGAGATGAAAAAAGCTTCGCGGGAGCTGGGCTACGGCGACGATTGGCGCAAAGCGCTCGAGCACGTAAAGACGCTCTATGTCGAGCCCGGCAAACAGCCGGAGTTGATTCGCGAGCTGGCCGTCGAAGCCATCGATTTCATGGACAAGCACGATCTTGTCACAATTCCGCGGCTTGCCCGAGAGACATGGCGAATGGAGATGATGACCCCGGAGCGCCAGCTTGTCAGTCCATTCTTCCTCGGCGGCGAGACTATCCAGGTCTCCTATCCAACGAATGGAATGGGCCACGAGCAAAAGATGATGAGCATGCGGGGCAACAATATTCACTTTTCGCGGGCTACCGTTTTTCACGAGCTGATTCCCGGCCATCATCTTCAGGGATTCATGGCCGCCCGATACCGCCCTTACCGCGCGCTGTTCGGAACACCCTTCTGGACGGAGGGCGGCGCGTTGTACTGGGAGATGCTGCTGTGGGATATGAATTTCGCCAGATCGCCGGAAGACCGAGTGGGCATGCTCTTCTGGCGGATGCACAGATCGGCCCGAATCATCTTCTCTTTGAGTTTTCATCTCGAGCAGATGACGCCCGATCAATGCATCGAGTTGCTGGTGGAGAAGGTTGGGCACGAGCGCGACAACGCAACTGCCGAAGTTCGACGCTCGTTTGCGGGGGATTACGGCCCGCTTTATCAATGCGCCTATCTGCTCGGCGGCTTGCAGCTTCGAGCATTGCATCGCGAGCTTGTCGACTCAGGCAAGATGACCAATAGGACTTTTCATGATGCGGTGTTGAAAGAGAATCGAATCCCCATCGAGATGGTTCGAGCCAGCTTGACGGGCCGGAAGCTCGCGCGCGATTTCAAATCGAGCTGGCAATTCTATGGTCCGAATCCGGGACATTAAGATTACTCCATAGCGTAAGCGGGATCGCCGAGTATTTTATTGACACGTTCTTGAATTGAGCTACCATGAATCTCGTTTAGATACTTGCCCCGCGCCTGACTATCCCCACCCCAGTAATTAGAATTTCCCCAAGAAGGAATACAATGAATAACAAAGGCTCGGAGTACGTCCTCACCGTTGTGCAACACACGTACTGCTCGGATTGCGCGCTAATAAAGAACAAAATCGCCGAAGTTTACATAATGTCCGGTCTGCCGCGGGGCGAAGAATCGAGGTATTGGCGGATGCAGATCCTATCTCCTCCGTGGGATCGGGATGCTCGGCGAAACGAATTTCCGGCGGGTTTTCATAGTGTGGATGTGCCGGCGCTCAAGCTGGAGATCAACGGCCGAACGGCGGCGATTACGCAGGCGCCGGGTACGATTTCAGCGATACTCATAAAACTCAAAGACATGTTGCGCGAGCACCGCAGCAATGATCAGATGGCCGCCGAGATCAAGAAGCTTGCAACGACAGCCTCTCATAAATCTGAAGAAGCTGTTTGCCCGGTCGTATAGAAAATCGTTCCCGCATATTTAGATTAAATAGTCTCCGCTCTGGTGAGATTCAACGGCGGTTCCTCCGCGCGCTCCGGCAATAATGTAGGGGCGGCGCCTTGTGGCCGCCCCTCTTTGCGTTGCGATTAACCTACAGTGATCTTCAGCGTCTGAGATGTAGGTGGGTTGATCCTGAACTCCTCCGTCAATCTTCGCTCACTCGATTTGACCGCTCGAACCGATAAGATATAGTAAAACGGTGCTGAGTGATTTGGCCGTGCGAAACGCTGATGGCTAATAGCCATATTGCGGTACTCTATGCCTTGCGTTTTGACGACTCGCAAAGACGTCGACGTAATTGAGAAGTCCGGCCGGCTTGAGCGGAGAACCACCTAATGAAATCTACTAAAGCTATTCGCATATTAAGGACTACATTTGTTGCGATCCTCCTTGCGCTGCCAGGACTTGTCAGCCCGCGTGCAGCGCTGCCTTTCGATCAGCCTGTCTTCTTTGATCTCGCACCGAGTTGGCAGACGCAAGATCAGGCGACCTCCGGATCGCAGGCGGTTCCGGCGGGCGTTCCGCCTGAGGCCGTAGCTCGCGGGCGAAGTCTCGAATCCAACTACATCGCTCACGAGACAAGCGGCACTCTCTTTAAAAACGTCGCAACCGTGCTGACAAGGAGATATTACGACTCCAAGTTCAGACGAGACGTTCTGCCGAAGCTCGTCTCGGAATACGCGGACAAGGCGAAGCGCGCATCGACACTCAAGGATCAACGCGACGTTGTGGAGGAGATGCTAAGCCATATCCCTTCGTCGCACCTCGGCCTCATGTCCACGACCACTCACAAATATATAAGCGCCGATCTGGAAGGCCGCTCCTATCCTACCTTCGGGGTACAGGTCATAGAAGAAGGCGGAAAGTTTTATGCCTTCTTCGTGCTTGAAGGCGGTCCTGCTCAACGCGCGGGGCTTCGGCCCTGGGATCGAATAGTCTCTATAGACGATGTTCCCGCCGAGAAATCATCCCGAGTGGATTGGAGGTCCGACGATGCTTATATCGCCGACGACCGTGATCCGCCGGTGCATTACCTGCTCACCGAAAAAGGCGATACTCTCAAGCTCAAAATAGAACGTAAGAAAGACAAGTTCATAACTCTGAGCATCAAGGCGGAGGACTACCCCCCGTTTGCCGCCGCGAAAGCGAGCGCGCGCCTTTACAAAGTCGACGGCCGCGACATCGCTTATATTCACATCTGGTATGTTCATATGTCGGGAGTACCGGAGCTGCTGAAGAGCAAGATGGAGGGGGAATTCGGCAAATGTGACGGGTTCGTGCTCGACCTGCGAGGACGGGGCGGCAACGGCATGGCCATTGCCAGGATACTTGATGTGGTGGAGTCGGAAAGTAAGTCGAGGCACTGGCCTGTAGTCGCACTGATCGACAGGCAGTCAAGAAGCGCCAAAGACATTCTCGCCTATGAGCTTAAGAAGAGAGGTATCGCGACCCTCGTAGGAGAGCCCACGGCCGGAGCCGTCATACCGGCTTCGTTCGCCGATGTAGGGCACGATTCAGTGCTTATGTTTCCGAGTTTCAAGCTGGGTAAATATACCGACTTGCTCGAGTCCAAACCGACAAAGCCCGATGTATTCGTCGAGCGGGCCGGGCCTCTCAGCGGCGGTGAAGATCCAATTCTTAACGCCGGTCTCGCGGAAGAGGCAAAGTTGATCAAGCGCCGTGAGAAATGAAGGGCAAAGCGCTCTTTCGTCGCTTTGCGTTGAAACGATAAACGAAGCTGTTCTATTTTGAGCCTGCTCGACAGCAGGCGAATCGGAGCTCACAATGAAAATCATCGGTTCGATTAGTGTTTGTATCCTCCTTATTTCCACATTCGTTTCGGCTACGCCGTCAGTTTCGGCGGCCGATCCCAAGCTCACACCCGCCGAGCGCGCCGAGGCTATCAAAATGCTGAAGCAGTCCGAAAAAGAGTTTCTCGATCTGGTCGAGAACCTGAGCGACGAGCAGTGGAATTTCAAACCCGCGCCGTTCAAATGGTCGGTAGGCGAAACCGCGGAGCACATTGCGCTCGCCGAAGGTCTCCTGTTCGGCCTGGTTCAGCAAACCCTCGCGTCGAAGCCTAACCCGGATTGGGAGACTAAGACGCAGGGCAAAGAAGTCGTTCTCGAAAAAGTTCTTGCGGCGCGAACCGGCCGAGCACAGGCTCCGGGCGCGATTCAACCGATGAATAAAAAGATGACGAGAGCCGAAGTGATGAAGCTATTCAAGGAAGGGCGCGAACGCAGTCTGAAGTTCATCGAAACAACCGACGCGTCTTTCAAAGATCATACGTTCGACAATCCGTTTCCAGTATTCGGTACCCTCAATGCATACCAGTGGTTTATCTACATACCTCAACACAATTTTCGCCACAATAAGCAGATTGCCGAGGTAAAGGCGAATCCGAAGTTCCCGAAGTCCTAGCGCGAGCTTTAGCGCTGTTCAAACATCTGGAGATCTCTTAATGAAAACCACCGGGCTATTGCTCTCGCTTGTCGTGCTCACGGTAAGCGCGGCTTTTCCATACAACGTAACGAGCGCCGAGCCGCCGCTGAAGTTCAAGATTGTCGAAGCAACCATCTCGCAGATTCATGAAGCAATGCGATCAGGCAAGCTCACTTGCCGGGAACTCGTTGAGGCGTACATCGCGCGTATACAGAAGTACGATCAGTCCACGCGGCTGAACGCAGTCGTGATAATAAATCCGGAAGCGCTCGCCGATGCCGACAAGCTGGATCAGGAGTTCAAGCGAACGGGACAGCTTCGTCCTCTTCACGGCATACCCGTGATCGTCAAAGACAACTACAACACAAAAGGGCTCCAGACCACCGGCGGTTCGCTTGCAATGAAAGGGTCGCTGCCTCCCTCGGATGCTTTTCAAGTCAGAAAGATTCGCGAGGCAGGCGCTATCGTGCTCGCCAAATCAAACATGGCCGAGTGGGCGTTCAGCCCGTTGATGACCGTCAGCTCGATCGCGGGCATTACTCGAAACCCATACGATCTTGATCGCGTTCCCGCCGGTTCCAGCGGCGGCACGGCCGCGGCGGTTGCCGCAAGCTTCGGGACGGTTGGCCTGGGAACGGATACGGGTAATTCGATCAGAGGGCCGTCTTCGCATAACTGCCTGGTCGGGATTCGGTCGACGATGGGGCTGGCAAGCCGCGCCGGGATCATCCCGCTCTATCTTAGAAACGATATCGGCGGACCGATGGCCCGAACGGTCGAGGATGCGGTCAGAATACTCGATGTGATAGCGGGCTATGATCCCGCCGATCCGATCACGTCGCATTCCGAAGGAAAAATTCCGAAGACCTACACGCGGTTTCTCGATAAGAACGGTTTGAAAGGCGCGCGAATCGGCGTATTCAGGCTTTACATCGACGCGCCTTCGGCCGATCCACGGATCAAGGCCCTTGTTGAACAGGCGATTCAGGAATTGAAGAAACAGGGAGCTGAAATCGTCGATCCGGTCGTGATCCCGGACTACAACAAACTCATTCAGAACATCTGGTGCGACGTGTTTCAATACGACGTGAACAACTATCTCGCTTCACTTGGGAGCGCGGCGCCCTACAAAAGCATTGCCGATATCGTCAAATCCGGCCTGTATTCGCCCTATATCGAAACGAGACTCAAGCGAGCGGAAGAAAACAAGGAGACTCCCGATCAGATGAACCCGCCTTGCCAGGATCTCTACCGTGATCCCCGCAATATCGCGTTTAGGGATGCCATACTGAAAGTCATGGATGCCGAGAAGTTGGACGCAATCATCTATCCGACGTGGAGCAACCCGCCGCGAAAGGTCGGAGATACGGAAAGCCCCGCCGGGGATAATAGCCAGTACCTTTCACCTCAGACGGGCTTTCCCGCGATCACCGTTCCGATGGGATTCACGAACGGATCACTGCCGGCAGGGCTGACATTTGTTGGACGGCTCTTTGCCGAATCGGAGTTGATCAAGCTCGCATACGCGTATGAACAGGCGACCGGTCATAGGCGACCGCCCCAGAAATTTCCCGAGCTTTGAGCAACGCGTAATGCAGAATTATCCGCTCTGGACGATGTTGCCGGTTCGGTTATATGCTCCAGGGACGTATTGTGGCGAAAACGGAGGCGGTCGTGAGTCCGGACGAATGCATTCCCAATTTGCCGATCAAAATTCCTGATACAATGAAGTATCCAAAAGTTGATGCGATGATCAACGACGCCGAAAAACTGCACGCTCCACCGCGACATATCGAGTGGCTGCATTCGATTGTTCGAGTATTTCTGGCGCTCGTGGTCATAGCCAACGCGGTTACACCGACGGCGCAATTGTCGGCTCTGGCGCCGCGGCCCTGGGCTCGTCGAGCATCGCACTCCGAATCCGCCGCTAAATATCCCGAGAAACTATCGGCGGAGGAATTCGCCAGGCTGGTGAACAGCCTGTCGGAAGAGGGCGGATTCTTTCGGTCCGACAACTTCACCTCGAATGAGACTTCTTATCTCCACGTAGTAAGCAAGCTGCACCAGTTGGGGGCCAGCGGCGGAGCATACATAGGCGTCGGACCCGAGCAGAACTTCACCTACATAGCGAAGATTCGGCCAAAGATTGCGTTCATCGTCGACATTCGCAGACAGGCAATCATTCAGCACCTGATGTTCAAAGCCATTTTTAATATGGCTTCAACGCGTGCTCAGTTCCTGTCGCTGCTGTTCAGCCGATCCATACCAAAAAACAAGCTTCCAAAGGCGGACGCGCCCGTTGTCGATATAGTCGGCGCTATCAGTGACGTTCAGCCGGACGAGCACACTTATAAGAAGAACCTTGCGGAAATCCGAAAGGAGATAACTGACAAGTTCAAAGTGCAGCTCTCGGAGCCCGATATTTCGAGCCTTGAGTACGTATACAGGAGCTTCCGCACTGACGGTCTTGAAATCGGCTATCGCGTGGATGGACGGCGCGCCGACTGGTTTCCAACGCTGCGCGAGTTGATACTCGAGACGGACCAGACGGGAAAGCTTGGTAACTTTCTCGCAAGCAAAGAGGACTATGACTTTGTCCGAGACATGGAGCGAAAGAATCTCGTAATTCCAGTCGTAGGCGACTTCGGAGGCAAGAAAGCACTCGCGGCGATTGGAGAATACCTGAAGAAAAACGGCTATACAGTTACCGCGTTTTACGTTTCGAATGTCGAGCAATACCTATTTCAGGGTCTTGTCTTTCCGGACTTCGTTGAAAACGTGCGCAAGCTGCCCATCGACGAGCACAGCCTCTTCATCCGAGCTTATCCCAATCAGCGCTACATGCACCCCGCCCGAATCGGCAGGCATATGATTACGACTCTGCTGCAGCAAATGAGCGTGTTTATTAGCGACTTCGATGAAGGGCGATACCTGAGTTACTACGACCTCGTTTCAACCCACTACATAGCCGGCGAGAATCCACCCCGCTAAGGGTCTCGTTAAAAAGAACATCCCGTTTTGTCTTCCGGCCGCGGAGAGCATTGCGTGTCAAGTTTCGCGTGATCGAAATCGCGGAGCTCAGAGACGTTCTTGTCTCAGTATTTCAGCAGTCGCGTTACTATCGGGCCGCTCGTTCTTCCTTTACCGCCGAGCTTGTTCTATTATTCGCCTTCGCCAAAATTTGAGCCGTACTTACATTGGATCCGAGATCGAATTTAAATGTAACGCGAGGAGGTGCGATGAGGAGAGCAGCAGCCGCGATGATATTCTGGCTGGCGTTGGCCGGCCTGACCACAGCGGGCGCTCCTGGGCTTGCTAGCCCGGCTGCGCCAAAGGCCGAAGACGACTTTCAACTGGTCAAAGTAGCCGAGGGCGTTTATGGCGCAATAGCGAAATCCGGGGGCCTGGCGTCTGGCAACGCGGGCTTCATCGTTGGCGATTCGGGTGTCCTGGTCGTCGACACATTCTTCACGCCGATTGCGGCCAATGAACTGATTGCCGAGATCGGAAAAGTTACCTCGCAGCCGATCAAATACGCGGTGAACACTCATTACCATCTCGACCATACCGGCGGTAATCAAGTTTTCACCGAACGCAACGTACCTATCATCGCGCAGGAAAACGTAATGAAATGGCAGACTACGAAGAACCGGAAATTCCTGCCGACTCCCGAAGAGATGCAGAAGCGGCGCGCCGATACGGCGAAGCAGCTTGCCGATACGCCTGCTGATCAAAAGGACAAACGCGCGCAGCTCGAACGCCAGTTGAGCCGAATCGATGTGATGATGTCGATCAAGCTGACAAATCCCACGATTACCTTCAACTCCGGCGTCTTGCATCTCTACCTCGGAAGCCGTGAGGTCATACTGGTCACGCTGCCGGGACATACCGGAGGAGACACGCTCGTCTATGTTCCCGACGCGGACGTGCTCTTCACGGGCGATATGGGCTGGGCGAAGACGCTTCCAAATCTTGTCGATGCTACCGTGAACGATTGGGTTCCGTCACTCGACAAGATTCTTTCCCATCACCCCAATTCTAAGTTCGTTCCAGGTCACGGCGAGGTTGCCGGCGCAGCCGAGATGCGAGATTTCCGCGACTATCTCGACCAGCTCCGCACGACGGTGAAGCAGGCAATCGAGAGCGGCCTTACGATCGAGCAGGCCAAACAACAGCTCAAACTGCCGGAGAAATACAAGGGCTTCGCGTTTCAAAACTTCGCGCAGTCGAACATCGAGGATATGTACAAAGAGCTGAAGGGCACGAAGCAGACCGGTTGATCCGGCGCCGAAGCGCCATCACGCGTGTGCCGACGGGCTTTCATTTTCCCTAAAGCGTTCTGGCCCCGCTCAGCAGGCCGTGGCGCGGGCATAAAGCTGCAAGAGGTTCTCCGGCTCATCGTAAACGATCCGCCTGCCAGCGCGTAGATCGCGGCGCATCAGCCGCACCATCTTCGTCAACATAAGTTGAGCAGCTTGATTATCTCCTTCAGGCGCGTCTCCTGAATCTGTTTTAAGGCTTGGTTCGCTTTCCGATACACGCCGGGATCCGCCTGGTTTGGATCACCGTCGGAGAAGGGCGGTTGCGGCGCATATTGGATCAGCAATTGCGCCTCTTTAGCAGCCTCATCGCCTGCGAGCAGAGCTACTACCTTGAGGGCGCCGTCAATGCCCGCGCTGACGCCGCTCGTGGTGATGCGCGAGCCCGATACAACGTATCGCGGATAGCCCGGACTGACGATCACTTGAGGGAACAGGTTCAGACACGGCAGCGAGTCCCAGTGAGTCGTGGCTTCGTGGCCGTCGAGCAGCCCTGCGGCAGCCATCAAGAGCGAGCCGGTGCAAACGCCCATCACGTGTGACGCGGCCTCGGCGGCCCTGTTCAGATAAGCGATGTACCGCTTGTTGGTCATCATCTGTATCTGCCCCAATCCACCCGGCACCACCAACAGATGGAGGGATGGCGCGTCGTCAAATGTGTAATCGGGCACAACCTTGAGCTTTGAGTCCGTCTCAACCGGCTGCATGTCGGCAGCGATGAGATAAATGTTGTGAAAGTGCTGAGCGAATACTTCATAGGGCCCCGTGATGTCGAGCAAGTCGCACTGAGGGAAAATCGCGATGCCAATGTTGAGGGACGATGTCATTGTCTTAACTCCTTTTCCGGGCGGACCAGTAACCTCTCAGCGCGGCGCGCCGGGAGGAACCAGATAATGTTTGTTGACCTGCGCGCGGGGCGAGCGCGCCGGTTCAAATCCTGCTCTGATAACCGCGCTACGCTTCGAGAGGCTGATCGGGTTCTTCGCAGTTGATCAGCCACGATATTCCGAACGGATCTACGAGCACGCCAAAAAGCGCTGCCCAGAAAGTTTTCTCGAGCGGCACGACAACTCTACCGTTGCTTGAAAGCTCGCGAAAGATACGCTCGGCTTCGGCCGTGCTTTTGATTTGCAGCGAGAGTGAGAAGCCTTTCGGTTCCTCATAGCGTTCAGGAGCTACGTCGGCGGCCATTAGCACCTGCTCGCCGATGGTAATGCTGCCGTGCATTATCTTCTCCTGCCAGTCCGCCGGGACCTCGCCCGACATGGGGGAGCCGGCGTAACGAAAGATCGGTCCGATCTCGCCGCCCAGACATTGCTGATAAAAATTGAAGGCTTCCTCGCACCGTCCATTAAAACTCAGATAGGGGTTCATTTGCATATTCACCTCTTATCGGATCTTTAAGACCGCTACGTTTGGATCTGAATAGACCCTCTCAAAGTCCTCGGTCTCGTCCACCGAGTCCATAAAATCAGACCGGCGGTTCTCGGTGACAACGTACTCCGCTCCGAATCGCTCGCGAATAACTCGCGCCGGGGCGCTCTGATCTCCGGCGACAACCTTTTCGTATACGCTCCATAGATCGGGATCGCGATTATAGAGATAGGTCGGATCGAGTCCGGTTATAAACCTGTTGTGCGAGTTGTAGTAGAAGAGCATCGGAAACTGATCCCAGTCCGTGTTGAATACCATCGAATCGACGGGAGTGTTGGCGGCAAGCCATTCAGCCGCGCCTTTGAACTTAAAGGGATCGTCTTCGTCGCGAACGCTCGTATATGCGCCCCACACATTCGATCCGATCCATATCACAAGAACAAGTCCAGCCACGCCGGCCCCGATCGAAAAGATCACCTTATCTCGAAGCCGGCTCGGCCGCCATTCGCCCGCGGACTCGATCCGCGGAGCTATGGTGAAAGCGGCGAACAGAACGGCAAAAGGAGGGAAGTACTCTACGAAGCGCCGCGACTTGAACAGCATCACCAGGAATACTGTAGAGATGATCAGGAAGAAGAGCGGCTTGAGATCCGCTCCAGTGCGCTTGAAGTCGAATGCAAATAGACCCGCGAGAAAAACGATCAGTGCGAGTCCGCTCCATTCGGCAAGCGGCCACGTTTCGTAGGGGTACCATTCCACTCCGACGCTGACGGAATAGTTCGCGGGCAGCTTCATCAGCGCGTGCTCCATCATCAGGCTCACATTTTTTGGGAAGTACGGATTGATCACCAGGCCGGCCGCTATACCGACGAGCGAAGCAAGCGCCGGCTTTAGATCGATTCCGCGCGATGAAAGATATTCGGCGACCGCGTAAGCCAGTGCAAAGACGAACAGCAATGGAAAGAGGCTGTACGACCACACGAAGACAAAGCCGAGGACGGCAAGTAATAAATACTTACGTTCCAGTATCAGGTAGCAGCCGAGGCCGAGCAGCACTATCGAAAGTCCCGGCGCCCGAGTCATCGACATCCTGTATAGAAAAGGTTGGGCGCTTCCGATCAGCAAGGCGAGCCACAGCCAGCGGAATCGTATCTTATACACGAGGAGCAGCCAAAAGAGCGTTGTCAGCGCGAGGCTCGAGAAGAATACAGCGGCCTGTTTTGCGCCCGGCCGCAGGTCTCCATAGGTGAACGGGATCAACAGAACGTGAAACAGAAAGTGATGATCCGCATATTGACGCTCATTGAGAGTCGTCAACGGCAGCGAGTTGAATTCCGGCAAGTGCGGAGCTGAATCCCGCAGCATGCGGCTCCATTTGATGTGGTAGTACCCATCATTGTCGAGAATTGCAGGACCCGCGAATTCGATCGTGTACATCACCGCGAACACGACGGCAAAAGCGAGCCCGATCTCGGCGAGCCTCCGAATGCGCTTCCGTCTCGGGTTTATCTCGTGAGATGTGGCCGCGTCATCGATCGGAACTATCAGTGAGTGTTCCTCGCTGGTGGCCATATGAGGTTGAAAGGCTGGTCTCGATTGTCGGCGATCCAAGAAGCACTATTTCACGCGGGCGGTGATATCCTCCACGCGCTTGCCGAGTTCTTCAAGCTGCTCGATCAACTGCGTCGCGTCAGGGTCTTCCATTTGGCGCAATTCGCCCGCCAGTTTTGTGATCCGTTCGGATAGCGAGGCCGCGTCGCGGCGGGCGTCGCTCTTGCTGAACAGCCTGTAAAGAAGGGATTGGGTCCTATGATCGAGATCCTCCGTATCGGCTTTGAGCTTGGCTACGAGCGCGGTGAATGCGATGATCTGAAGCCGTCTGAGATTCTTCGCCTCTTCATCCAGCTTTGTAGTTCGCTCGCCGAGCTCCTCGGTTCTCGCCTCCACTTCGCGCGCGCGCCTGTCGACTTCTTTTTCGAGAGCGTCCGTTCGAGTGGTTATGATCGCGGCCCGTTCCGTAGCTCGTCCGGCCTGATCCGAAGCGCGGGCCGCGCGGGTCTCAACGTCGGACATTTTGCTTGTGACTTTCTTCTCGACCGCGTCGGCCTGTTGTTTGGCGGCGCTCGCATCGCCGATCGCCTGGCCGGCCCTGCTGTCGGCCGCGTTTGCGCGGGCATTCAGATCAGTCATTTGCCCGGGAAGAGCGGAAGCTGTCTGCTGCAGTTGCGAAGTCGTCCCTGTTAAAGAGCCAAGCTCCGCGCGCTGTCTCGCAATAAGCTGGGCCTGCTGCTTGAGCTTCTTCGATGTGTCGTAGTCGACATCTTCCACCTGGCTCCTCAACTCGGCGACCACCCCCTGGAGCTGTTCCTTCGTCTGTTGATCGCCGGCCGCTCCGGCACTATGGGCGGCGTCGTTTGTGCCCGCGCGAACTCCCGTATTGTCGGAGCCAAGGAACATGATGTAGCCGCGAATGAAGGCAAGCTGCGATGAGTAGTGATGCGGAGCCGCGGCGAGCCAAAGCAAATAGGTCAATATCCAGAAGAGAAATACCAGAATGCCTGCGGAGATCGAAACGCGCAGAAACGCGCGATGAACGTTCGAGAGAATCTTGTGCGGTGCGTCGAAGAAATAGGGCTGCGTGAGCCTGGCGCTCTCCGGAAAAGCTTGAGAAGAGGTCCTTGCGCCGCTCTGCGTTGTCGACAGCGCCGGTCCGTTCGCCCTGCCTTTATTGCCGAAGGACGAGAAAAGCGGCCTGGCGAGATAAGCGATCAGAAAGCACAGAGTCAACACGGCTAACCAGACGATCCCCCACTTCCTCGAAGCGGCTGCGATTGAGTTCAAGTAATCGCTATATACTCTGCTGTCTCGTTCTCTCAGCAGCGGTTGCATCTGCCATACGCCGAGGGCGCGCTGATTGACCTCGGCAGTCATCGCGCTCACCTCCTGATCAACGCGGTCTTCTGAAAAAATCCTGTTCCGTTCCAGATAGTATTTGAGCCATTCCCTGAAAGCCTCGCGATCCTGGCCCGCGTCGAGGTAGTCATTCATCACCTGCATGGAGTCGCGCCAGGCGCCATCGTTGGCTGGATCGAACCTTGCGGTGATCCAGCGGCCCGGCCCATTACGGAAGTATCGCTCGTAATCCTGCTTGAAGGCCGCGTCTTTCATCAGCCAGTTCATGTCTTCCCAGCCCTGATAACCTTGAAGACCCAGGCCGCGTTGAATCGCGAATTGCTCGAGCGAAGACTTTGTTCGTGTCGGATTCACTTTTCCGCGGACCGCCAAATAAGTTCCCAGCGCTGAAAAAGCCATAATCAAAATCAGAGCCGGGCCCGTTACTCGCCATCCGCCAAAAAAGCGCCCGCCCATCACGGCCGCTATGGCGGCAAGAGGAGTGACTGCGAAGAACAGGAAGAGTACGAGGTAAGTAAAAAACAACTCATCTAGCGGCCGCGTGTCAGCGGATTGGCCGGCTCGGGCAAGTCCCGAGAAGATCGCCGCAAACGCAAGCACAAGCAGCAGAGCGAGCTGATTGCAGAGAAGAACCAGAAGAAAGATAAGCAACCGGGCGCCGAGTCGCCGCGAGCAGATTCGCTGCCAGAGCGAACCATTCATCCGGTCATAAATCTGTTTGCGGATTAACTGTACCTCGTCGTCTACGCCGTCTGATGAAATAGAATCGAGCTCGCGTTTGAGGGCCGCAAGTTTTATGGCGGCCGCGAGCCTTCCGAATAGAGACGCCTTACGTCTCTTTTCATCGAGGATTCCGAGGAACTCCCTCAGTACGTCAGCATCCCTGGCTATGACCTGATTCATCTTCGTGATTGCCTTTATGAATTCGTCACGTATCGAAATTTTGAATCGAACGCAGCTCTTCTCCGGTTATCGCGTCGACATATACCAGCCACGAAAGCGACTTTCCGGCGGTGATCTCCCATGCGAGGTGGATCTCCAGCCCTTTCCCTTTTTCTACGGGCAGAACGACTAGATGCTTCACGGTCAGATCGGAGCGGTCGCCAATCTTCACCTGTTGAGTCGCGCCGGAGATGTCGCGATAGCTGAAAGAGCGTCCGATCAGTTTTCGGGCGGCTACTTCTCGGTCGATGGCCGGCTGTGTCGGCAGGTCGACAAGCGGAATAAACCGATCATCCATTTGGATCAAACGCCCGGCGGCGTCCAGAACGATCGTAAGCTGCCCATACCCGCCCACTATTGGAACCGAATAAAGAGTCTCGCGATAAGTGATGCGCTTTGATCCATCAGAAGCTACAACGCCGACAAGCGAGATCGAGCTTGGATCGGCGCCGATGAGATCGCGCCACCTGTCGATAAAACTCTTTACACCTTCAAGAAGCGCTATGTCCGTCGAATTCGCTGCTGGTTGAAGATTGATGATCTTGATTCCGCCCTGGACGCCCAGCAGCGACCTCAGCCGATAGGTCAGTGGATAGAGATCGGGAGGCGTCTGAGGAATGTGATAAAAGTCCAGCAAGCGCCTCCATTCGCGCTCCGCGCTTGCGCGGTTGTCGTTTGAGTCCACGATAACCGGTGGATAATTCTGCTTCTGGGTGGCCGGAGCTTGAAGGGCGAAAGCCAGTATGAAGGAGAGGGCGATAAGATTCATAGAGAATCACGCAACAAAAACGCGATTATGCATCGCATGTCGACTACTGGCGCGCGCTAGAGAGTCTTGATTATTCCTGATTTGAAGGGGTCAGGCAAGGTAGCGGATCAGGGGAGTGTGCGCGAACGAATTTATTTACAATGAGGAAAGAAATCTCGCTCCGACCGCGGATTGCCTGGGCAATCTGACGGGCAGTTGAGTGGGTAAGCTTACTGGGCACTTGAGTGGGTAAGCTTACTGGGCACTTGAGTGGGTAAGCTTACTCGGTAAGTTGATGGGCAAGTTCACTGGGCACTTGAGTGGGTAAGCTTACTCGGTAAGTTGATGGGCAAGTTCACTGGCAGCCAGCCTGTCCAGCCGCTATTCTGAACCGATCGATATGGTCGAGTCCGCAGGGTCACACTCGTTAGAGTGAATGGACTCGCGAGGAGTACTCCGATGAGAGGAAGTAAGTGACATGCTTAAAAAGAGATTGAACAAAATGAATATCGTACGATTGACCATTATAGTAATGCTCTTTTGCGCTCTGCATCCCGGCAGCTCGCGGGCCGATGTAACCGATTCAGCTCCGGGTGGCTTCACAATCAAGATAAGCGTCAACATTCATGCGGCTCCCGCGGAGGTATATAACAAATTCCTCAAGAATATCGGCGACTGGTGGAGTCCCGACCATACTTTTTCGGGCGACTCTCACAATCTGTCGATCGAAGAACGTCCGCTGGGCTGTTTCTGTGAAAAGCTCCCGAATCAGGGTGCGGTCCGCCATATGGAAGTGATATTTCTTCAACCTGGGAAGCTCATAAGGATGTCGGGTGCTCTTGGACCGCTTCAGGCGCTGGCCGTCTCGGCTGTTGGCACGTTTACGCTATCGCCCACGCCGGAAGGCACGAAGCTCGATCTTACATATGTAGTCGGAGGATACTCGCCGCAGGGCTTGAATGGGATCGCGCCGATCGCGGACAACGTGCTGACCCAGCAGCTAACGCGCCTTAAAAACTATGTCGAAACTGGCAATCCAGCCGGCTCCGCAAAGAAGTAATGAAGAAGTTACCAGCGCGAAAGAGTGAGCGCTATTGAATTGAGTGCTATTGAACTGATCGCCATTGAACTGATCGCCATTGAACTGAGTCCGATTGACCTGAGCGCTATTGAATTGAGGATCCAGAGCATGAGCGAAGAATCCAGGCAGGCCTTGAAGGTGTTCTTTACAAATTGGATCTTAATCGGAGCCCTTTTCGGATTTAATCTTCTGCATTATCTAAAGCGAGGAGGCAAACTAGCACTCGCGGTAACTCTGATCTGCGGCTCGGTATTTATTGGCTGGGGCGCGGGCTATTTCTTTTTTTTCAAACCACGCAAATGAGGCGTGCGCGGCCGCAAAGAAATCTCTTCACTCGTGCGGCACAAAGAGTTTTCTCACTCATGAGACCACAAAGAGTCTCTTCACTCGTGCGGCACAAAGAATCTCTTCACCCATGAAGCGACAAAGAATTTCTTCACCCGCTGCGGCCACAAAGAGTCTCTTCACTCATGAGGACATCAATCGTCAGGGATATTAATCGCCGAAGGGCATCATTGACAGTTCTTAGAGTGGTTGCTTAATATGCGTAGTCCGCTATGAGACGCGCACTTCTTCTCAGAGTGGCCAGGTAGCTCAGATGGTAGAGCAGCGGACTGAAAATCCGCGTGTCGGCGGTTCAATTCCGTCCCTGGCCACCAATAAATCAATAGGTTATAGCGAATCAAAGGGGTGAGCTGTCGCCTTGTCTACAGTCAACCCTACGTTTTGGCGCTTCTTTGTTCTCGCCTGATCGCTAGGAGCCCACGGGCTCGCGGTGGTATTATGGGCGCTCGACTGCTGCTCTTATTTGAGTGAATTTGGACTGCGTGAACTTCGGTCCGCCGCTGGTCGGGACCGGGACATCTGCGACCTGTCAGAACTCAGGAACGAGACCACGTAGGATAAACAGACGCGCGGAAAACGAAAGTTATCTGAGAACGTTGGACTGATGCGCGGTGTACTGCTCCAATCGGAGATTTAGCGTGCCAGCTACTGACAACGCACTGTCGGTCGGGTAGCGTTGAAAAGCAGGTTCGCGCGAGTGCACTAGCGCCTTTATAGCCCATATCAATGCGCATGCCCCCCACGGTTTCTGCCTCGTGCTTTTTTCAACGCAATCGCCTATGAACGTATTCAGCTTCCGCAACCAAATCATCGAGGACTACAGCGGCTACGTTTCGAGTTTCATTTCTATCGCTCAATCACGGCTGCGAGAGTTCGTTGATCGCTGCTTCACGTCAGGATCGCTCTGGCCTGATCCGCTAATCCAACTGAACCCGACGTTCAAGCCCGGCAAGACGATCGATGAACTCGTAAGTGAAGGCGTTCTTGAGCCCGGGTGCAGCCAGGTCTTCCGACGCGAAAAAAGAGCGGCTGTCGGCAGCGGCGAAGACCTTCTGCTTCACCAACATCAAGAGGAAGCGATTCGCAAGGCGAAGGAGCGTCGGAACTACGTACTGACAACGGGCACGGGTTCCGGCAAGAGCCTCGCGTATATCGTCCCCATCGTGGATCACGTGCTGCGCACAGGTTCAGGACGCGGAATTCAGGCAATCATCATCTATCCGATGAACGCACTGGCCAACAGCCAGTTTGGGGAACTCGAGAAGTTTCTAAAGCTCGGGTTTGCTGACGGCAAAGGCCCGGTCACGTTTGAGCGCTACACCGGTCAGGAAGACGAAGAGACACGCACTCGGATCATCGCCACGCCGCCGGATATCCTGCTGACGAACTACGTCATGCTGGAGTTGATTTTCACTCGGCCGCGAGAGCAAAAACTCATCGCTTCAGCTAAGGGATTGAAATTCCTGGTACTGGATGAGCTTCACACCTACCGCGGTCGGCAAGGCGCCGATGTGGCGCTCCTGCTGCGCCGCGCGCGCGAACTGCTCGACGCCCATGAGATGCAGTGCGTCGGGACTTCCGCTACCTTGGCCGGGCGTGGCTCTTGGGATGAGCAGCGCGCGGATGTCGCCCGGCTCGCGACTCGGTTGTTTGGGGACGAGGTCGAAGGCAGCGACATTATCGGTGAGACGCTGGAGCGCGCGACGAAGCCAATCGACGAGACAAACGCTGGCGATGTCGCAGACATGAGCACAGCGCTCGCAATTGACGGCGGACGCTTGATTGAGAGTTTCGATCAACTCGCGGCGGATCCAATCGCTCGGTGGGTCGAAGGAACCTTTGGTATCGTACCGAGTGCGGGACGACTGGTTCGTTCGCCATCGATACCGCTAACCGGCAAGAATGGAGCTGCCGAACTCCTTGCACGACTCACAGGGGCACCTCCCGAGCGATGCAGGGATGTAGTCGCTGAAACGTTGCTCGCAGGCGCAACCCACATCCGACATCCGCGCACAGGATTCCCAGTTTTCGCGTTTCGACTTCATCAATTCATCAGCCGCGGCGATACGCTCTACGCCACCGTTGAAGCTCCTGAGGAACGCTATCTAACCATCCACGGCCAGCTCTACTCACCCGAGGATCGAGACAAAGTTTTGCTTCCACTGTGCTTCTGCCGTGAGTGTGGGCAGGAATACTATTCGGTGTATCTCGCGAAAGACCCGCAGACGGGCGTGCACAGGGTTGTCAGCAGAGAGGCCCACGAACGCACTGAGGTGCCGGGTCAGAAGCAAGGTCTGCTCTACGTCAATCCGCAGAAGCCGTGGCCGAAAGACACTGAAATGGAAGCGCAGCTTGGCTGGCTGCCGACGGATTGGGTCGAGGAACGGAGGGGCATACGGCAGGTGGTTGCATCGCGGCGAGAGAGGATGCCGCGATACTACATGGTTAAGCCGGACGGCGACATCGGGCCAGATGGTATTGATGCGGCATTCGTCCCGGTCCCGTTCATGTTTTGCCTTGGATGCGGCGTGTCGCACACAGCCCGTCAGCGTTCGGACTTCTCGAAACTCGGTACACTCGGCTCCGAGGGCCGGAGCACCGCGACAACGATCTTGACGACCTCGGCTGTTGTAGGGCTCCGCAGCGAAGAAACGATCCAACCGGAAGCTCGAAAGCTGCTGAGTTTCACCGACAATCGACAGGATGCTTCACTGCAATCTGGCCACCTCAACGACTTCATAGAAGTGGGGCTACTCCGCGGCGCGATCTATCAAGCTGCCGTTGCGGCCGGTATCGAAGGATTGCGGGATGAGACCATCAGCCAGAAAGTCACCACTGCGCTCGCCCTGCGTTTCGAAGATTACGCAAAAGACCCCACAATCAAATACGGGCGGGACAAGGTTGAAAAAGCTTTGCGCGACGTGGTGGGCTATCGAGTCTATCGCGACTTGCGCCGCGGTTGGCGCATCAACGCGCCGAACTTGGAGCAGTGCGGCCTCATTGAAATTGATTATGCCGAACTCGATGCCGTTGCCGCCGATGACGATTTGTGGAAAGCGCTGCATCCAGTTCTTGGCAATGCAGCCACCGATATTCGGAAGGGCGTCTGCCGAACGCTCCTCGACTTCATCCGTCGTGATCTCTGCACCGAGGTCGACTACCTTGAGAGCGATACGCAGGACCGGATCAAGCGAAACAGCTTCAACGAACTGCGCGACCCGTGGGCTTTTGATCCCGTGGAAAAACTCGACCAGCGAAAGATAGCGTTTCCCTGCTCGGAGCGCGAGGTGCGGGGTGAACGCGAGACTCGGGGTGAACGCGAGGCGGTCTTCATTTCGGCCCTCGGGGGCTTCGGGCAGTTTCTTCGCTCGACCAACACTTTCCCCGGTCAACTCAAGCCCGACGTGCCCGCGACGAGAGACATCATCATCGCGTTGTTCGAGGGATTACGACACGCATCCATCGTGCGAGAGTGCGCAGAAAGAGGCACGCGCGGGTATCGCATCAACTCCGGCGCACTCATCTGGCGCGCGGCGGATGGCACCAGGGCATATCACGATCGCATCCGTATGCCCACGGCCTCGGCCCCAGGCAGCACGCCCAACAAATACTTCGTCGAACTGTTCCGCTCGCGCATCCAGGCGCTTCGGGGCGTTTCCTCCCGCGAGCACACGGCGCAAGTGCCAAGCCAGCTTCGCGTGCAGCGGGAGAATGACTTCCGCGCTGCCAAGCTGCCCATACTCTTCTGTTCGCCGACCATGGAGCTTGGTATCGACATCAAGGACTTGAACGCGGTCAATCTGCGCAACGTCCCCCCCACGCCGGCGAACTATGCGCAACGCAGCGGCCGCGCGGGCCGCAGCGGGCAGCCGGCTTTGGTTTTCACCTACTGCTCGTTCGGTAGCCCGCACGACCAATACTTTTTCAAGCATCCCGAGCTTATGGTCTCCGGTCAGGTGCAAACACCGCGGCTCGATGTAGCCAACGAAGACCTGATCCGCTCACACATCCATGCCGTCTGCCTCCGCGAAACCAACCTCGACCTCGGCAATACCCCGGCCGATCTCATCGTGCTCGGTGGTGAGCCCCCTTCATTGGAGTTGCTACCGGACGTACATGAAAAAGTGCGCAGCCAGGCCGCCGCACAACAAGCGCGAGTTCGCGCCAAGGAACTGCTCAAAGCGCTCAGTCCATATCTCGCCAACGCCCCCTGGTATTCCGAAGGCTGGCTTGACGAAGTAATTCGCGGCATCCCCCTCGCCTTCGAGAGTGCGCTTGAGCGCTGGCGGTTCCTCTATCGTACCGCACGCAATCAGGCGGACGAGCAACACCGGATCATCCTCGATCACTCGCGTCCACAAGATCACGAAGCAGCGAAGCGTCTGCGGCAGGAAGCGGAAGCGCAGCTCAAGCTCCTCACCGACAAACAGAGCTTTGGCGAATCGGACTTCTATAGCTACCGCTATTTTGCCAGCGAAGGCTTCTTGCCTGGCTACAACTTCCCACGTCTTCCTCTTTCTGCCTTCATTCCCGGACGACGTACCAATCAAGAAGCCGAAGAATTCATCTCCCGTCCGCGTTTTCTCGCCATCTCCGAATTCGGGCCTGGCGCGCTTATCTATCATGAAGGCGCACGCTACCAAGTCACGCGCGTGATGATGCCGATGCAGGAAGGCGCCGGGGGCGATCTGCCGACCTCGAAGTTGATCGTGTGTAGTGAGTGTGGCTACTTGCATCCAGTACAGCAGGAACCCGGCCCATCAAATTGCGAGCGTTGTAACCAGGCCTTCGCGGCGAAGGATATTTGGTCAAACATGTTCCGCCAGCAGAACGTCGTTACGCGGCGCCGCGAGCGGATCAACTGCGACGAGGAGGAGCGCCTGCGGCTCGGCTACGAAATCAAAACCGGCGTGCGCTTTGCCGAACGCGACGGGCACCCGCTCTTCCGCACCGCTCGTCTGCTCATTGCTGGAGACCTCTTCGCCGAATTGCAATACGGCGACGCTGCCGAGTTGTGGCGCGTGAACTTAGGTTGGTCGCGCCGCGAAAACAAAGACGATCGCGGCTTCTGGCTGGATGTCGAACAGCGGCGCTGGAGCAAACGCGCCATCGATCCGGACGACGAGGAGGAAGACAACGGCAAGCCAGCCGCGCGGGTCCAGAAAGTCATCCCGTATGTCAAAGACCGCCGGAACAGTCTCGTCATCGCACTCACCGCAGAATGGAAACTGAATGTTATGGCCTCGCTCGAAGCCGCGCTGAAGCGGGCAATCCAGCTCGAATACCAACTCGAAGATTCCGAGTTGGCAACCGAGCCGCTGCCCACGCGGCAGAAGCGGCGGCGCCTGCTGTGCTATGAGGCAGCCGAAGGCGGAGCCGGCGTTCTGCGACAGTTGATCGAAGACCCAACCGCGTGGAAGCGAGTTGCTCGCACGGCACTGACACTTTGCCACTTTGACCCCGACACCGGCGCCGATCTCGGCAAAGCGGAATACGCCGAGGAAAAGTGCCAGGCGGCCTGTTACGACTGCCTGCTCAGCTACTTCAATCAACCTGACCACGAGTCGCTCGACCGGCACTGCGTCAGAGACCTGCTCTTGCAAATTATGGCGGGGACGATGGAGCCATCACCGGTTGAAATTCCGCGCGCCGAACATCTCGTGCTGCTCAAGCGCCTTTGCGATTCTGGGCTCGAACGCCAGTTTCTAGACTTCCTTGACAAGCACAACCTCCGGCTGCCCGAGCACGCACAACATCTCTACCCGCAGTTCGGCACGCGCCCTGACTTCGACTACTTAGGCGACAACCCCGCGTTCATCTATGTGGATGGTCCGCCGCACGACTACCCGGAACGCCAGTCGCGGGACACTTCGAAGACGGCGGCGCTCAAGAGGGAAGGGATCACCGTCATTCGCTTCCACCACGCAGCTGACTGGGAATCGATCGTCGCACAATATCCGAGCGTCTTCGGCACGCACAGCACCGGAGGTGGCGGATGAGTTTTGCACCCGGAACGCTCGTCAAAGCGCGCGGTCGCGAGTGGGTAGTCTTACCGGAATCAGAGGACGATTTTCTCGTTGTGCGCCCGCTAGGCGGCACGCTTCAGGAAACCGCCGGCATCCACTCCGGGCTCGAAACCGTCGAGCCTGCCACGTTTCAGCCGCCGGGAAAAAACGACCTCGGCGACTTCGTCTCCTGCCGACTTTTGCGAGATGCGGTGCGCTTCGGGTTTCGCTCCAGCGCCGGCCCGTTTCGTTCGTTCGGGCGGTTGGCGGTGCAGCCGCGGCCTTACCAACTGGTGCCATTACTAATGGCTCTGAAACTAGATCCAATGCGTATGCTGATCGCGGATGATGTTGGCATTGGCAAGACGGTGGAAGCGTGCCTGGTTGCCCGCGAGATGCTGGACCGAGGGGAGATCACGCGCCTGTGCGTTCTTTGTCCGCCGCATCTGGCGGAGCAATGGCAGCGTGAGCTCTCCTCGAAATTCAACATCGATGCCGAGCTTGTCCTTTCCAGCACCGCTCGTCGGCTGGAGAAGAATCTCCGGGCCGACCAGTCCATCTTTGACGCAAATCCTTTCGTTGTTGTCTCGATGGATTTCATAAAGTCCGATCGCCGCCGACATGACTTCTTGCGCACTTGCCCGGATTTCGTCATCGTGGACGAAGCGCATACCTGCGCTGCCTCCGCCGTTGGGCGTGGTTCATCACATCAAAGGCATGAACTGCTTGCGAAGCTGGCGGAGAAAGTGGATCGACACCTCGTCCTGGTGACCGCCACTCCGCACAGCGGCAATGAAGGCGCTTTCCGTTCTCTACTGACATTGCTGACGCCGGAGTTCGGCAATCTCCCGGACGATTTGAGTGGCCCCGACAAAGTACCTTTTCGCCGCCGGCTCGCCGCGCATCTAGTTCAGCGTCGTCGGTTCGATCTGCGGCACTTCCTTCAGCGCAACACACCGTTCCCAGACCGCAAGGACACGGAAACGCATTACGAACTCAGCCCAGCTTACAAGGCTCTATTCGAGAAGGTTCTCGACTATGCACGCGAGACCGTTTCAGATACTTCAGGGGGTGTGCTTCGGCAGCGGGTCCGTTGGTGGTCAGCGCTTTCGCTCCTCCGCGCAATGGCCAGCAGTCCTGCCGCGGCGGCCGCAACACTGACTGAGCGTTCCAACGTGCTCGAAGCCGACGACGAAAAAGCCGCGGACGAACTTGGACGCAAGTCCGTCCTCGATGCGACCGATGATTTGGGCGATGAAACCTCTGATGTTATGCCGGGTGCCGATCCGGAACCCGAGGGCGACAATCCGGTGCGACGCCGTCTGCTCGCGTTTGCCCGAGAGGCGAAAAGGCTCTGCGGAGATGAGGATCACAAACTAACTGAACTGCTGCCTCGCCTCAAAGCGTTGCTCAGTGACGGCTACAAGCCCATCATCTTTTGTCGCTTCATCCGGACCGCGGAATACGTCGCTGCTGAATTGCGCGACCGCCTTCGAAAAGTGGAGGTCACTTGCATCACCAGTCAGCTCGCCCCCGAAGAACGCGCTGCGCGTATCGAGACCCTCGGCAGTGACTCTGCCGCACCGCGGATTCTCGTCTGCACGGACTGCCTTAGCGAAGGCATCAACCTCCAGGAGAAGTTCGACGCCGTGGTCCACTACGATCTCTCGTGGAATCCGACCCGACACGAGCAGCGCGACGGCCGCGTGGACCGGTTCGGCCAGCCGCGGAAGGAAATCCGTATCCTCACCTACTACGGCACGGACAACCAGATCGACGGCATCGTGCTCGACGTGCTCCTGCGCAAGCATCAAAAAATCCGTAACGCTCTCGGCGTCTCTGTCCCTATGCCGGTGGACAGCGAGCAAATCATCAAAGCCGTTTTCGAAGGCCTGCTCCTCCGCGGCAAAGCCGAGACGCTCTCCGCACAATTGCTGCCGGGCTTCGAAGAATACTTTCGTCCGCAGAAGCAACAGCTCCACGACCAATGGGAGGCTGTCGCGGACCGCGAGAAACGCTTGCGCAAAACGATGTTCGCTCAGGAGTCAATCAAGTTTGAGGAGGTCGCCAACGAGCTCGCCGAGGCAGAGCGAGCGATAGGCTCGCCTGAGGAACTCGCCACCTTCTTTCGCTCCACACTCACGCTTTCCGGAGCGGTGGTGAACGACGACGCAGTGCTCAAGACTGATCTCGCGGGCATCAAGCCCGCAGTCCGCGAGGCTCTTGGCGAGGCGGCGAGTCTCAAGGTCGCATTTGAGCCGGTATCGACGAAGGATGTCACGCTGCTGCATCGCACCCATCCACTTGTCGAGGGGCTCGCCACCTACGTGCTCAATGCAGCGCTTGACCCATTGCTTGGCGGCATCGCGCGGCGCGCGGGAGTAGTTCGCTCGAAGGCCATAACAACACGGACCGTCTTGATGCTTTTGCGTCTGCGCTTTCACATCGTCACGACAACACGCGAGGGTGATCGCAACCTGCTCGCGGAGGATGCCTTGCTTGCCGCCTTCACTGCCGATCCGGCGTCACCGCAGTGGCTGCCAGAGACCGAGGCGGAGAAGCTGGTTGCTGTGAAGCCCGACGCCAACGTCCCGCCGGACATCGCGATTCAGCAGCTTGAGAGCATTACCGATCATCTCCCCGAGCTTGATCTCGCGCTCAACGAAGTCGCGCGTGCCCGGGGTCAACAACTCTTCGAAGCTCACCGCCGCGTGCGGAGCGCCGCCAGGGCTCGTGGCAGCTACCGCATCGAGCACAGCCCTCCCGACGTGCTCGGCCTCTACATCTTCCTTCCCGTGGTGAAACTCGCATGAAGCCGGCGTCCTCCTTCATTGCCATAACTAGCGAAGGTGGCTTACTCCCGGCGGACTTCCTCTCGGAATTGCTTGCGCCCAAGACCGCCATCGAAGGACTCACTCCCGTCTCCTACAATCTCGCGGAGGGCGAGCGGATCAACGAGCAGGTCAACCGAAGCTGGAACCGGCTAAAGGGCCGCTGGGCTGATTTCAAGAAGGCAATCGCGGAGAAGCAGTCGGGCGACTCGACTACGACCGAGACTCGCGACCGCTGGTTGCAGCCTCTTTTCCAGGAGCTCGGCTACGGCCAGCGGTTACCGCTCGCCAAGCCGATTGAGGTGGACGGCCGCAGCTATCCCGTTTCGCACGGTTGGGGCCATGTTCCGATTCATCTCGTCGGCTCGCATATCGATCTCGACCGGCGCACGCCTGGAGCAGTCGGCGCTGCCAAGGCCAGCCCCCACTCGCTCGTTCAGCAGGTGCTCAATGCCAGCGACGGCCATCTATGGGGAATGGTTTCGAACGGGCTCACGTTGCGGCTCCTTCGAGACAGCATCGCCCTTACACGCCTGTCCTATGTCGAATGGGATCTTGCCGCCATCTTCGACGGTGACCTCTACTCAGAGTTCTTCGTCCTCTGGCTCGTCGCTCACCAATCGCGCTTTGACGCCGAACGGCCAGAGCAGTGCCGGCTCGAGAAATGGAAAAAGATTGCGGAGGATAAGGGACTCCGAGCACTGGAAAAGTTGCGCCCCGGGGTGGCGCGCGCGATCGAGGCGCTTGGCGCCGGTCTCGTGTCGCACCCTGCCAACACAGCTCTGCGCATAAAGCTGAGCCGGGGCGAACTCAGCACACAAGAGTTCTACCGACAGGTGCTCCGCATCATCTACCGCATGCTATTCTTATTCGTCGCTGAAGACCGCGATCTCCTTCACCAGCCGATGCCCGATGCCGGCGCACTCAAAGAAGAGATTGAACAAGCCCTCCGCGCTCGCGGGCGCTATCGACACTTCTACGCAATTACTCGTCTGCGCGCGCTGACACTCCACCGCGCCGGCACGCCTCATTCCGACCTCTGGCACATTCTTCAGCTCCTCACCCAGAAGCTAGGCTCCGACGACGGATGTGCTGAACTCGCGCTCCCGCCCCTTGGCAGTTTCCTTTGGGATGCGACTCGCTCCACACCCGACCTCATCAGTGCGCTAGTGTCCAATCGCCACTTCCTCACGGCGATCCACGCCCTCGCCTTCGTGCAGGACGGATCCATTCGCCGGTCGATCGACTATAAGAATCTCGGCTCCGAAGAGCTCGGCAGCGTCTACGAAGGACTGCTCGAACTTCACCCGATCCTCAATGCCGACAGCGGCGCCTTTGAGTTGAACACTGCGGCCGGCAACGAACGCAAAACATCTGGGAGCTACTACACACCGGATTCGCTCGTGCAATGCCTGCTTGACTCGGCCTTGGAGCCGGTCATGGCTGAGGCTGTGCGCGGGAAGCAAGGCCAAGCCGCCGTGGATGCTCTCCTGAAACTCAAAATCTGCGACCCCGCAGTCGGCTCCGGCCACTTTCTCATCGCCGCCGCCCATCGTCTTGCCAAGGGAGTAGCCGCCTTCCGCTCTGGCGAGGATGAACCCAGCCCCGCAACCACACGCAGCGCCCTTCGCGATGTTATCGGCCGCTGTCTGTATGGGGTGGACATCAATCCTATGTCCGCCGAACTGTGCCGCGTAAATCTCTGGCTCGAGGCACTTGAACCTGGCAAACCCCTCTCATTCCTCGACCATCACATCCGCGTCGGCAATAGCCTCCTCGGCGCGACGCCCGCACTCATCTCCGCGGGGCTTCCCGACGATGCCTTCAAGTCCATCGAGGGGGATGAGAAGGCCGCCTGTTCCAGCCTCCGGAAACTAAACCGCGCGGAACGCGAGGGACTGCGCCACTTGTTTATTGCCGAGGACAACGCGATTCGAGAACGGATGTATCAGGCAGCAGCGACGATAGAGGAAATGAACGACAGTCGGCCCCAGGGCATACGACGCAAGGAGGCTGCCTTCCGCGCTACGCAATCCGACTACGATTTCGGGAAAGCTTGGGACTTGGCCGACCTTTGGTGTGCCGCCTTCGTAATCAAGAAACATTTCCCCACTGGGGCGAACGTCTCCGCAAGTCCTGAGCACTGGGCGGTCGCCAGTCGAGCCTCGACAGCCCAAGACGGTCTATTCGGCGTCACTGAAGAATCCCCGACGGTGAAAGCGAAGAAAACGAAAGCGCCGAGTCACGCGAGTTCAGAAACTCCTGTCGGCATTACAACGCAGCACCTCCGCGGCTTTGTTGAAGGCGGAGTGCTGCCCGACGGCTTGCTCGCTGAAGCGAAACGCCTTGCCTACGATTACAGATTCTTCCATTTCCACCTCGCCTTCCCTGAAGTATTTTCGCAAGGCGGCTTCGATGTCTTCCTCGGCAATCCGCCCTGGGAACGTCCAAAGCCTGAGCCAGCCAATTATTTCTCAGCTACCCATCCAGAGATTGCCAATGCCCAAACATCGGCAATCCGCGAGAGACTAATCGGGAAACTTCGACACAACGAGCCGGAAGCTTTCGCTCGCTGGATTGAACACGAACGCTACGTTCTTGGATCAGCCGCATTCCAGACCAACAGCGGATACTTCAAGCTATCAGCGGTTGGTAAGTTTAATCTTGGAAATACATTCGTTGAATTGTCCCGATCACTCCTTTCTCCCAGCGGGCGAGCAGGATTGCTCAACGTCTCCGGACTGGCCACCGATGACAGCGGAAGCGCGTTCATCTCTGATCTGATGAGAAGCCACAGTCTGGTGAGCTTCTACGATTTTGAAAATCGCAAAGGACTCTTTCCCGCAGTCGATCGCCGCTACAAGTTTTCGGCAATTACGATAGCCGGGTCTGCGAGCGCCGGACGAGAGGCGGCCGACTTCGTCTTCTTTGCTCAGAGCGTCGACGATCTGCACGATCCGGCGCACCATATCGAGTATTCTGCTGCTGACATTCAATTACTGAATCCACTGAGTGGAAACTGCCCAGTATTTCGTGAGCGGCGGCAAGCCGAATTGGTGAAGTCAATTTATCACAACGCGGATTTGCGGCGGCCACCCGCCGAAGTCTTTTGGGACTGGGATGCTGAACCAACATTCTTGTTTGTGATGTCTGATCACTCAGACCTCTTTTCGACTCGCGAAGAGCTCCGCCTTGCACAGTTCGACGACCGCCACATTGCGCCGGAAGTGAACGGTGTCCGTTGGTGGCCTCTCTACGAATCAAAGATGTTCCATCAATTCGAGCACCGATGGTCTAGCCTAACCACAGACGGGGAGCAGACAGACCTGGCGGAAATCGACAAAGCGCAGGCGAATCACGTTGCGGTTCCTCGTTACTGGATGCGCGCCGCTGATGCTGCAATCAAGCTCAATGAGTTGCCACACAACTGGTTGATAGCCATCCGAGAAGTAACTAACGCAACAAACGAACGCACTGCGATCTCGTCAATCGTCCCCAAGTATCCCGTCGGTCACAATGCTCAAGTCTTTCGGTTCAAACCTACGGCGATTGATGCGGCAAGTCTCCTAGCCAATATCAATGCGCTTTGTTTCGATTTCGCGGTTCGGACCAAAGTTGGCGGTTCGCACCTAAGTAGTTTCATTTTGCGGCAGCTTCCATTGATTTCGAACCGTCGTTTTCTACTAGGAGTTCCTTGGTCAGGAGAAGCTCAAACGGTGCGCGAGTGGCTTTTCCCGCGGGTTCTGGAATTGACCTACACGGCATGGGACTTGGAGCCGTTCGCGCTGGACAGCGGCTGGTCCGGACCGCCCTTCCGTTGGGATGGGGAGCGCCGATTCCTGCTCCGTTGCGAGTTGGACGCCGCTTTCTTCCATCTCTACCTAGGCCCAGAGAGCGAGTGGATTGAGCAACCCGTCGCCCTAACCCAAGCGTTCCCGAAGCCCCGCGCAGCAGTCTCCTACATCCTGGACACTTTCCCCATTGTGAGGCGCAAAGAAGAGGCAAAGTATAATGGCGACTACCGGACCAAGCGCGTGATCCTTGAGATCTACGACGAGATGGCCCAAGCAATGGCACTCGGCAGGTCATATGAGACACGCCTTAGTCCCGCGCCCGCCCATCCTAGCGTCGCACATCCACCTCGGGTCCAACCGAAGCCATTTGTGTTGCCGCCCACGGTTCGGTATCCGCAACCCGATGAAGGCGTCTACGCAATGAGAGTGATGCTTTCGATGATACAGGAGAGTAGCGGGTCGATAGATGCTCAGAGGCTGATGAACGCTTGCGGCTTATTGGCGATGCCGGACATATTGGAAAAACATGCCGCAGCAATAGTCGGTGACATTGCTCACGAATGGCACAAACGCTTCTCTGACACTTTCAAGCCGAATCTCTTCCTTCCCAAGCTCGACGACCTGGTCCGACGTGGCGAAATAAGAATCATGCGTCAACGCGACGCTTTCGTAGTTACTCGGATTGGAACGTCTGATTTGGTGTCAGACCTGGATATTGAGTTCGATACCCATCTCGCACTTCGCGTGGCCGACTCGCTGGCACAGATTGAGAGAGACGCAATTCCTTCGATGGCCACTAAACAGGAGTTTGAAGCGCTCTCAGGAGCTGCATAATAATGTCACAACAGAAATCCTTATTCTCGCAATCTCCTGATGAGATGCCGACTTCTGATCTAAATCGCCCGGATCCTGCACTATGGGTTCGCGAAGTTGGCATCTTCAGGTCTTTAGATGGTGGAACGGAAAACGAAGTTCGAAGGATAAAGCTGCGGCGTGGGCTAAATATCTTATGGGCAAGGCCCGAGGCTGAGCACGGGCAAGTGCGTCTTTATGAAGCGGGACTCTCGGGACACGCTTCTGGCAAAACCACATTTTGTCGAATGCTTCGGCATATCCTTGGAGAAAAGCATTTCGCTAACGAGCTAGTCACACGCGGTGTTCGAGAAAGGTTCGACGGTGGTTGGGTTCTTGGCGAAGTGTTCATTGATGACCACCTATGGTTGGTCGGCCGACCATTTACGTTGGGAGCGCATCCATTCTGTGTGGCTGGCTTGTCGATTGATGGTTATCTGACGGACAAGCCGGAACACCAACCCTATCAGACGTATTTGGACGAAGTGACGAAAGCGACAGTGAATCGTGTGGCTGTGAAGCGTCTTCCCAGATCAGGCGAAGAAGTCCAATGGTCTCACTTGCTTCAATGGCTGACGCGGGACCAGGAATGTCGGTTTATCCAAATCACCGACTGGCGAAGCAAATTGAGTAAGTCTGATTCACCAGACATCCCGAGCGATGACCAACATTCGCTTATGCGCTCAGTCGTTGGTGTGCTAAGCGAAGAAGAGCGCGATGAAATTGAGAAGAACGCGAAGTTAAACAGACAGAAAGAGGCTGCGTCGGCGGAGGTTCTAATCCTCCAACGCCAAGCACAGACTGATCATCAACGTCTCGAAGAGGCGGTTGGGAGTTCCTTGCCGACGCCGGATAGTCCGCTACTTGTAGAAAGAGTGCGCTCGGAAATCACCGATTCACTGAATCAAAAGGATTCTGAAATTCGAGATATTGACAATGACTCTGAACTGGTTCGACTCCGTGACGAACAGCAGAATGCAGTGAGAAAAACCGCGGAGGTGCAGACAGAGCTGCGACTCTTAGAGGCGCGCCGAACTGTTCTGGACACCAAACTCAAGCTGCATCAAAGGGAAAAGACGCAAAAGTCTGCTTTCGACTTTGCTGCTGGCATCCCACCAGGCGAGGGATTCTGTAGGGTTCCAATTGAAAAGGCTAGAGCCGAGGGATGCACTCTTGCGTATGATCAGCCGAGGGATCTGGTGTCCGAAGCAGCTTTGAGAGCCATTGCGGATGGGAGCGCTGACGTTCAGGAAGAGATTGACGCTCTGTCGCAACGAGAGAGCGTCCTGATTGAGCTTCTCGAGCAAAACCGGCAGCGAGAGCACGTCGCGAATAGAGCAGTCACGGAACATGGCACCCACCTTGGAGAGACGCGGGCCGAACTTTATCGCCAGAAAGCTGCCTTGGAGGATCGGCTGAGGCTCGCCCAAAGAGCGCACGTTGCTTGGCAGAAGGCGGATCAACTTTCGCGCCGCATCGAGAGTCTTGAGAAAGATGTTGAAGTCTCTCGCAACACACAAGCGACATATCGTGCGCAAACCCGGAAGGCGGTGAGCGACCTATCACTTTTCTATCAAGAAATCGTTCGGGCTCGTTCTAGGCAATTCCGTGTCGGGTGCTATTCAATTGAGTGGTCGCGAGGTCGCGTGCAAGATTGAGCGAAACGGCGATGTTTCAAGTGGGGCAATCGATACGATAAAGATCTTGGCTTTCGACCTGGCAGCTCTGGCCGCAAGCGTATCGGGCCAAGGCAATCACCCACGATTTTTACTTCACGATAGTCCCAGAGAAGCCGACATGGCTCCGTTAACATATAAAAGACTCTTTCTTTGGGCTCGCCAATTGGAAGAATCGTTCAATGGTCAGCCTTGTAACTTCCAATACATCATAACAACTACAGAACCTCCACCCGAAGAACTTCAATCCGAACCATGGCTGCTTGATCCTGTGCTCGACGCATCACAGCCTGAAAAGCGTTTACTCGGCGTGGATCTATGAGATGCATTCATACCGAGAACGCGGAGATGATATGAGTGAGAGCACTTTGGAACCCCGCGTCGGAACAGCAAGATCTCTTTGAAACCGGAGTGGCGCGGTCCTTACTCGATCAGTTGTTAACCGACTCGCGGCTCTACACGCAGAGTAAGGACCACAAAAACCTGCTGGACTTCGTAGTGCGGTTGCGCAACTTCGCACCATTCAATGCCATGTTGCTCCAGGTTCAGAAGCCGGGTCTGAGTTATGCGGCTTCGGCGCGCGACTGGCGTGAGCGCTTCGGCCGAACGCCTAAGGAAGGCGCCCGACCGCTCATGGTGAGTTAGTTCATAACGACGACACCAGCATGAAGATTCTCGCCTTCGTCCAGCAGACCGCCGTCGGTCGCACGGGTCTATTCACGTCGGGCATTGTAAGCATTAACTCGGATCACCGTATCGCGCTGTTTTTTTACCGGAGATAAACCTGCGGTTGAGAACCTGGCCGACTTGCTCAAGCGCCGCGCGGCTGACCTTGGCCCGCCAGTCCAGATGTGCGATGCGCTCAGCCGCAACGCTCCCGGATCATTGCCGGTGCTGTTGGCCAACTGGCTGGCTCACGCCCGCCGCCACTTCGTCGAGGTCGCCGACAGCTTTCAAGTTCAATGCCGTTACGTGCTGGAGACAATCGGAGAGGTCTTTCAGAATGACGAGTTGACCCGGCAGCAGGCCCTGTCGCCTGACGATCGTTTGAGCTTCCATCAACAGCAATCCGGCCCGCTGATGGACGGCCTGCTTGCCTGGTGTAATCAGCAGTTCGATGACCGACAGGTTGAACCTAACTCAGGTCTCGGTAAGGCTATTCGGTATCTGCTCAACCACTGGACGAAGCTGACCCTGTTCTGCGCGTGCCTGGCGCTCCTATCGACAATAACATCTGCGAACGAGCCTTGAAGAAAGCGGTTCTCCATCGTAAGAACTCCTTGTTCTACCGAACCAAGAATGGAGCTAGTGTAGGCGACCTCATGAACCTGATCTACACCGCCGAGTAACGAGAACCCGGGAATTTATATATTTCGGATGGGGCGGCGCGGTTTGTGTAGGTGCAGCGCATAAGCGGCGCGAGAGAAGAAAGCCGAAATACTTCCTGGAGTTCGTAAGAAGATTGTTAGTTTTTGCGCGGCGCAGCAACGAAGCACTTATGTCGCGCCTTCAGCGCTAGAGCGCATTAGGGCTGGAACCAGGGCAGGCGCGTAGAGCGCCGCCGCTGGCTGGCGGGTGGGCGACAAATTTGTGAAGTATTTGTGCTTTCTCTTTTTTTGAGAAATAATCTGACTACTGTACAGTAGTCAGATAGAGATTAGAGTAATATCATCACCCAAAAGGAGAGGTCATGGAAAAAG
>Ga0209687_1000090_pt1 | contig 35436 bp, 25 predicted proteins | sample GraSoiAngelo_136_FD_185893 | JGI IMG/M metagenome (GOLD analysis project Ga0209687, IMG submission 185893) | Grasslands soil microbial communities from the Angelo Coastal Reserve, California, USA - 14_0929_09_20cm (SPAdes) (version 2) | ecosystem: Environmental > Terrestrial > Soil > Grasslands ...
TTCGCGCAATATCTCGCGCGGGGAACCTCGCCCGCGCGAGGCCGCGACCAGAATCTCCACTTCACCGATCTGAAACGCGGATTCATCGGAACTATCAGCCCTCTCGGCACGATGATAGCCGTGATGAACGGAGTCGTGCTTGCCGCAAGAATGCAAGGCAAGAAAACCGTCGGCATGGTCTATATCGGGGACGGCGGAACAAGCACGGGCGCATTTCACGAGGCCGCGAACTTCGCCGCCGTTCAAAACCTTCCGCTGGTCATCGTCGCGGAAAACAACGGCTACGCGTATTCGACTCCAACCACAAAGCAGATGCGGATTTTGAATCTGGCCGATCGCGCTAAGGCTTATGGCATTCCGAGCGAGATCGTGGACGGCAACGATGTCCTGGCGGTCTATAAATCAGCCGAGCGCGCAGTCGCCAGAAGCAGGGACGGCGGCGGGCCGAGTTTGATCGAAGCAAAAAGCTTCAGAATGCGAGGGCATGCTGCGCACGACAACCAATCCTATGTGCCAAAAGAGCTGCTCGATCAATGGCGAAAACGCGATCCGATCGGCGCATTGGAAAAGACACTGAAGCAACAAGACACCGCTATCGAGGCGGAGATTGAGAAGATAACCGAGCGAGTTGAAACTCTGTTGGCCGACGATCTGAAATGGGCCGACGGTCAGCCGCTTCCACGGCCGGAAGATGCCGACGGAGAAGTCTACGCGTCGGAGGCTGCAGGGGTGCTAACCAGATGAGAAAATCCGAATTTGGAGTGCTATGGCGGCAATAACTTTACTCGAAGCAATAAGACAGGGGCTGTGGGAAGAGATGGAGCGGGATAAAGATGTATTCCTGCTCGGCGAGGATATAGGCGTATACGGCGGCGCGTTCAAGGTAACGGAAGGCTTCATCGATAAGTTCGGCGCGGAGCGCGTGATCGATACGCCAATCTCCGAAACCGCGATCGTCGGAGCGGCTTGCGGAGCGGCGATGATGGGAATGCGTCCAGTAGCCGAGATGCAGTTCATAGATTTCATTTCGTGCTGCTTTGATATGCTTACCAACTACGCCGCCAAGAGCCGATACCGGCAGGGTATCGGTATTCCCATCGTCGTTCGAGGACCCAGCGGAGGCGGCGTTCACGCGGGACCCTTTCACTCGCAGAACGTGGAGTCCTTTTTTCTGAATACGCCGGGATTGAAGATGGTTGAGCCGTCAACCCCTTATGACGCGAAAGGGTTGATTAAGGCAGCCATCAGGGACGATGATCCGGTGCTCTTTTTTGAACACAAACTGCTCTACCGAAATCCCAAGATCAAACAAGAGGTGCCGGCCGACGACTATATAGTTTCCATCGGAAAGGCGGCAGTCAGACGAGAGGGCAAGGATCTGTCGGTCATAACTTACGGCGCAATGGTCTACACCGCGCTCGACGCCGCGGAGCGGTTACAACAGGAAGGGATCGACGTGGAAGTGATTGACCTCAGAACGCTCCAGCCCTTCGATCGCGAAGCCGTCTCGGAGACCGTAAAGAAGACGAGCAAGGTTATTATTCTTCATGAAGCAACTAAAACCGGCGGAATGGCAGGCGAGCTGACGGCGGTCATCAACGAAGAGGTGTTCGAGTATCTTGACGGTCCGGTGACGAGGGTGACATCGATCGACACACCGGTCCCTTACGCGCCTCCCCTGGAGGAATTCTTTTTACCGCAAGTGGATGACCTGTTGAAGGCTGCGCGGTCGCTCGCGGCCTATTAGCCAACTGCCTTTGAATGGAATGGGAGAGATAAAACGAGTATGAGCGAAGACGTCAAGATGCCGCAGATGGGCGAATCGATCGCCGAGGGCACAATTGTAAAGTGGCTCAAGCAGGTCGGCGAGGCCGTCAAACGCGATGAGCCCCTCTTTGAAATATCTACCGATAAAGTGGACGCCGAAATCCCCGCGCCCGCGTCAGGCGTGCTCTCCGAGATACTGGTCAAAGAAGGTGAAACGGTTGCCGTCAATACAACAGTCGCGGTGATAAACGGAGGGAGCGCCGCGGGCGCCTCTCCGAAGGCGCAACCGGCGGCCGAATCGAAACCCGCGGCCGAACCTCAGCAGAAACCTGCTCCGCCTCCACAAGCCTTCCAACCGACGCTTCCACCGGCAGCAAAGCCGGCCGAGCCGCAAGGAGCTGCGGATGACGACAGACGTCAAAAGAGCTCTCCTCTGGTACGGAAAATCGCCGCCGAGCACAACATCGATATTTCGGGAATTGAAGGAACAGGTATAGGCGGACGTGTAAGCAAGAACGATATTTTGAGCTACATCGAGAATCGAGGCGCTGAGAAGGCTGCTCCGGCATCACCGGCTTCTACTTCGCCGGCCGCGCCGCCTCGCGCTCCGCAGCTGATCGCCCCGCCGGCAGCGGCCGCGACGGATACCGGGCCTCAGCCATATGCCGATGGCGACCGCGTTGAAATAGAACCGATGTCGGTAATGCGGCGACGCATCGCCGAGAGAATGGTCGAAAGCCGCAGGACCTCGGCCCACGTTACTTCCTTCATGGAAGTTGATTTCACGGAGACAGCTAAACTCAGGGACTCGCTCAAGGGTGAATATCAGCGCGATGGAGTGAAGCTAACGTTCATGCCCTTCATTATGAAGGCGGTCATAGAAGGGATTCGAAAGTGGCCCATCCTCAATTCATCAGTTTGGGGCGACCAAATTGTATATAAGAAGGACGTCAATATCGGCGTCGCGGTCGCGCTCGACTGGGGATTGATAGTGCCGGTGATCAGAAACTCCGATGAAAAATCGCTGCTGGGTCTTGCTCGCGCCGTTAACGATCTTGGCGAACGCGCTCGAACAAAGCAGCTCAAACCGGATGAGGTACAGGGCGGCACTTTCACTATCACCAATCCCGGAGGCTTCGGAGGTCTCATAGGTACTCCCATAATCAATCAGCCCCAGGTGGCTATACTTGGCGTGGGAGTGATCAAGAAGAGGCCGGTGGTGATAGACGATGCGATCGCTATTCGGCAGATCGGCATCCTGGGGCTCAGCTTCGATCATAGGGTAATCGACGGCGCTGTTGCTGATCAGTTCCTGGCGTTGGTTCGCGACGTGATCGAGTCGGGTAATTTTACTTCGTAAACGGCGGTTTTATTGCCGCGCACATTTTGCGGTTCTTCGATGGGAACGGCTCCGATCCAAGCAAACCGTGTCTGCGATGCCAGAATGCTCGGGATCGTCTCATATGCCGACGGCCTCGCCCTTCAAGAGGAGGCAATCGCGAAATGCGCGGGAGGCGAACCGGATCAGCTTCTGTTGCTTGAACACCCCCACGTTTTTACCCTTGGCCGGGGCGCCAGTGACGAGAACATTCTGGCGACGCCGGCGGAACTCGATAGCGATTCAATTGAAGTACATCATATCGGGCGTGGCGGCGATGTTACCTATCACGGCCCCGGCCAACTGGTCGGCTATCCAATCGTCAATCTGAGACCCGATCGATGCGACGTGCACCGCTATGTTCGAGATCTCGAAGAAGTGCTCATCAGGACAATTGCCGAGTTCGGCATCGAAGGCTCCAGAATCAAGGGACTGACCGGCGTCTGGGTAGGCGATGAGAAGATTGCGGCAATAGGCGTTAGAATCGCGCGATGGATCACGAGCCACGGCTTCGCGCTCAACGTCGCTACCGATTTGGACTACTTTAATATGATCGTTCCTTGCGGCATTCGCGATAAGGGAGTGACATCCTTATCAAAGACTCTGGGAGAGCCCGTCCGCTTGGAGACGGCAGCCGAAACTCTAATTAAACATTTCGCCGTCGTCTTTGATCGAACCGTGAACGTAACCGGCAACGGCTGGCGCTAACGACACACCTCGATCTGACCCAACCAGGCATGCCTCAGACACCTCACATCGAGCGGCACTTCACTGCCGGCCACGTCGTCAGGGATATCGTAATAGGAATGTCCGACGGACTAACAGTACCTTTCGCGCTGGCTGCCGGGCTTTCGGGCGCGGTCGATTCGACTTCGCTCATTGTGATAGCGGGTTTCGCCGAGATTGCGGCGGGCTCTATCGCGATGGGCGTCGGCGGATATCTCGCGGCAAAGAACGACGTCGAGCACTACAACCGCGAACGCGCTCGAGAAAATATTGAAATAGGTCAGAAACCCCGTGAAGAAGCCGCCGAGGTGGTCGCGGTACTGCAAGAATATGGCTTGTCGCATAACGAAAGCACCGCGGTTGCCGAAGCGCTATCACAGCGTCCGGAGGCGTGGGTTGATTTCATGATGCGATTCGAGTTGGGTCTCGAGCGGCCCGATCCTCGACGCGTTTTCACCAGTGCCTTCACGATTGGCGGCTCTTATATAATAGGCGGACTGATTCCGCTCGCGCCCTATATCATACTGTCCAACGCTCGTACGGCATTTATTGCATCGATCGCTGTTACTCTTTGTGCGCTTGCGGCATTCGGCTTCATCAAGGCCAGATTCACGGGAGCGCGGCCGTTGAAGAGCGCGGTACGAACAACTCTTATCGGCGGATTGGCCGCCGCCGCTGCCTTCTTCATCGCGCGGGCCGTCTCCTGAGCGCGTCGAACGTGAAAACATATCAGCGAAAAACATATCAAGCTTGCGCCGGAAGTGAGCCTGCGCCAGAATTGGTTTCTCTACCATGGCAAAACCAAAACTAAGCGGACCGAGACCTGATTGGCTCAAAGTAAGGCTCAGCTTAGGCGAGACGTTCGATCGCGTAACACAGATGATTAACGATCTCAGCCTTCACACGGTCTGCCAGGAGGCTCGTTGTCCAAACATTTTTGAGTGCTGGGGCGATGGCACGGCCACCTTCATGATTCTAGGCGACACGTGTACGCGTCACTGCGGATTTTGCGCGGTGGGAAAAGGAAAACCGCTGCCCTTGGATCCTGAAGAACCGCGGCACGTTGGAGAAGCTGTCCAAAAACTTGGCCTCAGTCATGCCGTTGTCACCAGCGTGAATAGAGACGAGCTCGAAGACGGCGGAGCCGTTCACTTCGCGCGGACCATCGAGTGGATTCGTTATCTGAATCCTGAATGCTCAATTGAAGTTCTGATTCCTGATTTTTGCGGCAATGCTAAGGCGCTGAGCATTGTGATTGACGCTAAACCCGACGTCTTGAACCACAATACGGAAACCGTGCCGCGCTTGTATAAGCGTGTGCGTCCAGATGCGCGCTACGAGCAATCGCTGGAGTTGTTAACGCAGGCGAATCTTCGAAAAAGCGAGCGCCAATTTCTTACAAAATCAGGCTTGATGGTCGGCCTTGGAGAAACATCGAGCGAGCTGGTCCAGACGTTTCGAGATATTCGAGCGACAGGCTGCGATATTCTGACGGTAGGACAATATTTAAGCCCGACACCGAAACATATTCCTATTGAAAAATATTATGCTCCGGCCGAGTTTGCTGAATTGGAAGAAGAGGCGTTGGCCCTCGGATTCAGGTTTGTTGAGGCCGGTCCCCTTGTTCGCAGCTCATATCATGCCGGCAGACATATAAGCGGAGGGAAGTCGGGTTTGATACACGGACTAACGAGGCCTGCATCCTCCGTACAGGCCGCAAGCCTCGTTCAATTGGGAATACAACGGCAGACCGAAAAGTAAACGAGCGCCAGGGTCCTCGAATCCAGTGGACGCCCGACGCTCGTTGGAGATCTATTTTCCTTTTGCGGCAGCCTTTGAAGCCTTCAACGGGTTCTTGGTTCCATCGCCCGACTGCATCGCGAGAAGAGCCTTTGCGTGCGCTGCGCAGTCGTGCTCTTCGGCTCTTCCTCGCCAGTATTCATTGGCGTTGATTCCATTCGATAGGAATGCGACAACGGTGAATTTGGCGGCGCATTTCGGACAGGTCAATCGAACCCCTCTGGCAGTTCCTCTTCGCGTAGACATATAAAACTGATGACCCCTTTCAAATCTCATCTTGCGGCTGAAGCGCCGCAAACAAACAGTCAGGATGCCAGAGCCCGCGGAGCGCTGTCAACCAGACGCAAGAACCGCCGCTGGCTGTTTCATCGCGCCTGGCTTGCAGCTTTGCTTCTGTTTCTTAGCGCCCCTCAATCGATGGCCGATTCAGTTCCAGACTGGCTGAAAGCGGCGATGAGTTCCGACTCGACGCCGCTCTCTCGAGTTGCTTCCTCGGTTGTTCTTCTCGATGAAGAATCAAGACGGATCAGATCGAATGGAGATGCGGATGTCAGCTATCGATTGGTGGTGAGAATATTGAAAGCAGACGGGCGGGCGGCTGCCGTAAAGACCGTTAACTCCGACAATGAAACAGTCGTGTCGTCGCTCAAAGCGTGGCATGTCCATCCCGACGGAAAGGTGATCAAGCTGAATAAACAGTCTGTTAGTGAAGAATCAACCGAGGGCCTCTATAGCGACATTCGCCGGCGAGTGATGAAGTTCGACGACGTAGCCGTTGGATCGGTCGTGGCATTCGAATGGAAGCTGAAAGAGCACCCGGTGGCGAACGAAGATATCCATGCTTTTCAGGGTCCGTCGCCGGTGGTGTTGTCCCGCTACAAGCTGAGCATTCCACGCGAATGGAAACTCAGATCACAGCTATTCAATCACGAGCCCGCGGCTCCAGTTGTTACGGGAAGTACAATTTATTCCTGGGAGTTTAAGGATCTCCCTGCCATCGAGCAGGTACCGATGATGCCTGATGCTTCAACGCTCTCGGCGCAAGTGGAAGTCTCCTACTTTCCTCCGCGAGGGAAGCTGCTAAAGAACTCGTTCGCCGCCTGGCGAGAGGCATCGGCATGGGCGGCGAGATTGATGGATCTTCCAGGCCCGGTGGATACAACTATAGAAACTCGCGCCCGTGAGTTGACCGCGGGCTTGACTACAAACGAAGAAAAAATCAGGGCGTTGACCCGGTTCGTACAGGAAATTCGCTATGTATCAATTCAATTGGGAGCGATAGGCGGTTACAGACCGCATCCCGCACGCTTGATTCTCAAAGCGGGCTATGGGGACTGCAAAGACAAAGCATCTTTGTTGCGCGCTCTGCTGACATCCGTCGGACTCAGTTCGTACAACGTGCTCGTGCATTCGGGCGATCCCACGTTCGTGCGCGCCGATCCGCCATCTGTCTTGCCCTTCAATCATGCAATAGTGGCTATCAGCGTCGGCGAGGATGGCCAAATGACCGTTAATGCCGGCGCGCTCGGGAAGCTCCTCCTTTTCGATCCAACTGATGAGATCACTCCGATCGGAGATCTGCCGTTCTATTTGCAGGAAAGCTATGGATTGATTGTTAGTAAAGAAGCCGGAGCTCTGGTCCGTCTGCCCGCGTCCAGTGAGACCGCGAATCGAATGCTGAAGACGATCACCATTGACGTAACTCCCGGAGGACTGCTCTCCGCAAAGGTGATGGAATCATTCAGCGGTCAGCGGGCCGCGCAGGTTCGAAGGCTCCTGTCGACTAGGCAGTCGAGCTATCAAACCGAAATCGAACACATGGCGGCAGGAATTTTCAGCAGATTGAAATTGAACAAGCTCGTTTTCCGAGGACAATCCGATCACAGCGTCCCGCTGGACATAGAATACGAGCTACAGGATTCGGCCTCGGCCCCGAGCAATGAGAAGCTTCTGATTATCAAGCCATTTGCGTCATCGCCGCGTTTCTTTATGCCGCTCGAAGCTCAGCAACGCAGACTTCCCGTCGTGTTACAAATGAAGTCCATTCAGGAAGATTCTGTCACGATAAATATTCCAGCGGAGTATAGAGTAGATGAACACCCGGTTGATGTGGACCTGGAGGGCTCCTTCGGTCGATTTGAATTGCGGCACCGAATGGAAAACGGAAAGCTAGTGTTGGAGCGGCGGCTCTTAATTCGCCAGAGCCTCGTAAATCTGAATGACTGGAGTCAGCTTAGCGAGATGATCGAAGACTTGAATACCTCAATGTCCGCTAGCGTCATACTCGAGAGGAACGATCGCGCCGGTAAGAATGGTCGTTAAAGTGGAATCCTACAACACGGCTATTTGGAAGAGACAGAACTTCGACTCGGCCTTAACAAGACGTCCTATATGGACAATGAATCGACCTTCGTGTGTCGTGACCACACAAGTTTCGCCTGTCAGGAGATTGGTGACTATGTGAACGCCTCCGCCTGACGCGCTCACGGCCGAAGTTAAATCGACCGCTGCCTCAGCCAGGCTCACTCCCGAGAGAGAAGCGGCGCCGACATATACAACAACATTTTCGTTCTTTCGTCGGAGGAATATCACCAGTCCGGACTGCTCGGCGTTCAACAGTACAAATTCTCCGCTCTTAAAAGGCTCCGATTCCGTACACTTGAGGAGTCGCAGGTAGGAGTCCTCCAATTCACGGTCCGGCTCTTCGTAAATGAGCGGTATTACTCGCTGCACGGGAACGCGTTCTTTCTTGCCGGACATTTGTCCCTCGTGAATCAGGACAGCCCCGGGCAAGGCCAGTATCATCGCGGCGGCCGCGAGATTCGTAGCGGGCTCGAACAGATTTGCCGCCCTCAGCTCGTCGTGATTCTCAATAAAGTAGAGCGATTTCTGAAGAGCAGACGAATCTCGCGAAAGACGCCCCTGAATCACCTGGACGTCTCTGGCAACCATCCCATCATATAATTCCTTTTCGTAGCAATAGTCGAAACCCATTTCAATCAAGGACGGCTCGGAACTCCAATACGCCTCGGCTATAAACAAGAAGCCTGGATGTGCGCTCTTGACCCGGGTTATCGCCTCCGACCAAAACTCTCGATCCATTCTCGCTTCAAATATTGAATCCGGCAGTCCGGGGTACCACTGGCGGCGGATGTAATCGCGCATCAAGAGCATTGCCATGTCGCAACGCACCCCATCGGCGAGCGACGCTATGCGCATCAACACACCGATCATATGCGATCGCAGAGCTGTCGAGGTGTAATCCAGTTGCGCAGTATCGACCCAGGGGGGAAAGAACGGATCACGGCCGAATGCAATGAGTTCGCCGGAACGATGAAGATGGTATTCGCTTACCGACTGCGGCCTGACGCTGCAATCGGCTCGTATGAACCACTCAGGATTAGAGTCGATCCAGGGTGAGTCCAAGGCTACATGATTTGAAACAAAATCAAGGATGACGGCCATTCCTGCTGAGTTTACGCGCTTCCTCAGCGCCTCGTACTCCTCACGGCCGCCTAACTCTGAGCTGAGCTCGTAAAGAGGAACCGCGAAAGGCGAGCCTTCATAATCCGACTCGATAATCCGTGATATTTTCGTCGAGGCCTCGCTGACCTGCCAGACCCCCATGAGCCAAATTGCATCGAACCCGCTTTTTGCGAGGGTAACTAACTCGGATTCGGTTATGTCCGCGAACCTCCTGCGATACAGGCGCGTATTGATCTCATAGATGCGCAATGAAGAACCTACGTTCAAGTGGAAATTTACCTATGATTGGCGGGCTTTTTCTGACGAGACTGATCGCTGCCCAGTTCGAGGCCCTCGAGCCACGAAAACCGGACCGCCTCGGCAAGGTAAGAGCGTTTATCAGGAGAAAGAGACCTCAAGTAGTCGTCGCGCTTGCCTAAACCGGCTTGAGTGATCGTCTGAAGCACCTCGGCTCCCCGCTCGCTCAAGGACGCCAGCAACTGAGGCCTATGGGAATTGGATTCATAAGTCAGGGTCAACAGACCGAGCTGCTCCATTCTGCGGCAGAGTTGACCGGTCGCGGTTCGATCGCGGACCAAGTGCTCCGCCAGAATTCGAAGCGGGAGGGGATGTTCGCTCAGGCAATGAACGGCCAGCAAAACCTGATAATGTTCAAGCGTTGTATTGTGTTCCGCCGCGGCGCGGGCATAGAAATCATCGACTTTTCGGAGATAACTGCGGGCAGAAGTGAGCTGCGAATAGATGTCGCCATCCTGCGGTTTGGATCGCTCAGCCAAAGACATCTGTTTTTCAGACGAACGCATCTAGATAGTTGCCTTTAAATCATGTAATATGTTGTTTCGAGTCGTATATTATGTGATGCACTACAGGATGTCAACCATCGCTTAGGCGAAGGTAGCTCCGGTGGTGCTTTTGTAATCATAGGGTGGTGTCAAAAATGAAAGGTGGAATGAAGCGCGGGATGGAAAAGGATACTTTGGTTGATTCATTTGACGAGACCCAGGAGGATTTTGTTCCGGCTGGCGGCATTGAGCGTATCGTCGCGGAAATAGACGAAGATGCCAGCGATTCTCTCTGGGAAAATGTCGCCGTTGACGAAGAGGAGACACCCGAAGTCGCTGAAGAACCGGCGGAAGAAATAGACGTTGATTTGGAACCCGGAAAGGATGAGTCCCTGGATCCCATGAGGCTCTACCTCAGGGAAATGAGCTCCGTTCCACTCTTGACCCGCGAAGACGAAATAAGAATTGCAAAGAGAATAGAACGAGGCCAGCACAGGATCTACAAAGCCCTTTCGCGTTCCTTTATCACCGTCGAAGAAATTGAGCTGATCGCCGCCGATCTTGCAACCGAAAGAATAAATCCTCAAGACATCGTCGACATCGCGACCGACCCTGAAGCCGAGGAGGCGCTCGAAGAGAAGCGTGAAGAAATTCGCCAGCGCTTGCTCGTGGAGTTCGACGAAATAGGCAAATCTCACGAGAAACTCATGAAGCTCTCCGCCAAAATCGAAGCGGAGCCCAGATCATCCCGGAAGCTGAAAAAAATGCGTCGGCAGTATGCAAGACTCCTTGTCGAGCTGTCGCGCAGGGTCCGCAGCTATACCTTCTCATCGGGAATCCGGCGCCGCTTCATCAGCTCGATCGAATCGGTGGCAGGGACGATTCGAATGTCGGAAAGCAGCCTTAACCGGATTCAACGCTCTCTCGACTCCAAACGAGTGAAGAGCGTGGATGAACTAAAGAGGAAACAGCGCGCCGCCAGAAAAGTCATCCGGGACACAGAAAAGCACTACACCGCAACAGCCTCGGACATAAAGCGTACGCTGCAGACGATTACATATGCAGAGTTCGAGGTCGAACAGGCGAAACGAGAGATGATCGAAGCCAATCTCCGGCTTGTGATCTCAATCGCTAAGAATTACATCAATCGAGGCCTGCACTTCCTGGATCTGATTCAGGAGGGAAACATCGGCTTGATGCGAGCAGTTGAGAAATTCGACTGGAGGCGCGGTTATAAATTCTCGACGTACGCAACGTGGTGGATTCGCCAGGCTGTCACACGCGCCATAGCGGATCAGGGGCGCACTATCAGGGTGCCCGTTCATATGGTCGAAGTAATAAACAAGATCCTCAGAACCCAAAGATTGATGGTGCAGGAGCTGGGACGTGAGCCGACTCACGACGAGCTGGCCCGTCGAGTTGACATGCCGGCCTGGAAAGTTCGTAAGGCCCTGAAAATCGCTCAGCAACCAATTTCGCTGGAAACACCGATCGGCGATGATGGCGAGACGACGATCGCCAGTTTTATTGAGGACAGGCGATCGACCAATCCAGCCGAAGCGGCGATTACGAATAACCTGCGGGAGTTGACTGAGGACGTTTTGTCGACGCTGACGCCTCGGGAGAAGGAAATAATCAAGATGCGCTTTGGATTGGATCAATCAGGAGAAGAGCGCACGCTGGAAGAGGTCGGCAAGCACTTCAATGTGACGAGGGAACGAATCCGGCAGATCGAAGCAAAGGCGCTCGCAAAGCTACGGCATCCGTCCAGATCCAGGCGCCTGCGTGCATTTCTCGATGGCACGGCTGTGGCTTCGTAAAGCGGCTTTTCTGAAAAATAATTCGTGGATTTTCGAAATCGGGGGCCAGAACGGCCCCCGAATTTTTTCGTGAGCAGCTATCTACGATTGCCGCTTCGCGGAGGCCTGCGGTCTCTGTTGCCCTCCGGTCTTGGTCCTCCCGGTCCTCGGGAAGCAGTCTCTCGCCGCTCCTCCTCAGGCTCGTCGGCCTCACCCCGCTCCTCACGCAGCACCGCCCTCCTGCTCAATCTAATTTTGCCGGAGGGATCAACATTCAGCACTTTTACGAGCAGTTGTTGCCCTTCGTGCAATTCGTCATGAACATCTCGAACGCGGTAGTCCGCGATCTCTGAGACGTGCAGGAGACCGTCCGTGCCCGGCAATATCTCAACAAAGGCTCCGAACTCGGCGAGTCGTCGCACGGTGCCGAGATATGTCTTTCCGACTTCCGGCACCGCGGTAATTTCCTCGATCGCTCGCTTGGCCTCCTCCGCCGCGGCAAGGTTAGATGAAGCAACGTTTATGCGGCCGGAATCTTCTACGTCAATCTTACAGCCTGTTCTTTCGACCAAGCCTCTTATCACCTTGCCGCCCGGCCCAATTACATCTCTTATCTTATCGACCGGAATGTGAAGCGTCAGGATTCTAGGTGCATAAGCGCTAATACTCTCTCTTGGACCAGCCAGGGCTGCTTCCATCTTGTCCAGGATGAACAGGCGTCCAACCCTCGCTTGCTGTAGCGCGTCCGCGAGAATCTGGGCGTTTATCCCAGTGACTTTGATGTCCATTTGAAGAGCGGTGATCCCGGTTCGCGTGCCTGCAACCTTGAAATCCATATCGCCGTAGTGATCTTCAGCGCCAGCAATGTCGGTAAGAATAGCGTACTTGTTTCCCTCCATAACCAGGCCCATTGCCACGCCTGCAACAGTAGCCTTTATAGGCACTCCGGCATCCATCAGTGCAAGAGCGCCGCCGCAGATCGAAGCCATCGAGCTCGAGCCGTTTGACTCGGTGATATCCGAAACGATCCGCATGATATAGGGCCAGTCCTCCTCGGCTGGAAGCACCACTTCGAGAGCACGCCTGGCCAGCGCGCCGTGCCCGATCTCACGCCTGCCCGGTGAGCCGATGCGGCCCGTTTCACCAACGGAGAAGGGAGGAAAGTTGTAGTTGAGCATAAAGCGACGCTTAATCTCGCCTTTTTCCAGATCATCCATGTATTGAATGTCTTCGCTCGTGCCCAACGTTGCCGTCACAATTGCCTGCGTTTCTCCCCTCGTGAATAACGCCGAGCCGTGAGTGCGCGGCAGCCAGCCTACTTCGACGGAGATGGGCCTGATTTCGCCGAACCGCCTTCCGTCGGGTCTATGCTTCCTATTCAGGATATCGTCCCTGAACAACTTCTCTTTCAGGTTGTTGAATACCTCGCCGGCCATCTTTCTTCTAGCGGGGTCGTCTTCGGGGTATCCGGAAACAATGCGCTCCTTGAGCTTTCCGACCAGAGCGTAGCTTTCCAGCTTGCCCTGTTTGGCGGTGTCGAGGGCGTCCCTTAGCTCCTCCGATGTCGCGGCCTCGATTTCGCTGACCAACTGCGGATCGTGCTCAGCCTTAATCGCTTCCCGTTTCGTAATATTCATCTTCTGAAACATCTGCTTCTGCAGCCGGCAGAGTTTCTTGACTTCGTCGTGGCCGAACATTAATGCCTCGACGACCACGTCTTCGGGCACATCCTTCGCACCCGCCTCGACCATCACGATGGCTTCTTCGGAACCCGCGACAATCAGATTCAGAAGCGACGCTCTGACCTGATCGTAGCTTGGATTTACGACGAATCTATCTTCTATGAGGCCGACGCGGACACCCGCTATCGGAGTGTTGAATGGAATTTCGGACAGGTAAAGGGCCGCCGACGCGCCGGTTATTGAGAGCACATCAGGGTCATAACTCTCGTCAGCCGAGAGTACCAGCGCCACGACTTGCGTCTCGCTGTTGTATCCCTCCTCGAACAGCGGCCGAATCGGCCGGTCGATAAGCCGAGAAGTGAGCGTTTCCTTTTCTGAAGGCCTCCCTTCTCGACGAAAGTAATTTCCGGGAATTCTTCCCGCGGCATAGCCATATTCGCGGTACTCGACTGTCAATGGGAAAAAATCTATGCCCTCGCGCGGGTTTGTTCCGACAGCCGCCACTAAAACGATTGTGTCTCCGTATCGGACCATCACCGATCCGTTTGCCTGCTTTGCGACCTTTCCAGTTTCGATTGAAAACTCCACTCCTCCAATTTGTATCGCTTCCCTTAACTCCATAGCTTCTCCTTCGTTATATTCGCCGCCGGCGCCTTCTTCGTACCCTGCGGGGCGCCCTTCGCTGTGTTGAAGAATCCAAAAACGCGACGGCCACGGCTAGTGCTGCCGTTTTACCGACACACTGCCGTGGCCATCTTTCAAACTTGATTTCGAGTCCGACTTGATTTGTGCGTGCTTCCAAGAGAATCCGTCGACCAGCCAGATTCAGAAGCGCGCTCGAGAACCGTCAATCCGCCGAACCGCGAGCCGCCTGATTTCAATGTCAGCCCGCCGGTTCTCTACCAAACTCGGTCTCTATTTCCTGATACCCAGACGACTGATGACTTCGCGGTAGCGGTTCGCATCTTTATGGCGAAGGTAATCCAGCAATCGGCGGCGCTGGCTGACAAGTTTCAGCAAGCCCCTTCTTGAGTGATTGTCCTTCGAATGCCCCTTGAAATGCTCTGTAAGGTCGTTTATCCGCTTGGTAAGGAGGGCCACCTGCACTTCCGGCGACCCCGTGTCAGTCGCGTGCTTTTTGTACTCGCCAATAATCTCGATCTTTGCTTCCTTAGCTAAAGCCACTATGTTCAACTCTCCTCTATTTCAATTATCCTTACTTGACCGGAGAAAGTTATCACACGACTTCGGAGGTGTAAAGCTCCGGCACAACAGCACATCACGCATTCGATTCGCGAAATATTGCGCTCTGTAATTCCGCATTACTCTCGATGCGCCGAGGATATCTCAGGCTGATCCAGACGGTACGGCTGAACACATCAAACTACACGATACAGCTCCTGCTCTCCGTTTTTCTCGATTATCGCCCGTCCTTCGTTGACCGCGTAGTCCAGATGCGCGACGGTCTCCGAAACCGCAAGAAACTCATTATGGCCGTTCGCATTCGGGAAAAGCAGTGAGGATGCGCTCCAGGCGGTCAGCCCTCCTTTAGGTATGAGGGCAAGCAGCTTGGATTGCCGACTCTCGGTAAATCGCCGCAGTCGCGTGAAGTATTCCTCATACTCGGTGACATCCGCGCCGTGACCGCCCTTCAGCAACGTCGGCGCGAGGCCGCGAATCCGTGCGAGGGACACGAGGTATTCTCCCAGGGATTGAAAGCGCCTTACCGGATCAATGGGGTCGGCGTTGAGCACAGGATTTGGTGTTATGTGCTTCAGAACCGTATCCGCCGCGAACATCATACGGTTGCCGGCCCGATAGAGGCAGATCGAGCCCGGCGTGTGACCCGGAGTATGCACAACAACAAGGCTTTCGTGCTCGAACTCTATCTCGTCTCCATCTTCAAGAATCTCGACCGAGGTCAATCGAGGTGAGAGGAGCTGAATCTTCTCGTAGCCGCCGCGCATGCGCTCGATCACATCGGCGGGAACCCCGACGGAGGCCAGCAGCCGCTGTTGAGGTGAGTAATCATCGGGGCCATAGACATCCCGTGCATCCCAGGCATGAATAAAAGCCTTTCCGCCTGATTCTTCAATTATGAGCCGGGCAAGCCCCGTGTGGTCGGCGTGAGCATGAGTGAGAATCACCCGGCTGATGTCCGACAACTTGCGGCCCAGCCGGCTCAATCCAGCCCGAAGAGCGCTGATCGCCTCATCGGTCCGAGGGCCTGTATCAATTAAAGTCAGCGGGTCCTCGTCGATCAAGTAGACGTTGACCGGTCCAACAGGAAAAGGCGTCGGCACGCTGATTCGATGAACGACCATGGTGATTCAGTTAACTAGACGTTGTATCGCCCAGCCGCAATCAGCGATTCCGCGATTCGACGGCGGGCGCCGATTGTGTCGAAGGGCGTGAACTTTGTTAGCCTTCTCAAGACCGCTAGCATTGTACGCAATTCGTCTCCTTCGGTCATTGCCGCGAGGGCCGTCTTTGCGTGACCTTCGATTCGCTGGAAGGCATCGCTCGCAAAAGTTCTGGCTGCATCGATCTGGACCGAGCAGCCCGCTTCGCCCTTGTTTGAAACCGCTTTCTCGGTACGGAGCAGAGCGCTCTCCATCGCGTAGAGATCCATTATTATGTCACTCGCCGCCGCCAGCACCTCCTGCTGATCCTGGGCTTTGTCGCGATACTTTTGGGCCGCTAAGCCAAGCACGGCTACTACGATCTTCTTGGCGCTCTCGAGCTGGGCGCGTTCGTTCGAGAATACTCCTTCCGGCGCCTCTGCAGGCATCGAAGGCGACATGATTTCATCCATTAGCTTCTTTGCGGCGGCAAAGAGCGCGAGCTCTCCCTTAGCGGCGCGGCGGAGCAGTTGGCCGGAAATAATCAGGCGATTGATTTCGTTCGTACCTTCATAGATTCGGCTAATTCGCGCGTCCCTGTAGGCCCGCTCGACGGGATAATCCTTGGAATAGCCGTTGCCGCCAAACACCTGTACCGCTTCGTCGGAGCAATAGTCGAGGAACTCGCTGCCTACAACTTTAATGATAGAGCATTCCACCGCGTACTCTTCGATTGCTTTTAGCACCTCCGCTGGTGTGTCGCGATCAACAAGCTTCAGAGCCTCTTCGATAACGCCTACTGTTCGGTAGAGCATGCACTCACCGACGTAACCGCGGATGGCCATTTCGGCGAGCTTGTGTTTGATCATTCCGAAGGAGGAGATCGGTACGCCGAACTGATGCCGTTGCTTCGCGTATTCGACGGCGATCGAAGTTAACCGCTTGCAGCCTGCTATGGCGCTCACGCCGAGTTTGAGCCTGCCTATGTTCAGAATGTTGAAGGCGATCTTATGACCCTTTCCGATTTCGCCGAGTACGTTTTCGACGGGCACCTGCGCCTCTTCCAAATTGACCGCGCAAGTGGATGAGCCCTGTAAGCCCATCTTATGTTCCTCGGGCGCAATCGAAACACCTGGAAAACCTCTCTCAACAATGAAAGCCGTGAATTTCTCGCCATCGACTTTCGCGAAAACACAGAACAGATCGCCGAAACCGGCATTCGTGATCCACATTTTCTGACCGCTGAGGAGATAGTGCGTCCCATCCGCTGAAAGAACGGCTTTAGTCTTTGCGCCGAGAGCGTCTGAACCCGAGCCTGATTCAGTCAACGCATATGCGCCTACCATCTCAGCCGTAGCCAGCTTTGGAAGATATTTCTTTTTCTGCTCTTCGGTGCCGAAGTAAACGATCGGGAGTGTGCCGATAGTCGTATGCGCGCCGAGGGAACCCGAAAATGAAGCCTGTCCCGACATCTGCTCCGCGGCGACGAGCGAGCTGAGGAGATCGAGTCCCATGCCGCCGAATTTCTCCGGTATATCTATGGCCAAGAGGCCCAGTTCACCTGCTTTTCGAAGCAACTGTACGCTCAGCGCGTAATCCTTCTTTTCAATCTCTTCGTCAAGCGGCAAGACTTCTTTTTCGGTAAACTCGCGCGCAGTCTGGCTGATCATTCTATGCTCGTCGCTCAGATCATCCGGCGTAAAGACATCCTTCGGATCATGATCCTCGAGGATAAAACTGCCGCCCTTCAATACCTTTATCTCCTCAGCGTAGCTAGTCATCGTTGGATTCTCCCTTTAGTAATTTTCATCAGCTCCCGTTTAGCCATTAATTCATCATCTCGAAAATGCCGGCCGCGCCCATCCCGCCGCCTACGCACATTGTGACCATGCCGTAATGAGACCCGCGTCTCCGCATCTCATGCAGCAGGGTCGCAGTCAGTTTCGCGCCTGTGCATCCCAGCGGATGCCCCAGAGCGACCGCGCCGCCATTCACATTGACCTTGTCCTGATTCATTCCCAATTCTTTGATCACCGCAAGCGCCTGCGCCGCGAAGGCTTCATTCAATTCGATGAGATCGATCTGCTCCAGCTTCAGGCCCGCCAGTCTCAGCGCTTTCGGCACGGCGGCCACCGGCCCTATCCCCATATAGTCCGGCGAGACGCCGGCTGTCGCGAACGCGACGAGCTTTGCAATCGGCGTCGCTCCTATTTCGCCGGCCCGTTCCGCCGACATCACTACCGCCGCCGCCGCACCGTCAGAAGTTTGAGACGAGTTACCGGCAGTCACTGTGCCCCTGGCGTGAAAAGCCGGCCTGAGCTTCCCAAGCACTTCGAGTGAGGTGTCAGCCCTGGGCCCTTCGTCAGTGTCAAACACCGCCTCCCGCTTAATTCGCTTGCCTTTCTCATCGAGATCGACCGCGGCCGTTTTCAGGGCGACTATCTCGTTTTTAAACCTGCCGGAGCTTATAGCATCGACGGCCTTCTGATGGCTTCGCAGCGAAAAAGCGTCCGCCTCCTCGCGAGAAATTGAGTATTTCTGAGTGAGGTTCTCGGCGGTCAATCCCATATTCAAAAAATAATCAGGCCAGGTCTCGACGAGCGTCGGGTTGGGAACGATTTTATGGCCTCCCATCGGGACGAGACTCATCGTTTCGGTTCCCCCGGCTATTATGCAATCACCCCATCCGGCTCGTATCCTCTCCGCCGCGAATGCAATTGCCTGCAGTCCGGACGAACAGAACCTGTTGATCGTTACGGCGGAGGCTTCTTTGGGAACTCCGGCGAGCCATGATGCTTGTCGTGCTACGTTCATTCCCTGCTCTGCTTCGGGCATCGCGCAGCCCAATATCACGTCTTCGATCATCGTGGCGTCGAGTCCCGGCGTCGCTTCAATCAACGCGCGAATGACCGACGCCGCCATGTCATCGGGCCTTGTGTCCTTCAAGGCTCCCCGCGGCGCTTTGCCTACAGCCGTCCTGAGTGAGTTCACTATTACCGCTTCTCTCATCAAATTACTCCGTTGTTCGCCTGTCCTTAATCAACGATGACAGCTTGCGTCTGTCGATCCCTCGCTGTCCTGAGCCGGCTGGGCCGCACGACGAGCGATGTCGTCGCCTCAATTGCGCAACGGCTTTCCGGTCTTCAACATATGCTGTATGCGCTCTTGAGTCTTGCGCTCTCCGCAGAGTGACACGAAAGCCTCACGCTCTAGATCCAGCAGGTATTGCTCCGACACCACCGTCTTACGGGAGAGATCGCCGCCGGTAATCACGGTCGCGAGTTTCCCGGCGACGTGTCCGTCATATTCAGAGATGTAGCCGCCTCGAATCATCATGTGAATTCCGAGCTTGATCGCCGCCAGCGCGGGTTCTCCCAGCACGGGAATGTCCGGGCGAGGATGAGGCTGAACATAACCCTCTCGTACCATTCCAAGAGCGGTCTGCTTTGCGTCTTCAATCAAGCGATCCCGGTTCATCGTGATCTGATCCGTATCTCGCAGGAAACCGATTTCTTGAGCCTCGACGGCGGACGTTGAAACCTTAGCCATCGCAATAGTCTCGGACACCTTCTTCACACGCGGAAACAGATCCTCGTCCGGGACCGAGCCCTCCATCGCCCGCAATACCATTTCCTTCACGCCGCCGCCGCCGGGAATAAGCCCGACGCCGACTTCGACTAATCCGATGTAAGCTTCCGCGGCCGCGCGCGCGCGATCGCCATGCATCGTTATCTCGCAGCCTCCGCCAAGAGCCATCCCCCGCGGAGCGACAACGACCGGCTTAGCCGAGTAACGCAGGTTCATGTTCGCGTTCTGAAATTGCCTGACACTCATCGCAATCTCGTCCCACTCACCTTCCTGAGCGCCTAGCAACAGCATCAATATGTGGGCGCCTACCGAAAAATTCTCAGCCTGGTTTCCGATCACCAGAGCTTCAAAGTTCTCGCCGACCTCTTTAAGGGATGAGTTCATCATCGCGATCGTATCGCCGCCAATCGCGTTCATCTTCGAATGGAATTCCAGGCATGCGATACCGTCGCCGAGATCGATCAGCGAAGCGGCCGAGTTCTTCTTGATAACGAGGTTGCGTTCTTTAAGAGACTTGAGAATTGTCACTCCCCGCGGCAATTCCATCTCACGATAGCTCGAGCTCGCGGGATCGAAGTAGAAGGTGCGCCCATCGCGGCGTTCGTAAAAGCTCTTTTTACCCGAGCTCAGCAGCGCCTCCACAAGCGGCGGCACGGCTAACCCTTCCTCCTTTATCTTTGCCGTCGACTTTTCGACGCCTATAACGTCCCAAAGCTCGAAGATGCCGAATTCGTGATTGAACCCCCATCGAACCGCGTTATCGATGTCGACTATCGAATCGGAGATCTCCGGAATCCGATTCGCGGCATAAATCAGATTTTGACTGATGGTCCTCCAAAGATATTCGCCGACCCGATCCTTGCCATAGATCAAAGTTCGAATCCGTTCCGCGGTGGTCTCGATGGCCTTGGCGGCGTCAATAGAAGGAAGGCGAACCTTCTGGGGCGGCTTGTACTCCATCGTTGCATGGTCAAGCACCCAGAACTCCGTCTTTCCGCCTTCACCCTTTTGCCTCTTGTAGAAACCCTGGCCCGTTTTGGCGCCCGTCCAGCCTCGCTTCACCATCTCTTTAAGAAGATCCGGCGGCGACAGCACCTCTCGCATTTCATCATCGGGCACGGCCTCATACAGATTCTGAGCGACGTAAAGGGATACATCGAGCCCTACTATATCCGCGGTCCGAAATGAAGCCGATTTCGGCCGTCCAATCAGCGGTCCCGTGATGGCATCGACTTCTTCAATCGTGAAACCGCCTTCGAGCATCACTCGAATCGCATTGAGCGAGCTGAAAGCCGCGATGCGATTGGCTATGAAGTTCGGGGTGTCTTTCGCGCGAACAATTCCCTTCCCCAGACGCCGGTCACAAAAATCGCTGATGGCTTCGATTACTTCCGGCAGAGTTTCGCTCGCTGGAATGACTTCGAGGAGCTTCAAATAGCGCGGGGGATTAAAAAAATGCGTGCCCAAAAAATGCCTGCGAAAATCCTCGGGCATCCCCGCCGCCATCTCTCGGATCGGAATGCCTGATGTATTCGAGCTGATGATTGTTCCAGGTTTGCGATGTTTCTCAATACGCGTAAAAAGGTCGCGTTTGGCATCGAGCTTTTCGATTACCGCTTCGATGATCCAATCGACCTCGCCCACTCTTCGAAGATCGTCTTCGAAATTGCCCGTGGTTATGAGACTGACGGAATCACGCGAGAAAAACGGAGCCGGTTTTAGCTTCTGAGCGGCCGCGAGCCCGGCATTCGATATGCGGTTCCTGACTCCTCTGCTTTCCAGCGTGAGTCCTCTTGCCGCTTCGTCGCGGGTCAATTCACCCGGTGCGACGTCAAGCAATATGACTTCTATTCCGGCGTTGGCCAGATGCGCCGCGATTTGAGATCCCATCGTACCGGCGCCAAGCACGGCTGCTTTGTTTATACGATAACCCACTTCGCTCCCCCCAAGCTGATAACGTTCAAACCGCCAGCGCGGCGGCCGCGCTCTCTTCGTAGAGCTTATCGATGACTTCCTTGTACCGTTTTTCTATGATCGTTCGCCTTGGCTTTAGTGTCGGAGTCAAGTCGCCCGATTCGGCCGTCATCTCCTTCTCCAGAAGAGCGACCTTTTTGATTTTTTCGAATTTAGCCAACCGTGATGTGAATTTATCCACCTGTCTTATGAAGAGGTCTATTATCCGAGGGTCGCCGAACAGGTCCGCCGTACTACTGAACCGTATTCCCTTCAACTCGGCATAGCTCTTCACCAACGACATACTTGGAACTATCAAAGCTGATGCGAACTTTCTATTGTTTCCCACAACAACTACCTGGGATACGAAACGGCTTGCTTTGATCATGCTCTCGATCAACTGTGGAGCGATGTACTTGCCGCCGCTCGTTTTGATCAGGTCCTTTTTGCGATCGGTGATGACAAGATATCCATCTTCATCCAGGTGACCGATATCGCCCGTTCTAAACCAGCCATCGGAGCCGAAGGCCTCAGCCGTCGCATTCGGCAGGTTGTAGTAGCCGTGGCTTACCGAGTCGCCCTTCACCATGATTTCGCCGTCTTCGGCGATCTTTAACTCGAATCCGGCGATGACGCGGCCCACCGTTCCTATACGATTGTGCTCTTCGGTATTGCATGCGATCGAAGGCGAGGTTTCGGTGAGACCATATCCCTGTAAAATTATGAGCCCGGCGCCCGCGAAGATATACGCTATCTCGGAAGCAAGCGGTGCTCCGCCGGATATAAAAACACGCACGCGGCCGCCGACCGCGTCTCTCCATTTCTTATACACCAAAGCATCGGCGATCTTATGCGAGAATGAAAGCCATCGCCCTATGGGCTTTCCTCGATCCCGCAATTCAGCCCATCTTCGAGCGACACCCAGCGACCACAAGAAGATCTGCTTCAACGGAAACCCGGCGGCGAGCCCTTTCTCTACTATCCTGCTATAAATCTTCTCGAACATTCTGGGAACGCTGGTCATTACCGTCGGCCTGATCTCGAGCAGATTCTTCGGCGTCGCTTCTATGCTTTCGGCGTACGCAATCACAAACCCGCAGTACATATCGAGGTACCACACGCCGCGCTCGAAAATATGAGAGAGAGGCAGATAGCTGAGAGCGATGTCACGCCTCCCCTCGAGCCCGAGCCACTTGTAATTCTGAAGGACGTTGGAGGTGAGATTCCTGTGAGTGAGCATTACGCCTTTCGGCTCGCCGGTACTCCCCGAGGTATACATCAACGTCGCGAGATGCTCGGGATCGGCCGACCTCCACATGTCTTCATAAAGCCGCGGTTGCCCGCCGAAGACCTCGCGGCCGCTATTTATCAACTCAACCGCGGAAATAACTCCGAGCGATCGATGCTCGCTCGACACTTCATCAAAACAGATCAGGAACTCAATTCCTGTAATCTCATTCTTGATTTCCAGGGCTTCAGGCAGGAGCGCGGCGGAAACAAATAAAGCTCTTACGCCGGCATCGCTCAGGATATAACGAACCTGATGCCTCGCCTGCGACGTGTAGATTGGAACGTCCACCACGCCGATTCCCAAAACGGCCAGATCCGCCAGATTCCATTCCGGCCGATTCTCGGACCAGATTCCGACTCGATCCGCCGCTCTCAATCCAAGCGAATGGAGCCCGAGAGCCATCTCCCTGACCCGGCGCGCCGCCTCTCCATATGACAACGACCGCCAGGAACCCGCGACCTTATGTTTTAGGAACTCATCGTCGCGATAGCGCTCAACGGCTGCATTAAAGAGCTCGTTGATTGTCCGGGGCGTGTAAATCATCGCTATCTCGATGCGCTATTCGATTATGAATGAGCGCGAACGCCGTTGAAAAATATATCGACTACTATGTCCGCAATAGACAACAGGCTGTAGCGCTTGCGGCTGAGAACCCAGTTGGTAACCATTTCGTCGACCGCGCCGAAGAGGATCTTTGCCGCGATAGTGCTGTTGACGTTCTGGCGGAACACTCCGCGCTTCTGGCCATCCTCGATGACGGACCGAATCAGCTCCAGGTAATCGGATACCCGGGTGGCTGAGAATTGCTCCATGAATTTTGTCGATCCGCGAAGCTCGACTTGAAACACGACCGCAAGATCGCGATCACTGCTGAATCGCTCCAGGTGCGCGAGCACTACGCGCTTGAGCTTTTCGGCCGGATCGGCGACCTGGGCCAGGGCTGCTCGGCCCTGCGAAAGCGCCTCTTCCATCTCATTGTTAAAAATTGATACCAGGATGTCGTCCTTGTTCTTAAAGTAGAGATATACGGTACCGTCGGCCACTCCCGCCTCGTGGGCCACGTCGGCGACCTTCGAGTTGAAATAGCCGCTTCGGGCAAAGACCTTTATAGCCGCGCGGAGTATCGCCGCATACTTGCCGTTGGATTTTTCTTTGGGCTGAACTGCCCTTGATTGAACCGTTTTTGTCTGAACTGCCTTGGCCTGAACTGCCTTCCTGGTGCTAGCCATCTTAGGGCCTCCGAGTATAAGGCGTGTGGTAATAAGGCTCTACTGAATGAATACTCATTCAGTGATATACGATATACGATATACGATATTTTCAGAATGATTGCAAGGAGAAATGTGACCGACCGGCCGGTTTGTGGCATTTTTCACCAGTCGCTTTCAGCAATCGCAGACCTGAAACGATATTAGCGATTTGAGAGCGGCCTGATCATACCGTTAGAATCCTCCAGATGAGCGAGCCAAATGAATCCGACGTAAAAAAGACTCTAAAGAAACATCTAAAGGGAGCGACCGCTTCGACTATTGAGTCCATAGCCAAGCGGCTGGGCATTCTTCCGTCCGAGCGGCTTCTGCTAACCACCGATATCGGCATAACACTCGCCACCGCGAGCCTGCGCGCCGCAATCGAATTTCTGAAAGCCGCGCCGGAGGTCTCTCGATTCATCGATTCGTCGGATCTACGAGTCTGGGGTGAGGTCGGCCGCCGTCTCTGCGGCACGAGCGCCGACGCCGCGTGCGATTTCTTTCAGGCAAGCAAACCAACCCTGGAGGAAATTCCCGAAAATATGCGATCCGCCGTGCTGAAACTCATCAGTAAGCAGGCGGCCCTTTCCGCCAACACCGCCTTCGAGTGCTTTAAGGAAGCGCCGGATATAATAGCTCGAATCGGCCGCCCCGAGACGGCCATGACGGTTTTGAACACCTGTCTGGAACTCGCCAGGCATTCAGTTAAACATAGCTATGACCTGTTTACTACGGCCCCATCGGTATTGAACACGCTCAAGTCCGAGATCGGAAATACCGGCGACGATCTGATATCGCGGGTGCTCGCATTGACGTCGGCGTTTGCCTTCAAGTCGGGCGGCACGGCCGCGGAGTTCTTTGCTGAACTGCCGGTGCTTGCTCGCAAGAGTACGTCCCTGAAGGAAGGCTCGATAGAGAAACTGCTCAACAACACCGAATCATATCTCGATCGCTCCGGCGGGGTCGCTCTACAGTATTTCAAAGCCGCGAGTCGTGTCCTCTCGATTGCAGGCGAGGACGCATTCGACCGCTGGACCGCGCTCGCGCACCTTGTCGCGCTTCAAGGAAACGCCGCGAGCTATCACTTCATGAAAGCCAGCCCGCAAATCGTCGCCGATCTTGCGGCCCGCGGAGGCAAATCAAAGCGCGGACAACTCGTTTCCGCCGTACTCGAAATCGTAGAAGCCATCGGCAAATTGAACTCGCTGGCGGCCATTGAATGTTTCAAGGCGAGTCCGATCGCGCTTACTTCAGCCTCTGTTGGTCAATTCCGCGAGTGGGCGTTGCGCGGTATCGACGTCTCGACGGATGTTCGAAAGACGCAAGCCTATTACGCGCTGGAATCAAAGGGCAGCCAGGAAGCTCTGTTCCGGATCGAGGGCGGTCTTACTCTGGACTCGGTGGCGCAAACCCTGCGCATGTATGTCGAGGGACTTACCGGCCGGTCGCTGGCCATCGCTCCGCTTGCATCGATACCCGACGAGTCAAAGCTCAGCGACGGTAAAACGATCTACCTGCCGTCGGTCGTCGCCGAATTCGAAGGCGAAGCCGACAACTTCAGACTGTTCAAGGTGCTGGCTGCCCACGCGGCAGGCCAGATAGAGTTTGAGACATACGCGATCAACTCCGCCGGAGCCAGGGCCGCCCTTGCCGAGGTAAAAGCCGCTTTCCCTAAACGGCAGCCGCCGAGCGAGGCTGCGAGCTCTTCCTCGGAAGAAGCCTCAAAGAAGCAGCGGCGGAAGCGCAAGATCGATGAGGGTATTGGATTCGGAAGTGTTCTTCCTCATTTTCCAAATCCCGATCTTGCGACAAGACTCTTTACGACTATAGAGAACGGCCGGGTTGACTATCTACTCCGCGCCGCTTATCGAGGCATTCGCCGCGATCTGGATTTCGTGCGTTTGCGGCTGCTCGAACGCAGGCCCGACATCGACATGATGGTCGCGGAGATGATTCCGATGGAGCTCTTGTTTCAGATTGCGCTGTGCGGAGGCGCCACGGAGTCCGCGCGGCGGGCCTTTCCGACTACCGTCTCGCAACTGGAAAGAATAATGAGCGAACAGATCTTTCATGAAAGGGCGGACATAGGCGACTCATTGATCGCCACGAGACGGGTTTATGATCTCTTCGTCGAAGGCCCGCGCGACCGAGACGACTCGTCCAACGAATCCTCCGAAGCTAATGAGAAGAGCGATAGCTCAGGCGATGAAGCCGAAGGCGCCGATCCGAGTTCGGAACAGTCTCAAGAAACAGCTAAACAAAGCGAAGTTCATGATGATCCTTTCAGCTTCTGGTCATCGGGCGTGAGCCAGGAGGTGACTCCGGACACGGAGGAGCTGAGTGAAATGCACGGAGGCGAATCCGTCGAACAGGATCTAGATAAAAACGACCGTGCTTTTTATTACGATGAGTGGGATCGCGAGCTTGGAGACTATCGCACGCGCTGGTGCAGGATCATCGAACGGCAAAATACTCGGGGCTCCCGCGGCTTTGTCGAACTCGTGAGGAGCCGCTATTCCGGTGTGATTTCATCTATTCGCTATCAATTTCAGCTTCTGCGGCCTGAAAACCTCCGGCGAATTAGAGGTGAAATAGACGGCGAGGACTACGACCTGCAAGCCGTTATTGATTATGCGCTGGATATGCGTTCGACCGGATTGATCGACGATCGGCTTTACACTCGGAAGTTGAGACGTGAACGCGATGTCACTGTCTCATTCCTGCTCGATATGTCGAGCTCGACCGCGCGAACGATCAGCCGCCAGCCAAACAAGCCTTATACTCAACCCGGCCAGCGGATTATTGATATAGAAAAGGAAGGGCTTGTATTGATGAGCGAGGCTCTGGAAGCCGTGGGCGACTCGTACTCGATGCAGGGATTCACGAGCGAGGGCCGCCGCAACGTGAAATTTTTTATCATCAAGGATTTTGGCGAGTCTTATTCCTCGGATGTCGAGCGGCGCATAGGCGGAATCACATATCAGAACAACACGAGGCTTGGAGCCGCGATCAGACACGCGGCCGACCGTCTTTCGAAACAACAGGCCAGAACGAAGCTCCTCATAATCTTGTCGGATGGAAGGCCGTATGATCACGACTATGGGGATAGCCGCTATGCTCGGGAAGACACGCGAATGGCGCTGCGGCACGCGAGGCTTGATGGGATCACACCCTTCTGCATAACTATTGACCGCGAATCGGAAGATCAGCTTCGCGATATGTATGGAGAAGTCGGGTATACGATCATCGACGACGTATTGAGCCTGCCCGAAAGGCTTCCGGGAATTTACAGCCGACTTACAACATGAGATGCATTCGACTTCAGAGCAAAAAACAATGAGTGAAGATGACTATAAGCGAATCGTCGAGCACGTGCTGCAAAGCGCATCGCAGCCGATGATCTCAACAGACGCCGGCGTAGAAGCGGCCCAGAAAGCAGGTGATCTGGCGGCCAGGGAAGAAATAGACTGGGCGGTCGCGGGCGGCTTGGCGATGCATCTTTATGGCAGCCCACGATTGACTAAGGACGTTGATATCATCGCGTCACGCCTCTTGTCGCTCACACCGGAACACCGGCTGAGCATCGGCGGCAGCAGCTACACACTGCAGGTCGATAAATACGCGGTTCGGGTTGATTGGATCGTAAGAAACGACGGCTATCAGAAGTATTACAGCGCGGCTCTGCGGGATGCCATCACGCTTCCAACCGGGTTGCGGATTATCACGCCGGAATGGCTTCTCATTCTCAAAATGAACGCGGGACGACAAAAAGATTTGGATGACATCGTTTTTCTGCTGAAGCTCCAGAAGGTAGTTGACCGCCCGACTATAAAACAAAAAGTTGTTGAGACCGCGGGTGACGACGCGTGGCTGGCAATGTTGCCAAGCTTTCGCAGATTATGCGATCTCGCCGACGGCAACACGAGGGAGTCAAGCAAGTATTACGACAATGATTAGCGCGGGTGAAAACGCATCCTAGGATCTCCGGCTACCGAATTGTTTCATTGTCAAAGAGTTCTAATCTGAGGCTTCCTGAATCTTGATTCGTGGTTCAGCAATCCTTCTTTTGCTGATATTCATGGCGTTGGAGGATCTTAATTTTGAGGTAACTATATGGCGGCGATACGTGGCGTTTACGAGGGAAAAGATATCAAGCCGTTATCGACAGAGTTGCTTCCCGCGGTTGACTACGAAATCCCTATTGCAATTACTTTCTTGGAAGAACCTTCTGATTCCTGCGAAGGACGGCAACATCAAACGCAAATTGCCATACGAATGCGCGCCTCACGCCAAGCAATGATCGTTTTTAGCGAAAGTGGGTCTGTCTCGAGTAATTCGGCAAGCTAATACCCGTCATGCATCTTATTTTAAACAGGCATATTCTCATCGCCCGGCTGACCATCGTCACATTGTTAGTCGCCGGGTTAGTCGCCGAGTTAGTCGCTGGATCAGCCCTCGGATTAGTCGCCGGCACTCCAGCACCGGGACAGACAAAAGAGCAGCCGGAGCAACCTCGCTACGGGATCACTTCGATCGTGTTCGCTCCGAACGGCAAGCTTTTGGCCTCTATTCGAGGCGTTCTCAACCGTGAACGAATCTTCTCCACGAGGGGCTATCGCCGAATTGCGGGCTACGTCAACTATGCCGGTGAAGTCGAAGTCTGGGATCTCAATTCCAGGAAGTCGCTGCGGAAGTTTTCGGACTTCAACGGGCAAGTGCTCGCGGTTGCGATCTCACCTGACGGCAAGACGGCGGCGACAGCAAGCTGGGAGGTGAAGGATTTGCGGCCTTCGACCAGCGGTAAAGAGTATATGGACGCCGCGGGAGTGCTGAAGGTCTGGGACATCGAAACAGGCGAGCTGAAATGGTCGGACAAGACCTTCACGTCGGACGTAAGCTCGCTGATGTTTTCACCCGACGGGAGCCTGCTCGCGATTGCCGGAACTATGTACACGGGCTTGTTCAGCCAGGGCGAAGTCCGGCTCTTTAACGCTCGAGACGGAACGGTAGCTAAGCGGCTTCAATATCGCGGAATCGTCTTCGCCATCGCTTTTTCGCCGGACGGCAAGATCCTGGCGGCGCGCAAAGAGATTCTCAACGAAGCCAAGAGCGAAGTGAAGGTATACGATTCATCAACCTGGAAGGAGCTTCATACGCTCAAGGATCCGAGCAGCGTGGATCTGTTCTCGCTTGGCCGCATTTTTTATTTTGGCGGCCTGTTGAGAAATGAATTCAAACATCTTGCCATTTCAAGCACGGGATTGCTTGCGACGGTCAGCTCGCGCTTGAAGAATCGCAAGCTCACAAAAGAGATACATCTATACGATATTCAAAGCGGCAAGCTCAGTACTTCGATCCACGTGAACACGGCCAACCTCGAGCTAAAAGATCGAACCTGGATAGAACGGCAATTCAGGCTCGAGACAATTCTAGCTCGCAACGGCGAGCTGATCTCGGCTTTGGCGTTTTCAAGAGACGGTAAGACAATGTCAGCCCTGAATTGCGATCTCGCGCTGGCGACATGGAACGCCGACAGCGGAGAACCCAAGATCATCGGTAGAACCGCTGGTACTGTAACGACCGTAGCCTTCTCACCTAATCCCGAGGAATTCGCTTTCGCGGACCGCGATGGCTCGATAACCGTATGGGACATCCACGCAGGCAGGCAGATCGTTGCCCTGGCTGGATCGAAAGAAGCAAGGGGGGCGCTCGCGGTTGACCGTCTTGTCGTCTCCGCGGAGAGCGTGCTCTCCGTGGCGTATTCCGCGGATGGATCGCGGCTCATCTCGGCCAGCGAGGACAGAACGGTTCGCATGTGGAATACAAACTCCGGAACCGAAGAAGCAAGGCTCAGCGAAGGCAAGCCCGTCAATACAGTCGTCATCTCGCCCGATGGCCGTACCATAATCCTCGGGAGGCGCGACGGAATTCTCGAGTTGTTCGACACGAAGAGCCTTCAGACGCTGAACTCAATACGTTGTCACGATGCCGCAATTAATGCCGCGGCCATTTCGTCGGATTCAAAGACCGTTGCGACAGCGAGCGAAGATAAAACAGTCAAGTTATGGGACGTTAAGACCGGCAGCCTCAAAGCCGTGTTATCCGGACACTCCCAGGCGGTATTGGCAGCGGCGTTCGGCGCGGATGGTTTAGTCGTCGCGAGTGGAGGCAGAGATTCGAGCATCAGGATTTGGGAGGTTTCGACCGGGAAGACTTTGCAAGTGCTTTCCAACGCGGGATCAGTCAATGCTCTCTCGTTTTCTCCGGACGGATCCACTCTTGTGAGCGCCGCGTCAGACGGGCGCGTGCGAGTGTGGATATGGAAGACAGCACAACTCAAGGCTACGCTCAATGGCCGCGGCGATGCTGTCAATGCGATTTGCTTTTCGCGAGACGGCAATACGGTTGCTGCCGGCGGCGACGATCGGAACGTAAGGTTGTGGGATTCGCGAGACTGGAAAGAACTCCGCGTACTCAAAGGTCATGATCTGGCGGTCACTTCGATCGCCTTCTCTTCGGACGGCAAGACGCTGGCGGCGGGCGCAGGCAACAATTCAATTGCGTTATGGGATCCGCGCTCTGGAATGCTTAAGCGAGTTCTAAAGGAAGCCTCGAGGATTCCATTTCGAAAATAATCGCTCTCGATGTTCAAGTGATGCCGGGGCGCCGCTAAGGAATCGGTTCCTTTCAAAAAGAATTATGCGTAGCTTAAACAGGGGCGGACACTGAGACCCGCCCGTACATTGATCTTCAAGCTCCAGCCGAAAACGGGAAGTAATTTTTTACGCCTTAGGTCGTTACTTGCCTGCACTCGCCACCGCCTCCAGCCTGCCGCCCTTGAGCAATCGATAGCGCCGGCCCCGCCACTCAATGCTGTTGCCGATGAAACTATAGACCCATAGCCCGAAGCTGATCAGATCGCGGACAGGCGCAAGCCAGAACCATCGCGCCGCGATCGAGTCTCTAAGACAGCGGGCGCCAATTATCCAGGCCATCGCGATTCTCACGGCCCAGGTCGCCGCCACAACACCCCAACCTACAAGCGAGAATGAACTGGCAATAAGAAACAGGAGGCTTGATGCGCTTCCGTGAGTGAAGATCAGACCCACATAACCCCAGGGCCTGGAGACCCTCGTTCCGCGGTTCCATCGAGTCTGATGGCTGACAAAGCCTCGCAGGTTTTCAGTATCCAGTACGTGGTCGACTACGAAATCCGAGAGCACGACCTCGTAGCCCGCCTGTGCGGGCAGATTGCCCAGTAGAAAATCGTCCGCGAGATAATCCGCAACAGCGGCAAAGCCGCCTATTGCATCCAGAACCGAGCGCCGCATCAAAATCGTCGAGCCGAGCGCGAACTTCATCCCCTCCATTCGTCGCGCGACCAATACTCCGCCGTGAAACTCGGTCGATATGCCGAGCGCCTCGATTGATGCAATGAAACCCTTCGGAATTGACCTGTAGAGGCAAGTGACCACTCCGACTTTGGAATCGGACATCGGTTGTACGATTCTCTTGAGATAGTCCCGGCCCACTCTGATGTCGCTGTCGGCGACAAGCAGCAGATCGTGAGCTGCCTCAACTTGAATATTAGCGAGGTTGCTGACCTTTGAATTCGCGCCGATCGTGCGGGCATTGACTACCAGCCGAATATCGACATCAGGGAAGTCTCGAATTATCTGCTCGACGACTCTAACACCGCGATCGTTTCGATCCTGAACTCCGAAAATGATTTGAAAGTCGGGATAATCCTGACGACAACACGACGCCAGGTTTTCATAAGCATCGGAGTCGAGTCCGCGTATCGGCTTCAAAATCGAAATCGGCGGCGCGAAACCAGGGTTGATCTGAGATTCCTTCGAAAAGAACCCGAGAGCCGCGACTATTGAATAGGAATAAAACCAGATGGCAGTAAGACAGAGAAAAAACAGAATGCCCTGAACGGCTATGAGGCAGGCATGCATATCGGCGGGCTACGCTACAACGGCGCGCACTCCGGGATCCGCGGGTTTGGCATCTAAAACTAAAACGACTTCGTTAGCCATCAATCTCCTGAGTTGAGCGAAATCAATGCAACGCCGAGACAAATAATTATGGTGCCGATCCAGCGCGCGGCAGAGATATTCTCCTTCAGCACGTAATGGGCTCCGACAACGCTTACCACATAACCAAGAGCCGTAGCCGGAAGCACGAAGCTCAAGTCCGCCCAGCTCAAGAGCGCAATAAACGAAAAGAACGCAACGGCCATACAAAGCACACCCATCGCCATCATCACATTTGTAAGCGCCTGTCTGGCTACGCGAAGAAGAGCCATAGGTCTGTAGCTAGTCACTTCTCCGACTTCCTTCATCCCCTTGGTGACGAATACGTTTCCAGCGGAATCGCTAAGAACCACAAGAAAAACCACTAACCAGGTCTTCATATTCAATCCGCCGCCCGCGGTTCAGTTCCCTGCTCCAAATTAATTGCCTGCGCTTCGCCTCTTCGCTTCGCTGCACGATGTTCACTGCTGCCGACAAGCAGGATGCCGAGCGTCACCGCGAACGTTCCGGCCCAACGCGCCGGCGAGATAGTCTCGTGAAGAATCAGCCACGCGAAGAGCGCGGTCAAGACATACGCAGCGGCGGTCATCGGCAAAACGAAACTCAATTCAAGACGAGACAACGCGGCTAGATAAAGGACGAAGAAGCCTATAAGGAGCGCCACTCCCGCGAGCACCCACGGATTGCTAACGGTGCGCAGTCCAAATGACACTATGGTCGAGCCCGATATAGCTTCGCTTCCGCCGACCTGTCTCATGCCGCGGCTCAGCAGCACGTTTCCTATAACCTGCAGCACCACAACCAGCGATAGAAGTACAAAATTCTTCATTGGCTCAGGCTCTCGCGAGTCCCCGCTTCGATGAAAGTCTCCGCTTCCATGAAATTAGATAACTGAATACGTTCATCTTCAAATGCCTGACGTACGCGATCGCTGATCAGCGCGTTCAACTCGATTTCACCAGCATCGGGAGGACCATTCAAGGGCTCGCCTTCAATCCAACGCGCGGGATGGCAATAGACCTCGAACCGTTTCGCTTTGATCTGAGGAATCAGGCTCAGCAGATAATCCTCGTTCATCTGACCGCTCTGGAGCAGTCCGTAAACGCGATCCAGGTAATCGATGCCGGCTCGTTTCAGAAGGCGCTCTTCATAGATCCTTAGCCTCCGAAAGACAGCCGACCATATTACCTTATTGATCAAGTTGCTTCGGCTGATTCCAAGGGTCAATTTCAACTCTTCGTTTGGAAGCCGAATAGTTCGTATGCCGAACTCTCCCGCGAACTCGACCAACAGCCGCATCACTACTGGATGCGAATGCATGTGAAGGTGCCCGTCGACATGCGACAGCCGTAGACCCGTACTCGCAAATCTTTCAAGCTGCGCCCGAATTTCAAGGGCGAGCTCACGGCGCGCGTTCGAGTTGAATTGATAGCGAAGGCCGGTTCGAAAGGGACTGAATGGAAACAAGCCGTTTCGATCTACGAGATTTGGAATTTCTTTCGGGCTCAATGCGCTTCGCCCGCAGACCAGCACCAGGTGCAGGCCGACAGCCAGTCCGGGATTTTGTTTAGCAAGCTCGACGGCTTCATCAAATCGCTCGGCGGTGACCATTAAGCTCGCGCTCGTGAGTACGCCGCGCTCGTGGGCTTCGATGATTGCCTGATTAACGCCTCGCGAAAATCCGAAGTCATCCCCGTTCACGATCGCAAGCCTGCGCGCTACTCCGGGTAGGAAAGAATCTTCGCGGACGTGAGTTACGGCGTGCGCCATACATTTGAGAGGGGGCGGTCAATAGAGACCGCCCCCTCTTTCTCTCCTATTCTAACAAGAGCCAATCGATCAAGCCTGCTGACTCGCTATGAACTGCTTCCGCTTCGACCTGAGCGTCATGTACTCGCGCGCTTCCTTATAAAGTCGTCGCCGTTCCTTTGAGTTGAAAACGGCTTTTTTGACTATGCGAGCTACAACGCGCGGCCGGAAGTAGTACTTATCATAGAAGTGCTCGACCGCCTGCATCATCTCGGCACGAGTCAATCCCGGATATTCGAGATGCGGCAGTTGGTGGCCGCTCTCGTCGGTCATCTCGACGTCCGTCCGCAGAAAACCGTTAGCCTTGCCAAAGTTGTATAGCTCGGTGCCAGGATAGGCGTGAGCGATAGAAACCTGGATCGTTTCGCAATCAATCTCCTGCGCGAACTTGACCGACTTCTCTATTGTTTCGGGAGTCTCGCCCGGCAAACCGATTATGAAGTCTCCGTGAACCACGATGCCCGCCTTCTTGCAGTTCTTCATGAACTCACGGGCCTGCTCGACAGTCGCGCCTTTCTTGATGTTCTTCAGAATCTGCGGATCTCCCGATTCGAATCCGACTATTAAGAGGCGGCAACCGGCCGCGCGCATCGCCTTCAGCGTTTCAAGGTCGACGTGAACCCTCGACGTGCAAGACCAGGTGAACTTGAGCGGCTTGAACTTCTCGCACAGCTCAAGAACGCGCGATTTGCGAATCGTATACGTATCGTCGTCGAAAAATATTTCTTCGATGTTCGGGAACAGGCCGAGCGCATGCTTGACCTCGGCGGCGACGTCGTCTACCGACCGCTGTCTCCAGGGATGGCCGTCGAACGTCTGCGGCCAGAGGCAGAACGTACAGAGCGCCGGGCAGCCGCGAGTTGTATAGAACGAGATGTAGGGATTCAACAGGAACGGAACGTTATATCGAGTGATGTCCAGGTCGCGTTTGTAGATCGGAGTGACCCACGGAAGCGCGTCGAGATTCTCGATCTGGGGTCTTGGGCCGGTATAAACAAGCTTGTCGTCTCTCAGAAAACTGACGCCCTTTATCTGATCCAGCGGCTTGCCCGAAGCGAACTCGGTCACGGTGTAGTCGAATTCCTTATCGGTGACGAAGTCGATCGATTCGCTCGCTCGCAGGCTTTGCTCTCGAAGCGTGGTGACGTGCGGACCCACAAAAGCGATCTTCAACGAGGGCTTAAGAGCCTTCATCATTTCCGCAAGCCGTATATCGCTGTTGAATCCAGGCGTGCTTGTAAACAGGACTACAAAGTCATAATCGGCGGAGATGCGAACGGTCTCTTCCGGAGTCGTGCCGTGAGGCGGCGCATCCAGAAGCCGGCTCTCCGGTATCATCGCGGCCGGATAGCCGAGCCAAACCGGATACCAGTATGATTCGATCTCACGAGTCGCAGGCCAGCGCGAACTGGCGCCGCCATCGAACCCTTCGAATGACGGCGGGTTCAGCAGCAAGGTCTTCATCATAAATTATTCTTTATTTTTCCTTTCGAAATGATGCGAGATCAGGCAATTCTTATACGATGCGCCTTTGAGCGGTGTCAAGGTTTACGTACATCCCAAGAATCGCGATTGAATTGAGATGACACGAAGCGATTGGTCTGAAGGTCGCTTTTTTTGGCCACTGAGTCGGGACTGTGGGCGGCTACGGAGCAGCTACGGTCGAAATCGGCGGCACCCTGAGTTTTTCCTCCTTTTTGCAGGCACTGTCTAGACAGCTTCGCCACGCCTCGCTCATCGGCGT
>Ga0209687_1000092_pt1 | contig 35103 bp, 31 predicted proteins | sample GraSoiAngelo_136_FD_185893 | JGI IMG/M metagenome (GOLD analysis project Ga0209687, IMG submission 185893) | Grasslands soil microbial communities from the Angelo Coastal Reserve, California, USA - 14_0929_09_20cm (SPAdes) (version 2) | ecosystem: Environmental > Terrestrial > Soil > Grasslands ...
TGGAGCGCTGGAAAAATTTGGCGGGCACGAAATGGCGGCAGGGGTGAGTTTGCGCGAAGAAAATCTGCCGAAATTTCGTGAGCGGTTTTTGGATGCCGTGCGTCAGCAATTATCGGACGAAGGACTTGCTCCGCGCTTGCACCTCGATGCTGAAATCGCGTTGGCAGAGATCAACTTCGATTTGCTGCATTGGCACGAAATGTTGCAACCATTTGGTAACGGAAATCCGCAGCCGATCTTTGTCTCGTCCGCGGTGGAAGCGGCGCGGCCACCGCGGGTGGTCGGGGAACGGCATCTCGAGCTTCGACTAAGACAGCGCCATTGGCATCAACGCGCTATCTTTTTCGACGGCGCAGCGGCCGAGCTGCCGCCCGCGCCCTGGGATGTGGCTTTTCGCATTCACACCAATGTTTACGAAGGCGAAACCCGAATCGATTTGCACGTCAAAGCGCTGCGTAGCGCGGCCTCGTTCGATTGATGGACCTCGATACTTCACTGGAAGAATTGAGCTGGATTCCGCGGCCCCGCATCCTCGCGCTGCGCCGGCTCGCGCTCGAGACGGTCGGCGATTTGCTCACGCATTATCCACGTCGACACGAAGATCGGCGGGAGTTTCGCGGCTTTCCGCGTGAAGAAACCATCGTCCCGGTTTGTTTGTGCGGCGAGGTCGCAAAGACGCGACTGATGCGTTTCGGCGGACGCAAAATTTTTGAGGCAGTGCTGGAGGAAAGTGGCGCGCACGCACTCAGCCAACCGCTCACCTGCCGCTGGTTTAATCTGCATTACATCCAAAAGATGATTGCTACCGGGCAACGGCTGGTTGTGTTCGGTCGCGTCAAGCGCAAAGGCCCGCGTTTGCTCATCGATCATCCAGAATTTGAGGTAATCGAAGACGACGACGAGATTTTGATTCATTTCCGTCGCATCACCCCAATTTATCCGGCGACGGAAGGTTTATCACAACGGGTCCTGCGTGGATTAATTTTTCGATTGCTCGAACAGGTCGCAGGCGCGTCGGCTGATGTCCCTTTGCCCGCCTCGTTAAGTAATGGCGAAGATGAAAACGCGCTTCGCAAAATTCATTTTCCAGAGAGCGACCAACAGTTGCACAAAGTGCGCGATCATTTGGTGCTGGGCGAATTTTTCCGGATGCAGATGCAGATCGCGGCGGCGCGCGCGGAACATTTCGCGCGGGTTGGTTGTCGTCATCAAAGCCGCGGTTTGTTAGCGGAACAATTCATTGCCGCACTTCCGTTCGCTTTTACCAACGCACAACAACGAGTCTTTAACGAGGTTAAGCACGATCTACAGGTGGCGTCGCCAATGAATCGCTTGCTACAAGGCGACGTTGGCTCCGGAAAAACGGTCGTGGCCATCGCAGCAATGTTACTGGCGGTCGAGTCCGGGTTGCAAGCGGCCCTGATGGCGCCGACGCAGATTCTGGCGGAGCAACATTACACGGTTTTGCGCAGCTGGCTCGATTCGCTCGGGATTCGCATCGCCCTCCGCACCGGCGCACGACAGGAAGACAACACGCCGTTGCCGTTGTTTGCGCGGGCGGAATCCGAATCTCTGGGGAGTGCAGGCTGCCAGCCTGCCGTGTCCGGCAGCTTGCCGGACACAACCTCTTCCCGAATTTCCGACCCACGATATTATCATCGACGACTCCCGCATTTCGAACGGCCCTGTGCAAAGTACGCTATCACGTTTAATACAAGAAGCCGTCGCACCCTCTCAGAACGAGCGCGGGACGTTGTACTCGAATCAATCCGTCGCTGGGATGGCCGGCGTTACGAGCTTTTCGCGGCCTGCGTGATGCCGGATCACGTACATCTCCTGATAGAACCGATGGTTGAACGTCAGAACGAATCAGGAAATTCGATTTTCTTTTCGCTCTCCAAAATTCTGCACAGCATTAAATCGTTTACGGCAAATCGAATTAACAAAATTGAGAAGGTCAATGAACCGGTGTGGGAATCGGAATCGTTTGACCGAATGATTCGATCGGAAAGCGACCTCCAGGAAAAATTTGAATATATAACGTGGAATCCATGGGACGCTGGGATCGCAAAACCGACAGAAGATTATCGATGGGTTTGGTACCCACGAGCGAGACGGGAAGAGTTCGCGGCAGGCTGCCGCGAACGGCAGGCTGGCAGCCTGCGCTCCCCACCAGAAGAAGCTGGGAATGAAAACGCCCCGCAAATCATCATCGGCACGCATGCCTTGCTCTACGAGAGCGTAAACTTCACCAACCTTGGTCTTGCCGTCATCGACGAGCAGCACAAGTTCGGGGTGGCACAGCGGGCCAAACTTACCTCGCGCGAACCGGCGCCGGATGTTCTCGTTATGACTGCAACGCCAATTCCACGGACCTTAACCATGACAATTTACGGCGACCTTGAAATTTCGACGATTGAAGAGATACCGCGCGGCCGGGGTAAAATTGTCACGCACTTGATCACGGGCGATAACTTAGGTGAAGCGATCGCGTTCTTGCGTGAACAATTGAGCGACGGACGACAGGCTTACATCGTCTATCCGTTGATCGATGAGAGTGAAAAGCTGGAGGCCAAGGCCGCCGCGAAAGAGTTCGAGACCTGGCAGGAACGGTTGCGACCGTTTCGCTGCGAATTGTTACATGGACGAATCGCCTCACCGGACAAGCAATCGATCATGCAAAGGTTCCGCGCCGGAGAAACGCAAGCGTTGGTCAGCACGACCGTGATCGAGGTGGGCATCGACATTCCTAATGCCACGGTCATGCTTATCGAAAATGCCGAACGATTCGGATTGTCGCAGTTGCATCAATTGCGCGGCCGAATCGGTCGTGGCGCGCACACGTCGCACTGCTGGCTGATCACTTCGGATAAATCCGTTGAGACGATGACAAAGTTGGCGGTGCTGGAGAAAACAACGGACGGTTTTGAGATTGCTGAGGCGGATTGGGAGCTGCGCGGTCCGGGCGATCTCCTCGGCACTGCGCAAAGCGGTTTGCCGGAACTAAAATTGGGAGACCTCAGGCGGGATGCCGCTTTGATGCGGAAGGCGCGCCAGGCCGCGCTGGAATTGTTGGAAAACGATCCGGGATTGGACTGCCCGGAGAATCAACGTTTCCGCGACTTGATTGTCGAAAAACAGGGACAAACTTTCTCGCACGTCAGCTAATGAAAAACTTTCTTAAATTTTTGGTTTTCGTGGTGTTGATCAGTCTCGGGATTTCGCTTCTTTACGATTACCGGATGAGGCATGGTGGGCTGGTCGGGCCCAGCACAACGCCGGAAAAATACTCGCTTGCTACAGCGCCGCCGGTTGATCGCAAAGAAATTGGCACGCTGGAGGAGTTCAATCGCGAGCGCCGCACCCTGGTCTCAAATGTCATCCCTTCTGTTGTCAGCGTGAAGACATCGAAAAAGATCGCCGTGCGCCGGCAATACGCGCTCGATCCATTCGAGTTTTTCTTCCGCAACCCGCGCCAGTTTCGCAATCCCAATGAGGAAGCGATGGTGCAAAACTCACTCGGTTCCGGGGTAATCGTGACCAACGAAGGTCACATTATTACTAATAGTCACGTGGTCGATCAGGTGGATGAAATTGAAGTGCAACTTTCCGATGGCCGGACCAAAAAGGCACGAGTCATCGGAAGCGATTCCCAAGTCGACCTCGCAGTTTTAAAAATCGATGAGCCTGGGGTAAAACCGTTAAAGCTGGGTGATTCCGATGCGGTGCAGGCAGGCGACATGGTGTTGGCCATCGGCAATCCGTTCGGCTTCGAGGAAACAGTGACCGAGGGAATCATCAGCTCGAAGGGACGCCCGAATCGGGTGGATGGCTTCGGTGATTTTCTGCAGACCGACGCCGCCATCAATCCGGGAAACAGCGGCGGACCGTTGATTAACCTCAGCGGTGAAGTGATCGGAATTAATACTGCGATCATCTCACGCACCGGTGGGTCGCAGGGGATCGGGTTCGCCATTCCATCAAACACGGTGAAAGTCGCGCTCGAAAGCTTGCTCAAGAAGGGGCGAATTATCCGGGGTTACCTGGGAATCCAAGCGCAGGTGAACCCGCAGAAGCTGGCTTCAAATGACGATGGCGTGGTCGTGGGAGACGTTCTTCCGGGATCGCCGGCGGCGGACGCGCATTTACAAAAGGGCGATGTCATCCGCAAGTTCAATGGACGCGACGTAAAAAATTTCCCCGAGCTTCGGTCGCTGGTTGCGCAAGCAGAGTTGAACAAGAAGATCGATCTCGAGGTAATTCGCGACGGCAAGCCGCTCAAGGTGTCAGCGGAACTTCGGGAGCAGCCGCCGGATTATCAAACCGCGCGCGCCATTCCACGGCCGGGACAACCGAATCCGAGCAATCCTTTGCCGCAGCCAAATGCCCCCGATACGAGCCCGGACGAAGATCAAAGCAATACGAACCCCTTGGGCTCGATTCGCGTTAGTGAATTGACGGCCGATCTGGCGAAACGTCTTGATTTGCCGACGGGCGTGCGCGGAGTCGTCGTTGATACGGCGGATTTGCCGGAATTGCAGCGCGGAGATGTCATCGAAGAAATCGATCAGCAGCCCGCGACTTCGGTGACCGAATTCAACAAACTCGTTGCTAGCCTCGATCCAGACAGCACGCACGTGTTTTCCATGTGCCGGCATCGCGTCCGCTCATTCATAGTGGTGCGGCCGCGCTAGGGGAAGCGACGCGCGCAACCGCGCTGGCGCGTTCGAATAGCCAGTGAATAAACCAATGCGCGCCGAAGTCTAAGACGCCATAACACTGAATAACTGTATGAAGCGTTTTTTAATATTTGCATCGGCATGTGCGTTCGCGTTGACGGTGTTCCAATCGGGCGGCGCGGATGTCTCAGTTAACTTTTTTTACGACAATTTGAACGGCGGTAACTGGTACCAGGTGGCCGATTATGGCTATGTCTGGCAGCCTGATGCCGCGACCAGTGCAGATTGGCGGCCATACACGGATGGCTATTGGGCCTACACCGATGTCGGCTGGACTTGGGTATCCTATGAAGATTTCGGCTGGGCCACCTACCACTATGGCCGCTGGGTCCGACTGGAGGATTATGGTTGGTGTTGGGTTCCCGGCTATGAATGGGGACCGGCCTGGGTTTCATGGCGGACGGGCGGAAATTATATCGGATGGGCTCCGTTGCCTCCGGAAGGTCGCGGCGAAATCGTTTATGAAGGTCGGCCAATTACCGGACAGGTAGACGTCGAGTTCGGAATCGGCCCGGCCTATTACAATTTCATCGATGTGCGCTTCATCGGCGAGCCGGTGCTACGGGGTCACTTCTACGATTACAATCAGAACGTCGTTTACATCAACAACACGGTGAATGTAACCAACATCACTTATAACAATTCCGTCGTTTACAATTATGGACCGGACTATGCTGTGCTCAGCAGATACTCGACTCGACCGATTCAGCGGTTGAAACTCGAACGCACCAGCGTCGATCCGCTACAGGCGGTGAAGGCGGGAAATGTCACTAAAGTTCAGGGCGACAAGCTCGTTCTAGCGGCGCCAATGAAGTTGCAGAAAGCGAATACGCAAATTGCGCCGAAAGTCGTGAAAGCGAAGATCGATCAGCCTAAGATTGAAAAAGGTTGGGCGAATATTTCCGATCCGAATACCAAGGCGAGACTGGAACAGAAATTTAAAACCGAAAATCCGCAAAACGTTCCCAAGCCCAGTATTCAACCGAACGTTGGTGCCAACGTAAACGCCCTGGCTTCACCTGGTGTTTCTCCCTTCGAAAGCGGCAAAGGTAAGCACAAAGGCGAACAACTTGAGAATCAGGCGGCTGCTTCTGTTGCGCCTGGAACTTCGCCAACGTCCACGGCCATGCCGTTCGAACAGGGACACGGCAAGAAAGGAAAGGGCCACAGGGTCGAGAACGAACCGGGCGCTTCGGTGCCAGCTGGGTCCTCACCGGTCGAGTCCTTCGAACAGGGCAAAGGTAAGCACAAAGGCCAGAGATTCGAGAATGAACCCGGCGCATCCGTCGGTACTTCGCCGACAGAATCCATGGAGCAAGGCAAAGGTAAGAAGGGCAGAGGTCAGAGATTTGAAAATGAAGCAGGCACTTCGGGTGGCTCTTCACCCGCGGAGTCTGCCGAGCAGGGCAAGGGTAAGAACAAGGGGCACAGGGAACAGGGGGAACAAACGCCTGGTCTTGGCGGCCCCGTGACTCCGCAAAATCCGAACGCGAATCTGCAAAACCAAAACAGTCCCGAAGGCGGCAAACATAAAGGGAACCGCCAACAAGAAAGCTTCCAGCCCAGATCGCAGAATGTTAGCGGTGGGGCTGGCGGCGGCGGGGGCAAACGTCGCGAGCAGCTTCAATCCCAGGGTCAGCCGCAAGGCGGACAGTACGGCCAACAGGGCCAACAGGGCGGACAGGGTGGACAGCAAGGCGGTGGCGGTGGCAAACGTCACGAGCAGATTCAATCCCAGGCTCCGCCGCAAGGTGGGCAATATGGCCAACAGGGCGGACAGCAAGGCGGTGGCCAGGGTAAAGGAAAGAAAGGCGAAACTTCCCCAACTCCGTCTCCGCGGTAACTAACAAGATTAGACTTAGGACGGCCCCGGTATTTCCCGGGGCCGTTTCTTTCGCTTGGGGAGCGCAGGCAGCTTGCCTGCGGTGTTCGGCAGCCTGCCGAACACAATTTTCGTCGGCAAGCTGCCGACGAATGCCAGCTAGCAGCCTGCGCTCCCTAAAGGGAGAACGGGAGAGTCTACAATAGCTCGGCAATCTGCACGGCATTCAGCGCCGCGCCCTTCAACAACTGATCGCCCGAAACCCAGAAGGCGAGTCCATTTTCAAACGCGCAATCGCGCCGCACCCGACCGACCTCACAATTGTCTTTCCCGGCAACGTGCAGCGGCATCGGATATCGATTTCGGGCCGGCTCATCAACCAGCTCCAAACCGGGTGCCTTCGCCAAAACCTCCCGCGCCCGTTCCGCCGAAACCGGTTGGGCGAATTCCGCGCTGAGCGCGACCGAGTGGGCGCGATAGACCGGAACACGAACACACGTGACCGAAGCGCAAAATTCGGGGTGATGCATGATACGACGGCCTTCATTCTGCATTTTCATTTCTTCTTTGGTGTAACCGCTTTCTAGAAATGCATCGACCTGCGGCAGCACGTTGAAGGCGATGGGGTGCGGATAAACCTCCGCGCGCGCCGGCTGACTTTCGGCCGCGGCGCGGACCTGCTCCTCCAACTCCGCAATCGCGCGAGCGCCGCTACCAGAGACTGCTTGATAACTCGCCGCAAAAACGCGTTGCACATGGAAAACGCGATGCAGCGGATAAATCGCCATCAGCGCGACTGCGGTAGTGCAATTCGGATTCGCGATGATCCCGCGGTGGAGTTTTACATCGTCGCCATTGATTTCCGGAATGACCAGCGGCACCTCCGGCTCCATTCGAAAGGTCGAAGAGTTATCGATCACAATCGCGCCGGCATCACGCGCGATTGGGGCAAATTCTCGCGCGACAGCGGTGCCAGCACTGAAGAGCGCGAGATCAATTCCTCGAAACGATTCAGGAGCCAGTTCCGTGACCGGGATTTTTTCGTCGCGAAATAAAGCCGATTTGCCGGCTGAACGTTTGGAACCGAAGGCACGAATTGAGGCCACCGGAAAGGAGCGCCGTTCCAGCACCCGAAACATTTCAACGCCAACTGCGCCGGTCGCTCCCACTACCGCGATGTGATAATGTTTGCTCATCCGCAGGCGCATTTTAGGTCAGCGACGGCACGATGCAAAAATCTTCGCTTCATATTCACGTTTCTGTGCGCGATCAGGAATTGAAACTGCGTCGGGGCCGCAAAATCATCCGCCGTTATCCGGTGTCTACTTCGCGCTTTGGGCTCGGCAGCGAAGAAGGCAGCCATAGAACACCACTGGGCCAGTTTCGCGTTAGCGATAAAATTGGGGACGCCATGCCAGCCGGGACGATCTTCGTAAGCCGCGTCCCACTTAAACCGGACGATCCGCTGCCACCGACGCAAGATCTCGTCTTGTCGCGCATTCTCTGGCTCGACGGGCTGGAGGCGCACAATGCCAATACCCGTGATCGTTTTATTTACATTCACGGGACAAAACATGAAAACAAAATCGGCCTGCCCGACAGCCACGGATGTATCCGGATGCGAAACGCAGATGTCATCGAGCTCTTTGATCTAGTGGATGTGGACACGCCGGTAACAATCAGGGAATGATTTAGCGCGTTATCGTGCGCGGCGGAGAAAAATCGTTGCGCGATTTGCGTTCGCTAATATAAAGCTCGAAAGCAACCAGCTACGAAAGGGGTGAGAAACAGAATGAGAGTTTTAAAAGCAATCATGATCGTGACGGTTTTGGCCAGCGCCTTAAGCTTGGGCGCTTGTGCGCAAAAAAAAGAATCAATGTCCACGGGGACGACGGCGGCTTCGACGCGTACCTATTCGAAATAGGCTTCCACCTGCGGAGAGCTTTAACTTAAAGGCCAGGTCACCTTCGACCTGGCCTTTCTCTTTGCGTCTGCAATTTTTCGGAGGGACGAGATTCTTTTCGTCCTGGACGTGCAGAATCACGTTCCTCCGTGATTCGTTCGATCCACCTCCGCGCTTTGTCATTTCGCGATCAAGCGGCTAAGATCGCGCTGTGGAGATTTCCGGCCGCCCGATTTCACTCGCGCAACTGACCGCGGTCGCAACTGGAAGTGAGCGCATCGAGTTAACTGATGAATCGCGGGATCGAATTCGCAAGTCGCGCTCTGTCGTCGAAAAAATTCTCGAGCAAGGTCAGGTCATCTATGGGATCAGCACCGGTTTCGGCAAACTCTCTGATGTCAAAATTGAACCTGAGGCGCTCCGCCAATTACAGCTCAATCTTGTCCGCAGCCATTCCTGCGGCGTCGGTGAACCGCTCTCGATTCCGGAAGTGCGCGCGATGATTTTCCTGCGCGCCAACGTGCTCGCGCTTGGTTTTAGCGGCGTCCGAATCGAGGTGGTCGAGTTCCTTTGCGAAATGTTGAACCGCGGCGTTTATCCGGTCGTGCCCGAAAAAGGATCGGTTGGCGCCAGTGGCGATCTCGCTCCTCTCGCGCATCTGGCCCTGGCGTTGATCGGTGAAGGCGAATCATTTTTTGAAAATGAACGTCTCGCTTCAGCCGATGCTCTCGCGCGCGCGGGGCTGAATCCAATCGTGCTCGAAGCAAAGGATGGTCTCGCCTTACTGAACGGCACCCAGGCCATGCACGCGGTCGGCGGCCTCGCCCTGTTTCGCGCCAAACGTCTCGCGCGCGTCGCCGATGTGGCCGGCGCAATGACCCTGGAAGGTTTGATGGGAACACCGCGCGCCTTCGATCTGCGAATTCAAAAGGCGCGGCCTCATCCTGGGCAGATTGCGGTCGCGGAACACGTGCGTGCATTGGTTCGGCAAAGCGAAATTCGTGAATCGCATCGAGAAAATGATCCGCGGGTGCAGGATGCTTACAGTATCCGCTGCATTCCGCAGGTGCACGGCGCCGTGCGTGATGCGCTAGGGTATGTGGAGAAAATTCTGGAGATCGAGAGCGCGGGCGCGACCGACAATCCTCTCGTGTTCCCAGAAAGCGGTGATGTCATTTCTGGCGGAAATTTTCATGGTGCGCCACTGGCCCACGCACTCGATTTTGCCGCCATTGCGCTGACGGATTTGATGAGCATCAGCGAGCGGCGAATCGAGCGTATGGTCAATCCCGATTTGAGTTACGGCTTGCCAGCATTTCTCGCGCGAAAGCCCGGCTTGCAATCCGGCATGATGATTGCGCAGGTCGCGGCCGCCTCGCTTTTGAACGAAGCGAAAGTGCTGGCGCATCCGGCCAGCATCGACAACGTCCCGACCTCCGCGGGGAAGGAGGATCATGTTTCGATGGGGATGACGTCGGCGGTCAAATTGCGATCGATCGTGGAAAATGCGGAAAATTTGCTCGCCATCGAATTGCTGGCGGCCGCCGAGGCGCTCGAACATCGGCGGCCACTGAAGGGCGGTGCTGGAGTGGAACGCGCCTACGCCACCGCCCGGCAATATGCGGAACCGCTTCTGGAAGACCGCGCCCTCGCGCCGGACATTGCTGCTATCGCGACAGCAATTCGCGCGGGGAAATTTGATAGCGAACACGAGAAGTTATGAGTGGAAAACGGTCAATTCGTGCGCCACGCGGGCCAGAACGCAGTTGCAAAGGCTGGCACCAGGAAGCGGCCTTGCGGATGCTGATGAACAATCTCGATCCGGAAGTCGCGGAAGCGCCGGATCGATTGATCGTTTACGGCGGCACCGGGCGGGCGGCCCGAAATTGGGAATGTTTCGATGCCATTGTCCGTTCTTTGCGCGGGCTTGAAAACGACGAGACCCTGCTCGTTCAATCTGGCAAGCCGGTCGGCAAATTCCGCACCCACGATGAAGCCCCACGAGTATTGATCGCGAATTCCAATCTCGTTGGTTATTGGTCGAACTACGAGCAGTTCAACAAACTCGAACGGCTCGGGCTAACGATGTATGGACAGATGACGGCCGGTTCCTGGATTTACATCGGCAGCCAGGGAATTGTGCAGGGCACATTCGAAACCTTTGGTGCGGCGGGGGAGAAACATTTCGATGGAAATCTCGCGGGTAAACTCATCGTCAGCGGCGGTCTCGGTGGAATGGGTGGCGCGCAACCGCTGGCCGCGACCATGAATGGCGCATGCTTCATCGGGGTGGAAGTGGATCCGGCGCGGATCGAGAAACGGCTCGCTACTGGCTATTGCGATCACATCGTGGAATCGCTCGATCAAGCCTTGCAGTTGGTCGACGAGGCGCGAAAGGCAAAGCGCGCAGTCTCGGTCGGTCTGGTTGGAAACTGCGCCGACGTCCTTCCGGAAATGGTGAAGCGAAATTTCGTTCCCGATTTGTTGACCGATCAAACCAGCGCGCACGATGCCCTCAATGGTTACGTGCCAAACCAAATCTCGTTAGCCGAAGCCATCGCGTTGCGCGCCAAGAATCCGGATGAATACATCAAGCGCTCGATGCAAGCGATGGCTGACCATGTCCGCGCGATGTTGGAACTACAGAAACGCGGCGCCATCACCTTCGATTACGGAAACAACATTCGGACCCAGGCAAAGAAAGCTGGCGTCGAGAACGCCTACGACATTCCTGGATTCGTTCCCGAGTATATCCGCCCGCTCTTTTGCGAAGGAAAGGGACCATTCCGGTGGGTTGCGCTCAGCGGCGATCCGGAGGACATCGCGCGCACCGACGCTCTGGCGCTCAAGCTTTTCCCTGAAAATGCAATCCTGGCGCGCTGGATGAAGCTGGCGAAAGAGCGCATTCATTTTCAAGGATTGCCGGCGCGCATTTGCTGGCTCGGCTATGGCGAGCGGGCCGAGTTTGGCGTCGCCATGAATGAACTGGTGCGGCGCGGCGAAGTGAAAGCGCCCATTGTCATCGGTCGCGATCACCTCGATACCGGTTCGGTCGCGTCGCCCTTTCGTGAGACCGAAGGAATGCTCGACGGCAGCGATGCCATAGCTGATTGGCCACTGTTGAACGCGCTCGTCAATACCGCTGCCGGCGCCTCCTGGATTTCAGTTCACAACGGCGGTGGTGTCGGCATCGGCTATTCGCAACATGCTGGGATGGTCGTTGTTGCCGACGGGACCGATAACGCCAAACGGCGTCTCGAACGCGTGCTCACCAGCGATCCGGGGATGGGGATTTTGCGGCATGCAGATGCCGGTTACTCGCGCGCGATTGAATTTGCTGCCGCAAAAAAGATCGATCTCCCGATGGCACCGCGGGCCAGCGACTAACGAATTATCAATCGTCCTGCCGGTTTTTGCTGGGGAGCGCAGGCAGCTTGCCTGCGGTGTTCGGCAGCCTGCCGAACACAATTTTCGTCGGCAAGCTGCCGACGAATGCAGCCTGCGCTCCCCGGAATCGACGCATCTTCTGTTTGACTCTGAATGTCGCTCTGGCCTTGCAATCCAATTAATCATGTAAATCCTCTTAGAACTCCATCGTCATGCAAAAGCTGATTGAATGTGTACCCAATTTCTCCGAGGGGCGTGATCCAGACATTATTCGACAAATTACGAACGCGATTGCGTCGGGCGACGGAGTTTCGTTGCTCGATGTTGACCCAGGCGCAACGACTAATCGTACCGTCGTTACCTTTGTTGGCAGTCCGGAAACGGTGGTGGAAGGCGCGTTCCGCGGGATTCAAAAGGCGGCGGAATTGATTGACATGCGCAAACACAAGGGTGCGCACCCGCGCATGGGAGCGACTGACGTTTGCCCATTTATTCCGATCAGCAACGTCAACTGGAAAGAAGCGATCGCTTGCGCAAAGGAATTGGCAAAACGCGTCGGCGACGAATTAAAAATCCCGGTGTATCTCTATGAGAAAGCAGCGAAAAATCCGTCGCGCGCAAACCTCGCCGTCATCCGGGAGGGCGAATACGAAGGTTTTTTCGACAAAATAAAACAAGCGGAGTGGTACCCAGATTTCGGGCCTAACGAGTTTAACGCTAAATCGGGCGCGACTGTGATTGGGGCGCGTGAATTCCTGATTGCTTACAACGTCAACCTGAACACCAAAGCGGTGAGACGAGCAAATTCGGTTGCCTTCGACGTTCGAGAAAATGGCCGGGTAAAAACGCTCGATGGCACGCCCACTGGAAATCCGATGCTCGACGAAAAAGGCGAACCGATCCGTGTCCCGGGAATGCTGAAACATGTGAAAGCGATTGGTTGGTATGTGGAAGAGTACGGGATCGCGCAGGTTTCGATGAATCTAACGAATATCGAGGAGACACCGCTCCATGCCGCATTCGACGCCTGCAATGAATCCGCCAACAAACGCGGCCTGCGGGTGACCGGGTCGGAAATTGTCGGTATGGTCCCCAAGAAATGCCTGGTCGATGCCGGAAAACATTTTCTGAAGAAACAAAACTGGTCTGAAGGGGCGGCGGAGGAAGAGCTGATTGACCTTGCTATCCGCTCCATGGGATTGAGCGAGTTGAAGCCGTTCGATCCGAAAGAGAAAATTATCGAACTAAAGATAGAAGCGACTTCTCCGAAAAAATCGCTGGTGAAGTTGGATCTGCGTCGGTTTTGCAACGAAACCCTGAGCGATTCTCCCGCGCCCGGTGGCGGTTCTGTCGCCGCATTAATGGGGGCACTGGGCGTTTCCCTGGGCGGGATGGTGGCTAATTTGTCGGCCGGCAAACGCGGCTGGGAGGATAATCTCAGATATTTCAGCGATTGGGCTGTGAAAGCGCAGCACTTGAAAGATGAAATGCTTTTGCTGGTCGACGAAGACACTGCGGCCTTCAACAAGGTCATGGCGGCATTTGCTTTGCCCAAGGGCTCCGCCAAGGAAAAGTCCGTGCGATCGGCTGCAATAGAAGCTGCCAACAAGCTGGCGGCAGAAGTGCCGCTTCGGGTTATGCAGACAGCGTCGAAGGCCTACGACCTTCTGGGCGAAATGGCGAGCAAAGGTAATCCGGCTTCTATTTCCGATGTCGGTGTCGGTCTTCTTGCGGTGCGCGCTTGTATCGATGGAGCGGGAATGAACGTCAGAATTAATGTAGCGAATCTGAAAGATAGAAAAATCAGGTCGGCCCTTTCGGACAAACTTCAGGTATTCAGCGGCGAATCCGAAGCTCGGTTCAAGAAGATTAGCAAGCTGGTGAAAAAGAAGTTTCGTTGAAGCGATGAGCGTTGAAGCGATGAAGCGGAGACAATCTTTCTCAACGCTCTAATCTTTATCTTCAACCCTTCAGCGCTTCAACCCTTCAACGCTTCACCGTGCCTTCCATCGCCCTTCTTCACGCGTCGCAATTGGTCACGCTGGCTGGGCCGCCGCGGGCGCGACGCGGCAAAGAGCTAAGCGAATTAGGAATTATTTCTGATGGAGCCTTTGTGGCGGCCGGCGGCAAAATCATACACGTCGGCAAATCGACTGAGATTGAAAAACTTTGCGATGGTGAGACGGAAGTCATCGACGCTCGTGGCTGTATTGTGTTGCCAGGATTCGTTGACGCGCATACCCATCTGGTTTTCGCCGGTAATCGGCTCGACGATTTCGAAGCACGCGCCCGCGGCGAGACTTATGAACAGATTGCAAAGCGCGGGGGCGGAATTCAGACAACGGTGCGGGCAACGCGCGCAGCCAGCGAGGATGAACTTTGTGCGCTCGCGAAAAGACGCGCGAGCTGGTTTTTGCGAAATGGAACGACAATGGTGGAAGCAAAGTCCGGCTACGGACTCACCCTTGAAGATGAACTGAAAATTTTGCGGGTAATCCAGCGCGTTGGAAAAGAAACGCCGCTGGAGACGGTTCCCACGTTCTTGGGCGCCCACGCCGTTCCGGCGGAATTTCGGGAGGATCGTGCTGGCTACATTTCTCTCCTCATCGAAGAAATGTTGCCGCGAATTGCACGAGAGAGGCTGGCGGAATCCTGCGACATCTTTTGCGAGCGAGACTACTTCGACGTCGAAGACGTTCGTCGCATTCTGACCGCAGCGAAGCAGCACGAATTGAAATTGCGGATGCACGTCGATCAATTGACTAACGGCGGAGGCGCGAAGTTGGCGGCGGAACTGGGGGCCACGACCGCAGATCATCTCGAGCAAACTGCTGCCGATGGAATTAGCGCGCTGGCAAAGGCCAACATCCAGCCAGTTCTTCTGCCAGGATCGGTTTATGCGCTTGGTTCGAAAAAGTATCCGGACGCGCGTGCCATGATTGATGCTGGGCTGGCAGTAATATTGGCGACGGATTTCAATCCCGGTTCGTCACCGAGCCCGTCGATGCCGATGATGCTTTCGCTTGCGGTGACGCAAATGCGAATGAGCCCAGCGGAAGCCGTCGCGGCAGCTACCGTTAATGCAGCCGCGAGTTTGAATCGAGTGGACGAAATAGGCTCATTGGAAGTCGGCAAACTTGCGAATTTTGCGATCTGCGATTGCGAAGATTATCGGGAGCTTGCGTATTGGTTTGGAATTTCGCTAGTGCGAGATGTTTTCGTGCGCGGAGAGCGCGTGTGATCGTCATCCCGAGCGAAGTCGAGGGATCCCGCTGCGAAAGCTTAAAGGTAATGTCCCCGGGATCTCTCGGCCTTCGCTCGGGATGACCGTCATTGTGGGGCGAGTTCGTCTGCCCTTCATCACGCCGGCAACCGGGAGCGGTTGCCCTACAAATGCACGCGGCGTAACGTCGCTCTCCTTCATGAAAGTCGAGGTCGAAAAACAGCCCGATTCTGTTTCCACGCTGCAAATTGAATTGCCGGCGGAGCAGGTCGCGAAAGAGTGGAATGCGATCGCGGACAATTTCGCACGCTACGCCAAAATTCCGGGCTATCGGCCAGGGAAAGCGCCACGGCGAGTGATCGAAGCGAAGTTTAAAAAGGAAATTCAGGAAGAGCTGACAAAAAAGCTGGTCTCAAAAAGTTATCGCGATGCGGTCGCCGAAAAACAATTGCGTGTGGTGTCGCTGACAAATCTGGAGGACGTCAAGATTGGCGATGACAAAACGATGCGGTTCCGCGCAACCGTGATCACTGCGCCGGAATTTGATCTGCCAGATTACAAAAACATTACCGTGCAATTGCCACCGCTGGAGGTCACGGAAGAAGAAGCGAACACGGCGATGGAGCGTTTGCGGGACCAATCTGCTGACTTCGTGGAGGTGGAACCCGAGCGCGCCCTGCAAATGGAAGATTTTGCGGTAATCGATTTCGAAGGCACGATCGAGGGCCGACCGATCAGCGAGATTGCGCCGGAAGCGAGCAAGAATCTGCATGGAGGAAAGAAGTTCTGGCTACGAATGGGGCCGGAGAATTTTCTGCCGAATTTTTGCGAGCAATTGGTCGGACAAAAGAAGGAGGAGACACGATTGGTGATCGTGACCTTTCCGGCGGACTTGCCGGTGAAAGAACTGGCCGGCAAGAAGGCAGATTACGCCGTCACATTGCGGGAGATTAAACAAAAAGTATTGCCGGAATTAGACGATGCCTTCGCGACGAAATTGACGAAGGACAAAACCCTGGCGGAATTGCGCGCGATGGTAGTCCACGATCTCGAGCACGAGAAGGAGCACGCCATGGAGCAGGCGAAAGAATCCCAAATCGTAAAGGCTTTGCATGAGCAAACTCAATTTGATTTACCGTCGCAGCTTTTGCGCAACGAAACCCGGCGGGCCCTGGGGGAGTTGGTGCAGCGAAACCGTCAGCGCGGTGTGCCCGATGAAATGCTGAAAAGTAAGGAAAAAGAGCTGGTGGAAGGCGCCGGGTCGCTGGCGGCGCATCGCCTGAAGACCAATTTCATCCTTCATCGCATCGCCGAGGCGGAGAAAATTCAGGTCACGCCTGAGGAAGTCGAGGAACGGATCCGAAATCAGGCTGCACATTACAATCTTTCGGTGGAAAAAATGCGTAAAGAAATCGACGAACACCAGGGAATAAACGGTCTGGTGGAAGAGATCCTGCTGGGTAAGGCCATTGATTTTCTTAAGGCGAATGTTAGGGTCAAAACGACGGCAGCCGAAGCAAAAGAAACGGTAAAAATTAATGAGCGAACTAAGTAAGAATATTTCCCAAAGTGTGCTGGTCCCTATGGTGGTCGAGCAGACCGGCCGGGGAGAGCGCGCCTACGATATCTATTCGCGGCTGCTCAAGGACCGGATTATTTTCATCGGCACACCGATCGACGATCACATCGCGAATCTGGTCATCGCGCAGATGCTCTTCCTGCAAATGGAGGACGGAAAGAAGGACCTTAATCTTTATATCAACTCGCCAGGCGGCTCGGTCACGGCCGGGCTGGCAATCTATGATACGATGCAGTTTCTCACCTGCGATGTGACGACCTACTGCCTCGGCATGGCAGCGAGCATGGGCGCGGTGCTGTTGTGCGCTGGAACGAAAGGCAAGCGCTTTGCGCTGCCTAATTCCGACATCATGATCCATCAGGTCTCCGGCGGCGCACAGGGGCAGGCCAGTGACGTTGAGCGACAGGTCGATTACATGTTCAAGTTGAAGAAGCGCCTGATCAAAATCATCTCGCAGCATACCGGCAGATCCGAGGAGCAGGTGCGGCTGGACTCCGATCGCGATTATTACATGTCGGCGGCGGAAGCGAGGGACTATGGGCTGGTCGATGAGGTGATCAAATCGCGCAAGGAAGCGAAGCTGCTCGATGGCGCTGGCGGAGACGGAGCGGACCGAAATGTAGCCGTGGCGGAGGCGGCGTTACCCCGCAGACTCGGGGAATAGAAGCTGCTTAAAACCTAGCGCTCTTATGGCACGGGCTTCGAACCTCACGATGTGCTCTTTCTGCGGGAAGAGCCATGCCGAGGTCCGCAAGCTGATCGCCGGTCCCGGGGTCTATATCTGCGACAGTTGCATCAATGTTTGCAAAAGCATCCTGGATAAGGAGCTGAACGAAGACGCTCGGCGGCAATCTTCTACTATTCGGGTGCCCAAACCGGCGGAAATTCGCCGATCGCTCGACCAATATGTCATTGGGCAGGACATCGCGAAAAAGACCCTTTCGGTCGCGGTCCATAACCATTTCAAGCGGGTTATGCAGGCCGGCACGCCCTCGGATTCATCGGCTGCTTTCCAGCCCGATCCATTCGCCGATGTCGAGATCGAGAAGAGCAATATCCTCCTCATCGGCCCAACTGGCTCGGGTAAAACGTTGCTGGCTAAAACGCTGGCAAAGATTCTCGATGTTCCCTTTTGCATTGCCGACGCGACCACGCTGACCGAAGCCGGCTATGTCGGTGAAGACGTCGAAAATATTATCCTGCGTTTACTGCAAAATGCGGACTACGACGTGAAACGTGCCGAGATTGGCATCGTTTACATTGACGAGATCGATAAAATCGGCCGTAAAACCGACAACGTTTCGATCACGCGTGATGTCAGCGGCGAAGGCGTGCAGCAGGCGTTGTTGAAAATTCTTGAGGGGAGCACCTGCAACGTTCCGCCACAAGGCGGGCGCAAGCATCCGCACCAGGAATACATCCAGGTTAATACCGAAAAAATTCTGTTCATTTGCGGCGGCGCATTTGTCGGCCTCGACAAAATCGTGCAAAAACGTATCGGCCAAAAAGTGATGGGTTTTGGCAGTCCAACTCTGGAGGTGGAGGCGGCGCTGGCCCGCGAAGCGGTGCGACGGGTGGAACCGGAAGACTTGCTGGCGTTCGGCATGATTCCAGAATTCATCGGCCGTCTGCCGGTCGTGGCCGCGCTGGACGCACTGACCGAGGAAGAGATGGTGGCGATTTTGACCGACACCAAGAACGCGATGGTGAAGCAGTACACCAAACTTTTCTCGATGGAGAACGTGCGATTGTCGGTAACTAAGGATGCGTTGAAGGCGCTTGCGGCCCAAGCGGTGACAAAGGGAACGGGCGCGCGCGCGTTGCGATCCATGCTCGAGCGCATCATGCTCGACATTATGTATGACGTGCCGAGTCGCGAGGACATCGCCGAGGTAACGATTAATCGCGCCGTGGTGGAAGGGAAGAAGCTTCCGCTCATTCGCAAAAAGCAGGATAAAGACGCGGCGTGAGGCCGGCCTTCGGCCGGCGTTAAGAGGTTAGAAGCGTTACATCGGATAACCGCAAGTACTCCGTCGGTCATCATCCTGCACTGGAGGGCGAGCTCCCGCGGGCCCGGGTGTAGCACAGCCATCCTGGCTGTGGGGCCAACGGGCATTTTGCCCGTTGTCTTGTGGCGCCAACTTCAAACCCGCGGGCGAAGCGAGCTCAACATTAGCCACACACCTTCTCCGTTGTAACGTTGTAACTCTTTTAACTGATCACTTTCTTTCACATGCGGGTCATCGTCATCAATACCGGAACCGAAATCCTGCTGGGTGACGTGCTCAATACCCATCTTGCCTTCATCGCGCGCGAAATTTTTCAATTTGGACTTCGCATCAACGAACAGCGCACGATTCCCGATGGCGATACCATTCAGAGCGCTCTGGCTGATGTTTCCTTACGGGCCGAGATTGTTTTTGTGACGGGCGGGCTCGGTCCGACGAGTGATGACATCACACGCGAAATAGTGGCCGGCTATTTGCAATTGCCGCTTGTCGAGGACGCAATCGTCAGGGAAGGGATTCGCAGCCGACTCGCGGCGCGCCGAATCCCAACCACGAAACGGATCTGGCGGCAAGCATTGGTTCCGGCGGGGGCGGACGTTTTGCCTAACGAGAATGGGACTGCGCCCGGCCTCTATTTGCCGGCGAATATCAATCCAGGCGTTCCATTGCCACACTTGTTTTTGCTGCCGGGGCCGCCGCGCGAGTTGCAACCGATGTTCCGCAATTTCGTCGCACCAGTTTTGCGCCGGATCACCGCCGAATCGAAAAAAGATGCGATGCGAACCTTTCGCGTTGCCAATATGGGCGAATCGATCATTGAAAAAAAAATTGGCGACCTAGTCCTCGCCGTTCCAGGAATCGAGCTCGGCTATTGCGCGCGTCCAGGGGAAGTTGAGGTACGCGTTATCGGTAGCGCTGCAGCAGTCGCGCAGGCGGAGAAAATTATTCGCGAAAAACTGGGCAACGCGATCTTCAGTGCGAGCGATGAGACTCTGGCGGCCGTTCTGGTCCGTTTGCTTTCGGAGCGGGAGCAAACTCTGGCGCTGGCCGAGTCATGCACGGGCGGTTTTCTGGCAGATCAAATCACCAATGTTCCGGGTGCCTCGAAAGTATTTGTTGCTGGCTACGTTACCTATTCGAATCAGGAGAAAATTCGTAGCCTCGGTGTTTCGCGCAAATCGATCGAGAAATTCGGCGCCGTGAGCGAGCGGGTTGTGGCCGAGATGGCGGAAGGATCGCGCGCGCGAACCGGTGCGACGCATGGGGTCGCGACAACAGGAATCGCGGGACCAGGAGGCGGTAGCGAAGAGAAACCGGTCGGCACTGTGTTCGTAGGACTGAGTTCGGAAAATCAGCCGGCACGGTGGGAAAAGTTCTTTTTCCCGAGTGATCGCGAAACCTTCAAACAGCTGGTGGCGCAACGTGCTTTCGATTTGCTGCGGAGAAAGCTGATGGAGTAGTAGAGCCGTCATCCCGAGCGAAGTCGAGGGATCCCGCAAAGTTACCTTAAAGCTTGCGCATCGGGATCCTTCGACTCCCGCTCAGGATGAGGGTGATTCGCGGCGCGGCACCCGTGCGCAGCTATGACGCCGGCTACACTTCCGGTGCCGGCTGGACTTCCACCGGGGTACCGACTTTGACGTGATCGTAAAATAATTTTGCGCCATCGGAGGGCATGCGAATGCAGCCGTGCGAGGCAGGGTAGCCGGGTAAAATTCCTACGTGCATACCGACGCCCTCAACCGTGAGACGCATAAACCATTTCATGGCGGCGCCTTGGAAGTGCGTTCCGCTGGGCGCGGCATCGATATGCATGCTCACGCCCGCGCGAACGATGCGCCCGGAGCTATCAACAAAATCGCCGTAAAGTGACGAGTGATGGTTCGGATCTTTTTCCATGACGTGCATGCTGCCGCTGGGCGAACTATGGCCGCGTTTGCCCGATGAAATCGGAGAATCGATCACGATTTCATCGCCCGTCATGAGATAGGCCCGCTGTTTCTCCAAAGAAACAATGACGTGCACATCATCTGGCGAAATTTTCACCAGTAACGCCTGATTTACCTGGAGCGGCGCTTGTTTTTTGATCAAGTCGACTGCGCTCTTCATCGGCTGCAAACCGCTTTTCGGGTGACCAAATTGCCCGTCAGCCGAGATGGCGGAGAACAAAATCGCGTTTGCGACGATCAGTTTGGGAAAGCGTCTTGTCATTTCGCGTATCCGTCCACCCGCGCGAGCCAGCCGGACAGCCAGCGAGCTTCACCGCGTTCCGGCGGCGAATTCGCAACCCGTCGGCGAAGGACAGTCTTGGCTGAAGCAGCGAATTCGTCGAGCGCGGATTGCGTGCCGTGCATATTTTCCAGGACTTGGAGCAGGCCCCAACCCTGGCCGTGATAACGTTCAGTCGCGAGCGTGCCTTCGCCTTTAAAATTTACGTAGTCAACCAGCGCGTAACAGCCCTGAGCGCTCGAAGCGACGCGGCCGAATTGGAGTTGCACGTTTTCGCGATCAGCGGCCTGGGTGACCATTTTGGGCAAGGCAGCTTGCAGGCGTGCGATCAGAAACTGGGCCTGGAGATGGATGGTATCGACAAGGAACTGGCGCAGCTGTCTCATTTTCGGGGAGTCGATTGCTTCCTGAAACTCGGCGCGGGAATTCCATGGGCAGAAAGTGTCATCCCCGGCGAGAAGAAATTGAGGTAATTTCGCGCCATGAGCAGAAACAAAGCGAACAAGCTTTGGAAAACTTTCATCGAAGGGGCCGCGCTGGCCCTTCGGGTACCAGATAAAGTGGCCGATGCCGAGGGAAGCAAAGTTTTCGCCCACATTCCATGAAGTCAGCCCGGAGATTGTTCCGCCACATTCATTTTGCCAAATCCGTTTCCCGATTCGCTGCGCATCGGCCGAAGAAATGTCGATCGCGGCGTGAAGAGACAAATTGGCCAGCATTATAATGGTTAGACTTACAGCCACCTCAAAGCTTGACGCGTGCACTTTCTTCTCTAGCGTGCCGGACTTCATTTCACGCCGTTTTTGGCACTTACACTTTATGAAAAATCTCGTAGTCGGCATTACATTGGCAATATTGGCAGTCCCTGCATTTGCGGAAGATCGGCCCGCGCTCAAGGACGCAAAGGACAAAGTAAGTTACAGCATCGGGCTCGACATCGGGATGACCTTCCAAAAGCAAAAGATGGAGATTAATAGCGACGTACTTGCTGCGGGTTTGAAAGACGGACTGAGCGGGGCGAAACCGCTCCTGAGTCCGGAGGAAGTGCGCCAAGTGATGACGCAGTTTTCGAAAGACATGAGAGAAAAAACAGCAGCGGCTAACAAAGAAGCAGCGGACAAGAACACCAAGGAAGGTGAAAAATTTCTCGCTGAAAACAAGGCGAAACCCGGCGTAAAAACCACGGCCAGTGGTTTGCAATATAAAGTAGAGAAAGAGGGAAGCGGGACGCCGCCAAAGGAAACCGATACCGTGGAGGTGAATTATAGGGGAACTTTGATCGATGGCACCGAGTTCGATAGTTCGTATAAGCGGGGCGAGCCGGCGACTTTTCCGGTTGATCGCGTGATCAAAGGTTGGACGGAAGCGCTCCAATTAATGAAACCGGGCGCGAAATATCAGCTTTTCATTCCATCAAACCTCGGTTACGGCCCAGGTGGAACGGGCGGCGATATCGGGCCAAATGCGACGCTCATTTTCGAAGTCGAGTTGCTGAGCGTGAAGCCTGGGGAATCCAGCGCCCCGTCTCCCGCGGCGTCCGCCCCAACCTCGGCATCACCGAAGAAGTCGCCGTAAAGCTATAACTTCCCCTCTCTCAGACGGTGTCTAGCGCTAAACGACGCTGTTTCGTCCAAGCCTAAGCAACCGCTTGGGTCTTATCGGATTTTATTGTAGCGGCGGTCTATGACCGCCGGATCAGGCGTGCCATGAAAATCGTCGGCGGTCATAGACCGCCGCTACAGCAAAGGCTCCGCGATTCAGCACCGCAGCCGGCACGGCTGCCGCTACACTTCAACTTCTGCGCGGGGATTGTGCCGAATCCCATTCCACGCGCGGGGCGTCGCTCCAAAGGTCTTCGAGACTGTAAAAGGCGCGTTTGGCCTCATGGAAGACATGGACAATTACCTGGAGATAATCGAGCACGATCCATTGGCTGGCAGGAAATCCGTCGATGGCGGTCGCGCGAATGCTGTGATCCTGTTTTAGCTTTGTCTCTACCTCACCGGCAATTGCCTTCAAGTGCGGTTCGGAGGTCCCCGAGCAAATAACGAAAAAGTCGGTGAAGGTAGAAATCCCGCGTAAATCCAGGACAACGATCTCTTCCGCCTTCTTGTTCGAAGCGAGCTCGCCGCAGAGTTTGGCTAGTATCTCGGAATCTATTTTGCTACCTCCAGATAAAGTCGATGCGAGCGAATAATTTGTTCCACCGACCGCGGCACCAGATAATGAATCGACCGGCCACTGGCGATTCGGTTCCGAATTTCGGTTGCGGAAATATCGATCCGTCGGTCAACACTTAAATATTCGTGGCCGACTGGGGTAAATGCGCGTTGCAGAACAATGAATGTTACGATGTGGCGCAAATCCTCAAAGCCTCGCCAGCTCGGCAAACCGGCAAGATTGTCGTCACCGATCAGCAAAAATAAATGCGCGCCCGAATATTTCTCCCGCAGCTTCTCGACAGTATCGATCGTGTACGAGGGCGGATCGCGTTGCAGTTCGCAATCATCCACCTCGAATTGCGCTTCGCCCTCGATCGCGCTGCGCAACATCTGCAAACGCGCTTCCGGGGTCGCAACCGAAGCGTTTTTATGAGGGGAAAGGCGCGTCGGAACAAAAACAATTCTTTCGAGCGCAAATCTTTCCAAAGCAGCGCGCGCCAGAATCAAGTGGGCATGATGCACTGGATCGAAAGTGCCGCCGTAAATGCCGATCTTTTGCAATTCAATAAATAAGGTATTGGCTGCGCTCGCCCTTGAACCGCACTACGCCTGGCATCCAGCTCGCAACAATTCCAGCGGGTCCGATACCGCGGGCAATCTGCGCCGCGATCGAGGAACTGCCGTAGTATTTGAAAAACATTTCACGTTTTCCCCGTTTGCTCTGCGTGATCAAATTCGTCCGCAACTGGCGATTCATCTCAGCCAGTGCGTAAATGTTAATTGCAGTCAAATTTCCCGATGCCGCCGAATCAACTCCGGTTTGATTTGTGATTAGTCCGACGCGCTTATTCTTCAGCAATGCGTAGCCGTTCGACTCAAGCACATCGATGCCCAGCTCCACCGCGCCCCGCGCGCCCGCCGCAATCACAACCAATGCAAGGGCGGCAAAAATCCTGTTTCCGGCGAAACGCATCAATTTTAACGTCGACGTTATGAAGCACACTTCTGCGGGTCAACTGTTGCTTATCGGTGTCCAGGGTCTCGAGCTCGGTGCGGATGAAGCGAAACTGCTGCGCCGGGTGCAACCGGGCGGATTCATCTTGTTCGGTCGCAATATCAAAACGCCGGGACAATTGCGAAAGCTCATCGATGACCTGCGCAGCTTAAGCATCATCGAGCCGATCATTACCATCGACCAGGAAGGTGGCCGGGTGTCGAGGCTGCGATTGATTGGAAACGAACCGCCGAACGCTCAACAATTACGCGACAAAGGAGACATCGAGCTGATTCGCAAACACGGCGAGATTACCGGGGACTTGCTGCGATTGTTCGGTTTCAATCTCGATCTCTGTCCCGTGCTCGATATTTCTTTTGATGACGAGGCGGACAATTCGTTGCGTGGTCGCTGTTACGGAAAAACGGTCGAGCAGGTAATCAGGAACGCGGCTGCATTCAATAGCGCGCTGCGTGTTGCGGGGGTAGCAAGCTGCGGGAAACATTTCCCCGGCTATTCGGCTGCCGTCGTCGATGCCCATCACAGTTTGCCGAAAATCGATCGTACCCGTAAACAATTGGATCGCGAAGAGCTCGCAGTCTTTCACGCTTTTACCGGCGATGGTTCGGGAGCTGCTAAGAACGATGTTGTCGATAGCATGATGATTTGTCACGGGTGGTATCCCTGTTTCGAAGAGAAGAAAAGACCGGCGTCGCTCAGTCATCGTGTCGTCACGCAATTGCTGCGTGATGAATTAGGCTTCGATGGCCTTGTCATGACGGACGATCTGGATATGGGCGCGATTTTGAATGAATACAGCTTCGATGAAATGTTGCGGCTCACTTTTGCTGCCGGCAACGATCTCGCCATGATCTGCCATCGTATCGACAAAGCGGAGGAGGCGCTTGGAGTTATCGAAAAACTGCCGCTCAAACAAATTAACCGCGCGCTGGAGAGCGTGGCAGCTTTCAAAACCAAGGTGCAGCCGCCAACCAAGTTTTTGGAGAGCGCGTTTCAAAAACTGGATGATGCGATCTGGAAATTGCGCGTCGCAGTTCTGGGCGAAGAACGCGCCGCCGAACGCAGCCCGGAGAACGCTGCCCGCTCGCCCGTTGAACGATACTGAATCTTTCTTTCGTTAAGCTAAGCGCAGAAAGTCAATCGCGCTGAGACCATGTAAAACGCGCCTTCCGCCTTCTTCTGTAGCGGCGCTCTATGAGCGCCGATTCCGAGTCTGGTCCGCGATTCCTTCGGCGGTCATAGACCGCCGCTACAGGGAATGGGTGCGATCGCTCGTCCAGACTCTCACATGCCTAGCGCGGCGCGAAGGTGCGGGACTAGTCGTTTGCTAAATTCGACGGAATCACCAGCGGATAGATGCGACCATTCAGGACAATTGAAGGTCGCCAGCTCCGGAAAATCTTCGAAGTAAATACCGGGAGCGCCGGTACCTTTTAGTAACGGATCCCACGTCTGATTACGTGGTGTCGTTTTATCCTCCAATGCTTTCAGCCCACCGGTGACGGGTAGTCGAACGAAAACAACTTTCCCGCCGCGGGCGCGGAGTTTCTCCACCGCTGCAATCGTATCGCGGGCGCGTTTTTCGATCGCGTCCTTTATCTTTGCCATGAATACGTCTGTCGGGATGTAACTTGGGGGTGGGGGAGGCGTGAAAAGTGGTAACCAAATCTGCTGAATTCGTTTCTGAAGCTCACTGCCTGGACGCGCGCATTCCTCGGTCATGCGGGCACGACGCTCCCGATCCAGAGTTCCGAAGTAAGGCGGAGTACGCGGCGGGACTCGCGCATCAGACCGGTTGGGGATAGGCAGGCGTTTTAGCAGATCATCGAGGGTCAGTTCTTCCTGTTTGAGAAACGCCACATGCTCTTCCAATGGCATGGCGAAATATTGGCTGGCGCGTTGCGCAGGGGTCTGGGTGTGAGACCGGCGCACAGCTTTTTCCCCGCGTTCCATTGGGGGCGTGCCCGGCGGGGCAAAAAACAAACGTGGCACGAAACTGCAGATAATCGTGCCGTGAAAAGTTTTGTCGTCGGCGAGATCAGCCAGGACCGGATAACCACAACCTCCACCCATGGCGAGTTGCACCGGGCGTTTGCCTAGTCCTTTTTGAAGCTCGTCGAGATCGAGATCGAACCAACCGCGGGAATCGCCGATGATGACAATTGACTCCGGTTTGATCCGTTGGCGGGTCATGGTCCAGAGGTCTTCGTTGTCATTCAGAGTGGGTCCGTAACCAATCGAGCGGCAATAGAATTCCCAGGCAGATGCGGCGGCGATAACCACCACCACCACAACAACAGTGATGCCGCGCCATGGAATTGGCGGGATCGGGCGCTCGAACTCGAGCGGTGGACCGCCATGTACGCTCTCGGCTTCCGTCGGTTGGCGGAAGAACAAACGCGGCAGCCGAAGTATGCGCTTAAAATTGGAAGTAGATGAAGGCATTGCTGGTTCCTTGAGTCAGAATGATGGCGCAGGCCATCAAAGCCCACGCCGTGGTTACAAGCCAGCGCGGCAAACGCGTCACCGCGGTTTCGACGTTGGTCTCGCGCAGCGACCAATGCGCAAGCATCATGAAGAATGTTACGATGCCGATCTGTAGCATTTCACGCGTGGCGAGAATCGCATCGCCATGCGGGTGGCCGCCAAACATGCCGCGCAGCATTCGCGTAGCGATGGTGAAATCTGAGGCTCGGAAAAAGACCCACGCCAGACAGACTGCGCCATAGGTAACAAAACCGAGTAGAAGTTTTACCGCAAAATTCCCGGTCCATGCTCGTTCTCCGACGAGAGCGCGCGACGCATGCTCGATCACCAGATAGGAGCCATGAAGTAATCCCCAAACGACAAATGTCCAGGCGGCGCCATGCCAGAGACCGCCCAGGAACATAACAATGACGAGATTGATCGCGGCCCGCGTCCATCCCACCCGGTTGCCGCCGAGCGGAATGTAAAGGTAATCGCGGAGGAAGGTGGAAAGTGAGATATGCCAGCGTCGCCAAAAATCGGAAAAGCCAATGGCCGCGTATGGGAAACGGAAGTTATCCTTCAGATGGAATCCGAGGCATAACGCCGCGCCGATCGCGCAGGTGGAATAGCCGGCGAAATCGAAAAATATCTGACCAGCGAAAGCGATCACGCCTAACCATGAATCGAGCGCAACGAGCGGACCAGCATAGCCAAAAACGCGATCGGCCGAGCCGGCCAGCATAGTATCGGCGAGCACAATTTTTTCGAACAGACCGAGCGTCATAAGCAACAATCCCCACAGGAACTGGCCGATCCGCAAACCCGGCGGTCTGACCAGTTGCGGAAGAAAATCACCAGCTCGCACGATTGGTCCGGCGACAAGCTGAGGGAAAAATGAAACCGCCAGAACGAAATCGCGCAGTGATCTGGTCGGTTGCAGGACGCCGCGATAAATATCGAGGGTGTAGGAAAGAGAATGAAACGTGTAGAAGGAAATGCCGACCGGCAAAAGGATGTCGAGGTGTGGCGGATGGTAGATGATGCCGATGCGGGCGAGGAGCCATTGGAAATTTTCCAGAAGGAAGTTTCCGTATTTGAAAAACCCAAGCATGCTTAGGTTCATGCAGACACTGCCGACGAGCCAAGCTCGTCGCGAAGACCGGTTCTTCGCTTTAGCAATCTGCCGGCCCAGCCAAAAATCCATCGCGGTAGTGGAAAAAAGGAGCGCGGCAAACGGTGGATTCCAGGCGCCGTAAAAAATGTAGCTCGCCGTCACCAGCAGATTCTTCCGCGCATTCCAGGAGCTGATGCTCCAGTACAGGGTCACTACGACGGCGAAGAAGACAACGAAGGTGAGGGAATTGAAGAGCATGGATGGCGCGCGATTGCTTATCTAAGAAGGCAGGATGATTACGAGTATTTTGTTGGCAGATTTGTACGAGCGGATGGAAAGCAAGAGGTGTATTGGTAGGAATGTCAGATCCCCGAAACGTTGCTCACGCCAAGAAGGTTACGCAGGAGAAACATCATCGTCAGGCACAGGGCAAGCCTGGGAAAGAAAAAAAATCGCGCGGTGCGGTCCAGAATCAGCGGGTTGAAACCGCGCCAGCGCCAGCAAATGCGGAGGCCGCCAAAGCGGAGCAAAAGCCCGGTGATCTGGAAAAGTCACTGGCGGTTCTCTCCAAGCTCAAGGATTTGGAATTTCATTCCCGCGCCAATATCGAGACGCTAGCCGAGCTTAGTTTGACGATTGAGGAAGAACTGAAGCAGCGAGAATTTTCCGAAGCAATTGGCGCTCTCTATTCTGCGCAAGAGGCTTTTCACTCAAAGATCGCGGCCTTCATCGAGACGTATCAGACGAAATGCGATAGCCTCAAATAACCGGGTAGCGGAGGGACGCGCTTCCGCGCGTCCCGGACATGCGGAAGCATGTCCCTCCGAGAGCTTGTCGAACCATTCAATCCCGGCAGGCGGGAGCGCCTGCCCTACAATTCTGGCGGTGCGCTCCGATAGCAAAGTTTCGTAACCTACTATTTTCCTCGAAACCGCTCGTTGAGCTCGGCTGAAGCCGCGTTCTGGGCGAGAAGATTGAAGGCACCGTCTTTCTGAATGGTTTGGGCGGCGCGAATAAAAGCACCCCATGCGGCGAGGGCCAGGCCGGAGCCGACGGATATGCGCCGGACGCCGAGATCAGCGAGCTGGGAGACCATGAGCTCGCAATTGAAACCGGAAACGAGGACATTGACCGGTTTTGGCGCCACCGCTTTCACGATCTGCTCAATCTCGTTAGGTTCCCGAACGCCGGGAGCATAGAGACAATCAGCGCCGGCCTCAGCGTAAGAGGTAAGCCTCTCGAGGACGACGCGAAGAGGATCAGTACTTCCGACCAGCCACGCTTCACATCGCCCGGTCAGCACCACTTGAATTTCGGAAGCATCGATGGCGCGACGTGCGGCACGGATGCGCTCGACAGCCAGTTTTTCTTCGTAGAGCGGCGCCGTGCTGTTCCCGGTGTTGTCCTCGATTGACAGGCCAGCCACACCTTGGGCGATGCAGAGATTTGTATTTGTGGCTACCGCTTCGGGCTCGTGGGCGAATCCGTTCAGGAAATCGGCATTCACCGGGAGTTTCGTTGCGCCCGTAATTTCACTGATGTGCCTGAGCATTTCGTCAAGAGAGACTCCACCGTCGGGTTTACCGCGGGAAAAGGCGAAGCCGGCCGAGGTAGTGGCGAGGGCGTTGAAGCCGAGATGCTCCAGATAAATCGCGGTGCCGACATCCCATGGGTTGGGCAGGACAAAACAGCCTGATTCATGCAACGCGCGAAACTTCGCGCCCGCAGGCAATTGCGCCTGATTCACCTCCCAATGCTATAGTGGAAAAACACGAGCGCGAGTTCCCTGTGCAGCGGCATCGTTACTGAACAGGAAGCGGCTCGGGGCGGAATCTGATCGCGGCGACAAACGTGAGGACGACGAGCAGGGCTAATACCACAAGCTGAGTAAGTTTAAATGGCGGGTCGCTCTGTGTCGGCGCCAACGCTGTCAACGCGGGTATCTTTTCGAATGACTGCACAACACCAACGAAGACATTAAAATAAAGCGAAATCACAGCGCCGATGACATAGATCCAGCGCCAGGCCCATCGAAGGCCTCTCGAATAACGCGCGTAAATCGTAAAGGCTAAGACAGGCAACGAGATGAGGCCGAGGCCGATTGCTGGCGTGAAACCATGAAACGGGAAAAAGAAACCGGTCACGGTCGTCGCGATCGCGCTGATAAGGAACCATTTCGTCCAACCGTCGAGGCGCTGGCTGGCAAGTAGTCCGAATAGAACGACGAAGCCGGTAAAGATTGCCACAAGACTGATCAATGTATGGATAATTGTGTAGATGTGCAGAATCATTTTTGCTCTTCCCAGGTGCGGCGTTTAAACCGTGATAAACGCGAGGAGACCGCCTCTCGGCCAAAGTTGTCAAGAACGGAAGCGCTCTCCGCAAGCTGGAGAGGATTCATCTTCCGTAAGCCGCTGGATTCGATCCATGCTATTTGATTCATGATTCACTCGAAACTGCGCCGGAAATTTCCGTAGGTAGCCGACTGCCGATGGCCCGTATTGCAAGAACGTGCAGCACAATCGCCAGAGGCACGAAAAATCCTGGAATAAACATGAACGGGAACTTACCGAACATCAGATTGGGAACTTCGGCGTGGATTAGGTTCAACGGGCCTGATGTCGTCAGCACGGCCCGAGTCACGACATTTGCCAGCGCGAGCAGCCCTAGAACATTCCAAAGGAGCGCGAGCCTCATACCCAATCGTCCCCGCGTCGACAACCAGGCGATCAAAGGCGCTGAGGCTCCAATATAAATGTCCACGTTTGCACCCGCAAAGGTCAGCATTCTGGGGATGAGGCCCTCAATCCAGAGCTGGTGCAGGAATAACTCGACGACAATGCGGAAGCTTTGCATGCCCAGAATAATCCAGAGAGGAAAAGCCAAAGCGGCAGAGGATCGCACCCGTACGATAAAAAAGACGAGAAAGAGAACTACGGGAACAAAGATAAAGGCGATCCCCGGCGGCCGCATAGTGGCGTTCCCAATCACGCCAAGATAGCCCAGTAGGCCGACATAGATTAGCCATATGAAAAGGCCAACCCCGATTGCGAAGGCGGTCGGGCCCTTCAAGTAGCGGGCGCTTAGCGCAACGACCAGCGCGGCCATCAACGCCAGAAATCCGAGAAAGAGCGTGGGGGTCATTTAGAAGGGTCTTCGGGACGCAGCAAAGCGGGCGGAACAACGATCGCTATCCCTCCGGTCTTGACGTCGTAGACCATGCCCGTGACGAGAAATCCCTCGGGAAGAAGCGGATTGCTCTTCAACGCGGCGACGTCGATAGCCACAGCCTCGTGGGGATCGGCGATAGCAAGGTCGTCGAGGTCTGCCGGCGTGACACCGAGGTGCTTCGCGAGTAACTCCGGAGAATGGACGAGGCGGGTGATGCCACAGTCGGTGTGATGCAGGACGATTAGGTTCCATCCCAGTCCTATGTCACCACCGCTGGCTTTGGCGACGATGCGCAACAACGCCATTGTCTGGAGCGTTGCCGGAGTGATGCGACCGCCGATGTCGCGGACCACGACGGCCTCACCGGGCGCGAGACCGAATATATCGGCGGGATCGACGCGGGGATCGGCGCAACCGATGATCATTGTCTTCATTGACGGGATGATCTTCAGGTCCGCAGAGAACCGACTGCGGGCGAAGGCCGCGTTTCGCTGAGCTAGGGTGTCAATGACAGTCATTGGGATGGTTCTTTCAAGTTAACAGGGCTAATCTTAACGGGGGCAGAACTGCTCATCGTGTCCCGACTGTTGCGGATCATGAAAGCATCACCTTGGCAACCAGCTCCGGAACATCGGATTGGAGCCAATGCCCTGCAGCCAGTACATGGATGGAAGCATCCTTAAAGTGAGATCGGCGTTCTTCGGCCATGCTCAAAGGGAAATAAGGGTCGGCATTTCCCCAGATCAGCTTCACCGGAATATCGAGCGTTTTTAATTCGGGCAGCCGCTCAAAATTTCGGGCGAGTTCTTCGAAGAATTGAGCTGTCATCTGGACAAACGCGGGGCCCGAGCTGGGCTGCTTGATGAAGTTATCGGCGATGAGCGGACCGAGGAACTCTTCGAAATGCGCTTTCTGGCTATCCGGAAGACCATCTAGAAATTGCTGCTTCTGCCAGTTGAGTATCCAGGCAAACTGCTCGGGACTTTGCGCGATAGCACGAGCGAGTGGCGCAATCCTTTTGTTTGCGAATATCTCGATCATCTCGGGCCACTGGACGGTGGGTGCCTCTCCATAGGCGGAGTCGAGCATGCACAGGGAGTCGACGCGTTCCGGATGCGCAAGCGCGAAGTTGACCGCGGCAAACCCGGACGAATCATGCGCGACCGAGACGAACTTACCTAGGCCCAGGGTATCGACGACCGCTTCGAGATCACCGAGCTGCTGTCTAAAACTGTAGGTAGCGCCGGGGGGTTTGTCGGACGCACCAAAGCCCAGGAAATCGAAGGTGATAACCCGACGGCCACTAGCTACCAGATAAGGAATCAGATCGTCGTAGATGTGCAGGTTATCGGGGAAGCCATGCATAAGCACAAAGGCGGAACCAGTACCCTTGTAGTCGCGTGCATAGACTCGTCCCTGCTCTCGCGGAACGTAGTGTTCGTTAAAGGATGGTTTGTTATTCAGATGGTTATGGCTGCTCTTTTACGCTTTGATGAACGCGAGCAGGTCGGCATTGATAACGTCTGCTTGCGTCGTGATCATGCCGTGCGGGTAGTCCTTGTACGTCTTCAGCGTGCCGTTTTTAAGGAGCTTGGCCGAGAGTGGACCGGCGGCCTTATAGGGCACGATCTGGTCGTCCTGGCTATGTATGACCAGAACCGGCACCGAGATCTTCTTCAGATCCTCCGTGAAGTCGGTCTGCGAGAAGGCGACGACGCCATCGTAGTGTGCCTTTGCGCCACCCATCATGCCTTGGCGCCACCAGTTCTGGATGATCGCCTCCGAGGCTTTCACGCCCGCCCGGTTGAAGCCATAGAATGGCCCTTCCGGCAGATCGCGATAGAATTGCGAGCGATTGGCCGCGAGCTGCGCCTGCAGCCCATCGAACACCTCTTTGGGAAGGCCGCCGGGATTAGCCGGCGTTTTCACCATCAGCGGCGGCACCGCGCTGATCAGCGCAGCCTTCGCCACCCGGCTTTCGCCATGCCGTCCGAGATAATGGGCCACCTCGCCGCCGCCGGTCGAGTGGCCGATATGCACCGCCTCCTTGAGGTCGAGATGTGCGGTCAAGGCCGCCAGGTCAGCGGCGTAATGATCCATGTCATGGCCGCCGCCGGTCTGAGTGGAGCGGCCGTGGCCGCGCCGGTCGTGGGCGACGACGCGATAACCCTGCTTGAGGAAAAACAGCATCTGCGCGTCCCAGTCGTCGGCCGACAGTGGCCAGCCATGACTGAAGACGATGGGCTGACCTTTGCCCCAGTCCTTGTAATAGATCTCGATGTTGGCTCCGTTTTCTTTTCCGACAGTTACGTATGGCATCGCGCGTTTTCTTTCTTGTTAGTGGTTTAATGCTCCCGGCCGCGTTTTATCTCCGATAAAAACCAAGTGCGGCGCTCCGTTTCATCGATCCAAACTTCGATCAGACTGGCTGTGGCAACGTCACGATGCTCGTCGCACACGTTGTGCGCTTCGCGTAGTCGTACGGCCAGGGTTTGGTTGTCCTCGGCCAGCTCAGCAATCATGTCCGCCGGATCGACGTAGTCCGCGTCGTTATCGAGCACGCGCTGAATCCGTGCGATGTGGCCGATGGATTTGATGGTGAGTCCGCCAAGTTTTCGGATCCGCTCCGCAATTGGATCCGTCATCGCAAAAAGCTGGTCGCCATGTTCGTCGAGGAGTAAGTGATAATCCCGAAAATGCGGGCCGCTCATGTGCCAGTGAAAATTTTTCGTTTTCAAGTAGAGCGCAAAGACATCCGCCAGAATGGCGTTCATCGCGCCGGCAATGTCTTTAGTGGCGGAACGTGTCAGATCAGTCGGCACTGCCAGTGGAACGTCACGTCTCTGGCGAAGCTCTGCAGTTTTTGTCGAATTATTTCTTTTCATATTTTTTGTCCTCTCTGCCTGTTTTCGTCGATTGATGGGCCGGTGGCCATCGGGCAGAGGAAAGAATAATTTCTACCTCTTAAGAGGGAACTCTTTTTTTACCTTAATAAGCCAGCGCAGCTCGGCTAGCGCCGTCCCGAATTGACCACGCCTCGGTCCTGCGGGTAAGAAGGTCTGATGAGAATCGAAGCGCTGCCGCGTTTTCGCTTGGCCCAACTGCCAACGCCGATTGAAGAATTGAAATCTCTCTCGCGAGAGCTCGGCGGACCGAAGTTGCTGATTAAGCGCGACGATCAAACTGGCCTTGCGCTTGGCGGGAACAAGACGCGTAAGCTCGAGTTTCTTGTTGGGCAGGCGCTGGAGCAGGGGGCGGATACGCTAGTCACAGCGGGCGCGGCGCAATCGAATCATTGCCGCCAAACTGCGGCGGCAGCAGCTAGGGCGGGTTTGCGGTGCGAGCTTTTGCTGAATGGGACGAAACCCGAGTTGCCGAATGGCAATTTGCTGCTCGATGAATTACTCGGCGCACGCATTCATTGGGTTCAACGTTCTGAGCGCGAGGCCAAACTCAGCGAGATTCCAGATGAACTTCGTAAACAGGGTGATAAGCCATACATGATTCCAGTTGGCGGCTCCAATGGCGTCGGTGCAACCGGCTATGTGCTGGCAATGATGGAGCTGGCTGAACAGTTGAATGGGATGAATCGGCGCGTTGACCATGTCGTCTTCGCTTCAAGCTCCGGCGGAACGCAAGCGGGCATTGTCGTCGGCGCCAAGGTTACCGGTTTCAAGGGCAAGCTGCATGGTGTGAGCATTGACAAGGACGACGGTGACGGCGCGACTTACGAGTGCGAGCTGGCTGATATCGCGAACGAGACTGCCAAATATGTCGGCTTCGACGCGCAGTTCGCGGCCGGCGATTTCACCGTCGCGTACGATTACCTTGGCGGCGGCTACGGCGTAGTGAGCGACCTCGAGCGTGAGGCGATTCGTCTGCTCGCGTCTTGTGAAGGCGTCATTATTGATCAGGTTTACACTGGTCGCGCGATGGGAGCGCTACTTGATTTAATTCGCAAGAAAGCTTTCCGGTCGGATGAAACAGTTCTGTTCTGGCACACCGGCGGCGCCCCGGCGCTCTTTGCCTACGCGAACGATTTAACCCGGATATTTCATATCCGCTCGGCCGGAAGCCGAGCAGCCCCTTCGGAGTGAATGAGCTCCAGTGCGTACATAAGAACAATCCGAGATTACAGTTTGGATTGGTGTAGTAGATCGGCGGAAGGGGCTGGGTTAACCCAGCTGCTTCCTCTGAGGTAGCTGCCCTTCGCGAACATTTCGCTGACCGGCGGAAAATGCGGGTTAATTTGAAGCGACGTCAGGATGTCGAATGTTCCTT
>Ga0209687_1000093_pt1 | contig 35083 bp, 31 predicted proteins | sample GraSoiAngelo_136_FD_185893 | JGI IMG/M metagenome (GOLD analysis project Ga0209687, IMG submission 185893) | Grasslands soil microbial communities from the Angelo Coastal Reserve, California, USA - 14_0929_09_20cm (SPAdes) (version 2) | ecosystem: Environmental > Terrestrial > Soil > Grasslands ...
TCATCACCGAAAAATTTGCCGGGAAGGATGAGAGCATCGTCAACACCGCCTTGATGGCGTTTCAGGCCGGCTACGCTTATCCGGTCGGAAAGGTGCTCACGCATCAGTATCAATTCGAACATATTCCTAAAGAAGCCGGTGCCCGCGCCCAGATCACGATGGATGGAAACCAGGCGCTCGCCTACGGATTGATCGCTGCGGGCGTGCGCTACGGCGCTGGTTATCCGATCACGCCCTGGTCGTCGGTCATGGAAACGTTGCGGCGCGAACTTCCGAAATACGGCGGCATATTTGTCCAGGCCGAGGACGAACTTGGCGCGGTCTCGTTAGCGCTCGGGTTTTCGTATTCCGGCTATCTCGCTGTTACTGGCAGCGCTGGTCCGGGAATTTCGCTCAAGACGGAAGCAATCGGTTGGGCGTCGATGGCGGAGATCCCGCTCATTATTTGCAATATTCAACGCGGTGGGCCCAGCACCGGATTGCCGACCAACGTCGAGCAGAGCGATTTGCATCAGGCGATCTATGGCGGACACGGTGACAGCCCTCGTGTCGTGCTCGCGCCCAAAACGGTGGAAGATTGTTTTTATATCGCGATCGAAGCGGCCCGGATTGCGCGCAAATACAGCACCCCGGTTTTTATCTTGAGCGATACTTCGCTGGCGACGCGGATTGAAGCGTTCGATGAACCGGATCTGTCGAAATTGATGGTCGATCCGAAACCGGACCTCTCGCCGCGGCAGACTTTTAAGCCATACCCGGTCGACGCGATTACTCAGCATATTCCTCCGGGTACGCGGATTTTCGACGGCAAATATCCGCTTTTGTCCGGACTCGAACACGACGAGATGGGTCACCCCACGGGCAGTCCGAAATTGCACATGGTGATGACGGCGAAGCGTCGCAATAAATTGCGCAAACTCGCCGAGGAAATTCCGGTGCCGGAAATTTATGGCGACAACGAAGGCGACGTCCTCCTGGTCGGCTGGGGATCGACTTATGGCCCGATCCACGACGCGGTGAAACAGGCGCGCGATCATGGAGAAAAAGCCGGTGCGATTCATTTGCGCCACATTCATCCGTTACCGAACGGCATTGAAAAAATCTTCGCAAAGTTCAAACGGATCGTCGTTGTCGAAATGAACGACCAGGGAGTTTATGGCTTCGGCCAGCTCGCGATCATTTTGCGGGCGCGCTACTGCGAGCCGAAGATCGAAAGCTTTACCAAAACCGACGGTCTTACTTTTCGGGTGAAAGAAATTCTGGACGGCGTTTTCAAAGGCCGCTCATTTGCTGCCAGAAAAATTCCGCGCGACGGAGCTGCCATCGTTCATACCGACACCGCACCTGAGAGCGTGAAATCGGTCAGAGAAGTGGTGCCGCAGGGAGTCGGGTAGGTCCGAGCCGGACTGGCATTTTGCTCGGATGACGAAGCGCGGGGACCGGCGACCACGTCTCAGCGGAAGCTGGACGAGTATTGAATTGTGAATTCTCGTCAGCGGGAAACTTGACTGCGTTAAGCCATCAAGTTTCTCTGTGGCCGAAAAGAATTAAGTGCGATTAGCCTTTTGATTTGTTGCAGTTGCTGAGGGGCGAACTCGCAGCCGCTTTTCCGATAGGCGAATTACTCGCGCCCGTTTTTGTACGTTATCACGCGACCCCATAAATTTTTGGTGCCCCAAATACCCGCCCGCAAACATTCGAGCTGCACGATCTGGCTGTGATCGATGAAGAGGTTTACCTCCGCGCCGTAATTTTTTATGTACCAGGCAAACACATCTGGTTCGGACGCTTCGAACATCAGCCGGTCCAGGCCGAGCTCGTTAATAAATCGCGCCGGCACGTCTGTTCGCCACGACCTCACATTTTCGGTAATGCCTTCGCTTTCGATCATGACGATGTCGGCACCGGCATCGAGAAATCGGCTGGCTTGTGCAATGGTCCACGTCGGATCGGAAGTGCCTTCGGATTCGAGTTCCGAAGTGTTAGTTCCACCGCCGGAGCCGAATTGAATTCCCACCTCCGGTTTCGCTTTCAATCCACATTTGCGCGCCAGTGCGATCAGACGCAACCAATCATCCGTCGGGATCGAAAGAAACCCCGCGGAAATTTCGATAATGTCAAAGCCGAGATTCCTGCATTCCCTGACGTACTGCCGCACGACATCATGACCCTGGGTAAGGACGCGCTCGATGAATCCGCCGGTGGAAACGAGCACGCCGTGTTTATGGCAAAGATCGATAATATCTCTTACGACTCCCTCCGGCATGAGGGTAAACGAACCGCCGGCGAACTTGAGTGAATCAATGTAGCGGCCCATTGTTTCGAAAAGATCTTCAAGATGGCGTCGGCCGTAAGCGGAGTAATAGGGTCCGCGGATTTCGGTTAAGCCGCGCTTGCGCGGTTTGCTTTCGCGTTCGTTCAGGCGCAGAAACGGAAAACTCCGCTCGACTTTTCGACTCTTCGATTTCATTGACCTTCAACTAACGAACGCAGCGCAACGTGCAATCGGGTGTTTTTCGGTTAACCCTCGCGCACCTGTGCAACTCCTGTAGCGGCGGTCTGTGACCGCCGGAATTCAGAAGATCGGCGCTCACAGAGCGCCGCTACAGAAGAAGTGGGCAAGAGCAGGAATGCGGATACGAACAGGACGGCGCTACGCGGGTAACACGGTTGAAAGTGTTACTTCGCTATCGATGGTTTGCTTGAAGACGTTTTCCACCTTCGCGCCAATTTTTGATCCGTCGCGATCGACAATCCAGCACTGCTGACCCTCCTGGAAGGGGCCGCGCGCGAGTACCTTAAGCAGAATACCCTCTTCCCTCGTCGGATCAGCGAGCACTTCGGCGCAGATCGCTTCGGTTTTACCGAAGTCGGTCAGCAACGTAAGGCTGTCATCCACTTTGGGTTTTTGCATCGCACGAATTGCCCAAATTTCAATCGCTACTCGCGCCACAAAAGAGCGTGTCGGGAGTCAAAACTAAGTCGCCCCATGGTCATTTCACATCTAACATCATTCCATCGCAGGCAATGAACGCGTCGATCCCACGGTCGGTGGCGATCTTCTGAAGTTCCTTGGCAAGCTTAGTCTCGTTACCTGTGACGATCTCGGAGCCGCAATGAGTAATGATCACAAGCGGAACACCTTCTTTTGCGCACCACCCCAGTTGGGTGCGAACGTTGGCGTGGCCGATGAGTCGGTCGCCACGTTTGCGGACGAATGAGCGCGTGATGGCTGCGCCGTCGCCAATGTAGATCTGGACATCCTTTAATGCTGCTGCGCGATTATGAATAAAAAGCAGATCCGGCCCGTAGAAAATACAGGCGTGGCCCGCGCTGATCCGGTATCCGACGGCCGGCGCCAGGATCGAGTGTTCAACGGAAAAAGGTTGAAAGTTGATGCCGCAAATTTTGGTCGGCCCGCCTTCTTCGATTACGTGAGGATGATCGATCTTGTAATTTGGTAAGGTACGCCATGTCTCTTTCGGCGCGTGCACCGGACAGGGCGCGCCCTTTCGCAGGCCCCAGGCATGATCCGGGTGCGCGTGCGTTAAGACAATTGCATCCGGGTGCAGTCGCTCAAAGTTTCCGAGCCAATCGAGTCCGCAATCGATCATTACCTCTCTGCCGCGAAGGGAAACCAAGAGCGAGCTGTGCATGCGATGGCGCCGGGTCCGGGCCCCGATCTCGCCGCGTGTGCCGAGAAAGGTCAGTTTCATCTAGAAGCAGTGTCAGAGCGACCGATCATGACATCGCCGCACAAGAAAAGACGTGGGTGAAAAGTAGATCCCAAATTCCAACTCCCAAAACGGTATACCGAGTCGTTTCAATTGACTCAGTCTTCTGTGGCGGCGGTTTATGACCGCCGAACTTCTTAGGATTCGGCGCTCATAGAGCGCCGCTACAACAATTATGAGATTAAGTTAGGCTCGGCCTGAAAACGGCGAAGTTGTAGCTCGGTCAATCGCAGGAGCACTGATTTCACGGTATTGGCAATCGCAGTGTCGGCTGGGACCGTAATCAAATTTGGAGACAGCTGTGAGGGCGCTTCGTAAGCGGCAAGCAACTTTTCGAGGTCTTCAAGGCGAGCATCCGAAATTACACCGATACTTTTGTTACGCGCTCTCAACCTGTGCTCGATCTCGCCCGGCTCGACTTCAAGTTCCACGGCCTGAAAACGAACATGAGCTTTCTCGCATTTCTGACGAAACGATTCGCGGTTTGCCGCACTGGAAAACGTCGCATCGACGATTGCTCCTCCGTGAGTTTCCGCTGCAAGAAGCCCGCGTGCTAAAAGCTCCTTGTAGGTTTGCCCAGTCATCTGTCGGGAATAGACCTCGGCGCGCTTTCTTGCCGGGGTCCGCCTGGTCAATGGCACGCCAGCTAGCGTCTTGCGGATCTGGTCGGAAGAAAAGACCGGCCAATTCAATTCATTCCCCAGTTCGCGAGCAACAGTACTCTTGCCGGTCCCGACTCGTCCGATGACGGCGAGCAGCAACGGCTTGGAGCCGCTTGCTGCATAGCGCAGGGCGAGACGAAAATAGCGCGCTGCTGCGTCGGAATGCTCGCGGGCTTTCATTCTTTTCATTGAGGTTGCCTGAATGGTTTCGACTTTTGCCCGCACCAGCGCCCGATAGCATTTGTAGAAGTCCGATAACTTCAGCATTTCGGGATCATGAAATTCCCGTGCGCAATTTCGAAGGAGCAAATTTCCCAAATCGCTTCGGCCTTCGAAATCAAAATCCATCGCCAGAAACGCGACATCATTAGCAACGTCGATGAAGCGGAAACGATCGTTGAATTCGATGCAATCAAAAATGGTTGTCGCTTCAGGAGTCAGATGAATGTGGTCCAGGTGGACATCACCGTGGCAATCCCGGATCCAGTGTTGCTGAATTCGCCGGCAAAATAATTTCTCGTTTCGGACATAGAATTCGTTGGTGAAATGCCGAATTGCTTCGAAGGCAGCGGGCGAAATCTTTCTTCCAACAAACGGTTCAACCTGCGTGAAATTTTCGTCCGTGCTGATCTTCAGTTTTTCGGGCGTTCCCCATTGCTCAATGTCCCTGTTCGGTGTTTGCGATTCATAAAAGTGTCGTAAACGGGAAATAATGCGATCGATCTCGCCCTCGCCCACTCGCCGCTCTGCCACCAATTCGCCGAGGAACCCGCCTTTCGGCAGTTCTTTCATCTTCAGGCAGAACTCGGCGATTTTTCCTTTGACCTTGAAGGAAAAATCGGAAGGCGTCTTGTAGATCGGAAGGACGTCCAGGTAAACGTCCGGGCAGAGTCTGCCGTTTAGCTCAAGCTCTCGCTGGCAAAAATGGTGTCGCTTTCCCAGGGTACTGAAGTCGAGAAAGCCGAGATTGACCGGTTTTTTTACTTTGAAAACAAAGGGCGAGGCGATGAAGACCCAAGAAATGTGGGTTTGCATCGACAACACCCGTCGCGGCCGGTGCGGATAGGAAGCCGGCGATTTCAGGAAATTGATCAGTTTTTGCGAGTGTTGCCTTTTCGTGGACGGCGACTTTTTCCGCGCCGCCAGCTTCTGATTGGCGTTTCCGCTCACGATTACAAATCCGCTCTTATGCCCTGCTTTCAGCGGTCTGTATATTTTTAATGCCAGGCTGAGTCCTGAAGAATGCTACGACTTGGGCGGTTCGCTTTTATTTATGAAGGGCGTGAACAAATCGATCGGCACAGGAAGAAATGTGGTTGTGTTATGCTCGCTCGAAATCTCGCGCATGGTTTGGAGGAAGCGCAGCTGCAGCGCAATCGGTTCCTTGCTCATCATCGCGGCGGCCTGCACCATTTTTTCCGCGGCCTGGAATTCGCCCTCGGCGTTAACGACCTTGGCTCGGCGCTCGCGCTCGGCTTCGGCCTGCTTGGCCATGGCGCGCTTCATTGTGTCGGGCAACGCCACGTCCTTTACCTCGACCGCCGTGACTTTGACGCCCCACGGTTCGGTTTGCCGGTCGATGATCTCCTGCAACTTCAGGTTGATGCTCTCGCGCTGCGAAAGCAGGTCATCGAGCGGGGCCTGGCCGAGGACGCTTCGCAGCGTGGTCTGCGACATCAGCGAGGTGGCTTTGAGAAAGTTCTCCACTTTCACGACTGCCGCTTGCGGATCCACCACGCGGAAATAAACCACTGCATCGACCGTCACCGGCACGTTGTCGCGCGTCATCACTTCCTGCTTCTCGACGCTGATAGTCACGACGCGCAAATCCATGCGCACCATTCGATCCACGATCGGGATGAGAAAAATCAATCCCGGCCCTTTCGCGCCAAGCAATTTTCCCAGGCGAAAAATCACTCCGCGCTCGTATTCGCGCAGAATGCGGATCGCCTGCGGCAGAATGATGATGGCCAGGACGACGAGCGGAATGACCCAGCCGACTAACCTCACGAGGCCTTCAAGTAATGGCATACCCAATTTCTAATCGAAGTCCGCCAAAATCCGAAGCTCGAACTTTGAGATCCAAAACAAGCTCGAATGCGAGTGCATCTCATGCTCCTTTCGCCGGCTGAACTCTTAAAGTTAATCCTTGCACAGCCGCGATCTCTGCTACGTCACCTTTTCCAATCGGCGTATCGCTGACCGCGTTCCAATACTCACCTTCGACGAAAACCCTGCCGCCGCGCGAGTCGATTGGCATTAACGCGGTTGCCGTTTTTCCGACCATCATTTCTGTTCCCGCTTTCACCGGCAAAAGCTGCGCGCGCAAACCTTTGCCGACGACGAAAACAAAAAACAGCGCTGTGATCAACGTAGCCGGAATAATGTAGCCGAGCGATAAACGAAAAAGCGGATCGGCACGGTTGAAGAGCATGAGCGAACCGATCAAAAACGAAATGATTCCGCCGATTGTGAGCACTCCGTGGGTCGGCGCATAGATATCGAAAACAAAAAGCATGAGCGCAAGAGCGATCAATGCCAGTCCGGTTGCATTTACCGGCAGGATCGCCGCCAGATAAAGGGCAAGGATCAGCGCAATCGCGCCTACCACCCCCGGAAGAATTGCGCCGGGCGTCGTTAGCTCACCAATGATGCCATACATGGCGATGAGCATGAGAATGAACATGACTTCAGGTCGCCAGATCTTCTGAAAAACGCGTTCGGAAGGCGACATTTTGATCTCGGAAACCTCAGCGCCCGCGGTCTTGAGCGTCCTGCCATCGACCACGCGCCCGTTTAGTTGCTTTAGCAAGTCCGGTAGATCGTTCGCGATAAGATCGACAACCTTCAACTCGAGCGCTTTTTCCGCGCTGATCGAAGCGCTCTCGCGCACGGCTGATTTCGCCCACTCGACGTTGCGGTGCCGCCTGGCCGCGATCGCTTCGATGTAGCTCACGGAAAAATTCTCGAGCTTCTGTTTCATCGTATCATCGAGCTTTTCTTCGCCGCCGGTCGGATTCCCGCCAATTGTCACCGGATGCGCCGCACCGATCGTCGTGGCTGGTGCCATGGCCGCAACGCTTGCGGCGACGGTGATGAAGCAACCAGCGCTGGTCGCGGTCGAGCCAGTTGGCGCCACGTAGACCACCACCGGCTCCGTCGAACCAAGAAAGCTTTTCACGATCGTCTGCGTCGAATCGAGCAAACCTCCCGGGGTGTTAAGTTGAATGATGAGACATTGCGTGTTCTCCGCCCGTGCTTCATCGATGCCTCGCGAAATGTAACTCGCTGTCGCCGGACCAATCGCGCCATCGATTTTGATAAGCGAAACCCTCTCGGCCGCCGGCACCGCCGCCACGCACACCAGCCAAAACGCCAGGCCTGTTAGAGCTGCGCGCAATCTTACACTCCTTTCATTGGGTGAATCTTGATCGCCAAATCTTTTACCTGCGGCTTCACAATTTTTTCGTAATCGCGATAGCTAACTTTTATCGCCTCGGTATGAGTGCCTGCTTCGAAGACAATGTAATCTTCCTCAGCCAAACTCTTGTCCACATACGTGGGCACACCGTAAAGATTGCCAAACGGCGGCATCGCTCCGGCCGCGCAGTCCGGGAAGAGGGACTCGAATTCCCGTTCGCTCTCCAAGGAGACGTCTTGGCCGACAATCTTCGCTAACTTCTCGAGATCGATCAGATGTTCTGCCGGAAGGACAATCATCAGGTGCTCTGCTCCCGATTTTACCATTACGACTTTGGCATGACGCCGCCCTTTCACATGCTCGGCTTGAGCGATTCTTTGCGCGGTAACTGCTTCCGGATGGCGCAGAATTTCATAACTGGCCTTGTTCTCGTCCAAACAATCAATCAGCCGTTTCGGCATTTTCATGCGTCACCTCCAACGCAAAATATCACTTTCTCGTTCGAACTCTACATTCAGGGGCGACAGCTCATTTCTTCGCGGAACGCCGGCGGAACACAGCTTTTTAGCCTGTGCGCCCAGAGGGTTTGTAACCCGCTGAACCAAAAACAGCGGAGAACATCTCCGCTGGGCGCACAGGCAGGAATGCCTGTGTTCCGGCCAACGCGAGGAATATCGCTTTATTCTTTGGACTCTCCAACTTCCTCGAGCGGCACGCACGAGCAGAACAAATTGCGATCGCCGTAAACGTTGTCGATTCGAGCGACGCTCGGCCAGAATTTGTGATGGCGCAGCCATGGCGCGGGGAAGGCCGCTTGCTCGCGTGAATAGGGCCGGTCCCATTTATCGGCGGCGATCTGCCCGGTCGTGTGCGGAGCATTTTTCAAAACATTATTTTGTTTATCAGCGGTGCCGTTCGCGATTGCGCTCATTTCCGCGTGAATCGAAATCATGGCATCGCAAAAACGATCCAGCTCGTCTTTCGGTTCGCTCTCTGTCGGCTCGACCATCATCGTTCCTGCGACTGGCCAGGAGATCGTTGGCGCATGGAATCCGTAATCCATCAATCGCTTGGCCACATCTTCCACTTCCATGCCGGCGTGTTTCCAATCGCGCAGATCGAGAATGCATTCGTGGGCAACGAGACCCCGTTTGCCTTTGAACAGGACCGGAAAATAACGATCGAGTCGTTTTGCGATGTAATTCGCGTTCAGGATCGCGACTTCCGTGGCGCGTTTCAGTCCCTCGGGACCCATCATGCGAATGTACATCCACGAGATGGTGAGAATGCTGGCGCTGCCGTAGGGAGCAGCAGCGACGGGACCAACGGAAGAATTGCTGATTTTTGATTGCTGATTGCTGATTGCAGAAGGCAAAGGCAGGAACGGTGCAAGGTGTTGCGCGACACCGATTGGGCCGACGCCTGGGCCGCCGCCGCCATGTGGAATGCAGAAAGTTTTGTGCAAGTTCAAATGGCAGACGTCGGCACCGATGTCGCCTGGCCGGCAAACACCGACTTGCGCGTTCATGTTCGCGCCGTCCATGTAAACCTGACCACCGTGACCGTGCACGATGTCGCAGATTTCGCGAATCGTAGTCTCGAAAACGCCGTGGGTGCTCGGATAGGTGACCATCAGCGCTGCCAGATCGCGTGCATGCGTGTCGGCCTTTGCCCGCAAATCGGCCAGATCGATGTCACCATCTTTTAACGTTGCGATGGCCACGACCTTGAAGCCGGCCATGACCGCGCTGGCGGGGTTTGTTCCGTGAGCTGATTGCGGAATGAGACAGACATTCCGATGCGCTTCCCCGCGCGAGGCGTGGTATTCGCGAATCGCGAGCAGGCCAACAAATTCGCCTTGGGAACCGGCATTAGGTTGTAAGGAGACGGCGGCGAAGCCGGTGATTTCCGCGAGCCAGCGCTCGAGTTGGTCGCACATTTTGAGGTAGCCGGCCGTTTGCGAATTCGGCGCGAATGGATGCAGTCTGGCAAATTCCGACCACGAAATCGGAAACATTTCCGCGGTGGCGTTTAATTTCATGGTGCAGGAACCGAGCGGGATCATGGAGTGGCAGAGCGAGAGATCGCGTGATTCCAGTCGCCGCAGATAACGTAACATTTCAGTTTCGCTGTGATAGGTGTTGAAAACTGGATGAGTGAGAAAATCGGAGTGGCGGATTGCGAACTGCGGAATCCAGAACGAAGAAGACTCAATATCCGCGTCGGCAAAATCGCGTACCTGCGTGCCGCGAAAGATCGACATCAGCGTTTCGATATCGAAATCGGTGGTGGTTTCGTCGAGTGAAATGCTGATCGCGTGATCGCCTGCTGCACGCAGGTTGCATCCGGCGCGCCCGGCACGTTCGATCAAATTGTTGCTAGAGGCCTGACCGAGTTCAACCCGGATAGTGTCGAAGAAATTTTCGTATGCGATTTTGAAACCAAGCTGGCGCAGACCTTCCACGAGTTTAGCCGTGAAATTGTGAACGCGTTGCGCAATAGCGCGCAATCCTTCTGGTCCGTGATAAACCGCATACATCGCGGCGATCACAGCTAACAAGACCTGGGCCGTGCAGATGTTACTGGTAGCCTTGTCGCGTCGGATGTGCTGCTCGCGCGTTTGCAGTGCCAGCCGGTAGGCCGGACGTCCTTCAGCGTCATGAGAGACGCCGACAAGGCGGCCGGGAAGGTGACGTTTAAATTGGTCGCGCGTCGCGATGTAAGCCGCGTGCGGGCCGCCAAAGCCAAGCGGAACTCCGAAACGCTGGGTGGAACCGACCGCAACATCGGCCCCGAATTCTCCAGGCGGTTTCAACAACGTGAGCGCCAGAATATCGGCAGCGACAACGAACAAAGCCCCGGCATCGTGCGCGGCCTTGGCGAATTTTTCGTAGTCATAAATCGCGCCGTCCGTCGCCGGATACTGCACCAGTGCGCCAAAAATCGTATCATCCAATTTGAAATTGGAGAAATTGCCGGTGACGATTTCGATTCCAAGCGGTTTCGCGCGGGTCCGCACAACGGCGATGGTTTGTGGATGACAATTATCCGCGACGAAGAATTTATTCCTGACGCTGGGTCCGGTGACCGCGTGATAGCATAGTGCCATTGCTTCGGCAGCTGCGGTTGCTTCATCGAGTAACGAGGCGTTGGCAATGTCGAGCGCGGTGAGATCGGTCACCATGGTTTGGAAATTTACGAGCGCTTCCAGCCGGCCCTGGGCAACCTCAGCCTGATAGGGTGTGTAAGCGGTATACCAGCCGGGGTTTTCGAGAATGTTCCGCTGAATCACCGGCGGCGTGATGGTGTCGGAATAACCCGCGCCGATGAAATTTCGCGCAACCTTATTTTTCGACGCCAGGGCGCGCAATTCCGCCAGCGCTTCATTCTCACTTTTCGCCTTTGGCAATTCGAGTGGCCGATCCAGCCGAATGTTTTTCGGAACGGTGGCATCGACCAGGGCGTCCAGATTTTCGAAGCCCAGCTCACGCAACATTTGCACCGTCTCTTCTGTGCTTGGGCCGATATGACGATCGGCGAAAGTAGCGACGGTGTTTGGCGTCGCGACGAAGTTACCCGGTGCCGATTTTTTCTGCGTTTTTGCTACCGGTTTTTCAATCCTCTCCGTCTCGCCCGAATGCATTGTGAAAGATTACGGAGCGCGATGGGTGCTTCAAGTGAGGCGAAGTCCGCTGGCCCCACGAAACGGTCATCCCGAGCGAAGTCGAGGGATCCCGCCGCGAAACCTTAAAGCTATCTTCATCGGGATCCCTCGACTGACGCTGGGATGACCGTTAGCGCGAGTCGTACGTCTCCACGCCGTGTTCGCGCAATTTTTTGCGCAGCAGGGCCAAATGCTCGCGGTTTCGTGTTTCCACCGTGCACAGGACATGCACCGCTGAAACGTCCGAGCCGGCAAAGGCGCGATCGTGCACCACTTGTTTGATGCTTGCGCCGCTCGCGGCAATTTGCGTGGTCAAATCGGCCAATCCGCCGGGCCGATCGCTGATGACCGCGACGAAACGCGACAGCCTTCCATCGGCAACAAGGCCGCGTTCGATGACCCGGCTCAAGACGTTGGGATCAATATTTCCGCCACAAAGGAGAAGGACGACGCGTTTGCGGGCAAGATTCCGAAGCTCGCCGGACAGGCATGCGGCCAGAGGAGTGGCAGCCGCGCCTTCAACCATGCCTTTTTGCAGCTCCACTATCCGCAAAATAGAAAGCGCGATTTGTTCCTCGGTAACGATGACAGCCCGATCAACGCGCGACTTCGCGATCTCGAATGCATTTTTGCCTACTTGCGGAATGGCCAAACCATCTGCCAGCGTCGGTTGCATTTCGACCCGCGTCGGTTTGCCCGCTTTCAACGCGGCTGAGAAACTTGCGACATTTTCCGCTTCGACCGCGATGATTTTCACTTTCGGTCGCTTGGTTTTTACTGCCAGCGAAACGCCCGCGATTAACCCGGCTCCGCCAACCGGCACAATCACCGCATCGACGTTTGGGACTTGCTCGAGAATTTCCAAGCCCATTGTGCCCTGACCGGCAATGATCGCCGGATCATCGTAGCCATCGATGTAGGCCAGCTTGTCCTTCGCCGCGATTTCGTGTGCGCGCGTTTTCGCTTCCGCAAAATCTTTGCCGTGCAGGACAACTCGAGCGCCGAGTTTCTGGCAATTGCTCACTTTGATCAGCGGCGCATGCTTTGGCATAACGACGGTCGCGGGCACTCCGAGCAATTTGCCCTGGTAAGCGAGGGCTTGGCCGTGATTTCCAGCGGAGGCTGCGATGACGCCGCGCTTTTTCTGGTCAGCGGGCAATTGTGAGAGAACGTTGCGCGCGCCGCGTTCCTTGAAACTTCCCGTGCGCTGCAAGTTGTCGAGCTTGCAGAAAATTTCCATCCCGGTGAGCTCGCCCAATGGAATCGAAGGCAGGCAGGGTGAATAATAAACCGCACCTTTGCTTCGCTCGCGTGCTGCTTCGATGTCAGCGAAACTGACCACGCGGTTGCATACACCGCGACGAAAGTTGCGGCAACGGTTTCGCTACGAGCTATTGAAGGAACACAGACTTCCAAGTCTGTGCGCCCAGCGGAGTTCTATTCCGCTGACACTTGGTTGAACGAACAGCGGGGAGAATCCCCACAGGGCGCACAGGCCACAGGCCCGTGTTCCGTTCGCTCAGGTCAAAACAACCGCATCAAGCGACGCCCGTACTGTTTCAGCCAACTGTTGTGGATCGAAGGGCTTCGACAGAAAAGGCAGGTCGCTAGATGGAGTGCCGATTGTCGTCATTTCGGGCAAATAACCGGAGGTCAGCAGAATTTGCGTCGAAGGGCTGTTAATCCGCATCCAATCAGCAAAGTCGCACCCGCTCATATCCGGCAGCACGATGTCACTGACGACGAGATTGATGGCGGTATTCTCAATCAGACGCTTGGCTTCATCGGCGCGGAACGCCTCGAGAACATTGTAGCCGAGCATGCGCAATGTCCTCACCGCGACGTGCCGCACGCTAATGTCGTCTTCCACTACCAGGATGGTTTCGTTGCCGTTTGGCAATTTCGGCCGCTTTCGGTAGGCGGCCGCCGGAGGCGCGGCAACCTCAGGGAGGTAGATGTGCACGGCGGTGCCTTTGGCGAGCTCACTCTCAACGGTGATGTGACCGCCACTCTGACCAACAATTCCATAGCAAGTAGCGAGGCCGAGCCCGCTGCCGTGACGATCATCTTTCGTGGTAAAGAACGGTTCGAAAAGACGCTCCTTCACTTCCTCGCTCATCCCCATGCCGTTATCAATCACGCTAATACGGACGTATTTACCCGACGGCAGTTCCGGCACTGATTTCCCATTTGTCGAAATCGTCTCCGTTTTCAGTACCAGTGTGCCTCCAGCCGGCATCGCATCGCGTGCGTTAACTGCGAGGTTGATGATAATCTGGGTGAATTGCTCCGGATCGACTTTGATGTGTTTTTTTTCCCGCATCAGCTCGCAAAGAACGGAGATGTTTTCGCCAAGCAGTCGCAGGATTGAACGCTCGAGATTATGAATCAGCGTGTTTACTTCCAGAACGCGGGGTTCCAGCGGTTGGCGACGGCTGAAAGTGAGAAGCTGCTTGGTCAGTGAGGCGGCTCGCCCGGCGGCACTGCGAATTTCGCTGAGGTATTTTGCGCCGGTGCCGCGGCCCTGAATTTCCGCCACCAGCAGGTCGCTATAGCCGAGAATTGCGGTCAGGAAATTGTTGAAATCGTGGGCGACGCCGCCGGCCAGTTGACCGAACGCTTCCATTTTCTGGGAATGTGAGAGCTGGTCTCGCAGTTGTTTGCCCGCGGTCACATCCATGAGCGCGCCAACGAACCGCACGGCGCGGCCATTTTTGTCGCGCACAAGCAGGGCGCGCTCCAACAACTGAAGGTAATGACCTTGAGCGTGTCGAAAACGATATTCGCCCGACCAATGCTCCGCCTTGGATTTGATAGCCTCGCGAATAGAGGCTGCGATTCTGGATCGATCGTCGCGATGAATCTGCTGTTCCCAGAAAGCGATTGTCTGACCTGATCCGCTCGGAGAATAACCGAGGAGGGAATCAAGGCCTTGTGGCCAGGTGAGCTCGTCGCTGTTTAAATTCCAATCCCGAATTGCATCCTTTGTAGCCCGGGCAACCAGCTGATAATGATCCGCACTTTTCGTCGCAGCGGTTTTCCGCGAAGTCTGTCGTTGGTTCTCATTGCTTTTACGCCGAGGCGAATTTTTTCTGCCCGCCTCCCGTTGCCGTCGCGTTTGGGTGTGAGTTGCCGTGATTGCTCGCATTCGCCGCGCCGGTGACGCCCGTGCCCAGAAAAAGCTAATTCCGTGCCGCTAATTCAGATGGGTGAGATTTGGGAACGGCGCATTTGATTTAGGATAGAAAATGCGGACATACGCGAAACTTATGGAAAACATGACGGCCGACCGCGGTTCCTGTCTCAAATCAGAATGCCCTTTTCACCAAAGCGAAATTTTCGACGAGTAGCAACCCCTAGAACTTGGCACCGCTCGCATTTGTCCCTCGCGATCGGAAGAACTAAATCGCGCGATTGTAACTTTCTGATCAACGGCTAACTGTGCGGACGCCTTGCCATCCGAGAGCGGCGATGTTGTTTTCGTGCTCAACATGAAATGTGAGTCGAACATATTTTGCTTCGACCCCGAGCACTGAGACACTGAAGAGACGTTTGCGTTTAAATGAAGTTGCGCCGTCCACCGGCGTCCATTTGCCGCTGTCGGCCGAAAGTTTCTCGTTCGAGACCGCAATTCTGAGTTCGCCCCGAGCCGTGGTATTTTCGTTGATAAAGGTGAAGCGATCGAGCGGGGAACTCCGCACGAGCGAGATAATAAAGGTGGTGTCGCCTTCAGGGAGTGAGCAGCTAATGGTGTCGTTGTCCAGGGTCAGAATGTTCTTCTCCGTTTGGCTCATCTGAGCAGCGTTTCGAGTGTCATTGGACGTCGCTCTGACTGTCGGCGCCCCCCACATCGCGGAACTTGTGGTGGCCAGAATCAGAACGATTGCACGCCAGGGCTTCGACATACGTCACTATTTGAAAGCTTAGACTGCGCCACACTTTTTCTTTTTTGGTAGCTTTTCCGCCAAAAACTCCCCGGCGAAGCCCCTGTTTTTCCTTGAATTACATCGTATCTCTGAGTAACCGTCGGTAGGACCGCACCGCCACGTTGAAGCTGGAATGTCAGTGGCGGCGGATTCGAAACCTTAACCAAGTGCCAGATTTGCATCGATTTGAGGGCGAGCGGGCCAGGGCGGTCGCGCCGCCTTTTGCTGGTCGATCTTTTAGACTTGGGCACGTGGTCTTAATGAGCCCGAGAGTCCGCCTTTCTGTCTGCCCTCGTGGCAAACGATTAGGTTTCGTTTTGCTTGTCTGCACATTATTCGGAGCGTGGTCGGCCTTGGCGCAAGATGCCGTTCGGCCCTCTCTTGCCGGCGAAGAAGCGGCCGAGGCCCGCCGTCAGGACATCGAGCACATTCCCTACAATTTGATGACCGGCGCCATTAAGTATCGCATCAGTGCGACCCTTGGCTTCGAGTATAACGACAACATCAATCTTTCTGAAAACAGGCCCGAGAGCGACTTCATCATTCACCCACAAGTAACGATCAATGCTCTCTGGCCAGTCACCCAGCTCAATACCTTGCGATTGGATATCGGCCTCGGCTATGCCTTCTATCTTGATCACTCCAGCCAGGACACAAACGGCGTTCTGCTCACCCCGGGCTCGCAACTCGCCCTCGACGTTTTCGTCGGCGATTTCCGGATTAACTTTCACGATCGCTTTTCCCTGCAACAGGATCCGATCAGCGAGTTGCAGCTCAGTAACGTGATTGACTATGGCCGTTTCGAAAATAGCGCCGGGATTTCCGTCCTGTGGGACTTGAACAAGGCAGTGGCGACTCTCGGCTACGATCACTACCTTTACGTTTCAACTAACTCCGACCTCGATTACCTCAATCGTAACGCGGAAGTTCTGGTCGGGTCGCTCGCCTTTACTTTAACCAATACTACCGGGGTTGGTCTGGAATCGAGTTTTGTCCATACCTATTATGATCAGAACGTGCTGAATGACTCGAATGCCGTCACCGCCGGTGCATTTCTCGAAACCCAGTTGACCAACTACATGAGGGTGCGTGTCGCAGGTGGTTATCAGATGATCAACTTCGATAACACCGGCTCGGTCTTTGATTCGAACGATGTGCACGATTATTATGCCAATATCCTCATTTCTCACCGGCTCAACGCCTATATCACGCAAACCCTCTCTGCCGGTCATGAAAGTCAGCTTGGGGTGAACTCCAACTTTATTACCCTGAATTATGTCCGGCATACCGTGACCTGGAATATCATTCGTAATACCTTGCTTTCGACCGAAGTGTTCTATGAGGACGCCGATGACTCCGGCGGCTTTATCGACGAACACCTGCATCGTTACGGCGGCGCCATTACCATCGGCTATCAATTGACGCCGCACGTTACCCTCGGGTTGCGCTATCAATTTACGGAAAAGGATTCAGATGTTCCGTTCCGCGATTACACCCAGAACCGCATCGCGTTCGACGGCACTTACAGCTTTTAAGAATAGAAGTAGAGGATGAAGGTCATTGTGTTCATAATCATCATCCTCGCGCTATCCAATTTCTCGTTAGTAGCGCAGGAAACCAGTCCGTCTCCGACGGCGGCTAAGTCGCTTCCGCCTGATCTGCCGGTGACCACTACCGTCATGCGGACCAATTCAATGAGTGTCCTTGACGATAAGAAACGGCTGGGGTCGAATGATTACGTGAGCTTTCGCGTAGTGGAAGATCGCGATGAGGAGTCGCAACACCTGCGCGTGAACGACAATGGTGAGTTGGAGGTTCCTTATATTGGGTTGGTGCCGGCAAAGGGACGGACCTGCCGCGACCTGGCCTTCGCCATCAAAGCCGCGCTCGAGAAGGAGTATTATTATCACGCCACCGTCATCCTCGCGATCGAGCGAGTGAGCGAGAAATCTCGCGGCCGGATTTACGTCTATGGCTCGGTCAAAGGCCAGGGTCCGCAGGAAATTCCGGCTGATGAAAGTTATACCGTGAGTAAGGCAATTATTCGGGCCGGCGGCTTCGGCGATTTTGCCAACAAGCGAAAAGTAAAAGTCACACGGAAGAACGGCCAGGATTTTACGATCGATTTGAAACGGGTAATTGAAGAAGGACGCACCGACGAAGACATGGTCTTACAGCCGGACGATCAGATCTACGTGCCGCAACGGTTGATCAACATGTAGTATGAACGCGCCTCTCGAGCGACCCGTCGCGGCGCCGTGGTCCACCGCGTTTTTCACGCGGATTTATCGCTACAAATCGCTCCTTCTTCGGCGTTGGTGGATTCTCCTGCTTACCATTTGTTGCGGTCTTTTTGTGGAGGCCTGGCTCATTTTTCAAACCCCACCCTCGTTTCAATCCACCAGCAAGATGATGCTGGCCGGGAAGCTCAACATCAACCAGGGTCCAGTCTACAGCGAAGACAACGTCAATTTTTACGGCACCCAAATCCAGCTGATGCAAAGCGCCGAAGTGCGCCGCGCCGCGGCCGCCCTGGTCCGTTCCACTAATCCCGAACTCCAGCCAGTGCCGGTTGAGCTAAGCGTCGCGCAACGCCCGCGCACTTCCATCTTCGAGCTTCAGGCAATTGGTAGCTCGCCCGACTACACCCAGATCTACCTCAATGCCGTGATGCAGAAGTATCTCGACTTCAAAAGAGGAATGCGGGAGGGCCAGACCCATACCTTTACTACCGGCATTACCGAGCAGTTAATTCAAGTCGAGAAAGACTTGCGCGCGGCCGAGGATGAAATGCTTGATTTTCAAAAACAGAACAACATCGGATTTATTCAGGAAGAAGGAAATAGTGCCGCGCAGTATCTGGTGAAATTGAATCAAGATTACGCGCGCCTGAAGACTGAATACGAGCTCCTCGAGAAACTTGATCTTGATCAGAACCTCGATCGTGGAGAGAAGACGCAGACGGAGGCTTCACCGAATCCTTCAGCTAACGATCAGGTAGGCATGCCGTTTTCCGATGTCGGTCCGGAAGGCGACTATCTCAAGGCCAAGCAACAAGTCCAGTTGCTCAAAGCAGAACGCGACACTCTTTCCCAGGACCTGCGGCCGAAGCATCCCAAAATCATCAAGCTAAACGATGAAATCTCGAAGCAGGAGAAGTTGATTGACCTTTTCCGTTCCGACGCCGTCGAGAAGCTCGAAACCCGGCGCAAATCCATTGGCAAACAGATGGAAAATTTGCAAGGCAACATTAAGGAGTGGGAAGTAAAAGCGCTCGACCTCAGTCAGCGCCTCGCACAATTCAATCGCATCAAGGGTAAAGTCGATCGTACTAAACTACTCTATGAGCGGCTAACGAACGATTTGAAGTCAGTTGATGTATCGCAGGTAATCGAGACCGGCGATCAAATCTCGATCATGGAACCGGCGACAACTCCGGTTTCCGTTCGCCCGGGATTACTAAAGAGTTTACTTCTCGGTTTCGGCGGCGGCGCTCTGGTCGGGATCATGGTTCTTCTTCTGCTCGATCGGATCGACGATCGGATGGCTTCCTACGGCGAGTTTCAACGTCATTTCTCGGAGAATGTGGTTGGCCAGATTCCGAAAGAGAAAGTCAAAGGCACAATGGCGTTGCTGCAGCCGGACGATCCCAGACACATCTTTGCCGAATCATATCGCAATATTAGGTCTTCTCTCCTCTTCATGCCGTACGAAGGACCAAGGCCGAAAACCATACTGGTCACCAGCGCGGTCCCAAACGAGGGTAAGTCTACGGTGTCGGCCAACCTTGCCATCGCCCTGGCCCTTTCCGGGGCGCGCACTCTTTTGATCGATGGCGATCTGCGCCGCGGCGCATTACGCGAACAATTCGGCAGTAATTCGCGCATTGGTTTTGCGGAAGTATTACAGCAGGAAGTACCGTGGCAGGAAGTTGTCATGCCAACGGCTTATCCCAGCTTGCTCCTGGTGACGCGTGGCAAAACCCTGGCGCAGCCAAGTGAACATCTGCTCCGCGATTCCACCGATCAATTCCTAAAGGAGATCTATCATCAATTCGACTACATCATCATCGATAGCTCGCCCGTGCTGGCGGCCGATGATACTACCAGCCTCGCCCCAAAGATTGATGCCACCCTGCTCGTCGTCCGGCTTTCTTATACTTCGGCTCGGCTCACGAAGAAGGCACTCGAGCTACTTTACAACCGCCAGGTCGGCGTGCCCGGAGTAATCCTGAATTGTGTCGATACATCATTGCCAGAGTATTACTACTACCAGTATTCCGAATACTACAACCGGCCAGTCGCCCCATCGGAATCCGAAGCGATCGCCCAGCGTTCAAGCGGCTAAGCCCGGTCCTCTTAAGTCTCGCTTCCGAGTCTTCAAAAGCTTTCGGGGTCGAAGGACCTTTAACTAGGACATGTTGGTCAGACGCCTTCAATTCTGCCGTCTCGCAGAGACGGCCTACAATCATCCGATTACGCTCGGTCTAAAATATACTTGTCAGTTGCTACGTTTGGCGGGCATGCTTCTAGAATGAGAGCGCTGCGCGTTATCGTGATCGCGTTTTTCACGGCGATTGCGGGCGCGGTTCTATCGGTCGTGGCGTCGCTTTATCTGACCGAGCTCTATCACGTTTCTGATTTCGAAGGTGGGCGCGGGATGTTGATCCTTTTTGCGCTGGCGCCGCTCGGTCTCATCGTTGGCTTTATCATCGGGTTGGTCGTCGCTCTGCGGAGTCGCGGGACCGGATTCAGCGGCTTTGCCAAGGCACAGGGGATTGCACTCGGAATTGCGATTGGACTCGCTGCTGGTGTTTCAGGCGTTCTCTATCTCGCGGCCGATCATCCACCCAAACTGGATGGCAAATCACTCGCACTCGAGTTCGAACTTAAGATTCCTCCGACGCTCAAGTTGCCCGCCCAGCCAAGCGAGCAAACATTGCACGCCAGTCTTTATGCTAACAACCGGGATAACCGCAACGCATTGCTCGATTACGACAAAATTGCGACTCGCGATGGCTACGTTTTTGTTCCCGGCAAAGCGTCGTTGCTCTCGCAAACCTTCAATCGCGATCTTTTCGTTTCAATCGAGGGCGAGGGAGGTGCAGGCCAGTTTATCAAGCTCAAGCTGCGCGCAAAACCGCGCCAGGAGGATGAACCATGGTCGGACTGGATAACAGCAACGGAACGCGCCGATCTTAGTCCGGTGCCCGAACCGGAAAGAATTACGGTGCGGTATCGGGTACAGCCGGAGCAGTAGCACGGGCATCCTGGCGGTGGGGCCAACGGGCATCTTGCCCGTTGATGACGACGCCTTCGTCGCCACGTTGTTCCGAATCGTGGAGAAGCGCGCTGCGGACCCTTTGAAGGGCGTCGCTGCTACATTCTGAGTACGCGCCTTACTTACTGGCGAGTAGCTGGCGCAAGACGAACTGCAGAATCCCGCCGTGGCGGTAGTAATCAATTTCGATCGGGGTATCGATTCGCAATTTAACGGGAACTGAATCGCGCTTTCCATTTTTCCACTCGATTTCCAGTGTCACGGTTTTTCCTGGTTCAATGGAATCGGATAGCCCGGTGATAGAAAACATTTCCGAGCCATTAAGGCTTAGCGTCTGTGCATTTGTGCCTTCGGGAAATTGCAAGGGCAGCACGCCCATTCCGACAAGATTCGATCGATGAATGCGCTCAAAGCTCGCCGCAATCACTGCTTTCACTCCGAGCAATCGTGTTCCTTTGGCCGCCCAATCGCGCGATGAACCAGTTCCATATTCGTGCCCAGCCAGAATAACCAGCGGCACGTTTTCTTTTTGATACTTGATCGCCGCGTCATAGATCGACATCTGTTCGCTCGATGTAGCTGCCGCTGTCCCAGCGGCAGGACCATAATATTTCGTCACGCCACCTTCCGTCCCCGGCACCATCAGGTTCTTGATCCGCACATTGGCGAACGTGCCGCGCGTCATCACCAGGTCATTCCCGCGGCGCGAACCGTAGCTGTTAAAATCCTCCGGCTTGATGCCGCGGGACATTAGATATTGACCCGCTGGAGCACTCGCCTTGATCGCGCCGGCTGGCGAAATGTGATCGGTCGTAACTGAGTCTCCGAAAATTCCGAGAGCGCGCGCGCCAGCAATGTTTTCGATCTTCCCGGCCTCCATCGAGAAATCTTTGAAGAACGGCGGTTCATGAATGTAATCGCTCTTTTCGTCCCATTGATAAATGTCACCGGTGCTGGATGGAATTTCGTTCCACTTCGGATTTTGATCGGCGAAATCGCGATAAAGTTTGCGGAAAACTTCCGGCGTAAGCGCGGACTGCATGGCGTCGCGCACTTCCTTCAAGCTCGGCCAGAGATCGCGCAGAAAAATGTCCTTTCCGCTTTCGTCCTTGCCGATCGGCTCTTTTGTCAGATCAAGATCAACCCGGCCGGCAAGTGCGAACGCGACTACCAACGGGGGCGACATCAAGAAATTCGCCTTGATGTTTTGATGGACGCGCGCTTCGAAATTGCGGTTTCCCGAAAGGACCGAGGCCGCGACCAGGTCGTAATCGTGAATCGCTTTCTCGATCTTGGGGTGAAGTGGGCCCGAATTACCAATGCAGGTGGTGCAACCATATCCGACCAGATTGAACCCAAGCTGATCGAGGTACGATTGCAGTCCAGTTTTCGTTAGGTAATCCGAAACCACGCGCGAGCCCGGCGCGAGCGAAGTCTTAACGGCCGGATCGACTCGCATCCCACGTTCGACCGCCTTCTTGGCCAGCAAACCGGCCGCCAGCATCACGCTCGGATTGCTGGTGTTGGTGCAACTGGTGATGGCCGCGATTAACACACTTCCATGGCCGATTTCACTCCGACCATGTCGAAATGGATCCGCGGTCGAAGCTTTGAATTCGCGAGCTGTGTCGGGTGTCGGGCGATTAGCGACCATCTCGACTTTGTTTCGTTCGTCCCCGGGTTCGATTCCCTGGTTGCGGTTGTCGGTCGAAGCCATCTCGTCGTCCTGCGCCGCGCTGCCGTTTAATTGCACCGGATGTTTCGCGCCGAGATCGACATTTTCCATCCCATAGCCGCCGTCCTCCACCGGTTTTTGCAAGAGCGACCGAAAAGTTCGGCCGAGCTCGGGGAGATTGATTCGATCCTGCGGCCGCTTCGGCCCAGCTACCCCTGGCTGAACCTGGCCGAGATCCAGTTCCAGATCGACGCTGTAATCGATTTCGCCCTTGCGCGGCATGCCAAACATTTGCTGCGTGCGAAAGTAATTTTCGAACGCGGCGCATTGCTCGTCAGTGCGACCAGTGGCGCGCAAATAATTCACCGATTCCTGATCGACTGGGAAATATCCAATGGTCGCGCCGTACTCCGGCGACATGTTGCCGATGGTGGCACGATCGGGTACCGGCAAGGATGCCGCACCCTCGCCATAAAACTCGACGAATTTCCCGACTACCTTTTGCGCCCGCAACATTTGAGTGATGTGCAGGACGAGATCGGTTGCAGTGACGCCTTCCTTCAGGCGCCCGCTCAAATGCACGCCCACGACTTCCGGCGTCAAAAAATAAACCGGCTGCCCGAGCATCCCAGCTTCCGCTTCAATTCCGCCCACGCCCCAACCGACGACACCAAGCCCATTGATCATGGTGGTGTGTGAATCAGTGCCAACCAAAGTGTCAGGATAAAAGATCTCCGACCTCTGACCTCTAACCTCTGACTTCTGGCTTAGAACGCCCTTCGCGAGATATTCGAGGTTAACTTGATGCACGATGCCGATTCCGGGCGGAATCAGTTGGAAGGTTTTAAAGGCTTGCTGGCCCCATTTCAAAAATTGGTAGCGCTCGCGGTTACGCTTGAACTCCATCTCCAAATTCAATCGCAATGCTTGGGCTGAGCCAAAAAAGTCAACCTGGACGCTATGATCGACTACCAGATCAACCGGCACCAGCGGTTCGATGATTCTGGGATCGCCGCCAAGGCGTTGCACCGCGCTGCGCATCGCGCCCAGATCGACCACCAGCGGCACGCCGGTGAAATCCTGCAGAACGATCCGCGCGACGACGAACGGGATTTCTTCGTTGGCGGGCTTTTTCGCGTCCCAATTGGCCAAAGTCTCCACATCTTTGCGGCGCACCTTTTTGCCATCGCAATTTCGCAAGACGGACTCGAGCACGATGCGAATACTGATGGGGAGGCGCGAAATCTTGCCGACACCTTGTTTTTCTAATTCTGGCAGGGAATGGAAAAATCCTTCACGCCAATTGCCGGCGTCGAACTTTTGCACGCTCTTGAATTCGTCGTTCATTAACGAGTTTGGTCATTCGGAGCGAAGCAAAGCGCAGTCGAAGAATCCCGCGGCGCTAGCCTTAAGTTTTCGCAACGGAATCCCTCGACTCTCGCTCGGGATGACAATGTTCCTGTCGTCATACCAGCTCCGCTAATTTCGCTTTCACTTTGTTGAAATCGGGCACTACGCGCGCGTCGTCGTTGCAATCGACGTACTGGATTACCCCAGCACGATCAATCACAAAGGTGGCGCGCTTCGGCACACCGCTCATGCCCAGTCCGATCTGCGGAAGAAAGGACTCGTAGATGGCGTCGTAGATGCGCGCGACCTTGTGCTCATAGTCGCTCAAAAGCGGCACCACGATTCCTTCTTTCCGGGCCCAGGCTTCCTGTGCGAATGGATTATCCCCGCTGATTCCGTAAACCGCCGCGTTCATCTCAGCGTAGGCGGCAAGGTCGGAGCTGATACCACACATTTCCGTCGTGCAGGTGCTGGTAAACGCCATTGGGAAAAATGCGAGCAAGGTGTTTCGTTTGCCGAAATTTTCCCTCAACGTGATCTGTTTCGGTCCATCTGACGTTTTAGTGGGCAGAGTGAAGTCCGGAGCTTTTGTTCCAACAGCGAGTGGCATGACAGAATTTCAGTATAAGATCGACACTTCGTCGGTCAAAAAAAGATCGCGCAACTGTTGCGCTTGAATCGTTAATTGCCGATTCACAACTCACGGATCACGATTCATCAATCCCATGGAAGCGTTCTGGTGGCTGTTTGCAATTGTGCTAATGGCTCTCGGGTTGATCGGAACGGTAATCCCGATCGTGCCAGGAACGACAATTATCCTGGCGGTGGCAGTGGTCCATCGTGTGGCGCTGGGCGCAGATCGCAGTCTTGGCATGAGCGCGCTCATTGCGATGTTGGCGCTCACGCTTCTAACCTACGCAATTGATGCTGCTGCCGGATACATGGGGGCGAAACGCTTCGGCGCGACAAAATGGGGTCTGATTGGCGGCGCAGCCGGCGCGCTCATCGGATTAGCTTTTGGGTTGCTTGGGCTTTTCGTCGGGCCCGTAATCGGGGCGATTGCGGGCGAACTTATTGGCGGGAAAGAAATCATGAAAGCCGGCCGCGCCGGCTGGGGCACATTTCTGGGCGGTCTAGCGGGCGTAATCGCGAAACTTTTTATCGGGCTCATTATGATCGTGATCTTTCTGATGAACGTGCCGTCGCCGTTGTGATCCCGCGCGGTAGGGCGAGGCTGGCTCCGCGGAGCGTCGCCCTACTAGCCGGGAAAATTGGCGTTAAAAATTTTCTTGCCGGGCTTCAAGCTTTGTATTACAAAGTTATTTAATGCACGAACGCGACCGCGCCGAGGAACACCTTCGGATCATTCGGACCTTGATGGAACGCGCGACGATTTATCGCGCGATTTCCGCGCCTACCGCCCTCGCCGGCGGCGTCATTGCCATTACCTTGGCCGCATTCATTTGGCTGCGTGAACATCACTGGGCGGAGAAGGCGCCGGAAGTGATGCGCCATATTTCTACTCGTGGCTTTGCTTCACTCTGGCTCTGTGCACTCGCCATTTTGCTTGCCTTAAACACATTTTTCGTCTGGCGAAAAGCGCAGCGCGACGGTCGCCCTTTCATTTCGCCGTCGATGAAACTCGCGCTTCGATCCATCGTGCCCTGCCTGGTGCTTCCAGCCGCGACCACCATCTGGTTTTTTTACGACGGCTACGAATTCGACAATGAACTTCTGCTGGTGCGCGTCTGGATCGGATTTTATGGGCTGGCTTTAATCGCTACCCAGCATTTCGCACCTCGATCGCTCGTGTTCCTGGGATGGGCTTTTTTGATGACAGCCGCGGCAATGATGGTCGCATCACGGCAGTTGGAATATTACGCCACGCCGCTGGTCCCCAACCTGGCGATGGGTGCCACTTTCGGTCTCTACCATTTGATTTATGCAGTGTGCGTCTGGAAGTCGCCGGTACGGGCTGAGAGCGAATGAAAAATGCCCGACTTCGACAAACTCGACAAAGCGATTCACGAGAAAGGTCGTCTTTCCATCATGACCTTGCTGGCGACGCGGATGCCCTGGTCGTTTCAAGATCTCAAAGCCGAACTCAACATGAGCGATGGCAATCTCATCACTCATCTCCGGACGTTGCACAAACTGGGATTGGTGGCGGTGACGAAAGAAATTCGCGATCGCCCGCAAACGAGCTACGCCCTGACGGCGAAGGGACGCTCGGCCTTTCAGGAGTATCTGCGGGTACTGGAGCAAATTGTGAAAGCCGGGAGAAAATGACCACTTTTGTCATGTCGAGCGCAGTCGAGACATCTCTAATTATTTTCTCGGATAGGAGTGAGATTCCTCGACTGCGCTCGGAATGACAAAGAGCGGGAAGGCGTAAAAATTTTTGGGGACTAGCTTTGTGGCACAAAGTAAATGAAGGTTATTACAGCGGAACATTTTGGGATCTGTTTCGGGGTCCGCGATGCCATCGCCCAGGCGCAGGCCCTCGCCCGGGAAGCCCCCCTCACCATTCTCGGTGAACTGGTGCACAACCCCATCGTGCGCGAGCAGCTGCGCGCTCAGGGCGTTCACGAAGAACCTTCCGATCGCGCTCCGCAAACTTCCCGCGTCATGTTTACTGCGCACGGCGCTTCCGACAAACGTCGCGAAGCCCTAAGCAAAAGTGGCTTGGTTGTCGCTGATGGCACCTGCCCGCTTGTTCGATATGCGCACGAACAACTCAAGCGACTGGTGCAGGCCGGTTATTTTCCGGTGGTGATCGGCCTGGCCAATCACGTCGAAGTGCGTGGTTTGGTCGGAGATTTTGCCGATGCCTTTGTCATCAATGAATCCGCCGATATCCAAAATCTTCCGGCGCAGCCGCGTTACGGGATTATTTCGCAAACGACTCAACCAATCGATCGCGTTCGCGCGCTGGTCGCGGAAATCGCCCGAGCGAATCCAGGCGCCGAGATTCGATTCGCGGACACGGTTTGCAAACCGACAAAAGATCGACAGCTCGCGCTTAAAAAATTGATCGAGGTGGCGGAGGTCATCGTTGTCGTTGGCGGCCGGCAGAGCAACAACACGCGTCAATTAGTCGAAACCTGTCGCGCCGCGGGCAAAAGAGCATTGCACATCGAACGTCCTGAAGAATTGCAGCCCGAATGGTTCCGCGGCGTGCGCGTGGTCGGGCTCACTGGAGGAACTTCCACCCTACCGGAAACGGTCGAGGCGGTGCGCCAGCGGCTCGAAGAATTCCATGATTGAACATTTCAAGACGTTGTTGCGCGGCGAGGTCGGCACGGTTTCACTGGAAAAGCCGGGATGGCGTTGGTTTGGCACCTATTGCCTGGCGATTGTCGTCGGCTCGTCTGTTTACGGCGCTACCATCGGACTTTGGCGAGCACCGCTGCAGTCGGTTTTCACTGCGATGAAGTTTCCGCTGCTGATTTTTCTGACCTGCATCAGCAACGGCGCGGTCAACGGAATGCTTGCGCAACTTTTCGGTTCCGGCCTTTCCTTCAAGCAAACCGCGCTTGCAATTTTGATGAGTTTCGCGATTGCGGCCGTGATTCTCGGCGCGCTCAGTCCGGTCACGCTCTTTGTTCTCTACAACGCGCCGCTGCTTGGATCGGCAAACGCGATCGTCGGCCACAGCATGATATTGCTCACGCATGTCTTTGCGATTGCCTTCGCCGGGATCATGGCCAACCGGCGGTTGCTCGACTTGTTGCGAAGAATGACCGGCCGCGACGCGACAGCCCGTGCGGTTCTATTTAGTTGGCTCGGCGGCAATCTTTTTCTCGGGGCGCAGCTCGCGTGGAATTTGCGGCCTTTTATCGGCTCGCCCGGTCTGACTGTGCAATTTCTCCGCGATGATCCGCTTCGCGGAAATTTCTACGAAGCAGTCTGGCGCGCGTTTCAGCATCTCTTTTTCTAAACAAAAAAGCAAAACCAAATACCAAATGAACCCACCACCACTTCCATCAAAACAACCACCATTGTTCGCCAACAATTTCGTCTTTGAGCCAATGCCGAACCCAGAAAACCCAATCAACGTCCTCGAAAACTTGTTGAAGCATCCGGGACGCGTCGTTCATGAGCTGCATCAAAAACAGGCGCCAGTTCTGGCGGGTTGGCTGCTCATTTTCGGCCTCATCGGCGTTGCGATTTATGGAACAGTTGTCGGCGCGCAATCGGGCGGGGCGCAAATGTGGATCGCACCAGCCAAGCTCGGACTGGGCACTTTGCTGGCGGTGCTGATTTGCTTGCCGAGCCTTTACATTTTCACCTGCCTAGGCGGAATTGACGCACAACTGCGCAGTGTTTGCGGCGCACTTTTCGCGGCCGTTTGTTTAAGTTCCATTTTGCTGATCGGTTTTGCACCGGTGGCCTGGATTTTTTCGCAATCAACGGACTCCATCGCTTTCATGGGCGCGCTTCATTTGCTCTTTTGGGTAATAGGAATCCGTTTTGGCTTACGTCTGATCGACGCGACGGGCCGGTTCCTCGGCGCACGGAGCAGGGGTCATCTCAGAATCTGGAGCCTCATCTTTATCCTAGTCTGTTTTCAAATGACGACGACGTTGCGCCCGATCATTGCTCCTTCAAAAACGTTTTTGCCGACGGAGAAAAAGTTTTTTCTCGCGCATTGGTTTGAAACTGTAAATGCTCCCAATCAGGAAAAGAAATAGAACGCGGCGGATGCGGATCGAACAGGTGTCGATTGGGGGAGACATGCGCCCCCGCGTGCCGGCTTCAGCGCCTGGCGAAGGGCGAATCAATGCATATCCGTGGTTTTCTTTCCTTCGGTGCCGATCGTGGTAGATTATGCGTGATGGCAGACGATCGCTGGTGAGTCGTGAGGCTTGCCAGAGGAAAGTCCGAACACCATACGGCAGCATGCCGCGTAAAAAACGCGGGCGTTGCATTCGTAAGATTGCGGCGACGGAAAGTGTCACAGAAATGATACCGCCGGTTCTTTGAGAAAAGCGCAGGCAAGGGTGAAAAGGCGAGGTAAAAGCTCACCGCGCGCGAAGTAATTCGCGCGGCAGGAAAAACCCCATGCGGTGCAAGACAAAACAGGAGGAGGACAGCCGGTCCGTCTATCTCCGGGTATCGTCGCACCAGATAAACCTGTAGCGGCGGTCTATGACCGCCGGGTGTTTATCGGCATCTGGAGAAATCTTGATGAGATAAATGATCGTCCCGGTTGAGAAATCAATCGGACAGAATTCGGCTTACCGCCATCAAATTATGAAGGGCGCTTCGGAAACGGAGCGCCCTTCGCTTTTTTGCAAAGCACGCACAAAAACGTTCCAGCCAGAACCACCTAATCCACTCAGTTCCGCCCGCGACGCTGCCACATTTTGTGCAGCCAGTCCTCGAACTCAAGCACCCGCCAGAGGGGGTTCGCGCGGAAGCGGCGACTCCAGGCGGTTATCTTCCCCGGCGGCGCTTTGGTATGCGCCCGCATCCAACTCGCCACCTCAACATCGTCGGCGCCGGTGGAAATAAAGTCACGCAACGCCGCCGGCTCGAGACCGGTGGCAGCGAAAAACCGGCGATCCATCGGACAATTGTAATGATACGAGCCCGCCCGGCCGAGTAGTTCAGCACGGCATTTGTCGACCAGCCGAGCCGCAACGGCAGGGAACGAAGCTCCGAGCGGTGCATACGGGCTGCGTGGAGCGGTCTCATTCAGATCAAGCGCAAGGCTACGCAATTTGTCGGGAGGCATCATCGAGTACGAGCATTCGCGCCGGCTGCGAGCTGTCAACGTCCTCGAGCGACTCCTGCGGCAGGTCGGCGGCTCGGTCATGCCTCTGTCGATTCTTTCACCCGATCGACGCCCTCTTCGATTTTCTGTACCGTCGGATGCAATTCTTTAAGAATTTCGTGCTCTTCCTTAGAGAGTTCTTCGATAGTGCGAGCCTGTTGTTGCAGCTCATGCAGCATGGTGTTCTGCCGTTCTGAAATGCGATGCATCCACCAAAAACAAACCGCCCAGCAGCCGATGTCGAGCAGGGTAACGAAATTTGCCATGGTAGGCCCCATCGCATTCGAATCGTGTCTCGCAGAGCAACTGGCGGGGCGATGTTAGGTCAGCAGCGCTTTACGATTCAGCCGAGCGCCGCGAATGTCGCTGAATGTTTGTGGGAAATTCGGGAACGAGAAAGCGGATTGACTGGCGCATTCCGGCAGCGTGGCTGACGCTCTGCATTGTCTGGAGCTCGACCTGGCTCGCGATTAAAGTCGGCTTGCGCGATTTGCCGCCGATCTCATACGTCGCGATCCGTTTTCTGATCGCGATCGTTGCCTTGATCGCGGTTTCGGTTGGGCATACCCGTCTGCGGCCAAAGCGCCGATCGGATTACGGCGTGCTCGCTTTCACCGGCGTGCTCATGTTCGCGATCAACTATGTGCTCTTGTTTTGGGGTGAACTGTACGTGTCTTCGGGGCTGGCGGCGATTTTGCAGGCATCAATTCCGATTTTCGGAATGGTGTTCGCGCACTGGCTCTTGCCGGAGGAACCGTTGCGCTGGCAGCGCCTGCTTGGCGCGTTCGTGTCGATCGGCGGTGTCGCGTTAATTTGCGCCCGCCTGCTTAGTTTCAACGGCTGGCTCGCATTCCTGGGCGGCCTCGGCATTACCATCGGTGCGGCCAGCGCGGCGTTTTCAAATGTGTTGCTAAAATCGCGGCGGATGGATCTCGCCCCGGCCATGATGGCAGCGTGGCAAATGATTTTCGGCACCGCCCCACTGCTGGTGATGGGATTTATCGTAGACGGCAACCCGGCGCGTTTTCATTGGACCGGAACGGCAATTTTCTGCCTCCTCTATCTCGCGATCATCGGATCGTCGCTCACCTTTTTGCTTCTTTACTGGCTAATGCCGCTTATGTCGGTCACGAAATTGCAAACTATCTCGCTGATCACGCCACCCGGCGCAATCGCACTCGGCTGGGCGCTCGGTGGCGAACGCTTGTCAGCCTGGTCGCTCCTCGGTGCCTGTTTCGTCCTTGTCGGGGTCTGGATGATTTTCCGACCGCTGGCGGATGAGAAGGAAGCTGCGGAGCGCGCTTTGGAATCACAAGTTGCCGCTCCGCGTGCCTGAGGATTTTCCTCTTTTGAATGAATGTCTCCGATGGACACCCGCAGATTTTCAAAGTCCGATCGAAACTGAGAGGGATTAGCGTTCCATGCCATCCGAATTGCCACCCGAGGAAGATCGTCCTGCTGTGTCGATCGCACCGCCGCTGTTATTCGTTTTGCCAATCGCTGCGGCGCTTGCGCTGGAATGGTTTGTGCCAACGAGCTTCGTGCATGGCGCATTCCGATGGATTCTTGGGGCAATCTTCTTTGTCGCTGGACTTTTACTCAACATCGCCGGATTCGTCACTCAGAAGCGTGCCGGCACCGACCCGATTCCGTTCAATCCGAGCACACGCATCGTCACGCATGGACCGTATCGTTTTAGTCGCAATCCGATGTACATCGGTTTGGCCTTGTGGACGCTGGGAATTGCCTTTCTGGTCGATTGCGCGTGGATGCTGCTGGCCGTGCCGATCGGCCTGGTTCTGATCGACCGCCTCGTCGTTACCCGCGAAGAACGCTATCTCGAACGCAAGTTCGGAGAAGAATATCTCAGCTATAAACGGCGGGTTCGACGCTGGATTTAGCGCCAGGCAGCGCGAGCGCCGAGCCAGAGTTGATTGGGTGGGTTATCCCAGACAAGCGTCGAGGCAGGCGAGCAGATGGGAAACGGTTTCTTCGGTTTCGTCGCCCATGTTGGAAAGGCGGAAGCTCTGGCCTTTGATTTTACCATAGCCGCCGTCGATGACGAGATGATGTTTTTCGCGCAAGTCGCGCACGAGTTTCGTCACGTCGATGCCGCGATTATTTTTGACGCAGGTGAGGGTGAGGGAGCGAAAGTTTTCTTCGGCGAAAAATTCGAAATTACGTTTACGCACCCAGTCGTGGACGAGCGCATTTGTCCGGGCGTGACGACCAAAACGCGTCGGCAAAGTTTCACTGAAAATTTCTTCAAGTTTTGATTGGAGCGCGAAAATATGCCCAATGCTGGGCGTGCTCGGGGTCATGAATTCGCTTTGCTGTTTTTTGAATTCGAGAAAATCGAAGTAATAGCCACGATCTTTTTGCTTTTCGGCGCGGGTGAATGCTTTTTCGGAAACGCTGAAAAGAGAGAATCCTGGTGGAAGGGCGAGCGCTTTTTGCGCCCCGGTAAGCATGACATCGATGCCGAGCGCATCCATCACGATCGGGACAGCGGAGAAGGATGAGACGGTATCGAGGATGAGCGCGACGTCGGGATATTTCGCGAGGGTGCAGCAAATCTCCGGCAACGGATTCATCACCCCTGTCGAGGTCTCGTTATGAATCAAGGTGATGGCATCGAATTTCCCACTCGCCAATTCGCGGTCGATTGCCCTTTGATCGATATGTTTGCCCCATTCGACCTGCAACGCCTCCGCTTCCTTTCCGCAGCGGCGCGCAACGTCGAACCACTTATCGGAAAACGCGCCACACATGCAGCAGAGCACGCGCTCGCGCACGACGTTGCGGATGGCCGCTTCCATCACGCCCCAGGCCGATGAGGTGGAAAGAAAAACAGGCTGCTTCGTTCCGAACAGTCCCTGCAAGAGAGGATGAATTTCGCGGTAGAGACTTTTGAAGCCTTCGCCGCGATGCCCAATCATCGGTCGGGAAAAGGCGGCTAACGTTCTTTCTGAAACTTCGACCGGACCGGGAATGAAAAGCTTATCGTGCGGCGTCACGGTCGGATCCTAATTGCGAATACACGGAATTGTAGGGCGTTTCTGTGAACCCGGAAAGCTTTCGGGGCTGACGCAGCCGCCCTTCAATTCTTGAACGGTGCGCGAGAATGCGATGAGGATCCTATTCTTTCTTGATAAAACTGATGTCGCCACTGCGCTCGACGCGCGCGACTTTTACTTTTGAGACATCTTCCATTTCTGCGTCGAGCCGCAAATCTTCCTCGAGGTCGTGCTCGGAAATATGGTTTCGTCGCATCGTTGCCAGAATCAGATTGCCGTTCTCGACGATCACTTCCGGCCGGCCTTTGAGAAGGCATCCGAACCAGTGCGAATGATAGGCGATGAACGCGAAAAGCCGATGCACCAGGACAATCACAACGCTGCCGCCAATGGTTGCGAAAAAAGCCGAGCTGCCATTAATCGCGCGCGACAGGACGGACGCCAGGATAACAATGAGCACGGCATCAAACGCCGTCTTGCGGGCGAGCGAGCGCTTATGCCCTATTCGAATCATGGCCAGGGTCGCGAGGAAAACGATGATCCCGCGGAGCGAGATTTGGAGAAAGGTTAAATCTTTCGGTTGCGAACCGAGCCCGAGCCACGGATCGATGAAATTGTAGAACGCATCCATTCGTGAAAGGTTCGCGCCATTCGCAGAGATTGCGCGTATCGCGGAAAATGCGCGATAAATCCACAAACGTGTCGCGCCCCGAAATGCTCAGAAAAAGGAGGAATTATGCCACGTGGGAGCAAATCGAAATATAGCAGTAAACAAAAACGCAAAGCAGAACATATCGAAGAAGGCTACGAGAAGCGAGGCACATCGAAGAAAGAAGCGGAACGCCGCGCCTGGGCCACTGTGAACAAGGAAGGCGGCGGCGGCAAAAAGAGCGGCAGTGGCCGCGGCAAGAAAGGGAGCAAAGCGAGCTCTCGCAAAGGCGGCAGAAAGGGTGGCCGGAAAAAGAAGCATTAAACGCGCTGTCGCTGCCCCGATGTAGCTGTCGCCGTCTCTGGCGCCAGAAGTCTGGATTTCTAATGGCGAGGACATTGGCGGCTACAGCTCATTCCCATGCCTCGAGCAAGTAAGATGGTCTAACGAGAATTATACAACAGGCCTCAGTCGGAGATACATTAATAGACATCGACAAACCCACGCCGGCTATGTCGGAAAGCGCCTGGCAGGGTGCCGACGATTTTAAATCCGAGATCTTTCCAAAGACGCAGGGCAGTTCTGTTGGTCGCGACAACGAAGTTGAATTGCATGGCCCGAAAACCGAGACGCCGAGCTTCGTGCAGACAATGTTCAGCCATCGCTCGGCCGATTCCGCGACCTCGGGCAGATGGCGAAACCATGAAGCCGGCATTAGCGACGTGCGATCCAAGCCCAGGCTGGTTGGCTTTAAGAATGTAACTACCAACTATTCCGTGATCGGATAGAGCGACGTAACAGCGCGTTTTCGGACCGAGCCAGTAAGCCAGCGCCTTCCTGCGTGAAATATTGGAGTCAAAGACGTAACTATCGCCTCCGGCAATGACGGCGTGAAAGATTTGCCAGATGGTCTGACGATCTTCCTCCCTGGCACGACGAATTTGGACCAAACGCGGCTGGCGGACTCTGTTTCGGCGATTAGGGCGCGTCATCTGATTGTTCTTGTTGTCAGTTTGAGAGGATCACTCCGCTTTGCCCAGAACAACCGTTTATCCGGTCGATTACGTGCAGCGAACCGCGACGGACGTCGGATGCGAATTAAAGTGTGGGGCAGATTGCATGAATATTAGTGCGAAACGCATCACTTTGACGTTGCCGGAGATTGGGCTGATAGCGATGACGCGCGGCGCGCTCGGCGTTGGTATCGGTCTCCTCTTAAGCAACGCTTTAGAAAAGCAGGAACGACGCAGCGCCGGCCTCGCCCTTCTCGCCGTGGGCGTGCTGACGACGGTTCCAATCTTGATGCGATTGCGGAACGAGTTGAAGTAGCGATCTTGCGTGCGGCAAAGGTGCGTGGCATAAACTCGCCCGCCATAATCGCATGCCAATCGCCAAAGAACTCAGGACTGACCCCGCACTCGAAGCGCAGGTTTTCTGGTTTAAATACCGTAGAGAAATCGCAGTCCTGCTTATCCTTGCGATTGTCGCGATCTTCGCCATTGCAGGTTACCGGTTCTACCGGGATAGGCGCGAAGCCACCGCGGCGACGTTATTTGGCGCGGCCAAAACGCCGGCGGCGTACGAGGAAGTAATCAATCGCTATGGCGACACTGCTGCCGCTGCCGCCGCATATCTGTTGCTGGCGGATGGGCAGCGAAAACAGGCGAAGTATACGGAAGCGAATGCAACGCTGGTGAAGTTCCTCGAGAAATTTCCGCAACACGAACTGGCAAGCACAGCGCGAATGGCGATGGCGGCGAACCTCGAAGCGATGGGCAAACAGGATGAAGCTCTCGCGACTTACCAACAGATTGCATCGGCCAATGCCGAAAGTTTCAATGCCCCGATGGCGTTGATTGAGCAGGTGCACATCTTGCAGGAAAAAAACCGGATTGATGATGCCAGGCACATCTGCGAGACGATCAT
>Ga0209687_1000094_pt1 | contig 34991 bp, 57 predicted proteins | sample GraSoiAngelo_136_FD_185893 | JGI IMG/M metagenome (GOLD analysis project Ga0209687, IMG submission 185893) | Grasslands soil microbial communities from the Angelo Coastal Reserve, California, USA - 14_0929_09_20cm (SPAdes) (version 2) | ecosystem: Environmental > Terrestrial > Soil > Grasslands ...
GCCTTGATTTTTCTCCCCCCGCACTCCTGACCATGGGGCGATGGGGCGAGTGAGGGCGGTGAAGCGATGCCCACCCCCTGCCCGAAGGGCCGCTGCCCCGCCCGCGCGGACGTCTACGACTGGAACACCACCGAGTACCGCAAGGGCTGCCGGCGGACCCAGTGCATGGATGCGCACCGTCTGGCCGAGCAGCGGCGCAGGGAACGCAAGGCAGCTGCCGCCGCGGTGGCCGCTCCTCCCGCCCAGGTGGCGCCGGACCCCGCCGACGTGGACGCCGTCACCGTCCCCAGCTTCGACCTGGTCGCCACCGTGCGCGCCGACCTCGAGCAGCTGCAGGCTGACCACCCGCTGAAGAAGTCGCTCGGCGACCTCGCGATCGCCCTCGCCTCCGAGGTGCAGTTCCTGATCCGCGCACCGTCCCGCTCCGCCGCGATCCCCGCCCGCCAGCTGGTCGAGATCCTCGAGCGGCTCATGCCCACCAAGAAGGGCACGCTGCAGGACGAGCTCGATCGGCTCTTCGCGGATGACGACGAAGATGAGCCGGCCGAGGCCAGGTAGCGCCGAGCCGCGTTTCGCCACTCCGCGCGATCCGTCCCGACGGACCCTCGGTAAGCGGTGGGCCAGGGTCGCCAAGGCGCTCGGTCAGCCGTTCATGCCGTGGCAGCAGCAGGTCGCCGACGTCGCCGGCGAGATCGACCCCGAGACGGGCCAGCTGTACTACGGCGAGGTCGACATCACCGTCCCCCGGCAGTCCGGGAAGACGACGCTCGTCCTGGCCGTCGGCGTTGACCGCTGCGTCGCACCGTGGGCGCGCGGTCGCCAGCGGGTCGTGTACACCGCGCAGACCCGCAACGACGCCCGGAAGAAGCTCCTCGAGGAGCAGCTCCCCGTCGTCGAGGAGTCCATCTTCGGCCAGCTGATGAAGAAGCGGGAGCAGGCCGGCTCAGAGGGCTTCGTCTGGGCCAACGGTTCGCGCACCTCGCTGATGGCCACGACGAAGAAGTCCGGCCACGGCCCCACCGTCGACCTCGCCTTCCTCGACGAGTTCTTCGCCCAGGTCGACAACCGCCTCGAGCAGGCAGTCCGCCCCTCGATGATCACCCGGCCCAGCTCGCAGCTGTGGGTGCCGTCGACGGCCGGCGACGAGACGTCGGGCCCGCTGCGGCGCAAGGTCAACGCCGGCCGCGAACGAGCCACCGCCGGCCACCACGGACGCATCGCCTACTTCGAGTGGTCCGCGCCCGACGGCTCCGACCCCGAGGACCCCGCCACCTGGTGGGCATGTATGCCCGCGCTCGGCATCACGCAGAGCGTCGCGCGCATCCAGACCGAACGCGAAGGCCTCGAAGGTGGACTCGACGAGTTCTGCCGCGCCTACCTGAACATGTGGCGCGACGGCGTCGCCGTCGTCCAGGTCATCCCAGCCGCCGACTGGGGCGAGTGCGCCGACAAGTTCGCCACCCTCGACGGCCGCGTCGCCTTCGCCCTCGACGTCGCCCCCGACATGAGCTCCTCATCCATCGGCGCCGGCGGCATCACGGCAGACGGCAACCCGTCCGGCCAGGTCATCGACCGCCGCCCCGGCACCTCCTGGGTCGTGCCCCGGCTCAAGGAACTGGTCGGCAAGTGGCGGCCGCTCGCCGTCGCGATCGACCCGGCCTCCCCGGCCGCGTCGCTGCTCAACGAGATCGTCGCCGCGAAGATCGACGTCACGCTGCTGCTGCCCACCCCGCGGGACTTCGCGCAGGCGTCGCAGGCGCTCTACACGATGGCCACCTACCAGACTGTCGAACGCGAAGACGGCCAGCTCGAGCTGGTGAAGCCGGTCTTCCGCCACCGCAACGAGCCGCACCTGAACGCCGCCCTGGCCGCCGCGGTGAAGAAGGCCTCCGGCGACAGCGGATGGATGTGGTCCCGAGCCCGCTCGGCCGGCGACATCTCCCCGCTGATCTCGGTGAACCTCGCCGTCTGGGCGCACCAGCACGAGTTCCACCGCGTGGTCGACCCCCTGGCAGGCATCTGGTGAGGAGGGCGTGCACGTGACCCGAGCTCGAACCCGACTGCTGGGCGCGGCCGCGACTGCCGCCGGCCGGACCGTGCGGGTACTGCCGGGCCTGGCCGCCATGGCGTGCGCGGTCGTCGGCGTGTGGCTGCTGTTCGGCGTGGGCTGGGCGCTGCTGGCTGCTGTGCCGTTCCTGCTGATCTTCGACTCGAAGACGCCGGCGGCCGGCTGATGGGCCTCTTCGTCGGGCGGGCCGAGCGGCGCGCGATCGACCCGCAGCCGCCGCTGCCCACGAACGGATCGCTGGGAACGTTCTCCCCGCGCCGCGTCGATCTGTCCCGCACCGACAGCTCGATGCAGAAGGTCGCCGTTTTCTCGGCGGTCAACCTGATCGGCAGCCTCCCCTCGATCCTGCCCGGCAACGTGTTCATCGGCGAGGGTCAGGAGAAGCGGAAGCTGGCGACCCCGACGTGGCTGGCCGACCTCGGCGGCACCGGCCACGGCCTGGACGACTTCTTCTGGCAGCTGTTCTATTGCGCCGGCCTGCGCGGGAACACCATCGGCAAGGTCGTCGACCGCGACTCGCGCACGGGGCAGCCGCGCACCATCGACCTGCAGCACCCCGACAACGTCGGAGTGTGGCGCGACCAGAAGAACGGTCTGCCGGTGTGGCGGTTCGGCGCTCAAGAGGTCGACCGCGGCGAGGTCTGGCACGCCCGCCTGTTCCCCACCCCCGGCCAGGTCCTCGGCCTCTCCCCCATCGCCGTGCACGCCCTGTCGATCGGCATGGGGCTGGCCGCCCAGCAGTTTGGCGCGCAGTGGTTCCTCGACGGGGCACACCCGTCGTCGATCCTGTCCAACCCCAACGCCACCCCGGAGCAGGTCAACCAGCAGGCCGCCAGCGTCGTCAAGCAGCGGTTCCTCAACGCCGTCAAGGGCACCCGCGAGCCGGTCGTCCTGGGTGGCGGCTGGCAGTACCAGGCCATCCAGGTGGCGCCGAACGAGTCGCAGTTCCTGGAGACCCAGAAGTACTCGGCCGCCGAGTGCGCCCGCATCTTCGGGCCGGGGATGCCGGAGATGCTCGGCTACGAGTCCGGCTCGTCGATGACCTACACCAACCAGGAGACCAGGTCGCTGGACCTGCTCACCTACACCCTCGACCGCTGGCTGCGCTTCGGCGAGCGCGTCATCACCGCGCTGCTCCCGGCTCGGCAGTACTTCAAGTTCGAGCGCAAGGCGCTGCTGCGCACCGACACCCTGACCCGCTTCAAGGTGCACGAGATCGCGCTGCGCAACCGCATCGAGGTCGTCAACGAGGTCCGCGAGCTCGAGGACCTGCCCCCCGTCGAGTGGGGCTCCGAGCCCCAGCAGGCCACCCCATCCGCACCGCCGGTGCCCGTCTCCGTGGAGTCCTGATGGTCCTGAAGCTGTCCTCCGAACAGGGCGCCGCCCGAGGCGCGAAGCGCGGCCGCGAGCGCCGCCTGTTCAACGTCTCCGCCCACCAGCCCGAGGTGCGCGAGGCCGGCGACGGCTCCGGCAGCCTCACCCTCGAGGGCTACGCCTGCGTCACCGAGACGCCGTACACGATGCGCGACTGGCTCGGCGAGTACGAGGAGGTCGTCCGACAGGGCGCCTTCACCAAGACGCTCGCCGACAACGACGACGTCCGGCTGCTCCTCAACCACGACGGCCTGCCGATGGCCCGCACCAAGTCGGGCACGCTCGAGCTCGACGAGGACGACACCGGCCTGCACGTCGTGGCGAAGCTCGACGCCGGCTCCGGCCTGGTCAACGACGTCCGCTCCGCGATGGCCCGCGGCGACCTCGACGAGATGTCCTTCGCTTTCGAGGTCATCCGCCAGCAGTGGTCCCCGGACTGGCTCCAGCGGGACATCCTCGAGGTCCGCCTCTTCGACGTCGCCGTCGTCACCTACCCGGCCAACCCCGCCACCTCCGCATCCGTCCGCGGCTTCGACGACATCGACGCCCTGGACGACGACGCAGCCCGCGCCGCTCTCGGCCGGCTGCAGGCCCGGTTCGCCGTGGCCGACCCCGAGACCCAGCAGCAGCACCCGCTGTCGCTGTACGTGGCCGAGGCGCAGCGCCTCGACTTCGTCTGACCGCCTGCACCTTCAGCGCGCCGGAGCCCACGCCGGACCCCAGCACCACAGGGGCACCACCTGGGCCACCACCCGTCGACGCAGGCGCGACCCACCCCACCGCCCGAGCACACCCAGAACAGGAGTACCCCCATGCTCGAGTTCCTCCGCCGGCAGCTGAAGCAGCTGCTCGACGAGCGGGCCGCGCTGAAGACCGACCTCGACGGTGTCCTTGCGACGCCGCAGGCCGAGCAGCGCGACCTCAACGCCACCGAGGCCGCCGCCTTCGCTGAGAAGCGCGCCGCTCTCGTCGCCAAGGACACCGAGGTCGAGGAGATGCGTGGCCGCATCGCCCAGGCCGAGGAGGACGAGGCCCGTGAGGCCCGCGTCGCCCAGATCGCCGTGCAGACCGGCCAGGTCAACGACCAGCGTCAGATCGGCGGCGCCCGCGTCGGCCACGAGCCGGTGACCTACGAGCGCGGGGGCCAGCACTCCTACTTCCGCGACCTCACCGTCATCAACATGCAGCGCTCCGGCGCGACGGCCGCCATGGACCGCATGACGCGCAGCGCACAGGAGGCCCGGGTCGAGCAGCGGGCGCTGTCCACCACGGACGGCGCCGGCGGCGAGTTCGTGCCCCCGGCCTGGATGATCCAGGACTTCATCACCCTGGCCCGTGCCGCCCGCCCGTGGGCGGACCGCGTCCGGCACATGCAGCTGCCCACCGGCACCGACTCGGTGAACGTGCCGCGGATCGTCACCGGCACGGCTGTCGCCGAGCAGGCCACGCAGAACACCGCGGTGCAGAACACCGACGCCACCACCGGCTCGGTGACCGCGAACGTGGCCACCCTCGCCGGCCAGCAGGTCGTCGCCCTGCAGCTCATCGAGCAGTCCCCGGTCAACATGGACGAGCTGCTGCTCGCCGACCTGGCCGCCGACTACGCGGTGAAGGTCGACAAGTTCGCGCTGACCAACAACGCCACCGGCAAGAAGGGCATCCTGTCGGCCGGCGGCACGGCGGTCACCTACACCGACGCGAGCCCGACGGTCGGCGAGCTGTACCCGAAGCTCATGGACGCCGCGCAGCGGATCCAGGGTGCCCGGTACCTGCCCGCCGACACGATCCTCATGCACCCGCGCCGGTGGGCGTGGCTGCTGTCGGCGCTCGACACCCAGAACCGTCCGCTGGTCGTGCCCAACGTGTCCGGTCCGGTGAACGCGATCGGCACCATGGACGCCGTCAGCGGCCAGGGCGTCGTCGGCTCCATCGGCGGCATCGACGTCGTCCTCGACAGCTCGCTCCCCACCAACCTGGGGGGCGGCACCAACGAGGACGTCATCGTCGTCGCCCGCGCCTCGGACTCCGTCCTCTGGGAGGGCACCCCCCGCTCGGAGGCGTTCCGCGAGACCAAGGCCGACCAGCTGTCGGTGCTGCTCCGCTTCTACAACTACGTGGCCTACACGTCGGAGCGGTACGTCTCCTCGGCCGTGATCATCGGCGGCACCGGGCTCGTCGCGCCGACGTTCTGACCCACTCCGTCTGACCTCCGCCCCTGACCCGGGGTGGAGGTCAGACGGCTGCAGCAACCACCGACAGACCAGAACTCCCGAGAGAGGAAGCCATGACCACCGAGAAGCCGAAGACGGAGGCCAACGCCCCCGACCCTGCCCCGTCGCAGGAGCGGGCCGAGGTGCAGGAGGCCTCCAAGAAGTGGCCCGAGCCCGGCGAGGAGGGCTTCGTCCACCCGGACGGCACCCCGCAGGCCGAGCGCCAGCTGGCCGACAACAAGCAGGCAGCCGCCGACAGGGAAGCCAAGGGCTCCCTCATCGACGGCGCGCCCGCCCACTGAGGCCAGGGAGGTGACGACGTGGCCGACCCGCTCATCCGTGCACTGCTCGAAGAGCGGGCCGGCTACGTCGCCCGCCGCCTCCCGGACCGCGTGACCGCCGTGGACGACGAGATCCGCCGCAACGGCGGCGAACCACCCGTCGAGGAGGCCGTGAAGCAGCCGTCCGAGCGGCCCGGCGGCCCCCGTCCGGCCGGTAGCCGGCGCCGCGGCAGCGGCCAGCCCGGCGGCGAGACCCGCTGATGCTGGCCGTCACCGAGGCGCGTGTCCTCGTCGGACTCCAGTCCGACGACACCAGCCGCGACGCGCGCCTGCAGCAGCTGATCGCCGCCGCCTACGAGCAGGCCGCCCACTTCTGCGGCCCGCTCGAGCAGACCATCGTCACCGAGACCGTGCCCGCGCGGGCCGGCCAACTGATCCTCAGCCACCCGCCGGTCGCCCGCATCACGTCCGTCACCGGTCTCGACGTGGTCACCGGCCTAGTCGTTGACGCGCGTACCGGGCTCGTGACGGGGCTGCCCAGCAGCATCGGCTACAGCGCCTGGGGCTGGGGCGGATGGGCGCCCGGGTCCGGCGCCGGCTCCGTCACCGTCACCTACCTGTCCGGCTACGACGCTATCCCCGCCTCCATCGAGGAAGGCGTCCGCGCCTGGGTCAAGCACCGGTGGCTGCAGGAGTCCTACGGCACCGACACCTACGGCACCGACGCCGTGTCGGCCGCGGTCACCGACTTCGACGGGCTGCCCAACGCCGTGCGCAACGCCTGGCGGCCGTTCCTGCTCGACAGCACCGGGGGGATCGCGTGACCACAGTCGCCCAGTTCGCCCGAGCCACCCGCGCCATGGGGCCGGCGATGCGCGCGGCCGAGGTGGCCGGCGTCCGCGACGCCGCCCTCAAGGGCACCAACATCATCCGCGCCCAGATCCGGGCCGCCGCCCCCGGCGGCACGCTGAAGATGAACGGCAAGCCGAAGAAGATCGGCGCCGGGTTCAAGATGCTGTCCGGCGCGAAGGCGCGCATCTCAGCCAGCGGGCCGCTGCACCTGATCGAGCGGGACACCCGCGCCCACTACATCCCGCGGGCGGCGACGTCGTCGCTCGTCTCCTACCGGGTGGTCAAGGGCGGCATCCGGGTGACGCAGAAGAAGCGCCGCGGCCGCGCCGGCGAGCAGAAGGTGCTCAAGATCCCCGGCATCGGCTTCCGCCGGATGGTGTCCCACCCGGGCACCAAGGGGAAGCACCCGTTCGAGAAGGGCGTGGCCGAGGCCCGCGGGCTCATGGGCCGGACGATCCTGAACGAGGTCGCCAAGGGCATCTCGGCGGCGCTGCGGTGAGCGAGCTCTCCGACGCCAAGGCCGAGCTGGTCGCGCATCTGCAGCAGATCCTCACCGCGGGCCTGCCCAAGGAGACGGTGAAGGTCCTCCCGTACGAGCCCCGCGAGGCTCCGCAGGGGCAGATGACCGTGACGGTCACACCGTCGAACGTGCAGGCCGACTACCTGACTTTCGTCACACATATCTATTGCCCGTTCCCGGACCCCGAAAAGGGCCAGGAACGACTCGAAGCCGCGGTCGCCGTCATCGACTCCCAGCTCGACGACGCATGGATCGACCCCATCTGGCAGTTCGGCTGGTCCGACCGGCTCGACGTGTTCGCCGGCGAAGCCACCATCTCCACCGTTCGGAGGATGATCTAGTGCACCTCGAGGCCATGACCTGGCTGCAGCAGCAGGTGGCCGAGATCGACACCGCAGCCACCGCAACCGTCATCGACCTCGGCGGTCGCGACATCAACGGCAGCCCCCGAGTCCTCTTCCCCAAGCGGACTCGGTACACCGTCATCGACCTCCACGACGGACCCGGCGTCGACGTCGTCGCCGACTGCCGCGAATGGGACCCCGACGAGAAGGTCGACATCGTCATCTCCGCCGAGGTCCTCGAGCACGCCGAGGACCCGGCCGCCATCCTCGACGCCGCGGCCCGCTGGCTGAAGAAGGGCGGCGTGCTGCTGTGCACCGCCGCCGCCGAACCCCGCAGCCCGCACTCCCACATCGACGGCGGGCCGCTGCACGACGGCGAGCACTACGCCAACATCGACCCCGAGCAGCTCGCCCAGTGGCTGTCCGACGGGCCCTGGTACCCGCCGGCCATCACCTACGACGGCGACCACGGCGACGTGTACGTGCGGGTGCAGCGCCGGTGAAGGTGCTGCTCGTCCACCCCGGGTTCGACTTCTCCGTCTCCGACGTCTTCGTCGGCTGGCGCGAGGGCCTCACCCAGGCCGGCGCAGCGGTCCGCCCCTACGACCTGTCGCAGCGGCTCACCTTCTACGCCTCCGCCCAGTTCGACGGGGAGCCGGCGCTCACCCACGAGCAGGCCGTCACCCTCGCCGCCGAAGGCATCCTGTCCACCGCCTGGCGGGCGCAACCCGACGTCGTCGTCATCGTCACCGGCATGTTCGTCCCGACGTCGGTGCTCGACGCGCTTCGCGCCGGCGGCACCCGGGTGGTCCTCATCCACACCGAGTCCCCCTACGAGGACGACGCCCAGCTCGAGCGCGCCGTGCACGCCGACCTGAACGTGCTCAACGACCCGACCAACGTCGACGTCTTCGCCGAGCACTGCCGCGCCTACTACCAGCCGCACGCATGGCGGCCCGGCTTCCACGACGTGGGCCAGCCCGACGAGCAGTTGCGCGCCGACGTCACCTTCGTCGGCACCGGCTTCCCGTCCCGCATCGCCCTGCTCGAGCAGATCGACTGGTCCGGCATCGAACTCAACCTGGCCGGCCAGTGGGGCGGCCTCGACGACCAGTCGCCGCTGCGCAAGCACCTGGTGCACGACATCGACGAGTGCTGCCCGCAGGAGCTCACCGCCCGCCTCTACGCCTCGGCGGGCATGTCGATGAACCTGTACCGCCGTGAGGCCAACCGGCCCGAGCTCGTCGACGGCTGGGCCATGGGCCCACGCGAAGTCGAACTCGCCGCCGCCGGCGTCTTCTTCGCCCGCGAACCGCGCCCCGAAGGTGACGCGCTGTTCCCGATGCTGCCCACCTTCACCGGCGCCGACGAGCTGGCGGACATCGTCCGCTGGTCGATCGCCCACCCAGGTCCCCGGGCGGAGGCAGCAGCGCAGGCCCGCGCCGCTGTCGCCGACCGGACGTTCCACCGCAGCGCCACCCGGCTGCTGTCCGAGCTCCAGAAGGAGATGTCCTGATGTCCCGTGTCGCCGGCCGCAAGGGCCGCATCTACCTGGCCCAGACCACGGGTGGTCAGGCCCAGCCGCTCACCGCCCAGGCCAAGTGGTCGATCAACCACTCCGCCACCAAGACCGACGCCACCGCCATGGGTGACCAGACCAAGCAGTACGTGGCGGACACCCCTGACGCGTCGGGCACCTTCGAGGGGTTCTTCGACGACACCGTCGACACCACCTACGCCGCCGCCGTCGACGGCCTGCCCCGCCGCTTCTACCTGTACCCGACCGTCGACACCCCGACGGTCTACTGGTACGGGATGGTCCTGCCCGACCTGACGATCTCCGGCGGTGTCGGCGGCGCGGTCGCCGTCTCCGCCTCGTGGTCGGCGGCCGGCCCCGTCCTCAAGCAGGGCTGACCCGCACCGTGGCACCTCGCAAGAAGAAGCAGCGCGTGGTCATCCGCGTCGATGGCCACGCGCTGCTCGTCGACGACCTCACCCTCGCCGAGTTCCGCACCATCGAGGAGAAGACCGGCACCCCCTGGACGCGGGTCAACCCGCTGGCCTCCGCCCAGCAGGCGTCCGCGGTGCTGTACGTGGCGATCCTCCGCGGGGGTGTGACCGCCGAGCAGGCCCAGGCGCGCGTCGACGCCATGAGCCTGACCGAGACCCTCAAGCACCTGGTGCTCGAGGACTACGAGAACGACGACGACCGCCCCGCCGAGTACGTAGACGGCGCGCCGGTGATCGACCCAAAAGCGGACACGGCCGCTCCGGGGACGACTTCGTCCTCCTGATGGCCAAGTGGTTCCGCTGGCCACCTGACGTCACCCGCCGGCAGACCCGCCGGGATCTGCTGCTGCTGCTCGACGGGCTCGAAAACGGCGCGTTCGACCGAGGGGGTGGCGACGAGTGACGTCCCCGATCTCGGAGCGGCTGCAGTTCCTCCTCGAGACAGCAGGCGGCCAAGGCGTCGTCTCGGATCTGCAGCGCATCGGGCAGGCCGGGGAGACCTCCCAGACCAAGCTGCAGCAGCAGGTGCGGGCCACCGAGACGGCCCTCGACCGTCAGGGCCGCACTGGACGGACGTCGCTGGGCATCATCTCCGACGGGGCGAGCAAGTCGACGACGATGCTCGGCCGGATGTCCGAGCGGCTCGGCGTCACCGAGGGGACGCTGCGCACCGGCCTCGCCACCGCCGCCGCGATCGGGTTCGGCGCGCTCATCGCCAAGGCCAAGGAGTCCATCGACGCCTACGTCGACCTGGCCGGGGAGGTCCGCGACTTTCAGCGCGCTTCAGGGGCGTCGGCGGACGAGTCCTCGCGGTTCGTCGCCGTCCTCGACGACCTGCAGATCAGCGCCGAGCAGGGCGCGACCGCCGTCAGCCGACTCGCACGCGTCGACCCGACGAAGCTGCAGGAGTTCGGCATCCAGGTCGCGTACGCCGCCGACGGCACCACGAACCTGACCGAGACCCTGCTCAACGTCGCCGACGCGTACGCGGCCACCAAGGACCCGGCGGAGCGGGCGCTCATCGGCCAGGCCGCGTTCGGCAAGGCCTACCGGGATCTCATCCCGCTCCTCGAGCAGGGCCGCGCCGGGCTGAAGTCCTACTTCGACGGCGTCTCCGAGGGGCAGGTCCTCACCCAGGAGCAGCTGGACTCCACCCGCCAGTACGAGCTCGCCCTCGACGCCCTGCAGGACGCGCTCGGCGACCTGTCCCGGGCCGCCGGCGAAACGCTGGTACCCGCGCTCACGTCGCTGTTCAACATCAGCGCCGACCTGATCGGCATCATCGACGACATCCCCGGGCCGATCATCGAGTCCACGGTGGCGGCGATCGCCTTCGGCGCGGCCGCGTCGGCCCTGTCCGGTCGCCTGTCCGCTCTGCGCACCGCCCGCGCCGCCGAGTCCCTGGGCGCGACCGCCACCACCATCAGCAACGTCGGGACCGCGGCGGCTGCGGCCGAGGCGCCCGTGGGTCGGTTCAGCAAGGTCACCGGCGGGCTGAAGAGCGCCGGCGCCGCAGGTGCAGCGCTCGGCGCCTCCATCCCGCTCCTGTCCGAGTTCGCCAACTACCTGCGGTCCCTCGTCGTGCAGGACGTCGACGTCGACCGGCTCGCCACCTCACTGGAGTACCTCGGCACCGTCGGTGGGTCGTCCGGGGTGTTCGCCGACATCGGCGGCCTCAAGGGCTTCAAGACGGACCTGCAGCAGGTCATCGACCTGAAGGGCGCGACCGACGGGTTCTGGACCAGCTTCAGCAGCCTCGACGAGGTCGGCCTGGCCCTCGACCAGAGCACAGAGAACATCGACTCGCTCGACCAGGCGCTCGCCCAGCTGGTGCAGGGCGGCCAGCAGGACGCGGCCGCGGAGGCGTTCCGGCGGCTGGCCGCCGCCGCAGAAGAGCAGGGCGTCCCCATCGAGACGCTGCGGGACCTCTTCCCGCAGTACGCCAGCGCGCTCGAGGACACGGCGCTCGCCGAGGAGTCCGCCGCAGCCGGCGCCGACGAGCACGCCGCCGCCGCCGACAACGCCAAGGAGCTGGTCAGCCGCTACAGCGAGGCCGTCAAGGACCTGCAGGACTCCCTCGACGGGCTGAACGACCAGAACCGGACCCTCGCCGAAGCCGACATCGCGGTCCGCGACAGCATGGCCGACCTCGCCGACGCCGTCGCCTCCGCACGGGAGGAGGGCAACCGGCTCGCCACCTCCCTGGACCGCACGACCCAGACCGGCCGCGACAACGAGTCCGCGCTGCTCGACCAGATCACCGCCGCCCAGGACTTCGCCCAGGCCACAGCCAACTCGACCGGCTCAGTGAAGGAAGGCGAGAAGGCGTTCATCACCCAGATCGGCGCCATCCGGGACAACATGATCGCGCTCGGCTTCAACCGCGACGAGGTCGACAACCTCATCGGCCGCTACGCGGCGATGCCGGACCGGGTGTCCACCGACGTCGCGCTGCGCGACTTCGCCTCGGGGGGCATTGACTCGGTCTCGTCGAAGCTGGCCAGCCTCGACGGGAAGACGGCCACCACCTACATCAGGCAGATCACCCAGTACCTGATCGATTCCGGGGCGCCGAAGCGCGCGACCGGTGGCGCGGTCGAGGCCGGCGGGGAGTACCTCGTCGGCGAGGTCCGCCCCGAGCTGTTCCGGCCCGCGGTGCCCGGCACCGTCGTCCCCAACACGGGCGCGGCCAGCGGCTCGTCGAGCTCGGCCGGAGTGACCTACCACACCGAGGTCTACGCCCAGGGCGATGCGCGCACGATCGCCCGCGCCATCGAAGACCGCCAGCGGACCCTGGAGTACCTCCATGGGTGACCGGGTGGTGTGGACCGCCCCCGACGGCACCAGCATCGACTTCACCGACCGGGACGCCGGCTACATCGTCACCGCCGCGGGAACCCGGGGTCTGCGGTCGGTCAGCTACGAGCTGACCACCACCGAGTACGCCGGCATCGACGGCGCCCGCGTCGACAACATCCGGGTCCCGCCGAGCACGCCCGTCCTCGGCCTGCACATGAGCGCCTCCGACGAGCTCGACCTGCGGCTGAAGATGCGCCGGCTGGTGCACGCCATGCGCCCCAAGGCGGGCCCGGGGGTGCTGGCCGTCTCCACCCCGTGGGGCGACACCCGCTCGCTGTCCTGCTACTGCATCGGCGGCCTCGAGGGCGACGAGGCCCGGCCGATGACCGTGCCCGGCCGCTGGTGGCGGGTCGCGCTCAACCTGTACGCGGCAGACCCGTGGTGGTACGGCGACGAGCGGCTGATGACGTTCGGCCTGGGTGAGCCGACCCCGTTCTTCCCCATCTTCCCGCTGGTTCTGTCCTCCTCCACCGTGCAGGGCCAGTTCACCGTCGACCTCTCCGACGCCGACGCACCCAGCTACCCGGTGTGGACGATCACCGGGCCCGGCTCCGGCCTGGTGCTGCGCAACGAGACCACCGGCCGCCAGATCAGCGTCGACACGTCCCTGGGCGCCGGCCAGTCCATGACCATCAACACCCGGCGCGGGGCCCAGTCCGTCCGCCGCGACGACGGCGTGAACCTCATGGGCTCAGTCACCTCCGACCCGGCGCTGTGGCAGCTGGTCGAGGGCGTCAACGAGGTGACCGCGTCGCTGACCGGCGCCACCGGCGATTCCCGGATCGCCGTCCAGTTCGCACCCCTCTACGCCGGCATCTGACCGGAGAACGGAGCAACCCCCGTGGCGACTGTGCCGTACTCCGACCTGCCTGCCGGCGTCGTGTTCGCCGTGAAGAAGGACCCGGTGACGGGCTGGCCGACCGGCGCCGGCGCCCGCCCCACGTCCCGGTCCGACCTGATCGGCATCTGGATTGGCGCCGCCCCCGGGCCGACGATCGTGTCCTCGGGTGACACAGGCCTGCTCGACGGCGTCGACGAGTGGCTCCAGAAGCCCTGATGAGCCTTCCTCTCTGGCACGCAGTCGGTGGACAGTACGTGCGGGTCGGCCGCGCGGGCATCGCCCCCGACCCGCTGCCGACCGGCCTGACGGCCACGGCCGGCGCGACGCAGGTCGCGCTCGCCTGGTCGGCGCCTTCCCCGTCGACCGGGGTGACGGACTACGCGGTGCAGTACAAGCCGGCGTCGTCGAGCTCCTGGTCGACGTTCTCCGACGGCGTGTCCACCAGCACCGGGGCGACGGTCACGGGCCTGACGAACGGCACCCCCTACGACTTCCGAGTCGCCGCCATCCGATCCGGGGTCACCGGCGCCTACACGGCCGCAGCCAGGGCCACGCCTCGAGCGGTCACGTCGCGGGTCACGATCTTCGGCTACAACACGAATGAGAAGGACACGTTCAACCAGACGCTGGCCGGGCGGCAGGCGTGGTGGTCCGGTCGCGCCCCCTGCGTGCGCCGCTACCTCAGCTCGTTCTTTAAGGCCGACTCCTGGCCGGTCGCCCAGGCCGTGTACCCGGAAAAGCGGATCGCGTACAGCTTCAAGCCGGACTCTTCCGGCCCGTTCACGAAGGCCGGGCTGGCCGCGGGCAACGGCAACGACCGCATCACCGCCGTCTGCGAGGACCTGCCGGTCAACACGAAGCTGTGGCTCACATACCAGCACGAATCGAACGACGAGCTCCGTCCCCAGCGCGACGCCCAGGGCGTGCTGCACCCCGCGGTAATGACGGTCGCGCAGTACCGGGACGCCTACGAGCAATTCCGCATCGCGATCGACGCCGCCACCCTCAAGTCCGGGGTCGAGGTGTTCCTCACCCCGAACTTCATGGCCTACCGGGTCGCCGACACCGGCGACGGCACCCCGCAGCCACCCCTGGGCACCACGAACCAGGGCCCGAACATCTACTTCCACGACGACTGGGTGCCACCCCCGGGCGTCGCCGACCTGCTCACCTTCGACATCTACGGCAACCCGGGCTCGTTCACCACCCCGGTCACCGGACAGGGCTACGGCACCTCCTACCCGAACATCACCACCCGATTCCGGGACATGTTCGCGGCGATCGAGCGCAACGGGTTCGCAGCCCACTGGGGCATCCTCGAGCTGAACACCCCTGCCCGGGACTGGGATACCGACCCGATCGGTGAGGCGAAGCGTCGCGACTGGATGGTCGCCGCCATCGAGCACTGCCTGAACCCGCCGATGACCGGCCACATCCCGCCGGAAATCCTCCTGCCCTGGGAGGCCCCGTCCGGAGTGAATTGGCGCCAGGACTTCGGTCGAGTCGGTGGCAACCCGCGCACGGTTGCCAACGCCATCGCCCCCTACATCGTCGGCACACCGGTAGGGGGCTGACGTGGCGATCGCCTTCCGCGCCTCCGCCCTACTGAACGACGACTCGTCCAACCAGCCCAACAGCATCTCCGGCACCATCCCCGGAACGGCTCAGGCCGGCGACATGGCGCTGCTCACCTGCGCACTCTCGACCGGCGCCTACACCGTGGCCACCCCCGCCGGCTGGACGCTGCTCAACGGGCCGACGCGGATCAACTCCAACCTGACCGTCTACCTGTTCGTCCGCAAGCTCACGTCAGGCCAGGCTGGGTCGACGGTCACCCTCACCGCCTCATCGGGGGCGCGGTTCATCGGGCTGCTCGGCGTCTACTCCGGGGTCGACACCGTCGGCGAGATCGTCACCACCGTCGACACGCACACCACCGCGGCGACGTCGATCGCCTCTCCCGCGATCACCACGCCCGAGGCGAACTGCCTGCTGGTGAACCTGTGGGCGGTCCGCGCCAACACGGCCACCCCGCCCAGCGTCACCGCGCCCGCCGGTCACACCGCCGGCGCTGAGGTCAACACCGACTTCGCCGCGGCGCCGAACTACGCGATCCGCTCCACCCGGAAGGCGATCGCCACGGCGGGCCCGCAGGCCGCGGCCACAGCGACCGTCTCCCAATCGTCGACCGCCGTCGTCTACTCGGTCGCGCTCACCCCGGCCGCCACCAACACCGCGCCGACGGTGAACGCCGGCGCGGACCAGGCGAACGTCGAGCCATGGTCGACGGTCACACTCACCGGCACTGCGTCTGACAGCGACGGCGCGATCGTCGCCAAGGGCTGGACGCAGACCGGTGGCACCCCGACCGTCACGCTCACCGGCGACAGCACCACGGTGACGTTCGAGGCGCCGCCGACCGCCGCCGGCACCACGCTCACCTTCACCTATTCGGCCACCGACGACCAGGGCTCCACCAGCACCGACAGCATGACGGTCGCAGTGCTGCAGGCCACCGAGTTCGCCGCAGTCGGCGGCGCCTACGTGCCAGTCCGGTTCGTCCGGTACGACGGCCCCGTCGTCGACCCCGAGACGCCTCCGGACCCGATCGACGTGTCGCCGCCGCTCGAGACGCACGAGTGGACGATGTGGGCACGAGCAGCTGACTACTCGATCATCGCCGCCCTGCCGATCCTCTCCGCCGAGTTCGTCAAGCGGCACATGGGCGTCGACGCCGCCGTCTGCGTCACCCCGTTCTCCCCGGACAGCTGGAACGCCCTGCAGCCCTCAGGCGGGGTCGTGCTGTACCGCGACGACAGGCAGGAGTTCACCGGCCGCCTCACGGCCCGTGAGATCGACTGGGACGACAAGGACGGCCGGGCGATCATCCGCGTCGAAGCCCAGGGCGACGAGCGCGGCCTGGCCGGGCGCCTCGTCTTCCCCGACCCGCTGCGAGCGGCAGACGACCAGACGGTCAACGACTACTGGACGTCCACCGGGGTCGCCACCTCCACGGCCATGCTCAAGCTGATCTCCGACCAAGCCGGCCCGACCTGCCGCAGCGACCGGCGCCTGCCCGGCCTCCAGCTCGGCGACGACCCCGGCGTCGGCGGCGTGCGGTCGTGGTCGGCGCTGTTCGTGCCGGTCCTCGACCAGCTGGTCACCATGTCCGTCGCCTCCGGCTCCAACCTCGGCCTGCGCGTCACCTCCCAGGTCGACTCGCTGGAGTTCACCATCTACGAACCGCGCGACGTGTCGGACCGGATCGTCTTCAGCGCCGACCTGTCGAACCTCGTGGGGTTCACATTCAGGGACGCGGCGCCGACCGTCACCAACGCCGTCGCCGCCGGCCAGGGAGACCTGCACCTGAGGCTCCGCCGCAAGGCGGCCACCGCCGACCCCCTGGCGCTGGCATGGGGCGAGCAGCAGTGGACCTACATCGACCGCCGCGACACCGCCGACAGCACCGAACTGACGCAGGCGGCCACCGACGAGGTCACCGAAGGCGCCCCCACGGTGTCCCTGACGGTCACCCTCACCGACTCCCAGGCCGCCACCTACGGGCGGGACTGGGGCCTCGGCGACAAGGTCAAGGTCTACGTCGGCCTCCCCGGGCAGGAGAAGGTCAAGACGGTCACCGACGTCGTGCGGGAGATCCACTTCGAGATCGAGGCCTCCGGCAAGGAAACGATCCGGCCGGCAATCGGCTCCTTCGACGCCACCGCGGTCAAGTCCTCCGCCACGCAGCGGCGCCTCTCCGCCGTCGGCGGGGCCCTGGGCAACCTGATCGCCAGGAAGTGAGCCGGTGACCGAGCCCGCCCCCGACCCGACGGGACCCGAGCTGGACCGGGCGATCATCGAGGCCTCCCGCGCCTACATCGCCGTGCAGCGCGCCCGCCCCCGCAACCAGGTGGCCATCGACGACGCGAAGGCCGAGCTCGACCGGCTCATCGCGATCCGGGACGCCGGTGTCTGAGCCCACGCAGGTCGACTACGTGTTCGACCTGGACGCCCCGCACCCGAACGTCGACATCGACACGATGCGCCGCGCGATCGTCCAGGCGATCGCCGACGTCCAGCAGAACACGTCAGGCGTCGACGACTCCTACTTCCTCGCCGACCTCCTGTTCTCCCTCCTCGACACGGCCTTGGCCGACGTCGCCGACCTGACCGCCCGCGTGGCAGTGCTCGAGGCGGCAGCCGAACCGCCGCCCGACGACCCCCCGCCCACCGAACCACCTCCGGAGGAGCCGCTCCCATGACCGACACCGCAGGGCCCTTCGACACCGTCTCCTGGGCGGAGGCCGAGTGGTACACCGGCATGGGCAGCGCCATGCTGTCCGGCGTCGTCGGCACCCCCGCCGCGACCGCGGGAGCCGGGCCGCTGGGCTGGTCCAACAGCGGCCTGTCCGTGACGCTGCAGGCCGGCGTGGCCAACGTCGCCGGATCCACCTACAAGAGGGTCGCGCCCCTGACGGCGGTGTCGGTCACCCCGAACGCCAACTCGACCCTGTCCCGGCGGGACCGGCTGGTGCTACGCCGAGACCTGGGCACCCACACGGTCACCCCGGTGGTGATCACCGGGACGCCATCGGCCAGCCCGGCCGCCCCGGACATCGTCAGATCGTCCACCCAGTTCGACCTGCCCCTGTTCACCTTCCTGGTGCCGCCGGCGTCGGGCACGAACATCACCGGCGTCGTAGACCAGCGGGTCTACATCAACGAGGACCAGCCGAACCGGCTCAGCGTCTACGCGATGGCGAACCGGCCCACCGCCGGCCTCTACCCGGGCATGGAGCTCATCGACTCGACGGTCGGCCGGGCCTGGCGGTACGACGGCACCTACTGGCGGGACTCCCTGTCGGGCAACTTCACCCCGGCCGGGGCGACGGCCGGCGACTACATCACCGGCCTCTTCGGCAGCGCCGCCGGGAACGTCGGCCCCAGCGGGGTCGCGGCGATCGCACTGCCGCGCAGCTACGACGCGGCGCCGTTCGCGATCGTCTCGCCCGGGTCGATCGCATCGAACATCGGCATGGTCGCCTACCTCGACACCTCCTCGGACGGCAGCACGCTGCGGGTGGTGTGCCGGAAGTACGACGGCGGGTTCGTCGCCAACGGCGATCCGGTGCGGATCAACTACCACTGCATCGGCTACAACGACTGATGGCGCTCTACCCGGGCGCCGTCTACAAGCCCACCCCCTGGGGCGGCAGGACCCCCCGCAACCACCAGGGCCGCGGGATCCTGCACGTTGCTGTCTCCGGCGCCCGCTCGCTGCCACCGTGGAACGGCAACACCTGGCACATGTATGTGGCGTTCGACGGCTATTGCGAGCAGTACGTCGACTCCGACTTCCCGGCGTACGCCAGCGGCGACGCCAACGACGACGCCTTCTCCATCGAGACCGCCGGCGGCCTCGGCCCGTCCTCGGTGCTCAACGCGGAGCGCTGGACGGACGCGCAGGCCGAGCGCCTGGCCGACATCATGCGCTGGCTCCAGACCGTCGACGGCACCCCGCTCGACCTAATGCCCGACTCCAAGCCGGGCCGCCGCGGCTGGGGGCCGCACCGGCTTGGCATCGAGCACAGCCGCGGTATCGGCGCCGTCCCCGGCTGGCTGCTGCCCGGCGGCGAGCGGTGGTCGTCGCACATCGGCAAGGAATGCCCCGGCGACGCCAAGGTCGCCCAGGTCGCGGAGCTCCTCGAGCTCGCACGCAACGGAGGAGACGACATGCCCAGCAAGGAAGAGTTCATCGACTGGGTCCGCCAGGGCGTGATCAGCGCCAGCGTGCCGAAGTCCCCCGGCGGGGTCGGGCCAGCCGACCTGGACAGGTTCGTCATGCGAATCGCCGACGACGCCAACGGGGCGAACCAGAAGGGCTCGCTGATCCTCGCCGCCCTCAAGCAGCTGGACGTGACCCTGTCCGACGCCGACGTCGAAGAGATCGTCGTCGGCCTCGCCGGACACCTGCCCGATCTGGTGAGTCGGCTGTCCGACGAGGACATCGAGCGGATCAAGCAGGCCACTGCCGACGAGATCGCTCGTCGGGCACAGGACTAGCCATCTCATGCTGACCGCGCACCAGGAGGACACCGAGGTGGCGAAGGCAGTCGTGCGGTTCTGGAACCGGCTGTGGCGCGGGTTCGACTGGGACCACGGTCTCGTCGCCTGGTGCGCCGCCTTCCACTTCCTCGTCGCCTTCACCCTCACCCTCGCCCCGTTCGACCAGCTGCTCAGCCGCGGCACCGCCCCCGTCTTCGCCCTCGCGTCCCGCTACGTGTGGGCACTCTGGTTCGCCCTCGGCGCGGCCGCAGCTGTATCCCTGCTCCGCTCGCACCGGTTCGGCCTGCAGGTGGCCACATGGATGACCGTGTTCCCGCTCGGCGGGGTGTGGCTGACCGCGTTCGTGATGGCGGTCATCGACGGGGGCGGCAACGCGATCGGCGTCATCGTGTGGCCGTTCCTGTACGGGCCTTGGATCGTGGCCGCCGTCCGCCTGGGCCTGGGGAAGCGGTGACCGGGTGTGGACGGACAGCTCAGCACTATGGTCCTGGGCCGCGGATGAGGCGACGGGTACCGGAACCGACCAGCTAGTCATCATCGTCGGCGGCATCCTGGTCGCCGCCGTCACCGCCGCCGGCACCGTCCTCGTGGCCGTGGTGAACGCCCGAGCGAACAAGACCGCACCCTCGCCGCCCGCCCCCGCGGCGGGTCTCATGCCCGCGCCGGGCGAGATGCGTGAGGTCCACGAGGACGTCGCCGTCCTCCGCTACCGCGCCGACGACTCCGACGAGCGCGACGAGCTGCAGGACCGTCGCCTCGACCAGATCGAGCGGCACCTCGACCTCGACAACCCGAACTGGCGGCACGATGGACGCTGACCCGCACGCGCGACCGTCCCGCCGGGCGTGGCCGCTCCGTACCCAGCCGACCACCACCCCGGCCGGCACGCACGACCACAACCTGCCCCGGTGGCTGTTCCGCGCTGTCGTCGGCGGCGCGATCACCAGCCTGCTGATCCTGGCCCTCATCGCCGTCCTTCTGGTCTACATCCTCGGCCGCGGCGCCGAGCGCGACCAGCAGTTCCGCGACGTCGACCAGCGCATCAACGACGCCATCTGCGACCTGCTCGACCAGCTGCCGGAGGGCGGCCTGCTCGAGCGGCCCCGTCAGAAGTACGGGTGCGGCGACGGGATCCCTCTCGACGAGCTGCCCGCCGACATCCGTGACCGCTACGAGGCCCACCGCCCGGCCTCGACCCCGACCGAGAAGGGATCCTGATGACCGACCCAGAGCGCTACGGCGAGCACGCCGCGCCCGTCGTCTACGACACCGTCACCGACAGCGAGGTCGAGCCGAAGGTGAAGGCCGCCACGGCCGGCGCCGGCGCGGCAGGCATCGTCACCGGCTTCGTCGTGTGGGGCATCGACGGCCTCTTCTACAACGGCGACGCTCCCCCGGACGTGCCCTTCCCGGTCGTCTCCATGGTCGGACTGGTCGTCGGCGCCGGCCTCGCGTTCGCGGCCGGCTTCTACGCCAAGCACGTCAACCGCTGAGAGAGAGACGTCGTGTCCCTGCCTGATGACCTGACCACCTTCACCCTCTCGTTCGGGCCCTACATCGACGCGAAGGGTGACCCGGTGCTGGCCGGGGTGACCGGGTCGCTGCGCCCCGACCGGAAGCTCGTCCATGTGGCCACCGGCCGGCAGATCCTCGAGTCCCCCATCCGGGTCCAGGTCGACGACTTCGGGGTGGCCTCGGTGTCGCCGCTGCCGCACTGCGACAACGACGGCGTCGGCGGTCCGTTCCTCTACAAGATGGTGTGGGACCTGCCGCCTGGCGCGCCGTCGCCGGGCAACCTGCAGTTCTCTGTCCTGGAGTCGGACGGGGCGACGATCGACTTCGATCTCCTCGTCGCCTCGGAGACCGTGCCGGGGGTCTCGGTCCCGTCGGCGCTGTCCGTGGCCGGCCTCACTGGCGCCGTCACGGCCCCCGACCTGGTCGACGCCCTCGACGTGGAACTGAGGGCGGCCTTCGGGGCACTCCAGAAGGTCGCCGCCACCGTCACCGCGTCCGGTGCGCTGGTCGTCGCCAAGCACAACCCGGTGAACGCCACCAGCGGCGCGAAGACGATGACGCTGCCCACCGGCCAGCCCGAGGGCACCCAGGTGTCGGTGGAGAAGACCGACGCCTCCGCCAACGCCGTGTCGATCACCGGCAGCATCCGCGGCGTCGGCTCATCCACGATCACTCTGCCGTGGCAGAGCGAGGCGCTGCTGCTGCGCGCCGACTCGGCCGGCTCCTGGTGGCCCGTCTCCGGACACAAGACAAAGGCCAGCCTGGACGCGGCCTTCGGGGCGCGGCGCAGCCCGGCCCTCGCCAAGCTCGACGCCCGCCTCTCCGCCCGCCAGACCACCCCCGTGCGGCTCGCGTTCACCGGCTCATCCACCACCCAGGGCACCGGCGCCTCCGACGGCGACCACCGCTGGGTCGACACCTTCGTCGGGATGCTGCAGGTGGCGTTCCCCTCCGGCGGCATCGAGTCCCGCGTCGTCTCCTCCACATCCGCCGTGTTCGGCACGCTCACCGGCGCCCCCGGCGTGCACGGCTACAACGCCGCAGAAGGCGGCAAGACCTCCTGGGACTGGCTCACCCCCACCGAGCAGGCCAACGTCGCCGCGATCGACCCGGCCGCCGTGTTCCACATGATCGGCGCCAACGACTTCACCGGCGGCGGCGTCACCGTCGCCGACTACAAGGCCAACGTGCTCGCCGCCGTCAACACCATCAAGGCCGCCGCCACCGGCCCGCTCGTCCAGGTGCTCCTACACACCTTCCGCCCCCCGCTCGGCGGCATCTACCCGTGGGCCGACTTCGGTCAGGCGCTCCGCGAGATCGCCGCAGCCGACCCCGACAACGTCGTCTTCGTCGACATCAGCGACGCCTACGAGCGGGTCGCGCACGCGGGCGCCGACCTCGTCGACGTGATCAGCAGCGACAACATCCACCAGACCAACGCCGGGCACCGCTTCATGGCGACCCTCATCGCCCGCGAACTCGGCTACCCGATCGTCCCCGTCCCCGGGCGGGTGCTCGTCTCGGACTCCTTCGACCGCGCGGACGGCGCTGTCGGCACCGCCGACACCGGGCAGACCTGGACGGCGTTCACCGGCACCTGGACGATCAGCTCCGGGAAGCTGGCGATGACTGTCGGCGGCACCACGTCCATCGACGCGGGCTCTCCCGATGTCGACATGACCTGCACCGTCGTCCCGGACGGTCAGACGATCGGCGTGATCTTCCGGGCTCTCGACGACAGCAACCGGCTCGGGGTCTTCCTCACGTCAGCCGACGGGATCGCCCTGTTCCGGCACAACGCCGGGGCGATCACGGTCCTGGCGACCGGGGCGATACCCGTGGCGAACCTGGTCACCGGGCGCTCCTACCGGCTGCGGGTCGTCGCCATCCGCGAGCGCATCACCGTGTGGGTCAACAGCGCGCTGATCCTCTCCTACACGCTCAGCGGCGCCGACCAGACCACCTACGGCGCCCGCACCCTGGTGGGGGTCCGCTGCGGCACCCTGGGCGCCAACTCCCGCTGGGACGACTTCCTGGTGAAGACAGTCACCGCCTAGACCCCGAGCCGGTACGCCCCGCAGCGGCACTCGTACACGCGCCAGCCGTTGTCGTCGCCGGTGTCGGTCCAGCGGTGCCAGTGACGGAGGACGCGAGGCAGCCGCGGCCGCCGCTTCGGTGCCTTGAGGAACATCGCCGCCCCCTCGTGATCGGGGACGGACGGTAACCCAGGTCACACCGCGGGCACCAGTATCCCGGCGCTCGACTGGCCCAGAGGGGCCGCTCTGTACCACTTCACGACTGAGCCCACCGCATGACGGCCCGCCTGCCCGCCCCACCTCCGGGGACCGGACGGGCGGGCCTCTTTTCGTCGTGTCAGAAGCCTCGGCCGCTCGAGGCGGCGGTGACCGCGAGCACCTGCATCACGATGAGGATGAGCGTGATCGCGAGCAGCCAGCCGACGTAGGAGCGGATCGACTCGAGCGCCTTCGACTGCCGCTCGAGGTGCTGGGCGTGCATCTGCCGCCACGCCTCGTCGAGCTGCCTGTCGGTGAACTGCTCGTTGCTCATCGGGTCCCCTCGGTCTCGGTTGACCGGGGAGGCTACCGCGCCGGGCCCTTCCGGACCCGTCGGAGGCGCCGCACCACCTCGGGGAACGCCGCCTCAGCCTCCGGGCGGCGGATCAGGGCGAACAGGGTCTGGTGGTACCGGACCGGGGTGAGATCGGGCCACAGGCGCACAGCCAGGGCTTCCCGCAGCCCCTTGCCGGTGAGCGTGTGCCGTTCGAAGGCGAGCATGTCCCGCTCACGTCGGGTCAGCGGCCGGGCCACGGGGGCAGGGTAGGCCCGGCCGCTGACAGGTTCAGGCGGCGCCGGGGCTGGTGAGCGCGTCCATCGCGGCCACCATCCGGGCCGCGGCCTCCGCCGACGCCCGGGTGTAGCCGGCCGTGGTCTGCGGGGAGGCGTGCCCCATCTGTTCCTGCACCATCCGCAGGTCACGGGACAGTTGGTAGGCGATGGTCCCGTACCGGTGCCGCAGCTGGTGCAGCGTCGCGTTGATGCCGTGCCGGGCGAGGTGCACGTTCGCGGACCGGGACACGCTCTGCGCGTGGATCGGCCCGCCGTCGAGGCCGAGGAACATCGGGCCGCGCCGCTTCACTCCCCACGCCTGCAGCGCCTGGATGACGGTGTGCCCGACCTCGACCGTCCGCTCCTTCGCTCCCTTACCTTTGCGCACGTGGATGAACGCGGAGCCGTCGGTCTCGCGGCGCAAATCGGACCAGTCGAGGCCGGCGATCTCGATGGCCCGTAGGCCCCCGTAGGCGGCGAGGGTCAGGATGGCCCGCATCTTCGGCCTGGCCGCGGCGAGGGCGACGGCCAGGTCGTCCTCGTCGATCGGGCGGGGCAGGTGCCGTGGGACGACGGGCAGTGTGAGCAGTGCCGAGGGGTCCTCGGTGATGAGGTTGTTGGTGACGGCCCAGCGATAGAAGGCGCGGATGTGGCAGACGTATGCCCGCCGGGACTCTGGTGCTCGGCCGGCGATCGCGAGACGCTCGAATTGGAGTAGTTGCCCGGTGCGGGCGTCACGCAGCGCAGTGTCCCCGAGGTACACGCAGAGTCGCTGAAGGAAATCCATCCGAACACGGATCGTGTTGTCCGAGAGCCCCCGAATGTTCCTCGCCCAATGCACGTACTCGAGGAGATCGATGTCAATCCCCCTGGTAGCCATGGGGTGAGCGTGGCCTCGGACGGTCTCGTATCGCAACAGGAAACGCCGTAGAGTACGGTATCGATCACCGTCGGTTACGTCCGGCGGTAACTGAAAGTCAGGTATCGGCACGATGTCACCCACACGCGCTGTCACGCAGGGGTATCCAGCGACCGCAACTCTTCACGCTCCGTAGCCGTCCTGGCCCTCGCGAGCTTCCGCAGCACGAATACCGCAGTCGGCCCCTTGACGACCTCGTGGTCATCCAGGTGGCGGCGGCCGAGCCCGCCGGCGACGTAGTGTTTGCCGCGCGGGCCGAGCTCGGTGGCGATCCAGCCGACCAGAGTGCCGCCGCGGTACACCGACCAGGTGGCGTGCTCGACGCCCCAGGACCTGTAGTAGCTCGTCTGCTGGGCGAGCAGCTCGCCGGCCTGCAGCGGCACCGGGTCGACGAAGCCGCGGTCGCGATCGCCGCCGCTCCCCGGTTCGCCGGTGTACGCGTCGAGCGTGCCGGACAGCTCGCGCACCGCGCCGCAGCGCACGCAGGTGAGGACCAGGCGGAAGCCGGAGGGCCGGAGGTCGTCGCCCACGTAGACGTCGCCCTCCTCGGACATCAGCGCGTCGAACAGATGCCGGTTGTCCCCCCACTGGCCGGTTGGGTTGCACGGACCGGGGACGTTGCGGGTGCCGGCGCCGGCGGGCAGGCGGCCCTGGGAGTAGCCGACCGGCCGGGCGTGCCGGTCGTCGCCGTAGCCGACGTGGAAGGCCTGCGGTATGCGGACGTCATGCCAGCTGTCGGCGTGCTCGCGGTCGGCACCATCCGGTCCGACGGGCGGAAGAACCATCCCACCAGCAGCAGTATCGGCGCTGGTCAAACGCGCGGGCCGTGTCATGCCGCTGCTGCAAACTGGTGAGTATCCCGACCTGACCGAAGCTCGTTATCGACGTCGTCGACGACGGTGCCGGCCGACTTTGCGGACCGGCGGATCCGCTGGGGGCGGGGCGGGGGCACCACCGCCTGGTCTGCGCGGTTGAGCATGTCCGCGACGCTGACCCCGAGTACTTCGCAGATGGCGTCGAGGGCGTCGAACGACATCGGCCCGTCCCCGTTGATCCACCGGCTGACGGTCACGTGGGACTGCCCAATCGTGTCCGCCAGGGCGCGCCGCGACAAATTCTGGCGGCCGAGCTCGGCGCGAAGCTCGGAAGCGATCCGCTGGGCGAGGGGCCCGGGTCGGTTACTCATGGGCGCACGATACCCAACCCTGTGAAACAGAACAACCACATGTGAAACGCCCAATCCTTGGGGTGAACATACCCGTCACCCCGCGACACGCCCGACACGCCGGTGAACCACTCCAAGGCTTGACGTTCTTCCGTGAACACGCGCTATGTTCCATGCCATGGAACAGACCACCACGGAGCGAACCGCCTCCCTGGTCCGCGCCGAGCTAGCGCGGCGCAAGCTACGCGGCAGCAGCTTCGCCCCCGTCCTCGGCATGTCCCGAACCACCCTGTGGCGCCGACTGAGCGGCCATATCCCGTTCAGCCTCGAAGAGCTGACAGCCCTAGCCGAGCACCTCGACGTGCCCGTCACCAGCTTCATCCCCGAGCGCGCCTCGGCCGCCTAGACCCCCGGCCGGGCCGGTCCCCCGTGCGGCCCGGCCGGGTGCACCACCCCCGCCAACAGACACGCGAACGCCGCCCGCTCCACGCCTCCACAGCACGACGCGGGCGGCGCCGACTACCAGGAGCATCCCATGTTCGCCGTCTTCTGCATCTTCACCGCCTGGGTGATCCTCGCCTGCCTCTGCTGCACCGCCCCCGCACGGTTCCGCCGCAACATGCCCCAGCCGCCGGCTCCGGACGGACCGCCGGAGGGCGGTGACTACCCGACCACACCGATCGAGAAGATCCCGCCCGTCCCGGCACCCTCGGCGCACCTCACCGACGTCCTGGCCGGCGTCTACGACAAGGACATCGTCGACGCCGAGTGCCACGCCCTTCTCGTCGCCGCCGGACTGTCGTCGTGAGCCGCGGCCGCGCAATCGCCCAAGCCCTCCTGCTCGCCGTGCTCGGGTTCGGCGCCGGCGTCGCCATCACGTTCCGCTGGATCGACGAGGTCACAGTCGACTGGCGGGTGGGGTGATGACCGCCACGCCCACCCCGGCCGCGGTGCCCGCCGGTCACGTCGTCCGGGTCCGCATCCCTCACCAGACGTACACGTCCCCGGTGATGCCACCGTCCAACGCCCGGGCCGAGTTCGACCGGGTGCTGACTCTGGTGCAGAACATCGGCTCAGGCTCCGGCCTGTTCCCGTTCGAGACCAGCGACGGCCGCACGGCCTACGTGCGCAGCCGGTCGGTGCTCGCTGTCGAGGTCGGCTCGCCCCCGCCGCACCGGGACCAGCAGGGCCCGGTGCAGGTGCACCTCCACCTGTCCGGCGAGGACGCCGTCGCGGCTGCTGAGCCGGCCGCCGGGCTGGTGCCGACCCCGCTCGCCCTGACGGGACGGCGGCAGCGGTGAACCTCTTCGTCAAGTCGATCCTGGCCGAGATCCATGGCGAACGCGCCCGCCAGGATGCGAAGTGGGGCGAGCAGAACCACCCGGACCTGCGCCCAGGTCTCGGCAGGTACCTCGGGCTGCCCGGCGGGAGCGCGCTCGACCCAACCTCGGTCGCCGACTACTACGGCCTCCCAAATGCCGTCGAAGCCAAGCTGCTCACGGACGTCACCGCGGCCGAGGGCAACGGCTCGTGGGTGGCCATCGCCACCGAAGAGCTCGCCGAGGCGGTCGAGGCCTTCGCCGAGGGCGATGAGGTCGCAGGGCGCACCGAGCTCGTCCAACTCGCCGCCGTCTGCGTCCAGTGGATCGAGGCTATCGACCGGCGACGGTCCCGCAGGGCAGCGCAATGAGCGCCCGCACGGTGGGCGCCCGGATCGCCGAGGACCTGCGTGGCGCTGCCGGGGTGCTGAACGCCTCGGGTTGGTCCCAGAACGTGGGGCTGCACGACGCCGAGACCGGCGCCCACGACCTGACCGGCTCGATCTACGTGGCGACCGGCTACCACCAGAAGGACAAGGGCGGCGCCTGGCGGGCGCACGCCCTGAAGAACTCCGCCGGCCGGCGCGCCTCGGACTGCATCCGCTGGGTCGTGCAGTCGCTGCCCACGAACACCCTCGCCGACTACAACGACCGCGTCTGCCGCTCCCAGGCGGACGCCGTCGATCTGCTGCTGCGCTGCGCCGAGGACGCCGAACGGCTCCTGTGCAACGCACGCGAGGCCGAGCGGCGGCTCGGATGAGCGAACCCCGATCGATCACTCCACCGTTCGCCTACTTCGGCGGCAAGACCCGGCTCGCCGACCGCATCGTCGAACTACTCCCGGCACACGAGCACTACGTCGAGCCCTTCGCCGGATCACTGGCGGTCCTGCTGAAAAAGCCGCGGTCAGCGATGGAGACCGTCAATGACCTCGACGGCGACCTGATGAACTTCTGGCAGGTACTTCGCGACCGACCAGAGGACCTCGCCCGCGTCTGCTCGCTGACACCACATTCCCGCGCCGAACACCAGGCCGCCTACGACCTCGACGGCCTGGACGACCTCGAACGAGCGCGCCGGGTCTGGGTCTGCCTCAGCCAGGGACGCAACGGCACCCTGAGGCGCACCGGCTGGCGGTTCTACGAGAAGCCCCGCGGCGGCATGTCGATGCCCGGCTACCTCGGCAGCTACGTCGACCGGATCGCGCCCTGCGCCGAGCGGCTCGCGGGTGTCTCGCTGGAGTGCCGCGACGCCCTCACCCTGATCGAGAAGTATGGCGAGCACCCCGGCGTGCTGATCTACGCCGACCCGCCGTACCTGGCGAGCACGCGCGGGTGGGGCAACAACTACGCCCACGAGCTGCGCACCGACGACGAGCACCAGACCCTTGCGTCCGCGCTGCTCGACTGCAAGGCCGCCGTCGTCCTCTCCGGCTACCACTCGCCGCTCTACGACGGCCTGTACGCCGGCTGGCACCGCGCCGAGATGAAGGCATGGACCGGCAACGGCATCCGCAACGGCGCTAGCAAGACCGACGGTGACCGGACCGAGGTCCTCTGGTCCAACCGGTCGTTCCCTGAGGCCGACCTGCCCCTGTTCGAGGTGACGGCGTGACGGCGCCCCGGGAGCGCCGGCGGCCAGCGGTGCCCGCACACCCGCTGGCCGCCGTGCCTGCCGCTACGTGTGCCCGGCAGCGGCCGGCCCTGAACCTGTTCCGCGGCCACGGCGGCAACGTCGTCCACGTCCTCGAGCAGGCCCGGCCGGTGTGTCAGCTCAGGGTGCGCCGGCTCGACCGGTGGGAGGGTGCTCCGCCGCTGCGTCTGTGCGCCCTGTGCGCGGCCGCCCTGGCGGGCAACGTCGGCGCCGGCTTCTGGCAACCCACCCGGGTGGAGCTCGGAGACCTGCACCTGCACGCCGCGCAGCAGCTGGTCGCCGACGTCCGTGAGCGCCTGGCCGACATCCGGTCGGCCGCGATCTTCGACGGGTCGGCGCTGGTGCCGGCGGCGGCGCTGCCCACCTACCGGCAGGCCCTCGGCATCCCCGACGCCGAGCCGGTGCCGCCGCTGCGCACCGCAGTGATCCTCGGCGAGGTCCTCGAGCAGGCCGCCCCCGACGTCGTCGTCGCCACGGCCGCCGACGACGCCCGTCACCAGGCCCGCACCGACGCCGCGGCCACGGATCGGCAGCGGCTCACCGACCGCACCGTGACCGGCTCCGCGGGCCGCCGCGATGACCTGCGCGCCGCACGGCGGAGGCGAGCCCGGTGAGCGGCTGGATCTGCGAGCGCTGCCAACGGCCGGTGCTGCTCGCCGTCGACCAGACCACCGGGGAGCGCGTCGTCATCGACCGCGACCCCGTCCGCAGCGGCCGCGTCGAGGTGTTGCGCGTCGGCATGGGCCTGGTCGCCGTCGACGGCATCACCCAGCCCGCCCCTCGGCAGCCGGCGCACGAGCTCCACTCCCGCACGTGCACCGACCCGGCTCCTGTCGCGCCCGTGGACCTCGACGACGACCCGGTGAAGGAGCAGTCCGGTGGGTGGCGGCGATGACGACCGCGACGCCCGGCACCTACCCGTGCCCACGCTGCCAGCAGATCGTGAGCACCCGGCAGGCGCCGTCGGGCGCGACCCGGCTGATCCGGCACCTGGTGAAGGACCGCTCGAAGTCGTGCACCGGCTCCGGCTGGGTGGTGGCAGCACCGTGACACGCCTCCCCGACCGCAAGAGCCCGTGCCACATCGACCCGGATAAGGGCAACCGCCGGCACCCCTGCTCGCGAGCGCACGCCGACCTGGTCAACGACTTCCGCCGCGAACAGCACGCCCAGCAGTTGCGCGCCGAGGCGGCCACCCACGGCTACCCCCGCGAGCTCGCGTCCTACTTCGGCGACGACGGCGCCCACGACGCCGTCGAGCGCCGCCTCACCTTCAAGGACTGGCTGGTCGGCCACGCCGACCGGTCACGGCAGCGGGAGGCAGCATGAAGTGTCGGATCTGCGCCGGCCGAGAGCTGGCCCACTACGGCTGGTGCTCGCTCGTCGGCGGGCCAGGACGTCGCCCGTCCACCCCACCCCCGGAGCCCTCGCCCTCGGCGCGGCTCGGGCACCATGCGGCACCCACCTCCGGTCTGTTCCCCAACGGCGTGCCCTACCTCGAGGTCACCTCGGCCGTCCTCTGCCCCGACTGTCTCGGCGACTGGTGCGAGAGCTGCGGGTTCACCGGCATGTCCCGCCCGGTCGAGCCTGCCCGCGTCGTCGTCCCCATGCCGCTGGTGTCCGCTGTCGAGGCCTGGTGCACCGACGCGCTCGACCAGCTGCGCAGAGCGGACGTGGCGGCATGAGCGCCCCGTACCCGCGCGTCGACGACCGGGCCCCCTGCCGCCGCGGCGACCCCGAGCGGTTCTTCCCGCACAGCGCCGCCGCTCCCGAGGACGTGATCGACCAGTGCCGGTCCTGCCCATTCGTCGAGCCGTGCCTGGCCTACGCGATGGAGCACGCGGTCATCGGCATCTGGGGAGCCACCACGGCCCGGCAGCGGCGAGCGCTCCGCAGGAGCGCCGGCATCCGCGCCGCAGCCGTCCAGGCCGGCCACGTCATGCCGAAGAAGCAGCAGGACCCATTCGAACGAGCCGAACGGCACCGCGCGTACTCGAGGGCCCGATACCAGCAAAGGAAACAAACCGCATGAGCCTGCCGTGGATCCGCTTCGACACGTCGCTGCCGGATCACCCCAAGATCCTGGCCCTCCTCGAGCTGAAGGAAGGACACCGGGCCGCGTTCGTGTACTGCTGTGGGCTCGCCTACGCCGGAAAGCACGGCACCGACGGGTTCATCCCCCGTGAGGCCATCTCCCGGCTGAACGGCCGCGTCGTCGACGCCGAGCGCCTGGTCGAGGTCGGGCTGCTGCAGGACGTGCCGGGCGGCTGGACGGTCAACGGTTGGGCGGAGAAGCAGGAGTCGAACGAGGAGACCCAGCAGCGCAGCGCCCGCGCGAAGGCCGCGGCGGCGGCCCGGTGGGCGAAGAAGAACGGCGATGCCACTCCGCCTGCTTCGGGCAACAGCGGTCGGCAGGTGCGACTCGCATGAGCGGCCGAGCAATGCCCGACGCATGTGCGGGTCGCATGTGCACTCGGCTTGTGCACGTACGTACGGACGTACGGACTAACGAAGAAACAACTCACCAGAGCATGCACGCTGCGGTAGTTGACGCGGGCGCGCGCAGAACCCGGATCTCGTCGTGAAGCGCACACCGATGGCCCGCCGCACCACCGAGCTGCGACGCGGCGAGCTCCACCGCCGCGAGTCGGGCCTGACCCGCACCCGGCCCCTCGCCGAGCGACTGGCCGGCGGCAACCCGATCCCGCCGGCCACCCGACGCCGCGTCCGCGAACGCTCCGGCGGCTTCTGCGAGATCCGCTCCCTCGAGTGCACCACCACCGCCGTCGCCCAGCACCACCGCAAGCGCCGCCGCGACGGCGGCCACGGCCTCGGCAACCTGCTCGACACCTGCACGCCGTGCCACCGCCTGGCCCACGACCAGCCGGCCTACGCCCGCCGCCGCGGCTGGATCGTCTCGGCCTTCGAGGTCGACCCGTCCTCGGTGCCCGTGGTCTACGGGCCGGACCGCACCTGGTTCGGCGACGACGGCAGCAAGACCACCGAGATCGACACGATGCGGACGGAGATCCGATGAGCGACGACGCCCAGAGGGGCCACTTCGAGCGGTTCGAGCAGGCGCTCGCCCGCAGCCTGCCCGAGCACTACGGCCACCGGGTCACCTACGTCGGCGAGGACGGCGACGTCATGGTCATGGGCCACCCGGGGGCACGTCGTGCGATCGCCGCGGCCAACCGGTGCGCCCGCAAGGACGTCGGTCTGGACAACCTGGCAGACGACCGCTTCGCCGACTTCGACGCGCTGGTCGTCCGCAAGCTGTGGGCGGTGCCTGGGCACGCCGCCGACTGCCCGCTGGTACGTACCTACCTGGCCTGGTGCGCGGACGTGGACGCGAAGGACGACACGCGCCCGCCGGTCATCGAGCCCGGCGACGAGATCAAGCCCGAGCACGACTGCGAGTGCCGCGACTTCGCAGACGGCGAGTGGTACCTGCGCTGGGTTCCCTCGGACACGCCCGGTGCGTTCCTCGTCACGGAGGTCGGCTGGTGAGCCTCACCCGACGTCGCGTCGCCCGGAAGCGGCAGGTCGCGTGTGGTGGCTACTGCCCGCCGATCGAGCCCGGCGAGGTGTACCTGGAACACGTCGCCTTCCCCGGCGAGGACGCCATGGACGGCGCGACGAGGCCCTGGCGCATCCGTGAGTGCGCCGCCTGCGCGACCCGCTACGGACGAGGCGACCAGCTCGGCGAGGTGCCCGGCGTCCAGGGCACCAAGCTCGCCTACGTCCCGACCGGGCCGGCGTCGTGAGCGCCCAGAGGGGCGACTTCGGGCGCCTGACGGGAAGACCGGTGATGAGCTGTCGGCGGCTCTGGTGCTTCCTCGTTCACCGCTGGTGGGTCCGGACGCTCTGGGACTTCGACACCCACGGTCGGGACGTCTACATGTGCGTCCGCTGCGACGAGACCTGGAGCCGAGCATGAACCACACCTCGGGAGACAGGCGATGATCCCCCGCTGCGGCTCGGCCGGCACGGCCGGCGACTTCTACCGGTGCGAGGCGCACGACGACATCACCGAGGCCCGCCACCCCTCGGCCGCCCAGCTCGAGGTGCTCGACCTCCTCGAGTGGAACCCCCTGCACCTGCCGCTGATGCGGTTGACCCTGCACGACTGGCGCCGCGTCGACTCCATCGCCGCCGCCCTCGAGGCGGCCCGCACCCCGATCCCCGCGCCCCGCTCGTCCGCCGAGCAGACAGGAGCCCGCGTCTCGTGACCGCTGTCCTTCCCGCCCGTCCCCAGGAGGCCCCGCCCGCGATGGTCACTCGCCGACCCGAACCGATGCGCCCCCCGGTCAACACCGGCGACCTGTGGAAGTGGGTGGACCGCCTCACCCTCGACCGCAAGGAGAAGCTGCACCGCCGGTTCCCCGGCCAGCGCAAGTCGACCATCGAACACGTCCCGGTCCCCAGCCTGTGGACGCAGATGGTGGAGGCCATCGCCTCCACCAACTCGGGTGGCGGCCACGGCAAGTCGGCGACCGGCTCCCGCTCCCCCATGGACCTCGCCCTCGCCGCGCTGATGTTCGAGATCGAGCGGGACATCCTCATCGGCCTCGACCAGCTCGGCGCCCAGGCCCGCGTTCAGGTCAACGTCGACGCCCTCCGCTTCCGGCACGACACCAAGTCCGATCTCCGCCAGCTGGCCACCCTCGTGGCCGGCTCGGGCGACCAGGTCGTCGTCGGCTCCTGGGTGCGCCGCTACCGCTTCTGGGTCGCCCGCGTCGAAGAAGCCCTCAAGCTCGAACCCGAGGCCGTGCGCACCGATGAGTGCCGCGGCACCCCCTGCCCCTGCTGCCTCGCCCTCTGGGTCACCACCGAGAAGGACGGCGAACACCGCCGCGCCCCAGCCCTCATCGCCCAGTTCCGCGACGGCCAGCTGCAGCACCTGCTGTGCCGGGCGTGCGGAGCGGACTGGCGCGACGACGTCGACGAGCTCACCCAGTGGATCGCCGAGAACGAGGCCGAGTTCGGGCCGGCGCGTGAGTGGGGCCAGACCGTGCCGAAGGCGGAAGGCGCGTGAGCTTCGACGACCTCTACGAGAAGGCCCACGCGGCGGTCAACGCCACCCCGGAGCAGGTCGAGCAGCTGCAGCATGTCGCCGAGATGCTCGCCGGCGCCCATCAGGACCGGTCGGTGTCGGGTGACGCGATGCGCTGGCGGCCACCAGCTGGCGAACCCCGGTGACGAAGTGCATCCGCGGCTGCGGCGAGGACGCCGTCGCCCTGGTCGCGGCCCCGCAGACCGGCGCCGGTCAGGTGGTGTTCTTCGCGATCATCCGCCCGCTGAACAGCGCCACCAAGGCCGGGGCGCCGCACTGCGTGGACTGCACCCACGTCGAGGTCGACCTGATGCTGATGCGCGCCAGAGACCACGAGCGCCAACCGTGAGCGTGATTGACGAACTGCTGGCTGAGCCCGTCGACCTCGAGCACAATCGCGGGCGCTCCCTACCGGCCGTGGTCCACGGTGTACTGCTGCCGGTCCAGACGCCCTGCGGCACCGTGAGCCGTTCGGCCATGCAGACATCCTGGGCGGTGCAGCGCGCCCGGCGCTGGATCAACGGGCGACGCCAGGGGCTGGAACACCTCACCGACGACGACGTGCTCTGGCTGCTACTGATGGGCTGGGCACCGTGACGCGCCACGTGGGGCGTGTTGCTCGCGCCATCGGGGCGAATGGGGTAGCTTCACTCCTGCGGCGGTGACGCATGTCCAGATCCCGTCGCAATCCCCAGCTCAGCTCGACGGCACGAGGCCTCGGCCATGAGCACCGGCAGATCCGTGACGCGCTGCTGTACCTCCACGTCGACGGCACCCCCTGCCCCTGCCTGCAGCTGAACGACTGCGGGTCAGGCTGCCCGTGTCGTCAGGCTGGTCGGGGTCTGCCGATGTACCGGAACCCGGCGCGCAACGTAGACGGCCGGCCCCTCGAGGCAGACCACACCACGCCGCGCAGCCGAGGCGGCCGGCGAGCTGATCGCCTGCTCATCGCTCGGTGCAACCGTAGTCGCAAGGATGGGGCGACACGGTCGCCCCACCAGCAAACCGAGCGGATCGACACCGACCGCGACTGGTGACCGGTAGTTGATCATCAGAAATGATCTTGATTTTTGGGTGATCTTGCAGGTCAGGAC
>Ga0209687_1000095_pt1 | contig 34860 bp, 23 predicted proteins | sample GraSoiAngelo_136_FD_185893 | JGI IMG/M metagenome (GOLD analysis project Ga0209687, IMG submission 185893) | Grasslands soil microbial communities from the Angelo Coastal Reserve, California, USA - 14_0929_09_20cm (SPAdes) (version 2) | ecosystem: Environmental > Terrestrial > Soil > Grasslands ...
GACTCGATCCCGGTCTGTTCCAGATTGTGGATTCACCGGTTGAAGCGCGATTCCCCGCGGGTCCGGATCGAGGAAAGCTGCGGTTGATCGCCGTCGCGCTGGCGTTGATTGCGGGCCTTTTTGTCGTCGCCATCGTTGAGGCGCCTCGTATGTTTGTCGTGCACGAGCCCAGCGATGTCCGCTACTACCTTGGAGCGCCGGTGGTGGCGTTGATTCCGGACGCGCTGACCCCGTTCGAGCGCGGACGCGTTCGCAGGCTGGCGGCGGCTCGAACGATCGCGCTTCTCGCATTAGGTCTCTTGTTGGCCCCTGTGCTGGTCTTCCTCATAAACAATCTTGGCATATTTCAACTGGTCGCAAGCCGATGGTGAAGCCGTTTCAAAGGCGCTCAGAACTCAAAGTCACCAGGCGGAATCAGTGACGTGAGGAGATAACAATGGGAAAAGTCTATGAAGCAAAGTTGAAATCCGAAAAGGAACGCTCCGGAGGCGCGGCCGGGCTCGGGCTGGCTACCGCGGAGGCTCGAACCAAGGAAGAATCGGACAAAGCGGTCGACGAATTCGATTTCATCCGGTATTCGCTGCATACGCCGAAGGCGGTCGAAATCAACCACATTCAACGCGAAATCGAGGCGGCCAATCTGGCTCGCAAAAAACAGGCGCAGCCGGCCCGCGAAGTCAGCGTCGATCCGCTTCGCATCGATCCCCATCTGGTTGCATTCAACGAAGCGGAACCCGTCGCGGCGGATGAATTCGGCAAGCTCGCCGGCTCGTTGATCGCGGCCAAAGCCGATCGAGATCTGAAGCGGCTCCTGATCGCATCGGCCCGGCACGGCGAAGGGCGCACCACCGTTTCGCTCAACCTCGCGTGCACTCTTGCGCGAGCAGGCAAGAGCGTACTTCTGGTCGACACCGATTTTCGCAGGCCGTCGGTTACGCGTCTCCTTGGAATCGAAGCCGATCTGGGCATTGCCGAAGCGGCGGCGCAAAAGAAGGCGCCGGGCGAGGCCGCGCTCAAGATTCAACCGCATGGATTCGTGGTGCTTCCCTCGCGCGGGCGAGTCGACAACCCAGCGGAGCTGATCGTATCGAACGCATTCCAGGATATGCTCGCCGCCCTTGATCCCGACTACGAGTTCATTCTTTTTGATTCGTCGCCGCTGCTCTCCTCCAACGATGTAGCGTTGCTGAAGCGGCTCACAAGCGCCACGCTGCTGGTCATCAAGGCGGGCGAAACTACGTCAGGCGATCTGGGAAAGGCGATCGGACCCTTGACTCAGGAAGATCTGTTCGGCGTCGTGCTGAATCGCGTTTCCTGAAAGCGAGACGAACCTGAGGAACGGGACAGATCGGCGGTCTGGTGATGTCTAGAAACGGTTCGCGAGCGCTCTGTGTCTGGTTGTTTGAGAGCGTATTGATCTGTTCGTGCGGCGTTGCCGCGATATGGATCAGGTTCGGCCCTGAAACCGGCGCCGTGTTGAACGGCGGCCGGGGCTGGCTAAAGGTACTGCTTTCGATGGTCGTGATCCAAAGCTCGTTTTACATTTTCGACCTGTATGACTTTGGAAGAGTACGGCGCGGCGTCACGATCTATATCCGCCTGTGTCAGGCGATAGGGCTGGCATCTGTTGCGCTCGCATTGATCTTCTACGCCATTCCGGAGATGACCGTCGGCCGCGGCGTCTTTCTGGTGACAATGCTCTTGATGCTGACGGTAATGACCTGGTGGCGCCTGGGCGTCAGATGGCTGCTCGGTCATCCAAGACTTGCCGAACGAGTCTTAATACTGGGAACCGGCAAGACCGCCGTCGATGTTGCGAGGGAGGCTCTGGAACGACAGGAGGTCGGATACAAAATCGTCGGCTTCGTCGGCGAAGATCCGCTGCTTGTCGGCCGCAGCCTGATCAACCCCACAGTCGTGGGCGTGACTTGCGATCTGGAAGATATAGTCAGGCGCCACTCCCCCGATCGAATCGTCGTCGCGGTAAACGATCGCAGAGGCAGGCTGCCTCTCGCCGATCTGCTCACCTTGAAGCTGAGAGACGACATACCGGTCGAAGAGTGTGCTTCATTTTATGAGCGCCTCACCGGAAAGATAAGCACCGAGATGACCCGGCCTTCCTCGCTTATTTTTTCACAGGGTTCGCGCGGGCTTCGTCTCTACAGGCGAGCCAGAAGACTGATCGACGTTATTGCGGCGGTAGTCGGGCTGATCCTGTCGTTGCCGCTTATGCTGCTCACGGCGATAGCGATCAGGCTCGAGTCAAAAGGGCCTGTTCTTTATCTGCAGGAGCGCGTCGGAGTCCGAGGCCGAAACTTCCGCATCGTAAAGTTCCGCTCGATGGTGGTCGACGCCGAAAAGAACGGCCCGGTTTGGGCCGAACAGTCCGACCGGCGAGTCACCCGCGTAGGCCGGATTATTCGCAAGCTGCGCATAGACGAGCTGCCGCAGTTTCTCAACGTTCTTCGCGGCGATATGAGTTTTATTGGACCGCGGCCGGAGCGGCCGGTGTTCGTCAATCAGCTCGAACGTGAGAGCGAGTATTACTCGCAGCGACACCTCGTAAAACCCGGACTCACCGGATGGGCGCAGATACGCTATCCATATGGAGCCTCGGTCGAAGATGCGATCCAGAAGCTCCAGTACGATTTGTATTACATCAAGAATCAATCGCCGATCCTGGACGCGATGATTCTATTCGAAACGATGAGGATCGTGCTCTTCGGCAGGGGCGCTCGCTGATCGTCTATAGCGAATCTGACGCTCCGCCGATAATGGAGGAACCGTTATGAAAAGAAATATATGGTTGACCGGAGTAGCTTTTGTATTTACGGCATCGTTGGCGATCGTGACATTCGCGCCGGGGGCCGCGGCCCAGTCAAACAGCGCCGCGGCGATCAAGCCGGCGAATGCGGACGCGACTCAGGCGCGTGGAGAGGCTATCGATCCCTACTTCAGGACCATCTATCGAAACTTCTACGAAAGCTACAAGCTCGGCCCTGACGACGAGATTGCGATTCGGGTCTTTGGCCAGCCCGACTACTCGCTTGAAAAAGTCACGGTCTCGCCGTTCGGCCGCATTTATCACCCGCTGATCGGCGATGTAGACGTGGCTGGACTCACGCTGGATCAAGTCAACAGCGTGCTCACGACCGACTTCGGCGAGTACCTTAAAGATCCGCACGTAACCGTGGCGCTTATAATCGCGAAGAGCGCGACCGTCGGAGTGATCGGCGACGTGGTCAAGCCCGGAATCCTCGTGATGGCCAAGCCGATGACTATGCTCGACGCGATTTCGGCGTCGGGCGGGATCACGGATCTCGGAAAGAGTACGAACGTTACCGTGTTGCGGCAGGCAGGGGGCGGCGGCATGCGAACGATGACGATCAACGTGAAGCATATCCTGCAAGCCAAGCATGACGCCGGCGAAGAGAATATAGCCCTGGTCCCCGGAGACACCGTGATCGTTCACGGCAATTTTAAGAAGACGCTGGCGACGATTACTCAACTCGCCGGGTTTGGGTACTTCGTGCACACGGTGGCGACCCAATGATCAGCGCAATGAGATCAGCCCCCGATGATATCAATGATATAGCCCGATGAGATCGGCAGGATTGGCATCGTGAATACTTTATCGGACGGGAGCTGCGATGTTGAGCGCGGGACAGTATGTAAATACGAAGTACGGCCGCGGGGTTATTGTATCGGCGGGCGGGGCCAACCAGCACGTCTACGTTCGAATCGACTCGAGTTCGCAGATATACGTCCTGGATCGCGCGGCCGTATTCGAAGCCGGGCCGCTGTTGTCCGAAGGCGTGACGATTCACCAGCTATCCGAGACCGATGGAGCTAACGGCGGAGACCCGCGGCGCGCACGGGCCGAAACCGATCCCTCGATCCCGAATACTCTCACCAAGTATTGGAGGGGGCCGATGAAGAGAGGCCAAAGGAAGCGGGGAAGGCCGGTCGAAGAGAGTCAACTCTCAGTCTTTGTTCGCGCGCGGCTCGCGGATCTGGGCATGAAACAGTCCGATTTCTGCCGCCTGACCGGATTCGACCAGGGCCTGCTGTCCAAAATTCAGAGCTCGATGATAAGCAAGCTCAATCTTGAAACCGCGCTCCGGCTCGCCGTTGGTTTGTCTGTTTCGCCCAGACGAATATTCGCCCTGATCGGCAAACCGGAGTTTCACACGCTGCTAACGAAGGCATATCCGATCGAGCTTTCGCAGCACGAACCGGGCGATTCGCACGATGTTCTCGCCGATGTAATCAAAGTCAGCCGGCTCGCCCTTGAAGCTCACGGGCTGAAGCGCGACCTGACTCCGGTGATGGAGATGCTCAAGCAGGAGATAGCGGCCGAGCCGGAGATTGAATCGAACGAGCCGGACGATGAGCAGCGGCGGCAGTTCAAAATTGGCGGCGCTTCGCGATCCGAGAGCACCGCCGCTTCGCAAGAAGAACAGACGGCTGTCGCCGGTGAGGCGCACGCAGCCTCGGAGAAGCCTGCCTCGGCGGACGAGTATGGCTTCGACGAGGAGCACGGCGGTGAGCCGGACGAGCATGAGATTCCGATCGAAGGTCCGAGCGTGCCGCCGCGGGAACAGGGTACGCCGATGCACGAGAGGTCCTATGGAAAACATAATTCGCATTGAAGGCGCGGGACGGATGGATGAGGGCCGAGGCCGGCGGCGGCTGGCGTTCGCCGGGCTATTCGCCTTCACGCTGCTGCTCTACGCGCGGCCTAGTGAGGCATTTCCCGAAACGTTTGGAGACTTCTCGATAATCAAGCTCGTAGCGATCGGAACGCTGCTCGCCTACACGCTGTCTACTCTTGCGCGAGGCGGCAGTCTGACCGTAATGCCGATCGAGTTCAAGATGCTGCTCGTCATCACCTTTCTCGGAATAGCCTTTATTCCGGTGGCTGCGACGCCGGGCGACAGCATCAACCTGCTCATGGATCTGTTCCTGAAAGTCGTGACGATTTTCATGCTGATGATAAATCTGATCGACACGCGAGCGCGGCTCCTGACAATGATGAAGCTCGTGACCATCGCGGGTACGGTGCTCGGGCTGTTCGCGATCGCGAGTTATGTGGAAGGCAAATTCGCCGTGCAGTCGAGTCACGTGGGCGTGCGAATCGCCGGAGTCGTCGGCGGTATCTTCGAAAACCCGAACGATCTGGCGACCAGTCTCGTGTTGCTGATTCCGATGGCCGCCGCGCTCGCGCTAAATCGTACCGGTGTCCCGCGATTCTTCTACTACGCGTGCTGCGGCGTGCTTGCGATCGGCGTGGTGACCACCTTTTCACGCGGCGGGTTTCTCGGGCTCGTTGCGATGGGAGCGTGGCTGCTGTGGAAACTCAGCCGAGGACGGCGATTTGTTGGAGCACTCGCGTTCGCGGCGACAATTACCGTTTTTCTTGCCGCGATGCCGCTCGGTTATTCAAGCCGCCTGTCATCGATATTCGACAAGGAAAGCGATCCCACAGGATCTTCCGAGGCTCGTATTGAGCTGCTTCAGCGATCCAGCGCAATCGCGCTGCGCCATCTCTTTATCGGGGTCGGCATGGGAAATTTCCATATCTACTCGATTCACGAGCAGAGGGCGCACAACTCATATCTTGAAATCGCGGCGGAACTGGGGATCGCCGGTTTAATCGCTTACTTGATCATGTTATTCGCTCCGCTCCGCTCGCTTCGAAGAATAGAGGCGGACAGAGTTGATAAGCGTAAGAAGGGCCTCGATCGACTCGGGCCGCCCGAGCGGCGCGGCACGTATTATCTGGCGGTCGCCTTGCAGGCCTCGTTAATCGGCTACATCGTGTGCAGCTTCTTCGGATCTATTCAGTACCTGTGGTTTCTCTACTACCCGCTTGCCTACGCGGTGGCGCTCAAGCAAATAGCGAAAACCGAATCGGAATCCGAAGTGCACGATAAATCGATTGAAGGCGATTCGGGCGACTCGATTGCTTCCGGCGTCCTGTGGAGATCCAGGGAACAAGCGGCGGCTCCCGGTCGAGCCTGAGAGAATGAGCGATGTCGAACGTGGTTTCAGTGGCTATCGAGATCGTCTTTTTTTCGTCGATCGCTCTAGTCGTCTACGCCTACCTCGGATATCCCATCGTCATATTCGCGCTGAGCAGAATGCTCGGACGGCCGGTCCGCCGTTCCGCGATTACGCCGGCCGTGTCGGTAATTATCGCTGCCCATAACGAAGAAAAAGACATAGGCGCGAAAATAGAGAACACTCTCTCGCTCGATTATCCTCGCGAGAAGCTCGAGGTGGTCGTTGCGTCGGATTGTTCGAGCGACCGCACCGACGAAATTGTTCGGAGTTACGCTGATCGCGGAGTGAAGCTTCATAGACAACCAGAACGGCTGGGGAAGACAGTAGCGCAGAACGAGGCCGTCAAGGTCTCAAGCGGAGAGGTGCTCGTCTTCTCGGACGCGACAACGGTCTACGAGCACAAGGCGCTGCGCAATATCGTCCGCGGATTCGGAGATCCCGAGATAGGCTGCGTTGCCGGCAGACTCGAATATGTCGATTCGAAGACGTCGTGCGTGGGGGGCGGCTGCCGGAGCTACTGGAGCTATGAAGGCTTCTTGCGAAAATGCGAAAGCCATTTGGGTTCGCTCATCGGCGTTAGCGGATGCCTCTACGCGGTTCGGCGAAGCAGCTACTCCAGGATGGCTCTGGATATGAGCAGCGATTTCGTTATCGCGCTCGAAACGCGGCTCCAGGGGCTGAGGACCGTATTCGATGAAGACGCCGTCGCCTTCGAAGAGACCAATCATCGGGGTCGCGACGAGTTCCGCATGCGAGTTCGCGTAATCGAACAGACTCTAAGCGCGCTGCATCGTTACCGTGAGCTGCTCGACTATCGGAAGCATGGTCTTTTCGCGTTTCAGGCGATCTCTCACAAGGCGCTGAGATACGCGACCGCCTTCTTTCTGTTATGCGCGTTCGTTTCCAACCTGTTGCTGATCGGTGAATCGTTCGGATTCCTAATGCTCTTTTCCGCTCAAGTGGTCTTTTATCTCGCGGCGGCGATTGGTTGGTGTTGCGACAGGATCGGCGTTCGGGCGGGACCATTAATGATCCCGTTTTATTTTGCGCTTACGAATGCGGCGTCGCTTCTCGGATTTTTGAAGTTCATGAGAGGAGAGGCTCATCTGGTTTGGGAGCCGCTTCGAGAGCCCGCGGACCGCCGACTACCGGCGCTCGACGAAGCCGGCGCAAGCGTTCAGTGATTCGTTGGATTTTCCTTGAGTCGCGCCAAGGGAGATTTTGGAATTCTTGTAGGGCGCACGAAGTGACGTTTTTGAATTCTTGTTAGGGCGCACGAAGTGACGTTTTTGAATCCTCGTTGAGTAGGCGCCCAGCGGCCGCGTCAGTGGTCGCATGAATTTAGCCCACCGTTTCAACGGTGGGTTGCCCCGCGAATGTTTCTTCTTCGTCGCTCCGCGACGAAGAAGTAGGCGACGAGAACGAGTGATCGGATTGGATTTTGAATGAAGAAGCTCGCGAAGCTAAGGCAACTTCGAAAGATGAGCGCGGAGGAGCTTCGTGTCCGATCTGAACAGGAAGTTGCGAAGTGGCAAGGGCGGTTTCTGAATCGCCGCGTCGGCGAAATGAGCGACTCGGAATTCCAGAGAGCAGTTCTCAACCGGAGCCGCGGCGGAAGCTCGCGCGAGACCGCCGAACGAATCATGGCCCGCGTTCAGGCCTCGGTCGAATCGCCTGATCCTTCCAGATTCGAATCGCCTGACACGTCCAAAGCGGATCGTGGGCAAGGACGGTCCGATTCCGACATTGGCATCGCGACTGAACCTTTCCAGAATTCACCGGCCGCGTTCTTTCCCTCGACAAAGCACCGGACCGAAATCGCCGCCTTAATGCGGAGCAGGTTTCCGGAATCTTTGGCAAGACTCGAGGAGTCAGCTCAACGGGCGATTGACGGATGCTTCAATCTACTGGGATACGAGGGCCTACGCTTCGGCGAAGATGAAATCGACTGGCGTCTGGAGCCGATCGCAGGTAAGCGAACGGAACTCGTTCATTGGAGCCGAATCGACTATCTCGATCCCAATACCGCCGGAGACTGCAAGATTACCTGGGAGCTGAATCGTCACGCTCACTTTGTCACCCTCGCGCAAATGTACTTCCTTACCGGAGAGGATCGTTACGCGGAAGCATTTGTATCGCAAGCGACTTCGTGGATGGATGCAAACCCTCCCGAGCGCGGCATCAACTGGGCAAGCAGTCTCGAGCTGGCGATCCGGGCAATTGCGTGGCTATGGGCGCTTCACCTGTTCGCCGGAGCTGAAACATTTTCGTCTGAATTCAAATTAAGATTTCTTAAACATCTTGTTCAGCACGGCCGGCACATATGCGAGCACCTGTCTCACTATTTCAGTCCCAACACCCATCTCACCGGCGAGGCGCTCGGTTTGTTCTATCTCGGCGTTGCCTTGCCTGAACTGACCGAGTCGGAGTCATGGCGAGAAATCGGCGCGCGGATATTGATCGAGCAGCTTTCGATTCAGATCCGCGGCGACGGAGTCTACTTCGAGCAAGCATCTTATTATCACCGCTACACGACCGACTTCTATCTCCACTTTGTGTTGCTTGCCAAAGCCGCCGGCATCGAGCTGCCGCTTGAAGTGAGGAACAAACTTTCGAAGCTCCTGAATTATCTGATGTGGATAACCAGGCCGGACGGATCGTCTCCGCTCGTGGGCGACGACGACGGAGGCCGTCTCATAACGTTTGGTCAGCGGGAACCGGACGACTTTCGAGATACGCTTGCGATTGGCGCGGCGATGCTCGACCGGAGCGATCTCAAATACGTCGCGGGCAAGGCCACTTCCGAGCTGCTGTGGTTACTCGGTCCCGAATCGTTGCGCGCGTACTACGAGCTGGCGAGTGAACCGCCGCTCACGTTGTCCCGTGCTTTCGATGCGGGCGGCTATTACGTGATGCGAGATGGATGGGAGCGAGAGTCTTCATTCGCGCTTATAGACTGCGGTCCCCATGGCTCGCTCAATTGCGGTCACGCTCACTCCGATGCGCTTGCGATTGAATTCTCGGCGCTTGGCAAGACATGGCTGGTCGATCCGGGCACGTTTGTGTACACGGGCGACGAAAAGATGCGCGATTGGTTTCGGACTACCGAAGCGCACAATACGGTAGCGGTCGACGGCCGTTCGCAGTCGCAACCGGCCGGTCCTTTTTCGTGGACAGGAGCCGCGAGCAGCGGTCAGGTCGACTTTCTTCCCGGCAGCGGAATCGCATTCTTCAAGGGGAGCCACAGCGGCTATGCGCGGCTCGACGATCCGGTTCATCACACGCGCTCGGTCGCGCTCGTGAGGGCGGAGGCTGATGCGCTGCCGGGCGAGCGACTGAATTCATACTTGATCGTGCGCGATAGGTTTGATGCGCTTGCTCGTCATCGGTATTCGTTCCTTTACCACTTCCCAAGCTCCTGCAAAGCCGTCGCACACGGCCCCAGGATCACCGTCGCGCGGCGCACCGGTGAAAATCTCACTATCGCGCTCTTCGGAGCGACGCAGGCGCAGGCTCGAGTGACCAGTGGTTGGGTATCCAATTGTTATGGCAGGCGCGAGCCGGCGGATATGGCTCGATTCGATGTAGACGCGGTTGGGCCTCAGACTTTTACGACGGTCATATTGCCCGCAACGAGTCGTCAACGGACTTCTATCGAGGCGATTTCTTTCGATGAAGAATTCGCGCAGAACGGCTTTCAAATTGCTTCGGGAGAGATGTTGGATGTGCTCCTGACGGACGGCGAAGCGGCTTCTTCGCTTGGCATACCGCAGATAGGAGGAGAGGGGTTGGCATGGGGCCGATTCGTAAGCAACAAGTTGATACGGGTCTGTTTTATTTGCGGACAGCGATCGGAGGAATGGCTTGTTGATGACGGCGAATCCTGCCCCGATCACACTGAATCTGGGCGCGGCAAATCGAGCGATCGGATCGAGAAGGTGCTTATCAAATCCGTCAGGCCTGTTTCGATAAAAGCCTCCTCGGGCAGCCTTCAAGGAAATTTTCATTAGCGAAGTGGATTGGCGCCGCCGGCTTTGACCGGCTCACCCGAGAAAAAGGAGAGGACGATCAATGTGCGGAATCTGCGGTGTAGCTATTCCTCGAACGGTGAATAGAACCGTTGATCAAACTCGCCTCGAGCAGATGAGTAATTCACTGACGCATCGCGGTCCCGACGACAGCGGTTTGTATATAGCGAGCCGCGTGGGACTGGCGCATCGAAGGCTCTCGATCGTTGATCTGGACGGCGGGCGGCAGCCGATGCCGAATGAAGACAAGAAGATCTGGATTACGTTTAACGGAGAAATCTACAACCACCGAGATCTGCGACCGGAGCTTGAAGAGCACGGTCACGTTTATCGAACCTTCAGCGACACCGAAACAATAATTCATCTCTACGAAGAGTCCGGGCTTGCGGCAGTCGAAAAACTGAGAGGGATGTTCGCCTTTGGCATTTGGGATTCGGAGCGGCAGCGGCTGGTGCTCGCTCGCGACAGATTGGGAATCAAGCCGTTGTACTACGCGATCACCGATAACGGCTCGATCTACTTTGCATCTGAAATCAAGGCCCTGATCGAAAGCGGCGCTATAAAGCCCTGTCTCAACTATGACGTGCTTTCGGATTATGCGGCGAATCGCGCGCCCTCCGGCGAAGAGACCCTGTTCAAGGGCGTGAAGCGTCTCGCGCCCGGGCACACGCTCGTCTGGACCGAAGGACACGTTCAGATCAATCGCTACTGGGACGCCAGCTTTGCAAAGGATTCCGAATTCTCCGATGAAAGCGAATACGTCGAGCGCTTCGACGCACTGTTCCATGAATCGGTGAAACTCCGGCTGATGGCCGATGTTCCGCTGGGAGTCTTTCTATCAGGCGGAATCGATTCGAGCGCGATAGCGGTCGCAATGAGCGGGGTGGTCCAGGACCGAATCAAGACCTTTTCAGTAGCGTTCGCTGAAAGAGAAGGCAACGAGCTCGAATACGCGCGAGCAGTAGCCCGGCAGATAAAAGCCGATCACCACGAAGTAGTCATCACGCCGGATCAGTTCTTCGATGCGCTTCCTGATCTTGTCTATCAGGAAGACGAGCCGATGGCCCATCCGTCGAGCATACCGCTTTATTTCGTGTCGAAGCTTGCCGCGCGCCACGTGAAGGTTGTTCTCAGCGGTGAAGGCAGCGATGAGCTGCTTGCCGGCTATGGAAAATACGGCAAGACGATCTACAACGTTGCGCTCGCTCGCGCATATCGGCTTGTGACTCCGGCGGCGGCCAGGCGGCTTGTCAAGAACGCCGTCGAATCGAATGTTCTCCCGCTCTCTATAAGACAGAAGCTGGAGCGCACGTTTCTTTGTCTGGGGCCTGACGTTCGCGACATTTATCTGGACAACTTCTCCGTGTTCTCTCGATCCCGCCAGGAGAAGCTCTTCACTTCGCAGGCGCGGGAGCGGATGCAGTGCAGCGAACCATACGGGCCGGCTCTGGGCGTGATGATGGAATCTGACGCCGCCACGCTTCTCGATCAACTGCTCGCGGTCGATTTGAAGACTTATCTGACGGAGCTCCTGATGAAGCAGGATCAAATGAGCATGGCGGCTTCCCTGGAGAGCCGGGTGCCGTTTCTCGATCACAAATTGGTCGAGTTCGCCGCGGGTTTGCCTACCAATATGAAGCTTCGCGGATTGACCACGAAGTATATTCTGCGGCGGGCGATGAAGGGCAAGTTGCCGCCTTCGATCCTGACGCGCAGCAAGATGGGATTCCCTGTGCCGCTCGGCAGATGGCTCCGCGGCTCGTTCGGGGCGCTGCTCGACGAGTACGTGCTCGGCAAGCGCGCGCTCGACAGAGGGATCTTCGAGCCGGGCTATGTCAAAGAGATAGCGGCCCGCCACCGCGCGGGTGAGGACCATACGGAACGGCTCTGGTCGCTGATGAACTTCGAGATATGGCAACGGCGGTTCATCGACGGCGAAAACATATCGAAGATCAATCCTCAACGCGAAGCTGTTTCCGCCAGGGCGGCTGTGTCGTCGGCGGGCAGGTCTCAATCGAGATTGGCGTTTGATTTGAGAAAGGGATGAAGCAATGAAGCTACTATGGCTCAAGAGCGAACTGCTGCACCCGGTCGATAAGGGCGGAAAGATTCGCACCTATCAAATGCTCCGCGAGTTGAAGCGCCTGCACGAAGTGACTTATCTGGCGCCGGTGAGTCCCGACGATGAACCGGAAGCGGTTGAGCTCGCGCGTGAATATTGTCACCGGCTGGTAGCGGTGCAGAGCGGCCCGACTAAAAAGAACGGCGCGAGCCTCTACGGCGATCTCTTTCGGAATCTGTTCTCGCCGCTTCCCTATGCAATCGAGAAATATCGATCCGCCGAGATTCGAAGACAAATCGAAATAGAGATGCAAGACGCTTCCTATGATGTAGTCGTATGCGACTTTCTCGTCCCTAGCATAAACCTGCCGCAGCAACTCGGCAGGCCGAAGGTGCTGTTTCAGCACAACGTCGAATCGTTGATCTGGCGCAGGCATTTCGAAACTCAGGAGAACAACGTCAAGAAAGCCTACTTTCGACAGCAGTGGGAGAAGATGCTCGAGTATGAAGGGCGGGTCTCCCGCCAGTTTGACGCGGTTGTCGCGGTCTCGGCGGTAGATCGAGATTTCCTTCGTTATCAATACGGCGCGAGAGAAGTCTATGACGTACCGACGGGCGTCGACGCGAAATACTTCCGGCCTCTCGGCGGGCGAGACAGGAATAGCCGCGAAATTGTTTTCACCGGTTCGATGGACTGGCTTCCGAACGAAGATGCGATAGTCAACTTCATTGAAGAAATTCTGCCGCGTGTCGCGGAGGCGATTCCCGGAGTGAAGCTGAAAGTAGTCGGTCGAAATCCTTCGGCGAGGCTCCGATCGCTTGCGGAGCGATGCGGCCGCGTTGAAGTTACGGGCCGTGTCGAAGACGTTCGGCCTTATATCGATCGGGCCGCGGTATACGTCGTGCCGCTGAGGATCGGCGGGGGCACGCGCTTGAAAATCTTCGAAGCGATGGCGATGGGCAAGCCTATTGTCTCGACAACCATCGGCTCCGAAGGCCTGCCCGTGCGAAACGGCGAACATCTGCTGATTGCGGACGGCGCGGAGGAATTCGCTTCGGCGATCGTGCGGCTTTTCTCCGATCAACATCTCGCGCAAGCGCTTGCAAGGGCCGCGCGCAGTCTGGTGTGGGAACAATTCGGCTGGGACAAAGCGGCGGCGGCATTCGCAAGGGTTTGCGCGCGAGTCGCGAATAAAGAAGCTCGTACCCAGGTCGCATAGGCGGATTCGACAATGACCTATTGGAGGTAACGAAGGGCCGTAGAGGAGACAACTATGAAGCTCAGCATCTTTGGACTCGGGTACGTGGGCTGCGTCAGCGCGGCCTGTTTCGCAAGAGACGGCCATGAAGTCATCGGCATCGACGTGAACACTTTGAAAGTCGAGATGATAAACCAGGGCAAGAGCCCCATCGTCGAACCGGGAATCGCTTCATTGATCGAAGACGGCGTCAAGAAACAGAAACTGAGGGCTACTACGGACGCGGCGGATGGAGTGCTCAACTCGGATTTGTCGTTGGTCTGCGTGGGAACGCCCGGAAAGAATAACGGGAGCCTTGACCTCAGCTTCGTCAAGGGCGCGTGCCGTCAGATCGGAGAGGCGCTGGCTTCAAAGGACCGATATCACGTGATCGCAATCCGCAGCACTCTGCTGCCCGGCACTATGGAGAATACCGTGCTGCCCGCGCTCGAAGTTTTTTCCGGCAAGCGGGCGGGACGAGATTTCGGGGTCGCGATCAATCCGGAGTTCTTGCGCGAAGGAACCTCGATCGCGGACTTCGATAATCCGCCTTTGACGTTGATCGGCTCGGATGATGAAGACGCCGCGGCGTTGATACGACGTCTGTACACAAAGATAAAGGCGCCGCTGGTTCATGTCGGCATCAAAGAGGCCGAGATGATCAAGTACACGTCCAATTGCTTTCACGCGATCAAGATCACGTTCGCGAATGAGATCGGCAATATCTGCAAAGCGCTCGGAGTCGATAGCCACGTCGTGATGGACGCCTTCTGCAAGGACACGAAGCTGAATCTCTCGCCGTCTTATCTACAGCCCGGCTTCGCATTCGGAGGATCGTGCCTGCCGAAGGATCTTCGCGCGATTACCTACAGGGCGAAAGAGCTCGATGTCGAGACTCCGCTGCTGAACTCGGTTCTATTGAGCAATCGGCAGCAGGTCGAGCGCGCCGCGGATGCCGTTCTCCAGACGGGTAGAAAACGGGTAGGAGTGCTCGGGCTGAGCTTCAAGCCGGGCACGGACGATCTCAGGGAAAGCCCGATGGTCACGTTGATCGAGACCCTGATCGGCAAGGGCTTGAACCTGACGATCTACGACCGCGACGTGCATCTCGCGAGATTGTTCGGAGCGAACAAGCAGTACATCGAGGGCGGAATACCGCATATATCTTCGCTGATGCGGCCGTCTTTGGACGATGTAATCGAGGCGTCCGAGGTAATCATAATCGGCAAGAAAGAGGAAGAGTTTCGCTCGCTCTCGCAAAAGCTCAACAACGGACGGGTAATCATCGATCTCGTCCGCTTGCTCGATGCGCAGGCGACGAGCAGCACATACCAGGGGATCTGCTGGTGATTGAGATGCGACGGAGATCGATCAAAGGAGCCGCGGCGGCCATGCTTTCCGTACTTCTGTGCGTCGTGTTGCAGGCGCGCACCGGAAATATTGAGGCATCGACAGCCGCGTCGTCGATCTTCCAAACACCGGCCGATCAAACGGCGCGCCCATCGAAGCCGCAGCCTCCGCGAGTAATACTTGATGCGGCGGCTGTCGCTTCATCGGGACGAACGACTCGTGTCGGGAGCGCTTCAAATCTTCAACAAGCGCTCGATGGCGCGCGGCCGGGCGATGTCATCGAGCTCGAATCGGGCGCATCGTTCACGGGTAATTTCACGCTCTCTAATAAAGATGAGAAAGATCAAGCATCGTCCCGCGTGTCGCCGGCGAACAATGTAGGAGCGGGCGCCGAGGCCCGCCCCTCCTCGTCCAACTGGATCACCATTCGATCATCCGCGCCGGAGAAAATTGCCGCGGGCGACACTCGCGTTTCACCTAAGGCCGCGGGCTTGATGGCCAAGCTAGTGACCGCGAACGGGGACTCGGTGCTGCGCGCGAAGCCTGCCGCCCATCATTATCGGTTTATCGGAGTCGAATTCACGATGGCTCCATCCGTGAAGTCTGTCGGAAACCTGATCAAGCTCGGCGAAGGAAGCGAGACCGACCCGGCCGCGCTCCCGCACGACATAATCTTCGATCGCTGCTACATACACGGAAGCGCATCACAGACGCTTCGGCGCGGTATCGCTCTCAATAGCGCGAGCACCTCGATTATCAATTCTTATATTTCCGACGTTCACGAAGCCGGCGCGGACTCTCAGGCCATCTGCGGCTGGAACGGTCCGGGTCCGTTCAAGATCGTCAACAACTACCTCGAAGCGGCAGGCGAGAACGTGATGTTTGGAGGCGCCGACCCCTCCATCAAAGGACTCGTGTCGTCTGATATCGAGTTCAAGAAAAACCACTGCTTCAAGCCGCTGAGCTGGAAGAAAGGCGATCCAGGCTACGGAGGCGCGGCATGGTCGATCAAGAACCTCTTCGAGCTGAAGAACGCGCAGCGGGTGGTAATCGACGGCAACATCTTTGAAAACAACTGGGTCGATGCGCAGACCGGATACGCGATCCTGTTGAAGTGTCAGAACCAGGACGGCGGCGCGGAATGGAGCGTGACTCAGGACGTGAGTTTTACGAACAACATCGTTCGGCACGCGTCGTCCGCGATGAACCTGCTGGGCCGCGACCCATATCATCCAAGCGGCCGGATGCAGCGAATAAGCATCCGCAACAATCTGTTTGACGACATTGGCGGCGCCGCTTGGGGCGGCGAAGGCGTGTTCCTGAAGATCACCGACTGCATCGACACAACTATCGATCACAACACTATCCACCAGACGGGAAATATCATCACGGCGTACGGCGAGCCAAGTACGCGAGTCCGTTTCAGCAGCAATATCGTTCAGCACAATCAATACGGCATAAAGGGTGACGGCGCCGCGAGCGGCGAAGGAACGCTTTCGAAATATTTTCCCGGAGGCGTATTCCAGCACAACGCGCTCATCGGCGCTCCGCGTGCTCAGTATCCACGCGACAACCTCTTCATAGATGCGTCGCAGGGACGCGCCGGAGATTACAAATCCGATAACGCCGCCGATGTCGGTTGTGATCTCAAAGCACTGCAGGCTGCCGGTATTTCCGCATCGGAGGCGGAGCAGGCAATGCGAAAAGGAACCAGATGACGAAGGCGAGCGGGTCAGCGACGCGGGAAAAGCAGGACGGAACCGCCCCCGTCGTGACCGTCATCATTCCTGCCTACAATGCGGCGAAGTACATACGCTGCGCTGTCGGGTCGGTTCTTGCCCAGACATTTCAGGACCGCGAAATAATCGTCATCAACGACGGCTCTCCAGACACAGCGGAGACTGAACGCGAGCTCGGCGATTACATGGAAGAGATCATTTATATAAAGCAGGAGAACGGGGGTCCGGCTGCCGCTCGCAACCTCGGATTGAGGGCCGCCCGCGGCGAGTTTGTAGCATTCCTGGATGCCGACGACTACTGGAAGAGCGACTATCTATCCGAGCAGATTAATTACATCACGACGGGCGGTTTTGATCTTGTCTACACCGACGGCCTGATCGTCGGCGATTCATTGTTGGCCGGCCGGACTTTTATGAATGCCGCGCCGTCAGTCGGCGAAGTAACGCTCGAAAGCCTGCTTGCCGAACGCTCGAACATAATTCTTTCCGGAGTCGTCGCGCGTAGGACGCTCGTGATCGAAGCAGGATTGTTCGACGAAGCTTTTCGCCACGGCGAGGACTTCGATCTCTGGTGCAGGCTTGCAAAAATCGGCGCGCGCATCGCCTATCAAAAAAGGCCGCTCGTGGTTCGCCGCGAGCACGCGGGCAATCTATGCGCGGATATGCCCAAAGCATTCGAAGCCGCGTTGAGCATCCTCGATAAGATCGAGCGCGGCTATGATCTCGAAGAGTGCGAGCGAGAGGCGCTGGATGATCGCAAGCGCAAGCTTCGCGCCTTTATAAGCCTGGATTCCGCAAAGAAGCTGCTGTCTAAAGGTGAATTTGCTTCGGCGGCTGAGGCGTTCCAGGAAGCGAGCGGCTACTACGGCGGATGGAAATTGGCGGCGACCCGGCTCGCTCTACGAGTATGCCCGAACTTACTGAGGCGTGTTTGCGCAATGCGCGGGCCTGATGGATCGGCAGGAAAGGTCGGCTCCGAGATGCCTGCGCTCGATTCTTCCGATTGCGGCGAGACCGGAGACGCGTCCTCATCGCTGACGATCAATGCGGCGTGGTACCTGGGTGGAAAGACGCTGGCATTTGCGTTCAACTTCGCTCTTCCGCTTCTACTCGTTCGACGCTTGAGCCAACAGGAGTTCGGCGTCTACAAACAAGTCTTTCTTGTAGTCGGCACGGCCATCACGCTTCTGCCGATGGGATTCGGGTTGAGCGCGTTCTACTTCCTTCCTCGCGAGCGCGAGCGAAAAGGACAAATCGCTTTCAATATCGCGGTGTTTTATCTCATCGCCGGTCTGCTCGGATACGTTGTCCTTCTGATTCGGCCCGATCTTCTGGGTTCGATTTTTCACAGCGCGGAGCTGATGGAGTACGCGCCGATGATCGGTTTCGTCGCGTTGCTCTGGATGGTGGGCTCAATCCTCGAGACTCTGCCGGTTGCCAACCATGAGACGAGACTCGCCGCAATACTGATCGTCGTATCGCAATTCACAAAGGGCTTGATTCTATTGGCGGCCGCCGTTTCGTTTGGCTCCGTGCGCGCATTGATCTATGCGGCGGCCGTTCAGGGCCTGCTTCAAACCGCGCTGTTGTTAGGCTATATGCGCTCGCGTTTCGGACGGTTCTGGCGCGTGTTTGAATGGCCGGTCGTGCGAAGGCAGTTGGCTTACGCGCTTCCGCTGGGCGCGGCCTCGCTTATTTTTCGGATTCATACCGACCTGCACAATTTTTTCGTATCGCACGAATTCGATGCGGCCCAGTATGCGATCTATTCCATCGGCTGTTTCAACATCCTTCTTGTCGATCTGCTTACGGATTCGGTTGGATCGGTGATGATTCCGCGCGTGAGCTATCTCCAGAGCCTCGGCCGTCATCGCGAGATTGTAGTCTTGCTGGCGAGAATGGCCCGCAAGCTTGCGGCTCTTCTTCTTCCCGTATACGCGGTGCTTCTCATCACCGGAAGGGAAGTCATTACGATCCTGTTCACCGACAGGTACAGCGCTAGCTGGCCGATCTTCGCGATCAATCTGACGATGGTTCCGCTTGCGTTGATGAGCTCGGCTTACGATCCGGTTATTCGCGCGTATGAGGAGCATCGATACTTTTTGATCAAGATTCGAGGGCCGCTGCTCGTGGCGCTGCTGCTGGGGCTGTACATCGGAGCGAAGAACTTCGGATTAATCGGAGCTATCACGGCCGTTGTCGCGGTCACCGTCGTTGAGAGGGTACTGGCTACGTGGAAGGCAGGCCGTATCCTCGAATTCAAACTCGCCGATATAGCTCTATTCAAGGATGTAGGGAAGGTGTTGCTGGCGACGGGAGCCGCCGCGCTGGTCGCGTTTTCGGTTCACTCGGCGGTTCAGGGACTGAAGCCATTTTACGTCATAGCAACTTGCGGAGCGGCGTTTGGTTTCACTTACCTGCTCGCGGTGTTGACCGCGCGAGTCCTAACACTTGGCGAGCGGGCTGCGATACAGCGCTTTGCTTCGCGGATATTCATCGGCGCATCCGGCAGAAGGGCCGCTCCTTCACTCTGGCAGGAAGACAATTGAGCAATCGCACGTTAAAGGAAATAGCCGGCGCCTCCAGGCTCATGATAATAGCCAACTCGATCTACAAGAATTGGCTGAGCGGAAGACGTCTGAAGAAAGGCGACAGCAAGGCGCTCTTCGGATCGACTCATGAGGGCATGAATCTGGCCGAGAGCGTCGAATACATAGACCGGGTATTCGATGAGTATCTTCAAATGTCGTCGCTTTCGGTCGAGAGCCTTGAGGGAAAACGAATTCTCGAAGTCGGTCCCGGCGACAATCTCGGGGTTGCGCTGAGATTTCTCAGCGCCGGCGCGGCCGAAGTTGTATGCGCGGATAAGTTCTATTCGCATCGCGATGAAGCCCAGCAGCGCGCCATCTATCAGGCGCTTCGCGAGCGGCTGAGCCGGACGGAGAGACCTCGGTTTGACGCCGCGATCGATCTCAGCGACGGCATCGATTTCGATTCAAAGAGGCTCAAGTATCTCTACGGCGTTCCCGTCGAGGAGATTTACAAGTGGTTTCCAAGGGGTCACTTCGATCTCATCGTGTCGAGAGCCGTGATTCAATACGTCTACGAAATAGACACGGCGTTCCAGGCTATGGATGCGGTGCTGAAACCCGGCGGGTTGATGGTTCATAAGCTCGACCTGAGCGATCACCGAATGTTCAGCAGCCGGGGAATGAACCCGCTGACCTTTCTCACGATTCGGGATTCGTTATATCGACTGATGGCGCGATATTCCTGCAAGCCTAATCGACGGCTGACGAACTATTACCGCGAGAAGATGATCGAGCTGAATTACGACGCCAGGGTCTTCGCAACAGCCGTTCTCGGACAGCCTGAGTTTTCCGGTCCTACCGAACACGTGGACCTGCGCGCGGAGCCGGTTCGACACGCGCTCGATTTTATAAAGGAGATCAGGCCAAAGCTTGCGAAACAGTATCGAGATTTGCCCGATGAAGATCTTGCGATCTCCGCTGTGTTTCTTGTAGCGAAAAAACCGGAGCGCACCGGCGTTGTCCGCGCACGCGCGGCCGCGGCGAGTGCAAGGGTTCGTTAACGATGGCCGACAAGGATGTTTGGTTATGGGAAATGATCTGACAAAACTTGAAAAGATCTCGGCCTCTTCGCCGTGGCTGGTGCGATATCCGCTTTGGAGGGCGAATGAGCGGATTCGGCGTATGGTCGAGACAACCCGCGAGAGTCACTTGATTCTCACTGTGGCGAACCACTTCGAGCCGGCATGGGACGGCACGCGTGAGGGGCTCGGCTGGGCGGCTCAGCTATCGCGGGTTGATGACTGGCACAAGATGGCTCGACGGATCGGCGCCGTGCGGGACCACGACGGGCGTCCCTTTCAGCATACGAATTTCTATCCGGGCGAGCAGTATCACCGAGGAATATTGGATCGACTTGCGGAGATGCAAGATGAAGGACTCGGCGAAGTCGAAGTGCATCTGCACCACGGCGTCGACGCGCCTGATACGCCCGAAAACCTAAGGCGCTCGCTGGAAGAATTTCGAGACGTGCTTGCCGAAGACCACAAGCTCCTCTCGCGCGGAGATGATGGAGGCAAGCCGATGTATGGCTTCGTGCACGGCAACTCCGCGCTTGCGAATTCCGCGGGCGGCGCTTGCTGCGGAGTCGATTCGGAGATGCGGATCCTGGCGGAAACCGGGTGTTACGGCGATTTCACTCTGTCTTCGGTGCATAGCAGAGCGCAGACGGCGCGGTTCAACGCGATCTATTCATGCGGCCGGCCTCTTGATGAACGGGCGCCTCACCGATCGGGAGCAAACCTGCGCGCCGGCTCTTCGCCTACGCTGCCTATCATATTTACGGGGCCTACCGTGTTCGATTGGTCTCATAGAAAACAGAGACGGTGGATGCCGCGCATCGACGACGGCGTGCTTACCGCGGTGTATCCGCTCGACTTCGCTCGATTGCGAAATTGGCGAAGCGCGAGGGTCGGTATTCGAGGGAGACCCGAGTGGATATTCATCAAGCTTTATTGCCATGGCTTCTTTCGATTCGACCCGGAAGCGACTATCGGCGACACGATGAGGAGGTTTCTCGAGGACGCATTGGATAGGGCGGATCGAACCGGCGATTTCAAGCTTCACTTCGCAAGCGCCAGGGAGACTTTCAACATCGCGATGGCGGCCATCGAAGGGAAAGAAGGAAATCCGAACGATTATCGCGACTACAAGTTGAAACCAATTATGCGTGGATCACGCCGGAGTTCCGCGAGTCCAAGGCCGCTGGGCCGCGCCGTCGAAGCCGAAGCAGTCGGTTAGAAAAGCGGTTTAAGAGAACTAATGCAAGGCTTGGCTGCAAAAGCACACGATGTTTTTTCCAGCGGCGTTTATCTGCCGCTGTCTCGGTTGCAGCGTCGAGTACATCCCGCGCGGCGCGAGACAATGTCGGCATATCAGGAAGGTATGCGATTCCGCCGCGCGTCCGCTGAATGGAGCGCCGATCTAAAACGCCAATGGGTGCTCGGGAGGCTGCGCTTTTTACTGCGACGCGCTTATGCGGAAACCGAGTATTACAAGACGCTTTTCGACCGAATCGGGTTCGATCCGAAATCGGAGTTCACATTCGAGGAATTCGCCCAGCTCCCGATATTGGAGCGCGAAGACGTTCGCAACGCCGGACGTGATCTGATTTCGCGAGCTATTCAGCCTGATAAGTTGCAACGTGACTCGACCGGCGGCTCGACTGGAGAGCCGACGGAAATATGGGTCGGCCCGGAAGAGAAGGGATGGCGTGAGAGCGCCGCCGAGAGCTTTATGCAGGCGATCGGCGCTCAAGCGGGCGCACGAACCGCGCTTCTGTGGGGCCATCATCTCGATCCGGTAAAGAGCGACAACATTCGTGACCGGTGGTATTCGTTCGCAACGAATACGCGATGGTTCGACTGCTTTCGACTGTCTGCCGATGTATTGGATGCTTATCACCGCGAGTTCTCGAAGATGTCGCCCGCGTGCATCGTCGCTTACGCGGGTGCGCTTGCGGACCTGGCTCGCCGCATTCTCGAACGCGGCGTTCGCGCGGACTATCCGTCTCGCTGTCTCGTGACAGGAGCGGAGAAACTCTATTCGCACGACCGGCGCGCGATTGAAGATGCCTTTGGCAAGCCCGTTCACGAGCGATACGGAGCGCGCGACGTCGGACCCGTCGGTTTTCAATCGGCTCCGGCGTGGGCGCTCGATTTTCAGATTGACTGGTCGAACGTACTGGTTGAGCCCGAGACATCGGAGCCGAACGCGCCGATTCTCATCACGAAGCTCCACGCGGACGGTATGCCGATGATCCGGTACCGAATAGGTGATATCGGGCGGTTCCCTTCGGCGAGCAGGCCCGGCAATCCGGCATTTAAACTGCACGAGGTAGTCGGCAGAGAAGTCGATCGAATCCGGCTCCGTGACGGTCGCTGGATCAGCGGCGCGCAGATGCCGCACTTGTTGAAGGATTATTGCGTGAAGAGGTTCATGTTCGTGCAGCGCTCGGATTATTCGATCGAGCTGAAGATTATTCCCGCGGCCGGATTCATGAGCGAAAACCAAAACGATATTTTCGCGACGGTGTCGGCGAATCTTCCGGGACTTCCGCTCAGCTTGCAGATGGTCGATGAGCTGCCTCTCACAAAATCGAACAAGCACCGGCCGGTTATGAGTGAGCTCGCGATGTCGCGAGGGAGATGAGTTATGGAGTCCGTCAGAGAATTCAACTCGGATCCGCGCGTGGCCGCTGTCAGGCTGTCAGCCTATGAAGAACCTTGCGAGGGTGATCGCTCTCCGTCGCTGCTGGCGCTGTCGCATCAACTGGACTGGTTCGATTATGAGCGAGGGCCTTTTGGAAAAGTAATCTCGCCTGGGTCGCGAGTCTTGATAAAGCCCAACTTCGTTTTGCATGAGAACGAAGGCAAATGGGACATCGAGCCCTTGCTGACTCACCCATCGCTGGTCAAGCAGGCGGTGTTCGGCGCGTTGAAGGCGGGGGCGGCCGAGGTCGTAGTCGGAGATGCGCCGATTCAAAGCTGCGACTTTGCTCGCTTGCTGGCCGCGACCGGCCTTGATCGATGGTCGGAAGAATTGAAAGAGAAGACATCGAGATTCAAAGGCATACTCGACTTTCGAAGAACTACGTGCCGCATAGTTGATGGAGTGAGGGTGGCGGAGGAAGGGCTCCTGCCTGAAGATCGCTTCGTGCGGTTCGATCTTGGCTCTGAGAGTCTCCTGGAGCCGATTTCAAGCAACGGACATACATTTCGAGTGACGAGATACGATCCGCGCCTGATGGCTGAAACACATTCGCCGGGCCGGCACCGCTACCTTATCGCCAAAGAGGTCATGGAAGCGGACGTAGTCATCAATCTGCCCAAGCTCAAGACGCACAAAAAAGCCGGCGTCACCTGCGCTCTGAAGAACCTGATCGGCATCAACGGAAATAAGGAGTATCTGCCTCATCACCGGGTCGGCGGTTCCGCGACCGGCGGCGACTGTTATCCCGGGGCCAGTCCCGTAAAGAGGGCGCTCGAATACTCGCTCGATCGCCGGAACATGGCGCGTTCCCACACGGGCGGAAAACTCTGGAATGAAATCGCGGTTAACCTCGACCGGCTTGCGCGAAGAACCGGCGATCAATTGGGAACCGAAGGTTCGTGGTCCGGCAATGACACGATCTGGAGAACATGTCTCGATCTCAACAGGATCTTATTGTACGGCCGCGAAGACGCTTCGTTGGCGGATCAGCAACAACGCCGCGTGATTCACATAGTCGATGCGATTACGGCCGGACAGGGCGATGGTCCTTTGTCGCCCGAGCCGTTTCCGCTGGGACTGATCTTCGCCGGACAGAATGCCGCGGCGGTCGATTGGATAGGCGCGACGCTGTTGGGTTACAACCCGATGAAAATTCCCATCGTTCGCGGTTCATTCCGCGAATTCAAATGGAGGCTCGCGCAATTTGGTCCGGACGAAGTCACGCTCCGCGGCGATCTTGGAAGCGGCCCGGCCGATTATGTACTGCGCGATTGGGCTCCATCGGATCAGATGAAGTATCCAAAAGGATGGGTCGATGCGGTGAGATAGGGGCAGGGAATAGGTTGACGAATAGTAAGTGACAAGTGGCAAATCATGACCAATAACAACCCCAACAGAATAGCTTCGCTGGATGGGTTGCGAGCGATCTCGATCGCGCTCGTTGTATTCAGTCATCTGTCGGGCACAAACGGATTCATAGTACCTGAATGGATCGGCCGTTATTTCGAATTGGGTGGACTCGGAGTCAGAGTATTCTTCGCTATCTCAGGATTCCTGATTACGCGGCTTCTCCTCGATGAAATACGCGAGACGGGTGGAATGCGGCTCGATCGATTTTATCTTCGCAGGACGCTTCGCATTTTCCCTCCATATTATGCGTTCTTGCTCGTATTGATAGCGCTTGCGGCTATGGATCTCATCCAGCTCGATCCGCGAGACCGCATTCACGCGCTGACTTATACCTCGAATTATTACTCCGGCCGCTCGTGGAACATCGGTCATACGTGGTCCCTATCCGTGGAAGAGCAGTTCTATCTATTGTGGCCGGCGCTCCTCATTCTGGCCGGCATGCGTCGCGGTTTGTGGGCGGCGGCGGCGCTGATAGTAATTTGCCCGCTTCTCCGAGTCTATCTATGGCATCTGTCGCCTTCGGTTGAAACCGGCATCGGCGAGAGATTCGAGACCATCGCGGATTCGATTGCGGTAGGCTGTGTCCTGGCCGGAGCGCGCGATTGGCTGCATACCAGGCGCCCTTATCAACTCCTGATGCGGTCGAAATTGTTCATCGCGGCGCCGCTCGCGGTGCTGTTGGCGAGCAGCTTGTACGACCGTCCTCGGATTAATTTTTTATTCGCCTTCACGATTATGAATATTGGAATCGCCGCGTCGATCGATTGGTGCGTGACGAACTCAGAGGGAAGGGTAGGCCGATTCCTGAATGCGAAACCGATCGTGTTTGTCGGCGTGATGAGCTACTCGATTTATCTGTGGCAGCAGCTCTTTCTCAACCGCAATTCCACGGCGCTTCTCACCAGTTTTCCGTTGAACATCATAATGGTGATAGTCGCCGCGCTCGCCTCTTACTATTTGATCGAGAGGCCTTCATTACGAGCCAGACGCCGCCTGGAAAACCGAATAGTCGAATCCGCGGTTCAGAAAGGGCTGCAAGTTGACTGCGCGATGGAAACTCAGGCCGCGGGCGGCGCCGAACAGTCTGTTTTCGTTGAGCCGCCGATTCCGGCGAAGTGAGAAAGTGCATGGGCATGGTTGCTACAAGTGAACGCGATGGGCGCCGAGTGGAAGGTCGTGATGAATATCGATCCGACAGCGCGGGCGCTCATAAGTCATCAAAGCCCGCGGTCCTTCACCTCGTAGACAGCTTCAACAGCGGCGGCTCGGAGAGTCAGGCTGTACAGCTCGTGGGGATGCAGGTTAAATCCGGCCGCTATCGAGTGCACCTTGCCTGTCTGAACGATGTCGGACCGTTGCGTTCCAGGATTGAATCGCTGTCACTCGGAGAGATTCCGGAATTTGCCTTAAACAGTTTTTACGACGGCAATATGATGCGGCAGCTTCGCCGCTTCGCGATTCACCTGAGGCGACTCGGCATTACCGTTGTTCACACCCACGACTATTACACGAATATATTTGGAATGATGGGCGCGTGGATGGCGAGGGTTCCGGTACGAATTGCCTCGAGGCGCGAATCTTCGAAGCGCGCGGCTCTCAATCGATTCATCGAGCGAGGCAGCTATCGGCTCGCGGACGCCGTCGTGGCCAATTGTGATGAGGTAAGACGGCAGTTAATTGCCGAAGGGGTTCGCGCGGACAAAATCGTTACCGTTCACAATGGACTAAATCTGAATCGCGTCGAGTCCTGTGAGGCGGGCAGAAGGGCAGCGCTGCGGCGCTTGGGTGACAGCAATGTTCGAGACGGCGAAACGCTGAAGTTCGTCACTATTGTGGCCAACATTCGTGAGGTCAAAGATCACACTACCTTTTTGCACGCGGCCGCGCGCATTCGAGCAATGGTCCCGGAGTCGGCCTTCATCCTCGCCGGTGAGGGACCTTTGCTCGATGATATGCGCGATCTTGCCGCGACGCTCGGGCTTGGCGGCCGATGCTTCTTCCCAGGCAGATGGGATGAGGTTGGAGACCTGCTGGCGATCTCGGATGTCTGCGTCTTGAGCTCGAAATCGGAAGGCTTTTCGAATTCGGTGCTCGAGTATATGGCGGCGCGCCGACCGGTAGTCGCAACCAATGTAGGCGGGATTCGCGAAGCGGTGAGAGAGGGCGAATTCGGTTACCTTGTCTCACCAGGCGATGACGAGGCGATGGCGGCGCGGATTGCCTCTCTGCTTCTCGATCCAGAAAGAGCCCGCTCGATGGGAGAGCGCGCTCGACTGATCGTTGAGCGGGAGTTTTCCTGCGAGGCCCAGCTTGATAAGACCGAGAAACTGTACGAACGCTTGCTGGCTGCGTCCGGCCGCGTCGATTTAATCACGTTGCGGACGGTGGAGCAGGCAAATTGAGAGGAAGAGAAACACGAGTGATAGATATGGAGACCAAATATCCCTGTAAGCAAGCGCCTTTCGCGAGCGACCGATCCGATGACGACCGTCGCTTGCGGGTCCTGATCGTGGGGCCGTCGCTCGACATTCGAGGAGGTCAGGCGGTGCAGGCCGCGCGGCTGCTCGAGGGCTTGAGCAAGGACCCGGAACTTGAAGTTTCATTTCTCCCGGTCAATCCTCGGCTGCCCGGACCGCTGCGTCTGCTTCAAGCAGTCAAATACCTGCGCACTATCGTTACCTCGATCGCGTATGTAGCGACGCTGTTCGCGAGAGTTCGCAAGTACGATCTCATTCATATTTTTTCGGCGTCATATATCTCGTTCTTGCTTGCGCCAACTCCGGCGATTCTCATAGCCAGGCTGTTCGGTAAGAAGATTGTTTTGAATTATCGAAGCGGCGAGGCCGAAGATCATCTCCTCAACTGGCGCACGGCCATTCCGATTATCCGTCTGGCCGATATGATAGTCGTGCCGTCGGGATACCTTGTCAGCGTCTTCGCGCGTTTCGGACTCAAGGCGCGCTCGATCTTCAATCTGGTTGATCTTGATTGTTTCAGATATCGCGAGCGGAGGCCGATAAGGCCGGTTTTCCTGACCAGCCGCTTGCTCGAGCCGCTATACAACGTACCCTGCGTTCTGCGCGCCTTCGCGATCATTCAACAGAGCTATCCGGAAGCTACGCTCACTGTTGCCGGCGACGGATGGTTGAGACCGCGACTCGAACGATTGGCTTGCGAGTTAAATCTCCGGAACACGAAGTTCCTCGGATTTGTCCCGCTTTCCGAGATGCCCGATCTCTATGACTCGGCGGACATTTATCTCTCGGGAACCAACATCGACAACATGCCCGCTTCCATAACCGAAAGCATGGCGGCCGGGTTGAACGTAGTGACCACGGACGGCGGCGGCGCGATACCATTTATCATGACTAATGAAGAAAGCGGATTGATCGTTCCGCGCGACGACTCTACGGCTATGGCTGCGGCCGCGATACGACTGATCGAGAACCCGGAGTTGGCGGCGGCGCTGGCCCGAAACGCTCGCGAGGCCAGCCGCGGATACACGTGGCAGGCCGTTCAGAGAGAGTGGCTCCAGGTATATCGCGAGCTTTCATACACGACCGACAGCACAGAACAAGCGCGCGCCGCGGGAGGCGAGCCGCTCGCGAGCGAGATGGATTAGAGCCTGCCGGGCTCAATCACTCAAGCGCGGCGTGTTTCAACCGTTGGAGGACGAATGAAGCAGGTAGTCCGAAAAGGATTAAGAGAAATAGTCGTGGACGAGGTGCCCGATCCGCTGCCCGCGTCTCACCATGTTTTGATAAGGCCGTCTTATTCGCTGATCAGCAGCGGCACCGAAACGGCGAGCATCCATCAGAAGAACGTGCTCCGTGAAGTAACCGACAACCCTTCGCACCTGCGCAAGGTCTGGGACGTCATGCACACGATGGGTCCGATTCGCACAATTGCCGAAGTGAGGGCGAAGTTCAGCGAGTATGCGGTGCTTGGCTATTCCGGCGCGGGCGTGATCGTCGACAAGCATCCCACGGTGTCCAAGCTCGAGATCGGCGACCGCGTCGCATACGGCGGAGAAGGAACGGGCCATGGTGAGACGATTGCCGTCGGAGAGAATCTGGCCGCGAAAGTCCCCGCCGGAGTTCCCTTCGAACACGCATGCTTCACCACTCTTGGAAGCATCGCGATGAACGCGGTTCGCATTTGCGAGATAAGCATCGGCGATCGAGTCGCCGTCATTGGATTGGGCTTGGTAGGCCAGTTGATAGCGCAGTTGGTCAGGCTGCAAGGCGGAGTATGCATCGGCGCCGATTTGAAAGACGACCGCATCGAGATGGCTCGCGGACTCGGCGCGGACTACGGTCTGTACGCAGGCTCGTCCCTCGTCGATGAGATTCACGCGATAACTAACGGGCGCGGCGTCGATGCAGTGATCATAGCCGCGGCTTCGAAATCGGCGGGGCCGTGCAGACACGCTCTTGAAATCTGCCGGGAACGCGGCCGCATCGTCGTAGTAGGCGCGGTTGAGATGAGCTTTCCGTGGAATGAAATGTATCTCAAGGAGATTCGGCTGTTCATGTCGAGGGCTTACGGACCCGGCAGCTACGATCCTTCTTATGAAGAGGCAGGACAGGATTATCCGTTCGCTTACGTCCGCTGGACAGAGAATCGCAACATGGAAGAGTTCCTCCGGCTGGTCGAGCTCGGACGGGTCAACCTCGCGCCTTTGATTACGCACGAGTTTTCTTTGTCCGAAGCTCCGGACGCCTACAGAACGATCATGGCGCCGGATTCAAACAGCCTCGCCGTACTACTTCGGTATCCCGCAGCCGCGTCGGAACAGCCGGCAGGGGTATTCAAGCCGAAGCACCGGGTCGCGGTTGCGCGGCACAAAGGCAAAGAAGGCGACGTCGGCATTGCCGTCGCCGGGGCCGGGAATCTCGCGCGATGGGTGCATCTTCCCCTGTTGAAGAAGGCGTCGGGCGTCGCTTTGAAGGCGATTTATTCGGCAAGCGGAACACGAGGAAAGAGCTACGCTAAGAGGTTCGACGCCGAGTATTGCTGCTCCGACTTTGATCAGATCATAGCGGACGAAGATGTCGATGCCGTGGTCATCCTCACGCGGAACGAGCATCACGCCCGGCAGGCCCTTACTGCTCTCAAGGCAGGCAAGCACGTGTTTGTCGAAAAACCGATGGCATTGACACAGGAGGATTGCATCGCCGTCTGTCAGGCGGTCATGCAAAGCGGCAAGGTTCTCTCGGTCGGATTCAATCGCCGTTTCGCGCCTTATTACAAAGAACAGAAGAAGCAGCTTTCGCGGCGAACCGGGCCCGCGGTAATCAACTGCAGAGTGAATTCGCCGGGTATAAGCGGCTCATATTGGATGGCCGATCCACGCAGCGGCGGAGCGATACTGGGCGAAGCCTGTCACTTCGTCGACTTGATGTACTGGATGCTGGAATCCGAGCCGATCAGCGTTTCGGCATACTCGCTTCCAACCGATAAAGAGGAGCCGATCGGCGAGAACAACATCGCGGCGAGTTTTCTATTCGAGGATGGCTCCATCGGCAATCTGACTTATTGCACGGTCGGAAGCAGCGCCTCGGCGGGTGAGCGAGTCGAGGTATTCGCTCAAGGACTGGGCGTGGTAACGGAAGATTTCAAACGGTTGAAGTCGCCCAAAGGCCTGCTTCGCAATCGTTCGAAATTGTGGCCGGACAAGGGCTACGAAAGCGAGGTTCGAGCTTTTATCGATTCGATTCGAAGAGGGGATTCTAATGCCGTAACGGCGTTTGATGGAGCTCGCGCCACGCTTGCCTGTCTGCGAATGCTCGAGTCGGCGGAGACGCGGCATCCGTGCACGATTGATCTTGTGGGAACCGTAGGTGCTTTTTAGGATCGCTATGAAGAGGCGAAGAAGGTGGAATCGACGTGACCGGCACGGGGAGTTGAAGACCCCTCGCGTGTTGATCGTGGCTCCTTCGCTCGACATCGTAGGAGGGCAATCGGTGCAGGCAGCGTGCCTGCTTAAACGCCTGCGGACCGAGCCCTCCGTCAAGGTCGGATTCCTGCCGCACAATCCCCGGCTCCCGATGCCGCTGAGACTGCTTCAAAAGATCAAATACGTGCGAACGATAGTCACATCGCTGGTCTACGTCGCGATGTTGCTCGCCAGAGTGTGGAGATACGACGTCGTACACGTGTTCTCAGCCTCCTATTTTTCTTTTCTGCTGGCGCCGCTGCCCGCGATGCTCGCGGCGAAGCTCTACGGCGCGAAGATAGTGCTCAACTATCACAGCGGCGAAGCCGAAGACCATCTTATGCACTGGCAAACCGCCGTGCCCACGATCAGCCTTGCCGATGTAATAGCAGTGCCTTCCGCCTATCTGGTGGATATTTTTGCGAGGTTTGGTTTGCAAGCTCGCGCCATCTCGAATATTGTCGAGCTGGATAATTTTCGCTTTCGTTCGCGGCGCCCGGTCAGGCCGGTGTTTCTTACCAGCCGCTTGCTGGAGTCTCATTACAACCTGCCTTGCGTCCTGAAAGCATTCGCGATTATTCAACGACATCACCCGGAAGCGCGCCTCACCATAGCCGGAGACGGCTCTCGTCGCGCCGAGATAGAAGGACTCGCGAAGAAGCTCGAGCTTCGCGATGTTGTGTTTGCCGGCTGCGTCCCACCTGGCGAGATGCCGATGTTTTATTCGGAAGCAGACGTTCTTCTGAATGGTTCGAACGTAGACAATATGCCTATTTCGATCATCGAGGCGTTCGCGGCGGGCTTGCCCGTTGTAACCTCCGATGCCGGGGGCATACCTTACATCGTGGCTCACGAGCAAACGGGCCTACTCGTGAGACGCGGGGATCACGAAGCGATGGCGCGCGCCGCGATGCGACTGCTCGACGACGAAGAATTCGCCTACGAAATCGCCTCGCGAGCGTGCGCGGCATGCCAAAAGTATACGTGGACCGAGGTGCGGAGAGACTGGCTGAATCTTTACTGCGATCTGGCCGGTGACCGCGCGCTCGAGCCGCAACGAAATATGGTTAATGATGAAGCCGCGGTCAGCGAAGGCTCATCGTTCAAAATCTAGGGGACAGGTAGGAAGTTCTATCCGAAAGGACTAAGGAATGATATTTGGAGAATTGCTTCTTCACGGTTTAACGAAATCTACAAAGCGACGGATCGGGTTCATCGCCGGTTTGATAGCGATGACCTGTCTAGCCGCAACCATGCTGGCCTGTAAAAAAATGACGGCCTCGTCGCGCGCAAAAAATGCGGCGATATCCGAGGGCGTTATAACGGTAGACTCGCGCGGAGACCTCCAGTCCGCTCTCGATCAAGCCAAACCTGGCGACGTCATCATGCTCGAGCCGGGCGCAACTTACTCAGGCAATTTCGTGCTTCCCGACAAGGGCGGGAGCGAGAATCAATGGATCACGATTAGATCGGCCGCCTCCAATGACAAACTGCCTCCTGCGGATACTCGAATTACACCCGCAAACGCGGATCAGTTGCCGAAGATCGTTAGCTCGAATTCGGCCGCGGCCATCAGCGCATCGCATGGAGCGCACAATTACATGTTCGTAGGCATCGAGTTCGGTCTTACTCCCGACGCACCCGCGAACTACGGATTGGTGAGATTGGGTGAAGGCAATGAAGCCGAAGCCTCGCTGCTGCCGCACGATATCACCATCGACCGATGCTACATACACGGAAGCCCTACGCAGACCGTGCGGCGCGGCGTCGCTCTAAATAGCGCGAGCACCTCGGTCATCAACTCATACATATCGGACATTCACGAAGTCGGCGCGGACACCCAGGCTCTCTGCGGATGGAACGGACCTGGTCCGTTCAACATCGTCAATAACTATCTCGAAGCTTCCGGCGAGAACATCATGTTCGGCGGCGCGGATCCGAAGATCTATGGACTGGTTCCGTCGGACATCGAGATCAAGCGTAATCATTGCTTCAAACCGCTGACCTGGAAAAAGGATGATCCGAGCTTCGCCGGGATCGGCTGGTCGGTCAAGAACCTTCTGGAGCTAAAAAATGCTCGCAGGGTGGTCATCGAAGGTAATGTCTTCGAGAACGACTGGATCGACGCTCAAACCGGATATGCGATTCTTTTCAAGTGCCAGAACCAGGATGGAACCGCGCCGTGGAGCGTCACTCAGGACGTACAATTCATCAACAACGTCGTCCGCGGTACGTCGTCCGCTATGAACGTACTCGGGCGCGACCCCTATAACCCGAGCGGCCAGATGACGAACATCGTAATCCGAAACAACCTCTTTGAAGACGTGGGCGGCGGCATATGGGACGGCGAAGGCACATTCATGAAGATCACCGAGGCCGTCGACGTAACAGTCGATCACAACACGGTGATGCAGCGCGGAAACATAATCACGGCCTACGGAAACTCCAGCACCGACTTCATGTTCACCAACAACATCACGCTGCACAATTCTTATGGGATCAAAGGAGATGGAACTCAGAGCGGAAACCCCACCCTCGAGAAGTATTTTCCAAGCGCCGTATTCAAACGGAACATCGTCGTTATGACGGGCAACTACGATTATCCGCGCAACAAGAACTATTATCCGACCTCGCTCGCGGATATTGGCTTCGCGGATCAGGCGAAGGGCAATTACCGCTTGAACGCCGCCAGTCCCTATAAACACGGCGGAACGAAAGAACAGGACGTGGGAGCTGATGTGGACGCCATTGAAAGGGCAACCGCTGGAGTAACAAATTGATGAATGAGAGCCCCGCAAAAAGCGTGAAGTATTCGGTCGTCATTCCGACTTACAACCGAGCCGAGGATCTTCGCGGCACTCTGCAAAGCCTCTCGCGTCTTGAGTCCGACGACGAGTGGGAAGTGATCGTCGTAGACAACAACTCTCACGATAACACGCGGGAGGCGGTCGGCGAGGCGATGTCCGCCTTTCCATCAAAGCTCCTCTATGTGTTCGAAGGAGAGCAGGGAAGATGCGCGGCGTTGAATGCGGGCATACGCGCGTCGAAGGGGAGAATCATTCTCACGACCGACGACGACGTGCGAGTACAAGCCGACTGGCTCGACTCGGCGGCAAAGTCGCTCGAGCAATTTGATTGCGATTACGTCGGCGGCCGGGTCCATCCTTTATGGTCCGGCCGCCGCCCCGACTGGCTGCCTGACCGGCCCGGCCGCCACTGGGCGGTGATAGCCCTACTCGACTACGGAGACGAACCGTTGCAATTCGGTTCAAAGGTTCCGCTCGGAGTGAACATGGCATTTCGCCGTGATGCGTTCGAGCGGGCCGGTTTGTGGGACAACCGCGTAGGCCGCAAAGCGGGAACGCTCCTCGGACAGGAAGTGCGCGAATGGGGCCTGCGGGCGAAGGCCGCGGGCTTGCGTGGCTTCTACGCTCCGTCGATGCATATACAGCACGTGATTCCCGCTGATCGGCTGACGAAGAACTATTTTCGCAGGTGGTTCTACTGGCATGGCGTAAGCCGGGCGATGCTGTATGAGACTTCGCGGATCAACATGGAATCGCCTGAAGAGACGGCGCTCGATTACTCAAACGTGCCTCACATCGCGGGCGTGCCCCGATATTTGTACAGGACTTTTCTAAAATCACTCGGCCAAGCTTTGCGGCCGCGCCGCGATCCCATTGCTTCCTTCGAGCATGAGCTCTGGCTCTGGTTCTTTGCCGGCATCGTACGGCAGCGGCGGCGGGATCGAAAAAAGCGGGCAAGCAGCTCACGCGATGGCTTTTCAACCGCTGCAAGCGAAAGGTAGCAGTTCCCGAACGAGAGTTTGACCATTAGGGTTCTGAGTTCTCCGAAGGGGGACGCGTCAATAGCCGGGGACGAAGCCCCCGGTGCGAGGTGATTTGTCTCCAAAGCGGAACGCGGTTCGGAAGCAAGGCGCCGAACAAGGGGTAGATGGGCATAAGGTCGATCTATACGGACGACGACTCTCTGTGGGGTCGAAAGAGCGGCGAATTCGAGGCCTTCGCTCGGAGCGTATCGGTCGACTATCTGGCGCTTGGCGTCCAGATGGTGATCGGGCTCTTAATGCTGCCGTTCAACGTGTCGCGTCTTGGCCAATCCACTTACGGACTATGGGTACTGACGACGTCGATCACGATGTATTTCTCGGTGCTTGATCTCGGGTACGGCGTGGCGCAGGTCAAGTTCGCCGCCGAGTGCCGCGCGCGGCGCGATCGAGAAGGGCTCAACCAGATCATCAGCACGTTGTTTTGTGTTTTCTCCCTCATCGGCATTGCAGTATTCGCGATCGCGGCAGCGATAGCATTCAACCTGGATCACTTCTTCAAGCTTGACACGGAACAGGCGGCGACCGGCCGCGGCGTGCTGCTGTTCGTGAGCGCGTATGTGGCTCTGGGATTCCCTTTCAGCGTGTTCGGCGGCGTCGTCAACGCCTTTCAACGCCGATATCTGAATGGCTGGGTGGCCATCGGAACAACGGCCGCTGTTGCTCTGGTGAACATTGCGGTCCTGGAGATGGGCTACGGATTGGTTGAGCTGGTCGCGGCCACGACCATCGTGCGAATACTCAGCTATTTTCTGTACGCGATGAACGCCTATCGAGCCTTTCCCGGCCTGAGAATCGGTCCGCGATATTTTCGATTGAGCCGCCTTCGCGAAGTCAGTCGCGTAAGCCTCTTTCTTCTGTTGATCGACGTCGCCAACAAATTG
>Ga0209687_1000096_pt1 | contig 34593 bp, 26 predicted proteins | sample GraSoiAngelo_136_FD_185893 | JGI IMG/M metagenome (GOLD analysis project Ga0209687, IMG submission 185893) | Grasslands soil microbial communities from the Angelo Coastal Reserve, California, USA - 14_0929_09_20cm (SPAdes) (version 2) | ecosystem: Environmental > Terrestrial > Soil > Grasslands ...
ATAAGGTCAGGAGCGAGAAGAACTCGTCATTCGGATTCAACGCGCAGACCGAAGAGTACGGCGACATGTTGAAGATGGGCGTAGTTGATCCGACAAAGGTGACCCGATCCGCCTTGCAGAACGCGGCTTCAATCGCGGGACTGCTGCTGACTACGGAAGCTGTGGTCGCGGATATTCCCGAGAAGGAGAAACCAATGGGGCCTCCCGGCGGCGGCGGAATGGATTATTAGGTTGGCCGTCGACAATACTCTTTGTTGGGGCACGTCTCATCAGGCGTGCCCCAATTTGCTCTTCCGGTCGTCACGTTCGACAATTGTTACTGTTCGGTCATTAGTTGAGCACTCTGTTATACGTCTGCTACGATGCTCGTTTCTGACCGCCGCTTCAAAGAGCACCATCACCTAGCTTAGGAGAAGAATGGGAATCACCTTTAAACAGGCAGCCAAGGTTGGAAGTTACGTAATCAAGAAACGGCTCACTGGAGTCAACCGGTATCCCCTGGTTCTGATGCTCGAACCGCTGTTCCGCTGCAATCTAGCCTGTGCCGGGTGCGGAAAGATTCAGTACCCCGCGGAGATCCTTCGCAAAAATCTATCCCCCGAAGAGTGTTTTGAGGCCGTCGATCAATGCGGAGCTCCGGTCGTCACGGTTGCCGGAGGCGAGCCATTGCTCCATCCTCAAATTAATGAAATCATCGACGGTCTTATTGAACGTAAGAAATTTGTTTATCTCTGCTCGAATGCCATTCTGCTGGAAAAATCGCTCGAACGCTTTAAGCCCTCGCCTTATCTGACGTTCAGCATTCACATAGATGGAATGAAGGAGCGGCACGACGAGTTGGTGTGTCTCGACGGAGTATTCGAGAAAGCCGTGAAGGCCATCAAAACCGCCAAGTCGGCGGGTTTTCGAGTCACTACAAATACAACCGTGTTCGAAGGCGAGTCGCCCGAGGATCTACATCGGATGTTCGACTATCTCTCCGAGCTTGGCGTCGATGGCATGATGCTGTCGCCGGGCTATAGCTATGCGTGGGCTCCCGATCAGGATCATTTTCTAAAACGAGAGCAGACACGGGCGTTGTTCAGAGAGGTGCTTGCGCCGCTTTCAAGCAAAAAAGGTAAGAAGTGGAAGTTCAATCATTCGCCATTCTACTTGCAATTCCTTACGGGTGATCGCGACTATGACTGCACGCCATGGGGAAATCCGAGCTATTCAGTGCTTGGCTGGCAGAAACCCTGTTATTTGCTCAATGAAGGCTATGCCGGAAGCTTCAAGGAGCTGTTGGAAACCACCGAGTGGGAGAAGTACGGGCACAAGAGCGGGAACCCCCGATGCGCCGATTGCATGGTGCATTGCGGGTTCGAACCGACCGCCGTACTTGACGCCACCAACAGCCTCGGAAACATGCTCGCCTCCGTTCGCGGGCTGAGATGATCAGATCAGGGAATCCGATCTGCACAAATACACGTGATCAGAGTGATTGAAAGGGAAACTGTGCGAATGGTCCTCCGTTTCTTTGCGATTTTGCTTCTTGCTACGGTCATCAATGCCTGCGATTCAAACAGCAGGAACAGTAATTCGAATTCATCGAATCCTAATTCTAACGCGAACTCCAACACGGCCCCGGCGCCGACGTTCGCGCCTCCCGAACCAATCAGGCCGACGAGTGCAGCGGATCCGAATTTCAAAGCGGCGAACGCTTACTTTCCGCTCGCTCCCGGATCGACGCTCAAGTATACGATCCATTACGCGAGTCCGATCATCGCGAACGTCATCGTAGTCGTGGATGCGGGCCAGGAGGACGGCAAGAAAGTATTCACACAGACCTGGCAGATAGTGGACACCGGCGGCGGAGACGAAAAAAACGAGACCACCGTACGGAAGTACGTAATGGAAGGCGACAACGTAAGGCAGGTCTACGAGAAGACCGAAAACACTTTCCGTGGACAGAAGTCCTCTTCCGAGCTGAAGTTCAAAGATGGAACGATTATGCCCGGATTGTCCTCGATCAGACCCGGTGCAAGCTGGGCTCAAACTTTTAGCCAGGTCTTTCAGCTACCCAATCAGCCGCCGGCAAGCGACGACAAGACGATAACGGTTTCGATGAAAGTCAGCGGCAGGGAGAGCGTCACCGTTCCGGCCGGAAAGTTTACGGGCCTGAAGGTTATAAGGAGCGTCAGCGGAAACAAGTTAGAGATCTCGGAATACTATGTTCCAGGTCTGGGCTTAGTGAAGCGCGAAGGCGGCGATGGAACCAGGATGGAGTTAACCGAATTCAGCGGATTGAAACCTGCTGAATGATCCACCTCTTGCGGATGCTGAGATGAAACAGACAGTCATAAATCCAGCGGATTGGGCGGCGCCGAAAGGATACAGCAACGGCGTTCTTGTCGAAGGCGGCTCGCTTCTCTTTGTCGCCGGTCAGGTGGGATGGGATCGCGATTGCAGAATAGTGAGCGATGACTTCGCCAAACAGTTCGCTCAGGCGCTGGATAATGTTCTCCATATAGTCGAGAGCGCCGGCGGCCAGGCGACTTCGATAACTAGATTGCTCATCTTCGTAATCGACAAGAGAGAGTACGTGTCCGGGCTAAAGGAAATCGGGATCGCCTACCGGGCCTTAATGGGACGCCACTATCCAGCGATGACCCTGGTTGAAGTGAGCGCCCTGTTGGAAGACTCGGCGAAAGTCGAAATAGAGGCTATGGCAGTAGTCTAATGACGTAGAGCAGCGCATGTCCGAGTCGGATCGATTTAATCCAGCCAGTTTTCTCTACGACGAGCAGGGCGGCGTCGCCTATATCACTCTCAACAGACCTGAGAAGTTGAACTCACTCACCTTTGAGGTGTATCGCGAGTTGACTTATACATTCCGATGGCTGGGTCAACGGAATAACATCCGCTCGGTCGTAATTACGGGGACCGGCAAAGGCTTTTGCTCTGGCGGAGACGTGAACGACATCATAGGCGAACTGTTCGCCCGGGATGCGCTCTGTCTGAGGGACTTCACTCGGATGACCTGCGAGCTTATTCGTAATATCCGAGGCCTTCGGAAACCGGTCATAGCCTCGCTGAACGGTACGGCAGCCGGCGCCGGCGCTGTCATCGCACTCGCCGCCGATCTAAGGATCGCCGCCTCATCAGCAAAGATCGCATTTCTGTTCGTCAAGGTAGGCCTCGCTGGGGCCGATATGGGCGCGGCGTTTCTCCTGCCGCGAGTAATTGGACTTGGACGAGCTGCCGAACTTCTCTACTCGGGGGATTTCATCTCGGCCGAGAGAGCGCTCGAGATCGGGCTTTATAATAGAGTTGTGGCCGAAGATCAGCTTGCGCCGGAAACGATGAAGTGGGCCGAGCAGCTCGCGAATGGACCGGGGTTCTCGCTTTCAATTACAAAGGCAGCCCTCAACGCGGAGCTCAATATGAGTCTCGAACAGGCTCTGCAAGCTGAAAGCGAGGCTCAGGCGATATGCATGATGAACCCGGACCTCCGAGAGGCATACGAAGCATTCATTGATAAACGCCCCCCGCTCTTTAATAAGGAATCTCGTAATAGAGAATCGGGTTGAGGGTTTGAATACCTTCAATCGGATTCAGGACTAATAATATGGCTTTTGGCTTACGGAGCAACGACGATCCGCCGCGGCTCTCCTACGGTGGTTATCTCAAGATCAGCGAACTCACATCTCTGCAACGCCTCGAGTCGGATCCGCCTCAGCACGACGAGATGCTGTTCATCATCATTCATCAGGTGTATGAGTTGTGGTTCAAGGAACTGCTTCACGAGGTTGATAGCGTGCTCGCGCTCCTGCTTCGAAAGGAAGCGCTCGGCGCACATCGCCTCCTGAGGAGGTGCCTTGAAATCGAGCAGGTTCTTGTAACGCAGGTCGCGGTGCTCGAGACGATGACGCCGATGGATTTTTTGACCTTCCGGGACAATTTGATGCCCGCGAGCGGATTTCAATCGGCCCAATTCAGGGAGATCGAAATTGTCTCAGGACTGAAGGAGGCTCGTGTTCTCGACCACTACGCGGAAGGTTCAGCCGAACGCAAGCGACTGGAATTGCGCTTGAGCCAGCCGACCCTGCAAGACGCATTCTACGAATTACTCACGGCCAGGGGCTTCAATGTAATACCGGAGAATGGAAGCCCAGCGAGAGAGTCCGCTCCGGAGCAGATTGCTGAGCTTGTGCGGCTTTATGAACAGGCTAACAAGCATTACGACCTTTTCATGCTCGCCGAAGCGTTGATCGAATATGATGAGTTAATCTTGCTTTGGAGGCTCCGCCACGTCAAGATGGTCGAGCGAATGATCGGAAGCAAGACCGGAACGGGAGGCAGCGACGGGGCTGCCTATCTGAACAAGACCGTAGAGCGGCGATTTTTCCCTGATCTTTGGGAATTGAGGACCTATCTCAGCAACAAGAGCGGTGGCTGTGAGGACGCGCAAAATGGAGGAAGCCATGGATGACTTATTGCGATGGAGAGGCGAGTTTCCGGTTCTGGACAGCACGGTATATATGATCAGCCACTCGCTTGGCGCTATGCCCAGGAAGACAAAGGAATGCCTGCAGGAATACGCGGATTTGTGGGCCACGCGAAGCATTCGGGCCTGGGAAGAAGGCTGGTGGGACATGGCAGTGACGGTCGGCGATCTTGTCGGAAAGATCATCGGAGCCGGAACCGGCGAAGTGGTAATGCATCCCAACGTCTCGATATGCCAATCGGTCATCACTTCCTGTTTCGAATGGACGGGCCGCAGAAATAAGATCGTTTGCGAGAATCTGAATTTCCCCTCGAATCTGTACGTCTATTTTGCTCTGGAAAGACTGGGCGCCCGCGTCGTGGCGGTGCAATCGGACGACGGCATCACGGTTCCTCTGGAGAAACTTCTGGATGCAATCGACGAAGAAACTCTGCTGGTTTCCGTTTCACACGTAATTTTCCGGAGTTCGTTCATACAGGATTTAAAGGCAATCACGGAAAAAGCTCACAGCGTCGGCGCATTGGTGGTCGCGGACATTTATCAGTCCGCCGGTACGGTTCCGCTGAACGTGAAAGAAATCGGTCTCGATTTCGCGACCGGGGGCTCGGTTAAATGGCTATGCGGAGGTCCTGGAGCGGCTTACCTATATGTGAAGCGCGAACTCTGGCCGACACTCGAACCGCGAGTCACCGGTTGGATGGCAAATCGCAATCCGTTCGCCTTCACGGCCGGCCCGAACGAGTACGCCGACGACATCTTCAGATTCCTGAACGGTACCTCGAACGTTCCGGGAATGTACGCGGCAAAGTCCGGCTACGAGATCGTCTATGATGTCGGCGTCGAAAAAATAAGGGAAAAATCGATCAGACAGACCGAGCGGTTGATCGCCCTCGCCGACGAAGCTGGATTCAAGGTCAATAGCCCAAGGGAAATAGCGCAACGCGGAGGCACGGTTGTAATCGATGTTCCTCATGGCAAAGCAGTGACCACCGAGTTGCTCCGGCGCGACTTCCTGGTCGACTTTAGGCCGGATGCCGGAATCCGAATTGCACCTCACTTTTATACAAAGGATGAAGAGCTTGATCTCACCCTGAGCGAGATCAAGAACATCCTGGAAACTCGAGCTTACGAGAAGCATGCTCCCGCATCCGCCGAGATTGGCGCGGATTAATATCAAGCGTACTGCCGCGTTCCTTTTCAGCAGCCAACCCGCAGGTGTGGCTCTTTTCCCCGCTACACGCGTTGTGCGTTCCGCGAGTTTACCCTTCCTCCGTGCTCTCCAAGTCATTGAGTTTATGTGAATAATTTTTTTTGAAAAAATTTGCATGGTTTTGCTGAAACCACGCATGACATTCCGTCTTAGGTTAGTGAGGGCAGAGATGAATCGAGACGGAAAGATCATAATTCATAGCGTCTCAAGGCTTCATAACCCAGCGGCCCCCTCCGCTCAAGCAAGATTGCCGCTGGTCACGGCCGGTACTACCAAACCGACCGGCTGTACAAAACCGGACGATCTCTTTCACACCTTAATCCCCTTTCGTCCGGGTCTGAGCCTCAACCCTGCCTACGGAATCCGTCTTCCAATCCCTTTGGAAGATGGGGGCTCATATTAGGGCGCGAGAGGTAACTGGCGAGCCTCTCGCGCCCGAATTTCTATTAAAAAGCGATCAGCTTCCAACGGTCGGCTTTCAGTCTTAAGGATCGAGGCGACCAACCCGCCTGTAGTCTTAATAATCAAAGCTCAAATCCTCCAATGTTGGGGAGTCCACCTGACTCAAAATCGAATCGATCCTGCGGTCGCTCCTTAGCGCGGAAAAATCACCGGCGTGAGAATCCGATTCTTCCGCAACCCGCGTACTTAGTACTTTCAAAATAATCCGCCGCTCGGACCAGTCACTAAGGCCCCACTAACCTGGGCGGCTCCGTTCTAGAAAAAGGGAGGAATCTATGTCAAACAGAAAGTCACTTCTTTGCAGTATGGTTCTCGCGTTTTCGGTTCTGAGTTCGACGCCGGCAATGAACGGCCCGCTCCAGGGAAAAGATAGCTTATACAAGAGACTCGGCGGCTACGATGCTCTGGCCGCTGTCACCGACGACTTCATAGGCCGGCTCGCCAGCGATAAACAGCTCGGGCGGTTCTTCGTCGGCCTGAGCAACGATTCAAAAGGCAAGGTCCGCCAACTCGTCATCGATCAATTGTGCGCGGCTACCGGAGGCCCTTGCATCTACCTCGGCAGGGACATGAAGACGGCTCACAAAGGACTTGGAATAAGTGAGAGCGATTGGGATATCGCGGTCAAGCACCTGCTCGCGACGCTGGACAAATTCAAAGTACCTGCTCAGGAAAAGAGCGAAGTCGTCACAGCGCTCTCCGGATTGAAGAAGGACATCGTGGAAAAAATGGAATAACGAACAGCGACTAATTCGATTTAATTGGCGGGCCTCCGGGAGCCCGCCTTTTTTTGACTTCGTTCCACAAGCAGGACGAAGAAAAATCAGTTGAATCGCGTTAGCAGGCGAAAACACAGGTGGGTCTCCGCGCCCGCCTCTCCTTGAGTTACGTGGGTCGTTTTATCAAAGCGTATTCTCGACAGGAGCAGCGGCCGCATAGAGACCCGCCCGCATCTTCGCGTACTCGATCACAGGCTAAAAGGCGAATCTTCTTTCTGTGCTCTGCGCGAAATCGTCTGACAATTCCAGGGCTGATACGCGGGAGATTCTCTGTTACGTCGCCGGCGCTCCGCCAAAGCACAATCTACGAAAGCGCCAACGGGTGATAACAAGCACATCGACGATGTGAACCGCCGCACGCCATTGTGTAACAATGGAATCGGATGAGCCCTTCTCGAACGTGAATAAACCCAGGCCGTGCCTTAATCGAGCACGAGCCTCCCTGAATTATTCGATCACGACCTGCATACTCGCATCTCAACCGTTGATGTTCGTTTGCAGACCTTCAAGCAACAAAGCTAGAAAAGAAGATACAACCTCAACCGGCAGAGCGGTCACGTCCGAACCGCGGTGACTCCGCAAATGCCGACCAAATACTTGATGTTGGATACCAGCGAAACGCGGCTCCCCTGGATCGACGCGCTTCACATGACTCCGCTCAATTGAAAACCGCGCGCATTCTATGATGAGATTAGGAGCCAGTCAATCGCTCTTTTGAGAACGGCGTTGCCTGACGGTGAAGCGCCCCGCAAATTTGTTAATCAGCTTCGGCCGGTTATGTCGCGCTACGTTGATCGGTCTGCCGCTCTGCTTTTAACGGGTGCGTCAGAAGCTATGTCATGGCGCGCGGTCTCCGCGGCCAGATAAACAGATACCGCGGTAACCGCCGCCATTCCAATAATGAAAAGCGAAATCGGCCAGGAGCGGCCCGTTCCCTTCAGCAGACTGGCCGCGATCAACGGAGAAAGGCCTCCCGCGAGCACCGATGAAAGTTGATAACCAAGTGATGCTCCGCTGTATCTGACGCGCGTGCCAAAGAGCTCCGAAAAGAAACTCGCCTGGGGTCCGTACATAGCCGCGTGGCCGAAAACAAGAGCTGCTACAACCGAAGCAACCAGCCAACTCTGCCGCGACGTATCAATCAACCAGAAGAATGGAAACGCAAAGGCGGCCGTGAAGATCGCTCCGAACAGATAGACCGGCCTTCGTCCCACTCTATCGGAGAGCGCGCCATAAAAAGGAATCGCAGCCAACTCGACGGCCGCTGCAATAGCAACTGCCGACAATACCGATGCGCTTGCGAATCCAATTCCAGGCTGCGTCGAGTAAGTGAGTACAAAAACCGTGAAGAGATAAAAGGCGCCGTTTTCCGCCAGCCGAGCGCCCATCGCCAGCAACACGTTCTTGGGATGCTCCTTAAGCACGTCGATGATCGGCATGCGAGCTTCGCCGCCCTTCTTTTTTATTTCGGCGAAGATTGGCGGCTCGACTATCGCCAATCTGATAAAGAGTCCCACGGCTACCAGGATCAAGCTCAACAAAAAAGGTACGCGCCAGCCCCAACTCAGGAGCGCCGCTTCGGGCAGTTTGGTGGTTTCTCTGAATACCAGTGTTGAGAGCAAGAGGCCTGCGGGCACTCCTATCTGCGGCCAGCTTCCATAGAATCCGCGTCGCCCGGGCGGCGAGTGCTCGACTGCCATAAGCACCGCCCCGCCCCATTCACCGCCCACTCCGAAGCCCTGCGCGATTCTAAGTACGATCAAGAGAATCGGCGCCCAGATGCCAATCTGGTTGTAAGTCGGAAGACAGCCGATCAGAAAAGTCGCCAGCCCCATAATGAGGAGCGTCAACACGAGCATCGAACGCCGCCCGATTCGATCGCCGAAGTGTCCGCAGACGATTCCGCCTATCGGGCGCGCCGCGAATCCAACCGCGTATGTGCCGAACGATGCGAGGGTGGCGCTCAACGGATCGTAGTTCGGAAAAAACAGGCGCCCGAAAATCAAGGCGCTCGCTGTTCCATATAGGAAGAAGTCATACCACTCGATGGTCGTGCCAACAAAACTAGCCATCGCGACGCGCCGAATCGATGCGGGTTTCTGAGGTGTTTGTAGCAATCTGGGCTTCCTCCCTCTTCCCGCCGGATCTTGCCGACGGCCAAATAGCCTTAACGTAGGATCGCAGCGTTTCGGAGAATTCTAGGGACGAAAAAAGCGAAGCCTATCACAGCCCCGATTGTTGATCGACCAGCGAAGGACTCAATCGAGCAATCTTTCTAAGTTATGAACGACTCTCAAAGCGGTGTGAAAGAAATATGCCAACAGCTTCAACGAGAAAAATTCCAAAAGTGTATTACCAGTAAACGTGCCCAAAAAAATGACCGAATATCAGACGCTCTCAGGTGACTTGTTTTCGATAGAAACGCAATCAGAAGTGTTGTATCAGCGGATTTAATCGACGTTAAGGCTCATTCGAGAAGCGGCAAAGCACTTGCTTTAGTCCAGGAGTGACGGGACGACAATCCCTCAAAACCACGAAGTTGACTCTGCCGATCGACGGCTGGCTGTGAGTGCTGAAACGCACCAGGGTCGGCGACAGAATGAAGAAAGGAATCAACGTATGAAATCGAATATTACGAAGCAGGTGATTTTTGCTGGTGTTTTGTTTTTGTTCGTCTCGATTGTAGGAATAGCCTCTCGGGCTTCGGCAGTCGGATCGTTGCCGACTCCAGCGACATTGATGGGCGACCAGGAGCGCAGGGACCGCGATAATCGCGATAACGATGAAGGCAGGTGGCGGCGCAGCCGCGCTTTTCGAAGAGGCTTTGATCTCGGCCGTAGGGCGGGGCAAGAGCGCGGAAGAGACGATGCGCGCGGACACAGAAATGCCGAACCCGACAATGACGAACATTTTCGCGATATAGATCGGTGGCATCGCAATAATGAGGGACCGGTGGAAGCGTTCCGTCTTGGTTATCGCGAGGGATTCAGGAGAGGTTACAACGATACTTTTCGCCGATATCACCGTAGGTAGAATCGACCGAAAACAGAGCAGTATGAATCAGATCGCGCCGACAAAGAGCCGAGAAGCGGCTGTTGTCGGCGCAATCCGCATGATTAAGACGATTTTTTTGGGAGAAACGCGCTCGCCCACGGATGCGCGAAGTCGTCACCTCTCTCACCCATAACGTCGCTCGTCTTTGATACAGTACATATCTAATCGCTGATTTCTGCTCGTTAATACCGCATCGCCTCAATATTAGAGATGGAATGAGAATTGCGCATAGAGTGGCGGAATCAAAATGGATCAACTGATTTGATCCCGAAAAGAGAGGTGCACTATGAGATTCAGAATATTTTGGCGAGCAACTCAGGCTTGTGCTCTCGCCTTTGTCTTGTCGATGGTTTGCCTCGCCCAAAACCAGGGACAAGATAAGCAGAAGGAGAAGGAGCAACAGCAAGAACAGCAACGCCAGCAGCAGAAAGCTGCGCGGAAACAAGAGGCGCAACAATCTCAGCAGCAGCAGTCGCAGCAACGCCAACAGGAAAAGGCTCAGCGGCAACAGCAGTCGCAGCAGGCTGAGCAGCAGCGCCAACAACAGAAAGCTCAACGGCAACAACAAGGACAGCAGGAGGCGCAGCAGCAGACTCAGCAACGTCAACAGCAGAAAGCTCAACGCCAACAACAGGCTCAACAATCTGAGCAGCAACGCCAACAACAGACTCAACAATCTGAGCAGCAACGCCAGCAGCAAAGAGCGCAGCGCCAGCAGCAGGCTCAACAGCAAACTCAGCAGCAAACTCAACAGCGCGAACAGCAAAGAACTGAACGGCAGCGTGCTGACGCTCAGCGCCAGTCACCGGCAGGAAGGCAAACAACAGTTGAAGAGCAGAGGCGCGAGCTTGAACGAAGGCAGGCCCAGGTCCGAGACCCCGAGCGTGAGCGAAGAGAGCGGGCCCTGGGGCAACAACGTCTAGTTCGATTTAGATCCGATCACGAACGATGGGAACGAGAAGCCCAGATTCGTCGGAACATACTCGAGCGAGACCACAGGCTTAATCGTTTGCGTTTCCAGGAAACCTACCTCGAGCGTCTCCGGGAAGACCAACGCAGACTCTCAGGATGGCAGTATGTGTACGCGCCGCCCTTGTTCCGGTACTCCCGCAGCGGCAGGTACTATAATGTAAATCAGTATGGGGCGGACATGCTCAGGCAGGCGGTCCAGTTCGGTTATGATGAAGGCGTTCGAGCGGGTCAGGCCGATCGACAGGACCATTGGCGTTTTGCCTATAATGATTCGCTCGCATACCAGGAAGGCGCCTTTGGATACGCGGCCGGTTATGTTGACCTGCCGGAATATAGATACTACTTCCGCGAGGGGTTCCGTCGAGGTTATGAGGACGGCTACTACGGACGCTATCGGTACGGCTCAGAAGGAGGCGGCACGTTCTCTATACTGGGCAACATACTGGATCAGATCCTAAATTTCCGTCACCTGTAAAATTTCTTCTCTGGAACCAAACGCCCGGATCTGGTTAATCAGATCCGGGCGTTTTCATCTCAACGGGTACTTACCATCAGTGAGTCAGAGTTTTTCGTTCTTGCCGTTGCCCTTTCCCTTTCTCATTGCCCAGGCCGAATCAATAACACCCCTTCACCGGTGCTGAAGATTCCAGCAACGCAACCAACCATCAACGTCGCAAGCGTAGCCGCCAACAGCGCCCTCCATCCGAGCGCGGCCAGGTCGTCCCTCCGGGAGGGCACGAGCGCCGCGGTTCCTCCGACGAAAATCGCAACCGATGCGATGTGAGCAAACCCGCACAACGCATAGCTCAGAATGACCACCGAACGCGGGTCAGTCAAAGTACCGTTCCCTACCATCTGAGCCAGATCCTGATACGAAACGACCTCGGTCAGAATCACGCGCTCTCCCAATAATCGCGCGGCCTGAGGCACATCTCCGTGACCGATGCCAAGCAGGTATGCAAACGGATAGAACAACCAACTCAAGATCCTTATTAACGAAATCGGCTCCGCCAGTCCAACCCACGAACTTCCCAGAGCCAGCAATTTATCTCCCAGAGCTACGAGGCCGAGCACGGCTATCAAAAGAGCGGTTATCCCCGCCGCCAATTTCAATCCGTCCATCGCACCTTCGATAATCGCTCCCATTAAGTTGCGCGACCGTGTCGATTCATCTTCTTGAGGCACTCCGGCGAGTGTCTCGGGGACTTCGGTTTCGGGAATCAAGAGCTTCGCAATTACGAACGAAGCCGGAATCGCCAGCACTGACGCCGAGACCAGGTGTCCTGCTATTTGCGGAAATGACCCGCTGAGAAACGCTACATACACTCCGAGCGTGCTCGAAGCAACGGTGCCCATTCCAGTTACCAGCACGCACAACAACTCCGAGCGGGTCATCTTCTTGAGATAAGGTCGGATTACAAGTGCTGACTCTACTCCAACGAAGATGTTCGCCGCCCCGCACAATGATTCAGCGCCGCTGATCTCCATTGTCCGGTGAAAGAGCCACGCAAAGAATCGCACGAGCCATTGTAAGAGCCGCAGGTGATAGAGGGCCGCGGTGAACGCCGCAAAGAAAATCGCGACTGGCAGGACTTGAAAGATCAATATGAAGCCTACAGATCCCGGCTCTCCTGGAGATGCGGCCAGCGGTCCGAATAAAAAGGCGGTTCCGCTTTTGGAGGCGTTCAATAGGGCCAGGACGGCATCATTCACCCAAAGGAATACACGATGTGAACCAGGAAGCTGGAAGACTAACAATCCCAGCATAAGCTGCAGCCCGAGTCCTGAGACTACCGTTTTCCACGAGACCTTTGCGCGGTTCGTGGAGACCAGCCACGCAATTCCGGCGAAAACAAAAAATCCCACAAGTGAAACGAGGTGATTGATCATTGTGTCTTTTGCGCGATGTGTATTAGCGGCTATGCGTCTTTTTCGCCGAGCGATTATGTCAGGTGCGGGAGGGAGGCGCCAGCGGGAGGTGTCAGAGAAGAAGGAGGTTTCAGGCGGCGGGCATCGGATGTCAGGGAGAGAGAAGCGAGTGCCGTGGGCCGCTTGTCATTAGCGGGCCGATGTCTTTGAGAGCAATGAGGAATGGGAGTAAAGGACAGCCCCAAGCCCCATAAGATCGCGCCTCGAATATCCGCGCGATAATGCGACTAACACTCTTCCCCTCATCTCGCATTGATGATTGCACTCAAGTCGCACTCCAATCGCTGTGCTCTCTCACCTCTCCCCCCCTCTCTCTCTCTCTCTCTCTCTCTGTCCCCTGTCCTTCCCCGCTTGCCCTCTCCCGCGATAGCATTGGAGCCGCTAATGCGCTTTTCACGTCGAGAAGTACTTGCGGCTTTTCTTGGCATGCCCGCGGCCCTTGCGGCCTGCCGCGCGGACAAGGGTACTTCTCTTCCCCCAGGAGATTTAGTAGGCGCTTCCGATGTATTCGGACATCGCTTGCGCGACGGCTTGAGAGTCACACCGGACGCCGATCGGTGGCAGCGCTGTAAGGTCGTGATCGTGGGCGGCGGAGTGGCAGGTCTTGCGGCAGCGTGGCGATTGCTCAAGGCAGGGTTCGATGACTTTGTTCTCGTCGAGCTGGAACCCGCACCGGGTGGTACCGCGCGAAGCGGGTCATCACCCGTGATCTCCTATCCTTGGGGCGCGCATTATATACCGGCGCCGCTCAAAGAAAATATCGAGTTGATATCGCTGCTCGATGAGATGGGGGTGATCGAGGGACGCGATGCCGAGGGCGATCCGATAATCGCCGAACAGATTCTCTGTCGCGATCCGGAAGAGCGAGTCTATTACAAAGGCAGATGGTACGAGGGGCTCTATTTGCACGCGGGCGCGAGCGATGACGATCAGGCACAACTCGATAGATTTCACGCGGAAGTGAATCGATGGGTCGGCTGGCGCGATGCGAAAGGGCGCAGGGCATTCACGATTCCCATCGCAGCCTGTTCGCCCGATGCCGAGGCCGCGGAGTTGGACAAAATAACGATGGCTGCCTGGCTGGACAAACATGGGTTCACATCACCGCGATTGAAATGGCTCGTGGACTATGCGTGCCGAGACGACTATGGAATCAGATCGGAGCAGACGAGCGCATGGGCAGGCCTGTTCTACTTTGCCTCGAGGGTGCGAAAACCCGGCGAAGAGGCCCGGCAGCTTATGACATGGCCCGAAGGAAACGGACGGCTCGTCGCTCATCTCTATTCAAAAGCCGGACACAAGGTGCGGCTCGGAACAGCCGCCTCAGAGATTATTCCTGTTGAGAACGGAAGCAAGTCTGGAGTCGATGTAATCGCGCTCAGCAGCGATGGACAACAGGCCGTTGGATTCCACGCCGATCGCGTGATTTTTGCCGCGCCGCATTTCCTCACGAAATATTTAATCCGACCCTATAGAGAAGCGCCTCCCGCGCATGTTGCGGATTTTCAATACGGCGCATGGATGGTGGCTAATTTGTCCTTGAGGAATCGTCCGGAAAACCGGGGCTTTCCGCTCGCGTGGGATAACGTGCTGTATGAGAGCAAGGAGGGTCTGGGTTACGTAGTCGCTACGCATCAGCGAGGCCTCGATCGAGGTCCAACCGTATTCACTTACTATTATCCTCTCTGCGATGCGGACGGAAAGGAAGCCCGCGCGCGACTGCTTTCGATTGGGCGGGAGGGTTGGGCGGATGTCGCGCTTGCCGATCTCTCGCGGGCGCACGCTGATATAAGATCGCTTGTCGATCGCCTGGACGTGATGCGCTGGGGCCACGCGATGATCCGTCCCTATACAGGTTTTGTGTGGGGCGGCGCGAGAGCGGCTGCCGCGAAGCCTTTTAGGGGAATTCATTTCGCGCATTCCGATCTGAGCGGAGTGGCCCTGTTCGAAGAAGCGTTTCATCACGGAATCCGCGCCGCGGCTGAAGTCCTGTCCGCGCTGGCTATCTCAGCATAAAGCGCCGGAGGATCTGGCGGATGAGATAGTCATGCGCCGGCATCCAGAGCTGGTTTCAGCCTGTCGCCCTGAGTACGTTTGAAGAAAAGCCCCGCGATCCGATCCTGAAAAGGTCGGCGGAACTAAAGATGACTGCAAGCTCGCTGCAAGTTCAAGTTGAAGCTCAGGCGCCGAATATTTCGGCTAAGCCGAACGCCGGTTGGTGGCTCTTTTCGGCTCCGGTGGACCTGAGCGTTTTTCTTGGAAGCGCCGTCGTATCGCTGCTGGCGTTGTGGCTGGGTGCTCAAGCCGGAGTTCTCAATCGAGACGCTCCAGATTGGGCCTGGATACCCGCCGTGCTGCTTATCGATGTTGCTCACGTGTATTCGACCGGATTTCGAGTCTACCTCGATACAGGCGAGCTCAAGCGCCGGCCTTTGCTCTACGCACTTGTACCCGCGGCCGGGTTTGCCGCGAGTGTCTTTCTATATTCAAGAGGCGAGCTCGTCTTTTGGAGGGCTCTGGCCTATCTCGCCGTTTTTCATTTCGTTCGACAGCAGTACGGATGGGTCGTGCTATACCGCGCAAGGGTCGGCGAGCGCGGCAAGCTTGGATGGATGATCGATTCGGCCGCCGTTTATATGGCTACGATATATCCGCTAATTTACTGGCATGCTCATTTGCCTCGCCGATTCTGGTGGTTTCTCGCGAACGACTTTACGGGAATCCCTGAAGTCGCAGCCGCGATAGCGAAGCCGTTATATTGGACCGCGATGATTCTTTACGCGGGGCGATCGATATTCGCGTGGGCGCTCAATAAGGATAAAAACCCGGGTAAGGACATCGTAGTAATAACGACGGCGGTCTGCTGGTATGTCGGCATCATAGGCTGCAACTCGGATTATGCGTTTACCGTGACAAACGTGATTATTCACGGCGTACCTTATCTCGCTCTTGTGTATTGGTACGCGCGCAGTCAAAGACCAAGGGCCGCCAGACCCTATAGATTCCTGAGCCACGACCCCTTTCTGTTTCTCGGATTGTTATGGATACTCGCTTACGCGGAAGAGATGTTTTGGGATCGAGGAGTATGGCACGACCGAAGCTGGTTTTTCGGCTCCGGTTGGGAAGTTGGTTCGCTCAAGCTTGTCTTAGTTCCGCTGCTGGCGTTGCCTCAACTGGTTCATTACGTGCTCGATGGTTTCGTCTGGCGCCGCAAGAGCAATCCCGATTTTCACCTTGTATGAGAAGCGGAAGTCATCCGGATCAATAATTACCCCACATTAGTTTTCAAGAGATGGTTCCATCCCGATCGGACTTTGCGCCAAAGGGCGTAATGGCGATAGCCGCGACGCCAACCGCGAGACGCGGAGTCTTATCCGATCGCATCTCTGCTCTGGGTACTAACAGAATGAAGAGCAGACCTGCGAAAAGACGCCCGGAGGATTCGGCGGCGGCTTTTGGCGGACGTGAATTGAAGCGCGGCGATTTTCCGCATGCGGTCGCGGCTGCTGCGGCGATCATTTGAGAAAACGAGATGGGCGTTCACTGGCTCCTCCGCAAAACCGAAATGCGTGCGCATCATTTATCGCGTGGAGACCTGAGAAGCAAATGTGGGAGCAGGCCCGAACGCAGCCATCATTCTATTGTTGACGCAAGAATCGAGTGATTGATGCGCGGCTCGATCGACAACACCGTAGTACGCCCGTCTGCGTTCTTGTAGAATGACGGCCGATGAAACTCGCCTTGAGTATTTTGATAGCGACGGCCTTGATGTATGGCGTTTCCGCGGGAATTCAAGGGGCCGGATCTCCGCTTGGGCCTGGGCGAAAATACAGTACGATCGAACGCCTGCAGCCGGAGCGACTGCGTGCGGTGCACCTGGATCGAATGCGTTACGCCGCAGCCAGGCACGAGGTCACCTTAAAGACCGGCTACACTGATTATCGCGCGATTCTGCATGCGCATGCGGAAGACAGCTCGCATACCGGCGGCACGCGTACCGAACTCCTACAGGCGGCGCTTAAAGCGGGCGTGAATATTGTGATGCTGACCGATCACGTGCGCCCCGGACGAGACTTCATCAATGATAGCTGGAAGGGCCTACATCAGGGCGTGCTGTTTATTCCGGGAGCCGAAAGCGAAGGATTTCTTGTCTATCCCAGGGTCTCGACCGCTTCGAATACATGGAAAACGCGCGACGAGTATATAAAGCTGATCAAGCAAGACGGAGGCAATATTTTTTTGTCCCATGCGGAGGAGCGGCTCGATTGGCCTCAGGATGAGCTCGATGGCATGGAGATATACAACCATCACACGGATGTAAAAGATGAAGGTGAGTTCAATATCTGGTTGCGAGGAGCGCTAACCAATGCGGACCGTCTGCGCTTGCTTCAGACCGCGCTAACGGACTATCCCGAAGAAGTATTTAGCGCCCAGCAGGATTATCTGAGCGCCATAATCGGAAAGTGGGACCGAGATTCGCGAAAGCATCGGTTGACGGGTGTCGCCGCCAATGATTGCCATCACAATCAGGTTTTCACTGTCACAGTTCATGACGAGAACTCCGTAGACGTGGAATACATTACGAGCGCTCCGACAAAGACTACAATTACAGCCAATCAAATCGAAGGCGTTCGGCGCCTTGTATCCGGACTTAAGCCGGGCGAGTTGATCGCACGGCTCGATTTCGATCCTTATGAACGCAGCTTCAAGTACGTGGCCACGCATGTTCTGTCCGCCAATTTAAGCGAAGCGGCCATCAGGGAAGCGCTCGCGATGGGGCACGCCTATGTCGCGCACGATTGGATATGCGACTCGTCCGGGTTCGCGTTTGTCGCGATGAAAGGATCGCGGAAACTAGCCGAAATGGGCGACGAACTGAAATATGAAGGCGGGCTCAGCTTAGTCTGCGCTCTTCCCGTTGAGGCCGATCTGAAGCTGTTCCGAAACGGCGTGCCGATCCTGACCAAGAACGGCAATCGACTGGAATATAAGGTCACGGATTCCGGAATCTACCGTCTGGAAGCATGGCTTATGCTCGATAGCGAGAGTCGTCCCTGGATCTATTCCAACCCCGTCTACGTGCGTGGAAACTGAAAACTGAGCCCGGGCTCAACGCAAATTCGCGGCAAGCGAATTGGGCTGATGGCGGGCTTGACATTGATCCTCAAAGAAAGGAATATATGCGCGTTCACGGTGCTTCAGCCTGATTTATTCGCCATCTTTCTGTAGTAGTTTCGAGGTAGAAGTATTCAATCCGTCTGTATGAGTCGAGCAATTCGGCTTTGGAAGCAGCAGCCGAGTCCAGCCATCAAAGGCTGGAGGGTTTGCTGCGTATTCTGGTTGTCCGATGGCCATTCGCGCGGTCGGATCCATACGCTCACGGCAATCTCTTAGAAGAGCCTGTCTGCCTCCGCTTTGGCAGCCGGGCCGCATCCGCTCTCAGGAAGAATCGTCGAAAGGAGCACGAAGTCAATGCATTTTAACTTCAGGCACAAGCTACTGGCGATTACTGTTTTTGCGCTGGTGGTGAGGATGACCCTCCCTGTCTTTGCCCAAAACCCGACCGGCTCTATTCACGGAATCGTGCGGGATCAGCAAGGAGCTATTATTCAAAATGCCACGATCACCGTCAGCAATAAGGCCACTGGTGCTACCAGAAAGGTCAATGGCGGCGACGATGGCATTTACTCGGTTGACGGCCTGCTGCCCGGCGAATACGAAGTCAAAGTCGAAGCGCAGGGCTTCTCAACTCAACTTCAAAAGATGACGGTGCAGGTCGGCAACACCACTAGCGGAGACGTATCTCTCCGGGCTGGAGCCGCCGATCAGGTGGTTGATATCGTGGCCGAAGGCGCGCCGATCATCGACAAGAGCAACTACAAAATAGACGGCGTCATCACTCGCCAGAAAATAGATGCGCTGCCTCTGAACGGTCGGAACTTCCTGCAGCTTGCCTTGCTTGAGCCCGGCGTCGGGGTTTCGGTTTCGACGCCTGGAAACGCGAACAACCTGTTCAACGTTTCGATCGGCGGGGCTGATCCGGCGCTGACCCGAATCACGGTCGACGGCGGCAGCGTGCTGGACTACGTCACGGGCGGAGCCGCTCAGAACTTCTCAACCGAGACGATTCAGGAATTCCAGATCTCAACGTTCAACTTCGACCTTTCCACCGGAGTGACGTCCGTCGGCGCTGTGAACATCGTGTCACGAGGCGGCACGAATCAGTTTCACGGAAATTCATTTGTGTTCTATCGCGATCACAGCCTGTCGGCGCTGCCGACCTTGAATCGCAGCAAACAGGACTCGGATCCGTTCTTTCGCCGCAAACAATACGGCGGATCGTTCGGCGGCCCGATCAAGAAAGACAAGGCCTTCTTTTTCGGCAATGTCGAATGGTTGAATCAGGATTCGGTCTTCTCCACTAATAACACCGGCTTTGGCGGCGTTGTTATACCGGGTCTGCCTGGGCTAAATTCCGTCACTCAATTCGACGCGGTGACGGCCAGCCCGTACGACGGCCTGGTCTACAACATTCGCGGCGACGTAAAGGTGACCAACAAGCATAATCTGCTGCTTCGGTTCAGCCATGACGACAACTCGACCTTTGGCCCGGTGGACGCGAACACACTGCCTTCCAACTGGCGCGTGAACGCCAACGACGATCAGAACCTTCAAGTGGGATTCACGTCCATCCTGAAGCAGAACCTGGTAAATGATTTTAGATTCAATTTCCAGAGCATCCGAAACAACAGCTTGATTCCGACGGCCGCCGATTGTCCGGCATCAAATCCGGGCTGCATCGGTTTGGGCGGCGCTCAGGTTCGGGTCAACGGCAGCTCCTTGCGGCTCGGAAATAACATCAACGCGCCTCAGGATCGAAACCTGCACAGGTATCAGTTCAATGACAATGTGGATTGGCAGAAAGGCTCGCACCGGGTCAGGTTCGGCGGAGAGCTCGAGCATGATTACGGCAAGGGCGGATGGGCATTCCTCGATCCGGCGCTTGTCGTAACCCACGATCCCCGGACCGTGCTTGCGGTCAACGCGCAGATTCAGTCGAACCCCGCGCTGCCCGCCGCGGTCAAGGCTGCATTGCTGCTTCCGCTGCCGGCTGATTTCACTACACCTGGCGCGACAATCACTCTGCAAGACCTGCTGGGTCTTCCGATAGCCGTCGCGTTTGCGGGAATCGGCGATCCATCGCAGCCGCCTCCGTTCAATGTCGAGCAGGCGCGGCAGAGCAATCGCTATCGCTTCTTTGCGCAGGATCAGTGGCAGATCAAACCGGGCTTCACTTTCACGTTTGGAGCCTCGTACCTGTACGAGACCAATCTCTTCAATCATGACCTTGCGAAGCCCGCGTTGATTCAGCCGCTGGTTGGCGACATCGCTCCTTCACAGAAGGACAAAAACAACATCGCGCCTTCGGTCGGCTTCGCATGGGACGTCGGCAACAAGGGCAAGACGGTCATTCGCGGCGGGGCGGGAATCTACTATGATACCGCCCTGTTCGTGACCAGGTTGCGAGAGCGCGCGGCTATCGGACCGCTGGGCAACGGCCGCTCGCAGTTAACCGGAGACTTCTTCAGGAACACGATCGCGTTCCCGCAGATTCCCGGGCTTCCCGCGCCGTTGAATTTGATCAATCCGGCCATAGGAGCTTCGATCAACTTCACGACTATTCCAACCAAATTCACGGCTCGGAACTTCCTTGACCTGCTGAACACGCAGGTGCCGCTGCTCCTTTCGCAGTTCGGCGCATTGGGAGCAAAGGGCGTGACGAGCCTGGACTTCTTCAAGACCGGCACCGACATTCTCGATTCCGGCAATCAGACTCCGTACTCCGAGCAGTTCAGCATAGGCGTGCAGCGCCAGTTGCCGCACAACATGGCCCTCACGGCTGATTTCGTATTGAGGAACAGACTGCACTCGCTTTTCCAGAACGACTTCAACCTGTCCAACAGGGTTGCGGCGCTTGGCGGTCCGATCATTCCAAAATGCTCGGCGGCTAACGCCGTAAATCCGGCCATTCAGTGCTCGAACGGTCCGATCAGCATCATCACGAGCAGCGGCAGAAGTTCGTATAAGGCTCTCCTTGTGAAACTGGACAAGCGGTTCTCGAATCGATTCCAGTTCACCGCATCCTACGCGTTATCGAGCCTGACTTCGTTCTTCACGGGCGCCGATCTGACCTGCTGGTTCTGCAACCATGGGGCCGACGGAGCAGATGCGCGCCACCGGTTCACCTTCAGCGGCGTTGTCGATCTGCCGCTCGGAATTCAGGCTTCGTTGATTTCGGTCTTCGCCAGCAAGTCCCCGTTCAATGCGACCGTCCCGTCGAATATAGACATCAACGGCGACGGCACGTTCGGAGACACGCTGCCGGGATTAGCGATCAACTCGCTCAACCGCGGCACGAGCAAGAAGGATCTCTTCCTGCTCGTGAATCAGTTCAACTCTACGTTCGCCGGAAAGGCGGATGCCCACGGCGCCATTATCGCCCCGCTGGTTCTTCCGTCGCAGTTTCAATTCGGCGATCGCTTCCAGTCACACGACGTTCGCTTCTCGAAGACCTTCAAATTCAAGGAGCGGTACTCGATCCAGGGCATAGTCGAAGTATTCAACATCTTCAACAATGCCAACCTGACTGGATTCAGCACGGCTCTTGATCAGGGAACGCTGGTGAACGGGAATATCGTCGCGCCGACGGTATTTAACTTTGGCCAACCCACCGACCGAGCGGGCCAGAGCTTTGGAACGGGCGGCGCTCGAGCCTTCCAGCTCGCGGCCCGATTCACGTTCTAAGAATCGTCAAGTAATTTCCTTGAAGCGCGGAGAGGGAGCTAATCTCCCGTCTCCGCGCTTTTTTTTATATATATACTCTTTCGCGGGTACACACAGCGGACCCTCACAAAACGGCGTTTGACACGTTTCTCAGTCAGTCATATAGTAGGCCAAGCCGCACCACGTATTTTGCCCTTCTTATGCGGCGCTGAAGGTCCGCCACACTCAAGTCACTCCTAAGCCGAGAAAGAGAGTCCACAATGAGAGTAATCATCCAAGCAGGCATGCTAGTGTTGTCTATGTCGCTTGTTTCATACGGTCAGGGAAACAGCTTCGACAAAATTCGCTACAATGGCGGTACGCTCCAAACAAAAGTGAAGCCGGACGATTGGGACAATCATCTGCTCGTAACCTCCGATGAAATCAAACTGCAATTGAAAGACGGCCAGGTATACAAGATTGATCCAAGGCGTGTGACGGCTCTGAGTTATGGCCAGGAAGCTCACCGACGGGTAGGCGCTATGATCGCGCTTGGGGTCCTCTTAACGCCGCTTGCATTATTCGGTCTCTTTCATAAGACCCGCCTTCACTTTGTGAGTATCGAATTCACGACCGAGGACGACAAGAAATCCGCGCTCTTACTTCAGGCCGATAAAGATAATTACCGCGCGGTACTCGTCGCCTTGCGCGGCTCGACCCGCGCTCCTATTTCGGTTGCGGATGAGGATCGGAAATACGTTCCGGCGACCGTCGATACCATAGTCGCCGATAAAGGCGACAAACAAAAGGGAGGCCGACCGGTTAAATCCTCATCGATGGAGGCCGCCGGTTCGGTACGATTCACCTCGAACCCTGGCGGAGCCGATATCAGAGTCGACGGCTCCTTTATGGGCAACACTCCGGCCCAGGTCAAACTGGCGCAAGGGAAGCACACGATCCAGGTCACCCTCGATGGCTATGAAAGCTGGCAGCGCGAAGTTGAGGTTTCAAGCGGCTCTGATGTTACCCTTAGCGCCAATCTGAAGAAGAAATCCGAGAGGTAAGGCGCTTTATCGCGACCTTTTTCGAGCGCGGTATTTCTCCCGTGAGAGTATCTCGCGTCCGCCGGATATTCTTTCGCCGCTCTTTGTCGCGCTCGGCCCCAAGTATTCTTTCAAATTGCCCAATAAACCTAACCTTTGGCCGAATTTGGAACTTTGGCAATAGTTGCGCGTGAACAGATTGGGTATAATTTGGGAGATTCTGATTCATAATCTTTACGAGGGGCACTGGGCCGGATGGCAGCAGTCACTTATCAGGCGCAAGCATTGGGACTAGGTGGCAGCCGGGCGGTAGAGGCATCAAGCGACCACGAACTTATCGCTGGCGTTCGTGATGGCAATGAGGACGCGTTTCAGGAGATAGTTCGCCGCTATCGGAACCCGATCACCAATTTTGTGTACCGCATGCTTGACGACTATGACAGATCAGTTGAACTGGCTCAGGAGACCTTTATACGGGTGTACACGAGCGCTTCGCGTTATCAGGCCAATCACAACTTCTCGACTTACATCTATCGAATCGCGTCGAACCTGGCCATCAGCGAAATCCGCCAACGGAAGCGTCGAAAACTCGTTTCCCTGTTCTCTCCCTTTACCAATGAAGAAGGCGACACCATCGAGCTCGATCCGCCGGACCACAGCTCGCTCCAGGATGAATCGCTTATCCAAGATGAACGCCGGCGAGCGGTTACTCGAGCGATCGCCTCGCTGCCCCAGAAGTATCGCGCCGCGATCGTGCTTCGCGACATAGAAGAAATGAGCTATGACAGAATCGCCCAAGTGCTTAGCCTGTCCGAAGGAACGGTTAAATCGAGGATTAATCGCGCGCGCAACCTGCTGAAGGAAAAGCTGGTCGCTTACATCTAGCGTTGCTTTGTTTGAGAGGAATTATGGATTGCAGGAACATCAGAATACTGATCGATCAAGCCGATAAAGGCGACTCGCTTCCACTTGAAGCGTCGCGGCACGCAGACGGATGTCCCCAGTGCCGCGGCTTTGCCGACGAACGCTTGCGGCTGAGGCGGTTACTCGCCGCGTCCTCCAGGGTAACGGCTCCCGCCAATTTCGACGCCATGCTCAGGGCGAGACTCGCTCGAGGCCGAAGCCGGAATTGGCTCGGGTGGTTCGTTCCAGCGTTGTCGATGAGAGGCGCCGCGGCCGTCGCGATGCTCGCAATAGCTGCATTCGCGGTCCAGCTCTTCCTGATCAATAACAAAAAAATCCCGGTAGAGACTGCTGTGAATCAAACCGCGGCAACAAATGCCGAAAATGCCGCAACGACATCAGGCGACAACAAAGCTCTGCCTGGAGTTGAAATCAATACGGCGCCCGGCGCCGCAGCCAACACGAAGTTGACTCCAATAAAGTCAACCGGGCGAAGAGGAATTAATGCCGCGCATCAGATCCAGGCGCGCAACGATATTGAGCCGATAGAAGCTGCCGCCGTGCTGCTGATGAGAGATCTCACGTTGGACCGGCAGTTTACCGTTTCGGCAATTAGTATTGGCGCACAGCCGATTATGTCGCTCGATGGAGACAGTCAAAGATCAAGGATCGTGCGAACCTCGTTCTAATCGAATCTCGTTCTAAGAGAAGTGAAGGAAGTTGGATGTTTGGTTTATCCAGAAAAGTCAAAGAGTCGATAGGATCGATAGTATTGATCCCGCTCGCATCTCTCGCCGCAGCGGCCCAGCAACCGCCGCGCGCCGCAACGAAAGCCGCTGCGGTTCCATATAAACGGCTTGCCGATCAGGTACGGCCCTTCGTCGTTTCGGTAGCTCATACAATCGATCTCGAGAAGCTGATTACGCGCGTGCGGCGTCAGGGCAACACTAGGGTCGGGGTCAGCGGATATGCCGCCGGTCGAAACCCGATCAACATAACTACGGGCCTGCTCATCGATGGAGAGGGTCATATCGTAACCAGGCTCTCGAACGTCGATCCAACGGATAAAGATCAAACAATCTCGGTCACGACCAGTGAGGGGAAGACGGTCAAAGCCAGGCTCGTCGGCGTTGATTGTTCATCCGGCTTCACGGTGCTCGAAGCGACTGATCTGAAGACAAAGGCTCCCGAATTTCCCAATTTTACCGCGCTGCCCGAAGGAACGGTCGTCAATATCGTAAGCGCCCGCGTGATTGCTAGTACGGTGGCGCCCTCAAATGAAGTCCAATTCAGACCGTCGCTGTCGGTCGCCCAAGTCTATGTTAGCGGCGGCACGGCGGCGCCGAGGCCCAGTCTTACAGTTGAGTCGCCTCATTTGCTTGCTCGTACTGACAGCGGCGTTGCCGAGAGTCAGGAAGGGCAGATCGTCGGCATGGTGCAGTTCACCGGATTCGGACGCGCTCAACTGTATCCCGTTTCCTATATAAGCGGTACGGTCGCGCGACGAGTCATCGAGAAGAACGGCAGCGTCCCTTCGGCATGGCTTGGAGTTAAAGGAGCGGGTTTGGGACAGCTTTCCGAATCCGAGTGGAGTCAGCTCGGATTAAAGGACCGTTCGGGTCTATTTGTTCAACGGGTCGAGCCCGACAGCCCCGCGGCAAGCTCCGGAGTAATGCCCAACGACGTCATAGTGGCCGTCGACGGCATCGCTCTCAAAGGGCCTGCCGAAATGAGCTCGATTCTGCAGTGGTCCGCCGCGGGCCAGACCGTAAAGCTCGACGCGGTCAGAGCCGGCAAACCAACGAAGCTGGACGTGGTATTGGGCGCTCGGGATTTCACTTTGAATGATGGGCAGTGGGTATGGCCGCCCGTTGAACAACCTGAAGCCGCCGGTACTCAAAGACAATCGCTAACGGACGCCTACAAAACGCTGACGAGCTTGGAAGAATCGTACAAGCGAGGACTCGCCGAACGCGATTCTCCACAGCGAGCCGAAGAGCTGGCCGAGCTGCAGCGAGAGATAAACGCCCTCAAGCAACAGCTCGCGGGCCAACCGCTTCTGCCAAACAACGTCGACAGACCTGCGATCGAGGCATCGGTTCAATCCGGCTTCACCGTGCGAGAGCTTACTCCGCAGCTTGCGATTTATTTTGGCGTAACCGGCGGATTGCTCGTGACTACCGTCAAGTCCGACGGCGCCGCTGCTCTGGCCGGTCTCAAGGCCGGCGACATCATCACGGCCGTCGACGCAAAGAGCAGTTTAACGGCGAGCCAGTTCGCCTCTCTTGTTTCGTCCAATCAAGCAGCAATCAAACTCTCAATCACAAGAAACAAACAGACGATGATGATCGACGTGGTCTCTCGCTGACAAATCTTCCAATCCGTTCTACTACAGCACCGGGCGCCCATCCGGGCTCTCTCGCCGACGCCGCTTGAAAATCCGCGCGTCGGCAATAGACATTCAACTTCTCTGCTAATAGATTCGCGGGACCCTATGATCTTGCGATCTCCAGTCGCGGCATGATAGGTAGCTTGCCTTGCGATGGACTCCCGCTTCCCGCGAATACAGTTGCTGCTGCTAATCATCCTCTTCCTGGGGATCGTACCTTATTTCGTCGGACTGGGCTCATCATCACTCTGGGATTCAAACGAAGCATTCTATGCCGAGACCCCGCGAGAGATGCTCGAATCCAACGACCTTATAAACCCAAGCTTCAACTACGAACCGAGATTCAATAAACCGCCTCTGAGCTACTGGATCGTTTTCGGCTTTTATAAATGCTTCGGAGCCTCGGAAGCCGTCGAACGCATACCCATAGCTCTGGCAGCCGTGGTGATGATATTCACGGCCTTCGCCCTGTCGCGGCGAGTGTTCTCGTTCGACGCTGGACTGATAGCCGCGCTCTCGCTTGCGGCCAGTCCTCGGTTTCTCATGTTCTCGCGCCGGATAATGATCGATGTCTATCTGGCGATGTTTATGTCTCTCGCTCTGTTGTTCTTTCTCCTCGGAGTTGATGCATTGAACGAGGACCGTCCCGCCCGACGACGACTATTCTTTAGCTTGATGTACGTCAGCATCGGACTTGGCGTACTGACCAAGGGCCCGGTAGCGCTGGGACTGCCCGCGCTGGCTCTGATAGCCATTCTTGCGGTAGGCAGGCGTCCGGACATTCTTTGGAAGATGCTGATACCGGCGGGAGCCGCCATTCTGCTTATAGTAGTGCTTCCATGGTACGTCGAAGTATATCGGCAGCATGGATTCGAATACATCGAGTCGTTTCTGCTCAAAGACAACGTCTCCAGGTACGCCGGCGTGGCGTGGGGTCCAAGCCGGGGACTCTGGTTTTATCTTCGCGTGCTCGGAGGAGATTTGTTCCCATGGTCTCTGTTCTTGCTGGCGGGCGCGCTCTTACCGCTGTTGAGAAGAATTCAGACGGTAAACAACCCGCGGTCTCATATCGAAATGTATCGACTGGATCGCTTTGGAATGCTTACTCTCATCGCATGGATAGTCGTAATCGCGGCGTTCTTCAGTCTTTCAAAGAGCAAAGAAGATCTTTACATTCTGCCTGTCTATCCTGCATGCGCCGCGCTCGTCGGCGGATTGATTTCACGCGCGCGGAGCCGCTGGTTTAAGAGCAACGTCCATTTTGTATCGCCCTTCGCGTTTACCGCGGGTCTGATGCTTGCCGCGGGGGGAGCGGGTCTCCTTTATGCATGGTCAAAGACAACTGCCGAATACAGATTCGCCGGCGCGAATCTGATCGGTATGGTAGCCGCTGCCGGAGGGATCGCTATTATAGCGTTAGTAATTATCGGCAAGAGACAGCTCGCGATTGCCGCCATAGCCGCTACGGTAATAGCCGCTAACTGGGTATTCGTCTTGCGCACGCTGCCGGACTTCGAGAGATTCAAGCCCGTGCGACCAATTTGCGAGATCATCGAGCGCAACACGGCTCCGGACGCGCAGATTGGCTACTACGGTCTTCCGTCGCCGAGCATGGTGTTTTATCTTCGGAGATCGATCTTCGAGCTTGGGGATGATGAGGCGGATAGGAAGCGTTTTAAGGCCTCGCTGCTCTCTCCGCATCCCGCTTTCTTCCTTATACCGGAAGCAGTTTATGAAGAGATCAAAGCAGCGATACCGGTCCGAACCTATGTGCTTGCAAGCCGTCCGGCGTTTCAAGTAAAGTTGAGGACCATTTTAACTGGAGCGGAACCTCCCCGAATCTTACTTATCTCGAACAGGAACGGGACACGGCCCAATTGATCAAGAAAACCGGCGCAATCGTACTCAAGATCGCGGTTACTGTTGGGTTCTACGTCATCATTTTTCTCAAGGTCGACGTCGCCCAGCTTCTAAGCCAACTCAGAAACACGCGGATTTCTTTCTTTGTAGCGGCCTGCTTCGTCTACATAGCTATTCAGGGCCTGAGCGCCTATCGATGGTACCTATTACTGAGGCCGCTCGGGCTCGGCACGCCTTATCGAAAGCTGCTTTCGTATTATTTTCTGGGAATGTTTTTTAACCAGTTTCTGCCGACTTCAATCGGCGGGGACCTGATGCGGGTCTATTATCTTAATAAGGAGACCCGAACATTGAGCGGCTCGACTGCGTCGGTTTTTCTCGACCGGGATCTTGGCATGCTGGCGCTCCTGATAATCGCGCTGGCGGCCGCTACCATCGCCGGAACCACCTTTAACGGATTCCTGTTGGCGCCTATATTCGCGGGAATTCTTGTTCTCTTCATAGGCGCGAACCTGGCTCTCTTTTATCGGCCTACATACAATCTGCTTCACAAGGTGCTTGCGCTGTTAAGAATGAAGCGGGCGGACGTTCGAGTCGAACGCCTGTTCAATTCGGTGAACTCGTTTCGAGGAAACGGATCGCTGATTACATGGACGATGGTGCTGTCTTTCATGATTCAGTTCGGCTGCACGGTGGTGAACATGCTCTGCGCGATCGCTATCGGAATGACTACGCGCAACGGCTGGCTTGACTTTCTCGTATTCATACCGGCTACCGGCTTGATAAGCATGGCGCCGGTCGGCGTCAACGGTATGGGCTGGCGCGAGGCTTCATACATCGTCCTGTTTCAAACGGTCATCCTCAATTCGGCTAAACCTGGAGCGCAGGCGTTCGCGCTGTCGGTTCTCTGGCTGGCGGTACTGGTGATCACGAGCCTTCCTGGAGGCCTGATCTATCTAATGCAGGGCGGTAAACAAAAAGCGAATGACGGCGAAGAAGCAGCGCGTATGGCGAGCGCTTTCTGAGGCGCGTCGGCTTCTCGAACAAAGCGCGGAGAGAGCGACTCACAACTCGAGCCCGAAATCACACCTTCGAAGTAAAGTCCGGAATCCAAAACGAGTAGGCTGATCCCGCGTATTCATTCTCAACCCTTCTGAGACCCAACGCTGGAAGATCGTCCGCGGAATAACCCAGATATGTGAAGTGCGGGAGATCGCTCACTACGGTGCGATGCCAGCCGTGCAGGGCAAGAACTCTTGCTACGGCGGGATTCTCGTATTCAGCGACATCGAACGCAAGCATGGAAAGATGTTGAGAGGCTCCTGGCGCGGCGACCGACTGCAGGATTGACTTGTCAAAATAAGTGCTGAAATACAACTGCCTCTCGTCTTCAAGCTTCAGGATTGCTCCAACCTGATCAGAGAGCGACAGTCCGAGCACATTAGCTGCCTCATCCGGCGACATGCGCCCTAAACCCACCCAGTGATGGAGTCCCTTGTCGACGTTCCTCTCCCAGAGCTTCGCCGTATCCGCGTAAGATCGTCGTCCCGAATCGCCTGATCGACCCGTAATTGAAAAGCCCAAACGCTCGGCCCCGCGAACCGTTCGCACCAGAGATTCCATGGCGTCGCTCTGCAGCTCGAATTCGTAATCTCCAATCGGGCGTCTTGAAATCGCCAACGAAGCCTGAAACCGCTGCACAGTTTCTTCATTGGGAAAAATCACGAAAGGCGGCGCCGTCGCCCTTGTAACGAACACCGAGCCATACTCGACTAGAAGCCGGCGCTCCGTTTGCGATAAGGCACGTCTGAAGAGTTCCTCAAGAGGTGATGACATTCAATAAACGGCTTTCGAGTACAAAAATAAGTTGCCAGAGACCGCTTCTACCGAGAACTTAGAAGCTCGAATTTTCGTTAGGCGCAGCCATAATATCAGCTCAATCGAGCTGATGAAACAACGTCTAAGCTGCTGCTATAGTATCTTTGTATGTCTTTCAGAACTACTGGTCGTTTCCGAAATTATCGGACGACAATCAACCTTCTTGTTCTCTGTCTACTTTCGATCTATCTAGGCTCACCTCACATTTCCGCCGCGTTTTCGAAACGACCCTTCCCAATCACCGCTAATCAAGAGCGCGGTATCGTCGCCCTCGATCAGGCGCTGCGCGATCTTGGAAACCCGTTCACCCTGATGTGCATAGCGGCGCATCCTGGAGATGAGGACACCGGAACCCTGGCCTACTGCCGCAGAAAACTCGGAGCTCGCATCGTAGTCGCGTTCGCGACACGAGGTGAAGGAGGCGAAAACGCAATCGGCCCGGAGCTTGACGACGAATTGGGCGCAATCAGAACTCGCGAGGCTCTGGAAGCATGTGAGCTGACCGGCAGCGATGCCTGTTTTCTCAACCTCCCCGATTTCGGATTCTCAAAATCCAAAGAAGAACCCATAAACACCTGGGGGCACGACGAAGCCGTGCACCGGCTCGTTAAGACGATTCGACGAGTTCGGCCAGATATAATAATCACCGGCAACGAGGTGAACGGCTATCAACAAGCGCTGATCAGCCTTCTCGCAGAGGCTTACGGAGCCGCCGCCGATCCGGCTCGTCTTTCGGAGAGCGAATTCGAGCCCTGGCAAGTCAGCCGCATATTCGAACGCACCGACGAGCGCAATGCCGCCGTAGCCATAGATCTCTCAGAATACGACCGCGTCCGCGGCGCCACATTCGTCGAGCTTGGCTCAAAAGCAATTCAGCAATACGCAAGTCAAGAGGCAAGTCGCGAGACAGCTCCGGTGACAAACAGTTACTACAGGCTGCTAAAGCCAGTTCCAGGTCCGCCGCTTTCTACAGGCGCTTCCTTTTTTACAGGACTCAGTCTGAGTGACAATCTGTCGAGAGAGCTGGCTCCGCTTCGTGTAGGAGATTTTCCAGCCATCGAAGCAATTGGCCAGACAGACGCGCTGGTACATTCGCTTGTGGAAGCTCTGGTGTTGAAACAATCGCAGGGATCGGCCCGCGATCTGCAGGAGCGCTACGGTGCGGACTTGTTGCGGTTCATTCGCCACGTAGAAACGCTGCAGCGAGCAATCAGGTACGCTCTCGGTATTGATTTTCAAGTCAAGCTGAGCGACCAGACGGTTGCTCCCGGAGAAAGATTCAAGGCCAGTCTGTTGGTTCGCAACGGAAGCGGGCGCCAGTTGCCGATCGTCCTGCACGCGCCGAAGCCGTTGACCGCGGCAAGCACGGCCGTTGAATACGACGAGTCTGAAGTTAAAACGCTCTCGCCGGGCTTTGCGCTCACTCAAGATTATCAATACGAAATGCCCGGCGATGCGCAACCGACGGTTCCGCACGCAAAACATCTGCGCGAGGAGGAATATTATGCGACCTCGCTGTCAATTGAACCCTTCGGTCGCAAGTTGAATTTCTTCCTCGAAGCGCAGATCGAGCGAACAACTATAACGATCCCGACGACAGTCCGCATCGACGTTCCTTCCAGATTCGAAATTAATGTCACGCCGGAGTTCGGCCTTGTAAAGGACTGGCAGTCGCCGCGCGAGCTGAATGTTTCCATCGCGCTTATTAATCACACATCCGAGCGGTTCGAAGGATCGCTCTGGATTGTTTCACTCGCGCTGCTCTCCGATGACTACGTCCCGACCGCCGTTTCGCTTCCGAGTAAAGGGCGGCCGGTTCGACTGGATTTGAAGCTTACTTTGCCTATGTCTAAGCCGCCCCTTTCACCGGATGTTTTGATCGAACTCCGCAATGCCGCTCCTGATTCGCGCGTTGCCGTCGCCTCCGCAAAGATAAGGGTTCTCCCCGCGGGTATCTCTACCGCCGAAGATCTAATGGTCGGTTACATTCAAGGAACCGGCGACTCACTGCCCCTCGCACTGAATGAGCTTGGCGTGAGCCGCTCGGAGTTATCGCTGAAGGAGATTCAATCGACCGATCTGACCCGTTTTTCGTGTATTTTAATCGACCGCAAAGCGTATTCGCTCAAGCCCGAGCTGACGAGATACAGCAAGCCGCTCCTTGACTACGTTGAACGCGGCGGTGAGCTCGTAGTGTTTTCACAGCAGCCGGAAGACTGGAACGCCGATATTCTTCGGTTTTTGCCGTCGCCTTATCCGCTCAAATTGTCCACGAAACGAATCGCGCTAGAAACCGCTCCAATCAAGCTCCTGGAGCCGGACCATGCTTTGATGACGAAACCCAATCAGATTTCGGAGAAAGACTTCGAAGGATGGGTGAAGGAGCGTGCCGATAACCTGCCGATCGAATGGAACTCGGCATACACGCCGTTGCTGGAATCGTCCGATCCGGGAGAGCCCCCGCGGCGCGGCGGATTCCTTGTCGCTTCATATGGGAAGGGCGTATTCATCTACACAAGCTATTCGTGGGCGCGACAGCTTCGAGCGGCACACCCTGGCGCTTATCGGATTCTTGCAAACATCGTCAGCTACGTGAAGACGAGATCCAAGTAAAGATCGTGCGGCCGGCGTAATCGTCCGCCATCAGGACAATAACTTTAACCGACAACAACATGAATAATGTAGGGGCGGTCATCGCTGAGGGCCGCCCCTACATTATTGCTGAGTATTGAGATTGTAACGAAGCTCGAGCGATTGCCTGATCGCCGCTGGAGTCACTCGTGACCGTTTTACTCGTGAGCTACATCTCTCGCAATGTCTTCGTGATCGGCATTCGAGCCGCGAGCCGCGACGGCAGCAGCCCGCCAAAAACCCCCATGATCGCGGCAAAGATGAGAGCGGAAATCACAAGGTCTGGAGTTATTCGGAAGCTGAATGCTACTTCGCTAAAGGTCCTGAAATTGGTCGTGCCGGTCGCGATTCCGTTAAACGGAATGGAGAGGATGCAACCAACCACGCCTCCAATCAAAGCTATGATCACGGACTCGATGACGAAGCTGGTTAGTATGCTCGCCTTTGAAAAACCGAGCGCCCGAAGCGTGCCGATCTCGCGGGTGCGGTATGCAACGGCCGCATACATCGTGTTCATGCCTCCAAAGCAGGCGCCGATGCCGAGAATCACTCCGACAAAGATTCCGAGCGCTTTGATGGGACCGCCCACGCTTGTCTGCTCCTCATAGTAGGTGACTTCAGGCTTGGATTCGAGTTTCAGGCGCTGCTCGCCCGTTATGCGGCTTGCAAGCTGATCGCGAGCGGCGACATTCTCGGCGCGAACGAGCACCGAGGAGTAATTCAGCCGATCGAATGCGTCCGCCACGTCGTTCACATTCGACCATATCTCGGAATCGAATGCGGTGCCCCCCGCGTCGAAGAGCCCTACGACTTTCCAATCGCGCCGGCCGAGATGAATCGTCTCGCCGATCTCTGTTGATTCGAATCGATCGGCGATTTTGCGGCTCACGATCGCTTCGCCAAGGCCCGGCCTGAGCATCTGGCCCGCGACAATTTTCACCAGCGGGCGCAGGGCGAACCCTGCTTCCGAAACTCCCCGGATCGTCACATTGGAAGGTTCGCCCGATCCTCGCCTGGGCAAGTTCACCAGCACTGCTATCTCAGCCGAAGCCAACGGCTTTCCTTGCGGGTCGCGAGCGACCCCGGGAAGAGTCTGAATTATCTGAAAAGCTTCGCGCGTCACGCTGCTTTGAACTTCCGACTGCGAGCTCTCTCGAATCGCAATTACATTTTCAGGACTGCCGGTCGATACGAGGGCGGATGAGAGGCCATTCGCCAGCGACATTATCGCTATGAACACGGCAACCACGAGCGCAACGGTGAAAACAGTCATCAGCGTGGTTACACGTCTGACGAACAGATTCCGAAGATTGTATTTTAAAGGTATCGCCATCTAATCACCCGATCACGCGACTCGCCGCAACCCATCGACTATTTTGATTCGCGCGGCATTTATTGCCGGCACACCGCCGCTGAACAATCCGATCAATGCCGACACGACGAGGCCGACGATAACCGTCGAAGTCGTCACATCGAAGTTCTGAAGAAAGCCGAAGAAGTCGACTTTCGTGACCTTATAAAGAAACTTCGCGCCGAGAGCGCCGACCAATCCGCCGATCAACGAGATCGCAATGGCTTCGGTGAGCACGAGCGTCAGAAGAAGACCTGGTCTGAACCCGAGCGCTTTCATCACGGCCAGTTCGGTGAATCGCTCACGAGCGCTCATTGCCATCGTGTTCGCTGCTATCAAGCTGATCGTGAACACGACAACTATTCCGATACCCATAATGAGCCCTTTGACATTTCCAAGCATCGAGACAAAGCTGGCTTGAAATGCAGCCTCCGTTTCGGTTTTTGTAGGCGCGGGAGAATTCGCGAACATTCTGTCGATCGCTTCCATCACGTTTGGAGCGCTCTCGGGTGAGTCCAGCCGAACGCGATAAGTTCCCACTGTTCCCGGCCGGCCCATTGCCTCTTCTACGTATTCACGATGGAAAAAGAGCGCGTTGTCCTGCGGCCCGGTGTAGATCGCGCGCAAAGTGAGTCTCGGATTCACCGGATAGATTGCGCCCTTCAGCTCTATGACATCGCCGACTTTCCAGTGATACTTGTCGGCAAGCGCTCGTCCGGCCATCGCGGCTGTCCGCTCCTGTTGAAACGCGGCTTTTTCCGAATCTGGAACCTGATACTCGCTTTGAACGTCGAAGATTGTCTTTGCGTCTACGTAGAACTGTGCGAAGAAATTCTGGGGCCGGTCTTCTTTATAAATCCCGCCGAACCAATTTGCCGGCGTC
>Ga0209687_1000098_pt1 | contig 34087 bp, 25 predicted proteins | sample GraSoiAngelo_136_FD_185893 | JGI IMG/M metagenome (GOLD analysis project Ga0209687, IMG submission 185893) | Grasslands soil microbial communities from the Angelo Coastal Reserve, California, USA - 14_0929_09_20cm (SPAdes) (version 2) | ecosystem: Environmental > Terrestrial > Soil > Grasslands ...
GCGAGAACGAATACTCGAGTTCATTTCCTACTTCAACTCTACAATGGCCAAGCCATTCAAATGGACCTACAAGGGCCGTCCTTTGGTCGCATAGAAATGGACGAACAACTTCTGCCAAGCACCACTAGTTTGGTCGCTAATCGGTAAGCCGCAACAAAAAGCGGCCCACAGACGGAGATCGCCACAAACGCAGGCCATGAGGGATGCCCAGAGAGCCATTTTGAAATTCCAGCGAACAGCCCCGGCCATCCTATCCCGATGACATGTTTTAGCAAGCCGAGCCCTCCGGGGAGAATCGGGCGCACGGCGTGATCAAGCACCACGAGCACTCGGCGGACAATACGCATGGCGGTGTGAATGCTACTAGGCTGGCGGCTCCGCGGGACAGGAAATAGCACCAGAAACGGCCTACCCCAAATCGGTAGCAACACCGGAATAGGACACCACCAGAAAAAAAGAAAGGGCAGTTAGGATCGAGGCGCGGGCTCTGGACGCGACAGACGCTCCAGCATCATCGAGACGAGGCGGTATCCGAATAACACGCCGAGCGCGACGCCAAAGGCAATCGGCAATCGCGTGTCGGCTTTCACCAGCAAAAAATAGTGAATGACTCCGCCAACGGCCGCGGCGTAGACAAGTTTATGAAGCCTGTTCCATCGCTTCCCACCGAGCCGCTTGACCATCTTGTTGGTCGACGTGATTGCGAGAGGAGTCATCAACAGCAGGCTTGCGATTCCCACGGCAATAAACGGCCGCTTGATTATGTCCTCGACCGCGCTCTTGAAGTTAAAGAAGCGATCAAACCAGACGTATGTGATCAAATGAAGCACACCATAGAAGAACGCGAACAGGCCGCACATTCTCCTTAGTTTGATCAGCCACGGCTGGTGGAGAACCTTTCGCGCCGGCGTCACCAGAAGTGAAATCAACAGGAAGACCAGAGCCAGCGTGCCGGTTGTATGCGTGACGAATTCGAGCGGATTTGCACCGAGGTTGTGACGGAGGGCATCCCATCCGATCATCACGACCGGCGTCAGACTATTAATGAAGACGATCTGCTTTGCGAATTTGATATCGGCCATCATCCGCCATTCGTAACCCGGTTGTTCTGCTTCAAAAGTTCACTTTCAGGTCCATTCCGTCATAGAGGCGAGCCGCCTCGTCTCCATATCCGTTGAACGGCAGCGTGTCTCGGAGGCCGAATTCGCCGATGCGGCGCTCTTTCGCCTGACTCCACCGCGGATGGTTCACCTTTGGGTTTACGTTCGAATAGAAGCCGTATTCGCGGGGCGCGTAGATATTCCAGGTCGTCGAGGGTTGATAATCGACGAGCCGAATCTTGACGATCGACTTTATACTCTTGAAACCGTATTTCCACGGCACGACCAGTCTGATCGGAGCGCCGTTTTGAGGCGGCAGCATTTCTCCATACAACCCGGTCGCTAAAGTGGCCAGCGGGTGCATAGCTTCGTCGAGCCGCAACCCTTCGATGTAAGGCCAATCGAGCACGTCAGTATTCTGATTGGGCATACGCGAGGGATCCTGCAGCGTCACGAATTCAACATACTTCGCGGCTGACGTGGGCTGCACCTGATCGAGTAACTTGGCGAGTGAAAAGCCGAGCCACGGGATCACCATCGACCATCCTTCAACGCAGCGAAGCCTGTAAATGCGCTCCTCTGATGGAGCGATTTTCATAAGATCATCAATGTCAAATATTCTCGGCTTGCCGACGAGGCCTTCGACCGCCACCGTCCACGGACGAGTGACAAAGCCCGCTGCTTTACCCGCCACGGCTCCCTTGCTCGTCGAGAACTCATAAAAATTGTTGTAATGAGTTATGTCCTGCAGCGAAGTCAATTTCTCGCCCGAAGAATTGGCCGCTTGAGCGGTCTCGGTCGCCGCCTCACTGTTTGTCGAAGACTTGCCGGTTCCGGTAAGCACGCGATATAGAAGTCCGGTTCCCGCCGCGGAGGCAGCCAGCGCCGCTCCCTTCATAAAGGTTCTTCGATTGAGATAAACCTCCTTGGGAGTAATCTCGCTGCTTTTGATGTCTTGCGGTTCCTTTACAAGCATGTGAACGACTCAATCGCCGGCGCTTTCCTTGCTACTGCTTTGTTAGAGTAGTAATACCTGCCCCGAGTATACGGCGGCTCGCGCGCTCCTGAACAAATACGACGGCCCGAACGTTCTCCGATTTCCATGCGGACTCGATGTCCGCGGGAACCGTCGTCGACAAACCTTTGCCTTTTTCGAGCACGCCCAGACTTTTAAGCTTGCGAACAACCGCCGTGTGAGTCAACTTGCGTCCCGCGTTCTCTCCTCGCGACACACTGGAACTCAGGCCGTTTTCGGTTATAGCCAGGATAACCTCGGATGTGTCCTCTGTGTTCAAGCCGGCAAGCGGTTCAATACGTATCGAGAGAGCCAACTGTCCGTGTGATTCGACTCCGCTCTTGAGCGCGAGCTGGATTCCGGCTTTAGGGCGCCTTGCCGCCTCCGTGATCGCGCGCCGCGCTTCATCCGAGTTGCTGCCGACAAACTCGGCGCGGCCGTCTACAACCATCTGCGGCGTATAAACGCCGTCCGTGGAAAACACGCGGGCATACTCGCTTTGACGCTCGCTGAACGAGCCCGATGAATACGGATCAGCCCATCCGAGCCGATTCCAATAATCCACGTGTTCTGAAAGCGGGATTATGAGCGCGCCGGAAACGGGTTGGCCGGCTTCGAGTCTCGCCAACAGTTGGTCGGCAGGCGGACAGCTTGAACACCCTTCTGAAGTGAAAAGCTCTACGATGACCGGAGCGCGTTCTACAGCGGTTTTGAAGTTGCCATCGCCCTCCGATATGGCTTCCGATGATAAACGAAATGACACTGATGAGAATAAGGGCACGGACAGCAGAATCAGACTCAATCCAATTGTATTCTTCATGTTGAAAGAGATCATAAGAATTATCGGAAGACTGAAGGCTAAAGGCCCGCGGCATCCGTGGAAACCTCGATTATCAACTTATCGTGGGAGCTCAGTCGAGGTTCATGTATAAAAGCGCGCCATTATTCTTATTCATAAGCGAGCGCCTTCACAGGATCCTGGTTCGCGGCGCGTAGAGCGGGGTAAATCGCTCCGATGAGCCCGGACAACAATCCCAGTCCAAGCGCATAAAAGAGCCACGATGCTTCGAGCTCTACATTGAGTTGCGTCATCCGTGTGATTGCGTATTTGCCCGCGAGCGAAACAATAAATCCAACCACGACGCCAAGCAAGGTAATTGTGAGCGCCTCTTTTTCGATCTCACCGGCGATCCAGCCGCGTGAGGCCCCGAGGCTCTTCAGGACTCCGATCTGGCGCGTTCGCTCGGTAACAGTCGTGTACATTCCCAGCAGGATCACCAGCGAGCTCACGATGACTGATAGCAGGATTACGACTTTCAAAAAGGTCTGTAGCGCGGGATTGCCACGAGCATAGAGAATTGGAAGATCTCTGGTTAGCCAGATTCCGTAGTCGGGAAACCGCTCCTTAATCCGCTCCGCAACTTCCTCCTGTTTGGAGGGATCGACAACCTGTATAAGCATTATCGAACAGAGTCCGGGCCTGTTCGAGATCTGTTGCAGAGCAGCAAGCGGAATTTTTACTCGCGCCAATGATTCGGGTTCGTAGATCCCCACGATGTGGAATTGACGATCCGCGACCGTAATCGTATCGCCGAGCTTAGCGTGATTGTTCGTTTCGTGAAACCGGTCGACTATGGCTTCGTCGTCATGTTCCGGAGCGCGGCCTTGAACGACATGGGCATCGGACACTTTTGTGAAATCCGCATAGTTGATCCCGTCGATCATTCGTCCCTTCAGATACTGTCCCACGGGTACGGCCGTCCGTACGCCCTCGATCGAATCAATCTGAGCGGCCAGATTTACATGCATGGACAGGGAAGGCGACAGGCTCAAACCGAAGCCGCTTCCAGGCGGCCTCATAATTATTTCAGCCGTGACCGCGGCATTTCGGCGGCCCTGCTCGCTCAGGAACCCATGCGCGATCCCGACCGTCAGCACAACCAGAATTACGCCTAGAGCGACGCCCGCGATCGATACCGTCGTCCGGACTTTGCGATGCAGCAGATTTGAAATTACAAGACTCTCCATTAACTCTTTGGCTAGACAGATTTTTTCTGATCGACCGCTCGATGTTGCCAGCAACGGCCTCCGAATTTTACGCGGCGCTGGCAGGGTTTGCCTGATCGGGTCGGCGCGCCGCATATCGACTCAACCGCTTCCGCGGTTTTGGAAGGCACTGCGGCGATCGAAGTATCGACGCCCGACTCCTGCCCTGACGAAACGCTGCCAACGTCCGTTATAGGCGTGCCTATAAATTGAAACGGTTGTTTGGGCGCCGTCGCTCGGCCGAAAATGAATGAGACCGCAAGCAGACCCGCGAATACAATCGACATTCCGGCGCGGCGATAACGCATCCTGCTCGCGCACGTCTTGCAAAGACGCATCGAGCGCTTCCGGATGCCGGCCGGTACACCGATCCGTTCACCGCAATTCGAGCAATGTTTGTCGGGCCTCGCCATCATTCGATTCGAGACGCTATTCAGTCTTATCGCCTTCCGAATAATCAATCTTAACGTAGCTGCCGGAGTCGCCCACTATAAAGATGTAGTCTCGCGATCCGATCCTGGCCCGAGTGACGCCTTCCGGCTTCATTGACTTATCGAGCAGGGATTCTTCGCGCGGCCTATTCTGGTCCTTCGACTGATCCGGATCGCCGCTCCATTCCCAGAGCTTGAAGTCCGTCTTCTCGTGATGTTGGGAGGCGCCTGAGATTATAAGGAAGCTCTTCAGGCGACTGTCGTACTGAATATCTCGGATGCCCAATCCTTCCAGCGAGACCTGTATTGCATGCGGTTCCGCGAGCGTGAGATTGTCGATCGTGAATGCGCCGCGGGGATCGCGCAGCTTTATCGCGACTATCAGCGCGTTGCCATTCACGATAGGCGCCCTTAATCCCAGCAGCAAGCGCTCGTGATCGGGGTCCCACGAGATGCCTTCAATATTCAGACCCCCTGCATCGGCAGGCTTCTTCGCATACTCTTTAAGCTCCGGAACGTTCGACAGCAGAAATCCGCGCACGTCGCCGATCACTTCCGTCGAACCCTGAATCGCTCCTGCGGAAGAGTCAAACGTGAATCGCGCGAGCCCGTTCCGTACACCGCCCAAGGGATTGGATTGAGAACCCATCACATAGAAGAACCCGCCTCCATAAGTTATGGATTCAGGGTCCTCGATACTCGCGCCGAGCGGGACGCGCTTGGCATCGCCTACCTGATTTCCTCCCTCGTCCAGTTCCATCGACATTACTTCGCCTGGATTGTTGTCATCGACGAAAAGAACCGTGTTGCTTTCCGGGACCTGAACTACGCCCGAAGCCTCAAAATTTCCGCCTTTGATCGGATTACCAGAGCTTAGTTTGCCCAGCTTAAGTTTGGGCTTCCCTTTTTTGCTCGGCTCGAGAGCATTCCTGTCGCCGCCGGTCCCTCGCTGCGCTATGTAAATTGCCAGCCCAACGGTGAGCACAACGCCGAGCACCTGCGCCACCACACGTCCGGCCGAGCTTATGTAAGCGGCTTTGACTCGCTCGTCTTTTTTCTTCTTCTTCTTTTTCTTTTTTTCGGCCTTCGCAGCCTTGTCGCTCTCGGACAACGAAGCATCGCTCGAAATCGCCTCCTCCTCTTGCGGAGTCATTGCGGCGGGTCCCACGGGCGGGGACGCGGGAAGCAACGCCGGATCGGCTGTCGTCGCGCGGCCAGTGCCGGCGGCCGCGCGTTTCTTGACTTCTTCAAGAGCCGCCGCGGAAAGAGTAGCGGTCGTGTTCTCCGTTGTCTCCGCGGGATTGCGGAACGTTAAGATGGTCTGGCCAAACTGAAGCCGGTCTCCATGTTTTAGCGTGCGTGATTCCGCCCCAAGCCGCTCACCATTGACGAATGTTCCATTGAGACTGTCAAGATCGACGATGCTGTAGAAATTGTCCTTGCTGACGATGATTGCGTGCGAATTACTCACCGTCGTGTCCGATAGCACTATGTTATTGTGCGCGGCTTTTCCAATCTCGACGTCCCCCTTAGCGATTGGAAACTCGACCTTCTCGCCTGTCGGCGACACTCCAACGAGCTTCGGCCCATATCGAAGCTCCGTTTGCTCCTTTAGCTCATCAAAGGTCGCGAGCCTGAGATCGACAGGCTTCCCGCTCTCCCGCGCAATCGACTCGATGGTCTCCCTGTCCGTTGGATCATAAACGGCGAGTATCAGGCGGCCGCCTTCTTCAGTTAGAGGGAGAACGTAACGCGCAATGGCAAGGCGAGCCGCGCCCCTGCCCAGGAAGGAGTCGTTGATCTTGGCCGTTTTCAGTTCGACGGATGGAATCTTGAAGGTCTGGCTCATCAAGTCGCGAATCGATTCCTGGTTCGCGATTTTTTCCGCAACGGCAGCGTCATAGAGACGCTTCCCGCTCTGGCGAAGGTGCGCAATCACTTCTCTCGTAGCCCGGCCCGCGTTAATCAAGGCCTCCGCCAATGAATCTTCGGTCAGGGGCGGTGGAGCAGCCGATGCGGGCGCAGTCTCAACCGAGGACGTGATGATTGCCGTGTCGCCGTAGCCCGCTTGTCGGAACGTGAGCTTTGATCGGCCAAGTATGATCACGTCGCCATGACGAAGCTGGCGCCTTTCAGTGACGCGCTCTGTCCCGACAAAGGTTCCATTCCGGCTCGAGAGATCGCTGATGAAAAATCTGTCTCCGTCTCTGGTGATCAAAGCGTGCGCGGTTGAGACAGAGGGGTCGGCGAGCACGATCGTGTTGCGGGGCCCTTTGCCTAAGCGGGTTTCGGCTTCCATTATTTCGCGATCGAAGACATCGCCCGTAGCCAAAACTATTCTGAGAGTCGCCTCAGGTTCCTGCCTGGGCTCCTGGGGTATTAGGGATGTTTCAGATGGATTGATTGCGAGGGTTTTGAATGCGTCCGCTTCCGCTGAACCGGCGGCGCCTTCAGATTGAGCTTCCGCGTCTGGAGCCCCATTGGCGCTTGCCTGATTCGCGGACGAATCGCCCGAAACACCGTTCGGCGGCGTTTCAGGAACTGCTGCCCCATCTTCGCCTGTTGAGGGCAATTCGCTTCCGCAGCGATAACAGAATTTCTGTGCCTCGCCTGTGACTTGAGCGCCGCATTCAGGGCAATTTGTAATCATTGCTTAGCGTTGGCCAGGATTCGCGATCGAGTTTTGAAGCATGGCCGGTACGATTCAAAAGTCCGAGTGAATAGATGTTCACCCGAACCCCTCGGAGTATACCAGCGCCTACTTTGAAAGCAAACAGGCGGCCAAAACGCAAAGCCAGAAGAGTGGGCCGAGCCGCGGGGAATAAATGTAGCGCCACGAGCCCGAGTTGCCGACAGGCCGCTCACGGACCGAAGTCACTCAGGCGCGAACGCGAAGATGTCATCTTTGCTTGATACTGAAATGCGGCTTGATGCGGAAATGCGTCCTAAAGCAGAATGCTCGTTGCGTTAGCCGGAACGAGCACGAACAGATGGCACAGGGGATCAGATGATACATAACCGCTGCTTCGTAATTGCCGCCGCCGTTCTGCTGCTGTCTACATTTCCCGGCGCAAACAGGCTTTTCGCTTCAGACGAGCCGGATCGATGGGCAATCGTAGGCCGCTGGGATATCACCGTTCAGGCGGCCACCGGCGATTACCCCTCGTGGCTCGAGGTCAAGCGCTCGGGCACGCAGACGCTTGTAGGTCAGTTCGTCGGCCGCTCGGGAAGCGCCCGTCCTATCTCTAAGGTCGAATTCGCCGCTGGCCAGTTGCGATTCACGGTCCCGCAGCAATGGGAACGGCGGCAGTTCGATCTACATTTCGAAGCAAAGCTCAAGGGCGATGTTCTGACCGGCTGGACTACAGACGATGGAGGCGCCCTCGTAAATTGGTCCGCGAAACGCGCGCCTGCTTTACGGAGATCAGGCGAGCCGGCATGGAATTCTCCGATATCGTTGTGCAATGGCAGCAATCTCACAGGATGGCATGCGGAAGGCGGCCAAAATCAGTGGCAGATGGCTTCCGGCATCCTGGCAAACGCAAAGGCAGGAGCGAACCTCGTCAGCGACCGGACGTTCACCGATTTTAAGATTCACGTCGAGTTTCGATACCCAAAGGGCGGGAATAGCGGCGTCTATCTCCGAGGCCGCTATGAAATGCAGATCGAAGACAGCGCCGGAATGGAGCCTGCCAGCGACCACCTCGGAGGAATATACGGTTTCCTACCCCCTAATCAAGACGCGGCCAAACAGCCGGGCGAATGGCAGTCCCTCGATGTGACGCTCGTAGGACGCATGGTCACTGTAGTTCTTAATGGAAAGACGATCATATGCAATCAGGAAATTCCCGGAATCACCGGAGGCGCTCTAGATAGTGATGAAGGCGCGCCGGGGCCTTTGTTACTCCAGGGCGATCATGGTCCGGTGGACTTTCGCAATATCATTGTTACTCCCGCGAAATAATGGACGAGCACATCGCGGCCCGTCCGCGAGATAATATGCATAAAGAAATGCCTCCGCGAAAGCGCGTATTGGGAAGGCAATAGAGTTCGGTACAAGACCGCTTTTCGCGGACAATTTGAGGAATAAAGAGGAATAAAATATGTCAACAGCCGTAGAGTTGAGACCGTCGTCGAATGAATATGCGCCTTATTATGATAAATACGTCACGCGCGTAGGCGCCGGAGATATCGTCGCAATTCTCCACGAACAACTCGAGATTACTCTCGAACTATTGCGATCGATTCCCGAAAGCAAGGCAGACTTCAGATATGCCGAGGGCAAATGGAGTATTAAGGAAATAGTCGGGCACATCACGGATGCCGAGCGCGTTTTCTCTCATAGAGCATTCAGGTTCGGCCGCGGCGACAAGACGCCGTTGCCTACCTTCGACCACGATTCATACGTCGTGGAAGGCAAATTTGAATTACTCTCTCTCTCCGAACTGGCGAATGAGTTCGAAGAGGTGCGACGCGCTACGATCTCGCTCCTGAGTCACTTTTCAGCGGAGACCTGGAATCGCATCGGAACCGCGAGCGATGCCGAGGTCAGCGTGAGGGCTCTGGCGTATATAACCGCTGGGCACGAGCTGCATCACGTCGATATTCTTCGGGAGCGGTACCTGTCCTGATTACGGCATCTTCGGACGTTAAGCGATATCAGCGCTGAGATGACAGCAAAGTCGATTCTCCCGCTCCTCTTACTTGCGACCTCTCTTTCCGTCGCAGGGCCGATCGGTACAAATTCGATCGGTCCGGTCGTGAGGGCGGGTTTGCCGGAAATCGCTGCGCCTTCGCATCGCATTACCCAGGCCGGAAAGACGAAGATTGAGTCCGGCCTTTTCGCTTGCAACGGTTCAACTACACGATTTGAAATTCGACCGGCCATTGCAGGGCAATCACACCCCAGCTCTTCGCAAGCGATTCTTCTCGATCCTAAGAATAGTGCCTGGAAACAGCGCGCTCCCGAGATCTTTCGGGCAAGATTCGAAACAAGTAAAGGCAGCTTTATTATAGAAGCTCATCGAGAATGGGCGCCGATCGGCGTCAACCGGTTTTATAATCTGATTCGCGCGGGCTTCTTCGACGGCTCGCGCTTCTTTCGCGTTCGGGCCGGATTTATTGCGCAATTTGGCCTGCCCGGCGAGCCCGCCATCGCGAGAGCCTGGAGAGATCAGGCAATTCCGGATGATCCAGTGCGACAGAGCAATAAACGCGGCTTTATCTCATATGCGATGACGGGGCCGAACACGAGAACGACACAGTTGTTTGTCAATCTCGCGGATAATTCACGTCTCGACGGCGAAGGGTTTGCCCCTATCGGCAAAGTAGTCGATGGCATGGAGGTCATCGATTCGCTCTATTCGGGCTATGGAGAAGCGTCAGGCGGAGGAATGCGCGGCGGCAAGCAGGCGAGACTCTTTGAAGAAGGCGCCGAATATCTCGATCGAGAGTTTCCGAAGCTGGATCGCTTGTTGCGATGCCGAATCGAGCCTTCCGGAAAATGACCAAAGCGGCTCGCCTTCGGACAGGTGAGCGGATTGCATCACGAAGAAGAGTTCGCAAAAAGTCGAGTCTCGGAAATCAGATGACCTACACAGGCGTACAAGGTCCCTATCACTGGATCGAAGATCCGGCTCTCACACTGAGTGATCTTCTGCGGATTTGTCCTTCGTTCGTTCTGAGCAAGTACCTGATCCTAACATCATTCGATGGCCGACCGCTTCAGTTGACGCGGCGGGAATACAATTCAGGCTGGATGCAACAAGGCCGAGTTGCGATCAATCCGCGAGTCGAATCGACCTCGGATATTCCCCTTGGCGCCTATGATGAATGGTTTCTCTTTAAGAAGGCGCCGCTGATGGAAGAATTCAAGATTTTCGTGAATGATTCTGAATTCTCGCTCCGCAATCCGTTGGAGATTGGCGGCAACGGCTCGCACGGCGGCGGCTCGCGTATTGAAGGTGCCGCACCGCCAGGTCTTATACAGCTTCAGGAGTTATTCTGGATGCAACTGGAGCTCAAGTCCGTCGAGACCTACATTGCCAGAGGAAATAAATTCATACTGGCGACTACAGAACAGCTTCTTTATGAGATGCTGGTGGATAATATGAAACTCTCGAGCGAAGACATCTGAGCGATAAATGTTCGTGACCGATCTGGTGGAAGCGATGGAAGATTTCAAACACGTTGACGACGAGCAGCAATAAGAAAAGTGTGAATTATGGAGATACCAGCATGATGAGCGCAACCGTATCACCAGCCGTTATCGCAGACACCCATACTCTAATTTGGTCACTGTTCGAGCCTTCCCGCCTATCGGTTGCCGCAAAGAGGGCGCTGGCTGATGCAGAAGCCGCAGGCGCTCCCATTTATATCTCTTCCGTGAGCATTGTTGAGTTGCGCTACCTGGTCGAGAAAGGAAAATTCACCGAGGCCGATTTAACGCTCCGAAAGCAGCCGAACGAAATCGATCATTCTCAACTCCGCCCAGAAGCGATCCGTTCCCTCCGGCTGCGCCGAGATGAACCCGACATGGCCGCCGTGCTCAGGCGCGATTACCGCCACGTTAGTGTTATCCGCGATTTCTTTTCGTTTGAACGGCTCGAATGGGATTATCGGATCGTCCTTTGAGTGAACGATCATCGTCGGAACCGCGATCTCCGCAATTAAAGGGAGAGAGCTGGAGCGCTCATAGTAGTCGCTCGCGTTCAAAAATCCCGCGAGAGGCGCGGTGAACGTGTCGTCAAAATCTCGAATCGTCCTGACGTTGCGCAGCTTGTCAACATCATATCGGCCGGGCATCAGCCGGGCTTTTCGCCGAAGCCGGTTGCGGAGACTGACCATGAACCGCCACTGATATAACAGGTTTGAAGTCATCTCGACCGCTTCGACGCACGAGGGAAGATCTATGGTGGGAGAGACGACGGCAACGCCTCTGACCTCTGTAGGAATCCGGTTGCCATATTCTCCGGCGAGCTTGAGAACGACGTTGCCGCCCAGCGAATACCCCGCGAGATAAATCTCGGTAAGCCGATCCCTTTCAATCAGCTCGCTCAAAATGAATCGCAGATCGTCCGTCAACCCCGCATGATAAAGCGTCGAGCTCAGGTGTTCGGTGCCGCCGCAATTGCGCATGTTTACGCGTACTGCATTGAATCCGGCTTTCAGAGCCTTTTCGGCGGTGCCCAGCATGTATTGCGAGTCCGTGGAACCTTCCATTCCGTGAAGCATCAGGAGCGTAGGAAAGGATTGTTTCTCCGGCTGCCACGAGCAGTGAGTTAATATCCGGACGTCCTTGGTTATGTCGAAGTACCGCGGCGCGGTATTGTTGGGCAGGAGCCGTGTTCGCCTGCGCGCCATCGTCGCCGCGATAGTCTGAGCATGGCCGCTCCGCAGCACCGGATGAGGCACGAAGGGAACTCGTTCGATTCGCTTAATAAGTTGTTCTCTCACGTTCGACTACACTGCCTGCATGCTTGACCATGATTGCACGCAGGTTTCAGGCTGTCGACATGGCCAGCATTGCTCGGCTCCGCGCCGCGCTCAACAGCCGCCGCGCTCAATACTGGTTTGCCGAGCATCTTTCAAATAGAATCGCGGGAAATGGCCGACGCAAGAGACGAAAAACATCGCTATGGTCAGCACTATACGCCGGAGCACGTGGCCCGTTTATTGGCGGCATTCGCGGTCAAATCTGAGGGCGCCAGAGTGTTGGACCCCAGTTGCGGAGATGGCCGCCTGCTTCGCGCGGCAATTCACACCAAAAAACAAATATCTGCCAATCGGCTAAGATCAGAGTCCGTTTGCGATCTCGATAATGCGCTGGCCGGAGAAACAGTCGGCGTTGAGCGCTCGCCGGAAGCAGCCCAACTCGCCGCGGAGTGCGGAGCGCGAATCATCGCCGCGGATTTCTTTGACGTTACGCCCGGCGAAATTTACCGCGGGATCGGCGTTTCGGCCGACTTCGACGCGATCATAGGCAATCCGCCTTATATTCGTCAGGAGTTGATGGGAGACTCCGATAAGGAGCGGATCGCGCGCAGGCTTCAGACACCGTCGCCATTCGAACATACCGGCGATAGCCTCACGATGCCGCAATGGTCGAAGCGGTCGGATATCTATGTTTACTTCTTCGCGCACGCGGCGCGGTTTCTGAGGCCGGGAGGCCGGATCGCATTTCTGACTTCCAGCAACTGGCTGGACGTGGGCTACGGAGCACAGCTTCGAGAGTTCTTGTTGATGAACTTTCGCGTGATCGCGATATTGGAGTCATCGGTGGAAAGCTTCTTCGCCGACGCATCGATCAATACGACCATTACCGTGCTGGAGCGCGAACCGAACGCGGGCGTCAGAAATCGGAATGCTACCCGGTTTGTGTATCTGACATCTCCGCTATCGGAAATCTTTGCTCAATTCGGGCCTATCGATGAGCGCGAGGCAATTGCGTTCGCGCACGAGATCGAAAACACAAAGGCTTCAATTACTACTCCTTTTCATCGTGTGAGAGTGGTGCCGCGGAAAAATCTGGCCGGCGATGCCGCTCACGGCAATGCGGACAAAGTGCGGATCGATACGTGGGGCAGGTACCTTCGAGCGGACGGCGTATTTTTTACGATTCTCGAACGGGGGAGCGGGCTGACCGAATTGTCCCAAATTGCCGACGTGCGATTCGGAGTCAAAACCGGAGCGAACGACTTCTTTTATTTGAGGGCTGAAGAATCCGCGACGGCCCCGGCCGATTCGTCATTGAAGCCCCTCGATCAAATGGCGTCCCTTCGAAGAGGTCTGACTACGGGCGCAAACGAGTTCTTTTATTTGACTGCATCGGCCGAAGAAGAAGCCGCGGGACTGAATGATACAACGGTCACGAAGGTTAAAGACGCGGCAGGCATTACTCATCTGATCGAGGCAAGATTTCTTTCGCCAATCGTATTTTCTCTGAAGGAAATGCCGGGAATTTATCTTAGCGGCGAGCGCACTCGAAAGCTTGTATTCGATTGCAACAAAGATTCGGACAATCTCGAAGGGACGCATGCGCTCGAATATATTCGCCAGGGCGAACGATCCGAGGTGCATAAGCGGAGTACTTGCGCCTCTCGCAGGCCCTGGTATTCGGTCGCCCGAGGCCGCGCTCCGGCGCCGCTGATACTGCCTTCGAAGATCGGCGCGCGATGGCTGGTTGCGATCAACCGGGCCGGCGTGCTCGAAGACAAAAAGCAATACGGAGTGTTTCCCGCACCCGGAGTGTCTATCAATGTGCTTGCCGCGCTGCTGAACTCCACGTGGGCGCGCTGCTGTCTCGAGATGACTTGCAGACAGCTTACGGGCGCGCAGGCAATCGCGGATATCGATGTCGCGGTCGCCGAACGGATGCTGCTGCCGGATCCGCGCCTTTTGCCATCCGAATTGGCCTCAGGGCTTGAGGCAGCGTTAGCGGAGCTTGGACGTCGTCCTATTGCATCGCTCTTCGAAGAAACGGAGCGCCCGGATCGGCGCCGTCTTGACGATCTGGTCCTTCAAGCGATCGGATTCAACTCAAAGCCCGAGCGCGAAAGAGTCATGGACGAGCTGTATTCGACAGTGATCAACCTGGTTCGCAGAAGGCTTTCCAAGTAGACAGTTGCAGCCTTAGAATCTCTGCCTGCCGATTCACAATGTCTTTCAAACGAATACTGCTCATAGTTCTCGATAGCGCGGGTATCGGCGCAATGCCGGACGCGGACGAATACGGCGACTCGGGATCGGATACGATCGGGCACACGCTGTCCTCTCGTGATGTTCGCATTCCTAATATGCGGCAGCTCGGACTGGCCAACATCCGGAAACTCGCTATCGAACCGGTCGCGGAACCGGGCGGAGCCTATGGGCGAGCTGCTCTTGCGTCCAGGGGAAAAGATACAACAACCGGCCACTGGGAAATGAGCGGGTTGATTATCGAACGCCCTTTCCCCACGTATCCCGATGGATTCCCGCGCAGAATAATCGATGAGTTTCAAAAGAGTATCGGCCGCGGCGTTCTGGGCAACAAGGCGGCTTCCGGCACCGAAATAATTAAGGAGCTCGGCGCGGAGCACGTTCGCACGGGCAAGCCTATTGTCTATACGTCCGCCGACAGCGTCTTTCAGATCGCCGCGCACGAAGACATTGTGCCGCTCGCCGAGCTTTACCATTGGTGCGAAATCGCGCGCGCTCAATTGACTGGAGAAGATGAAGTTGGCCGCGTGATCGCCCGCCCGTTTGTGGGAACTCCGGGAAATTTTCGCAGAACCGAAGCGCGCCAGGATTATGCGATCGAACCCGCTCAAGAAACGCTGCTCGACTGCATGAAATCGGCAGGCTTCGACGTGGTCGCCGTAGGAAAAATAGGCTCGATCTTCTGCCATCGAGGAACGACTGAAGAACTGAAGGCCGGCAATAACGATGCGGCGGTCGATCAGACGCTGCGAGCCCTGACGTCTGATTCGCGCGGATTGATCTTCACCAATCTTGTTGACTTCGACATGTTGTACGGCCATCGCAACGATGTGGAAGGCTATGCTCGGGCGCTTGAGCGATTCGACACACGCTTGTCCGAGATTCAATCGGCCATGCGCGATGATGATTTGTTGATGATTACTGCCGACCACGGCTGCGATCCTTCGGATATTTCGACGGATCATACTCGTGAATACGTGCCGATTCTTGTTTGGGGCAGGCAAGCGAAAAGCGTTGATTTGGGAACGCGTGCTACCCTGGCGGATATCGGTCAAACCGTCGCGGAGAATTTCGGCTTGAGACTCCAGTCAGGCGAGAGCTTTCTGCGTGATATATCTGGTTAGAAATGGCCGTGCTCCGGTTTACGCGTGATATAATCTCGCGGCTCCCCAGCATTGAGGTCCGCCACAACAGTACAATGAAAAGAACAGCAGCCATGCTGATATCGATTAGCTTGCTTGCGGCAATCGCGACGGCCATGCCAAGAGCGAGCGCTTATAGCATCGGTTCAAACTCATTTTCAGTCGTTATACAGGACGATTTGCAAGGTCTTCTCAAGAAACTGAAGAGCAGCGCAGTCGAGGAGCGGCGCGATGCAGCTCAACAACTCGCGGGTTTGGCCGATCCGCGCTCGACCGATGCGTTGATTGCGGTGCTGAGCGACGGCGATGCGGGAGTGCGTGCGGCTGCCGCCGATGCTTTGGGATTGATAGGCGATAAACGCGCGGTTGAACCTTTGACCGGTTTGTTGAAAGACAACATCGCGTTTGTTCGAAGCGCGGCTGCGCGAGTGCTTGGTCAACTCGCCGATGCGCGATCGGTCGATCCGCTTAAGGCGGCGCTTCAGGATTCGAGTTCGAGTGTGCGTGGGGCCGCGGCGCTGGGATTGGGATCGCTTCACGACACTCGCGTGGTTCCGGACATGATCCCATATCTAAGGGATGAGGCTCCAGATGTGCGGGCTGCCGTAGCGTCCGCGCTTGGCGATCTCAGAGACAAGCGCGCCGTCGAGGCGCTTTCGCAGTTGTTGAAGGACGAAAGGACTGTGAGAGTGGCGGCGGCAATCGCCCTGGCGGACATTGGCGACAAAAAAGCGCTTCCGCGCCTAAAGGAGGCGGTCGATGCGGAAAAAGAGGCCGAGATAAAATCGCAAATGGCCGACGCTCTCCATCGCCTGACCGCGGCACCCGATCAGACCTGAAGTAAAGACGTCCGCCTGAAAGATGAGTTTCTAATCTGATGCTCCGTTTCCGGAGCCCCGCTCAATCTTCAGTTACGCGTTTTCTCATGCTCTTGCGAGCTCGTCTTCTGGCTACCTGTGATTTTAAGCGCCTGCGCTCACCGGGCTTCAGATAGAAAGCGTGCTTCTTGGTGTCGGTGATGATCCCCTCGCGCGCAACCTGTCGCTTGAACCGGCGAATGGCGCTTTCGATATTCTCGTTTTCGTGCACCTGAACTCTTGCCACTCAAACCCCTCCTGATTAGACACTCCTGCGATCCCTTTTTTTTAGACCCTGGATTGTACCCTCGTATTTTCTTGCCTGGATGTTCGCACCAATGGAACCGCCAAGAATACCGAAGGCCCGTGTCGAATGTCAAATTTAATCACTGGATTGTGAGGGAGGATTTTTGGAAGCCGAAACGCCAGAGCGCGCCGCGCGCCTTGAGCCACATCACGGCGGAAGCGTACACCGTGAATTGCCGGTTAGGGGGCGGCAGCAGAGCGTAGTTCGCTCGCAGTGGCCCAGCGCGCAGCGCGCACTGTCGGGGGCGGATGACTTATGATTGGGAAGGCGGCAAACTCCGGTCGAAACAGCCTCGGTATGGAACGGAGGAAAAGAGATAGGATTAGAAAGGGGCTTTCGAACTTCTCGAACAAGTAGACCGGCCAAGTGTACGTCGGAGCCCGCGAGGGTGTCAATTACCTGTATGGGTGTTTTTTACAGTTAACAGGACAGCGGGGCGGAGGTTGTCTTTTTTGGGGAATGATAAGCGCAACTAAGAAAAGAAAAGCCAGGCTCGGCTGCTCTCGAGCCCGGCTTTTCTCCTAAAAAGCGTTCCGCTAAACGGCTATGACGTTAGCAGCCGCCAGGCCCTTGGGGCCTTCGATCACGGCGAACTCAACACGCTGACCTTCATTCAGCGTCTTGTAGCCGTCAGTCTCTATGGCGGAATAATGGACGAAGATATCTTCGCCGTTCTCACGCATAATGAAACCATACCCCTTCGTTGCGTTGAACCATTTAACCGTTCCAGTCTCCTTCATGCTTACTTCTCCTTATTCATCAGTGTGTAGAATGCGTAGTGATGATCGGAGCTAAAGCAGAGAGCGTTCGCGGTCAAACTTTCAAACGCGCAAAACCTTAACTTCAACTTCAGTCCTCCTCACACTACTCTTAATCAAAACTCGCACATCCTACACGCGACCTTAGTTGGTGTCAACAGAATTGATCGCTTCAAATCGGGAGGGCCATCTCTTGCTATTTGCTTGGCCGCTCGGCCATAATCGGCCTTTATGGCCCAATCCGTGAGAGTTCGTTTTGCGCCTTCCCCAACCGGTTATCTTCACGTCGGAGGAGCCCGCACCGCGCTATTCAACTGGCTTTTCGCGCGTCAACATGACGGCGTTTTCATTCTCCGAATCGAAGATACCGACCTGCAGCGATCTTCCGAAGCGATGGTTCAAGGAATACTCGATGGTATGCAATGGCTTGGTCTCGAACCCGACGAAGGCCCGTTCTTTCAATCATCATTTCTTGAACAACATCGCGCCGCCGCGCATCGCCTGATCGAAGCCGGCAAGGCGTATTACGACTTCACGCCCAAGCGCGAGACCGACGACCGCACCGTTAAAGAAAAGATAGTCGAGCGCGCTATTGCTCAGGAGCAGTCCGGCAAGCATGCCAACCCGTATCGAGATCTTCCGGTGAGTGAAGCGCTCGAGCGAGTAGCTTCCGGCGAGCCCGCCGCTATAAGGCTCAAGACGCCCGTAAGCGGCGTGTCGCGATTTAACGATGAAGTGTATGGCCCGCAGGAGCGGGAGTACTCGGAAATCGAAGACCTTGTCTTAGTGCGCTCCGACGGACATCCTCTCTACAACCTCTCCGTCGTCGTGGATGATATTCAGATGCGAATCAGCCACGTGATTCGCGGAATGGATCATCTCACCAATACTCACAAACAGGTATTGATCTATCAGGCCTTAGGCGCGGAGCTTCCAGTATTTGCGCACCTGCCGTTGATCTTTGCGCCTGGGCGCGAAAAACTCTCGAAACGCAAGCACGGAGAGGTCGTATCCGTGACGACCTATCGCGATCGAGGATTTGTAGCTGACGCCCTCGTGAACTTTCTCGCGCTCCTTGGCTGGTCTCCGGGCGACGATCAGGAGCTTCTCTCTCGGGGCCTGCTTATAGAAAAATTCTCGCTGGAACAGGTCAATAAGGCCGCGGCCGTTTTCAATTTCAAGGAGAGCGATGCGCGCGATTGGACCGACCCTAAGGCGCTGTGGATGAACGGCGAGTACATCAAATCCATGCCGCTCGGCCAACTAACGCCGATGGTGTCCGAGTTCCTGAAACGCGCAGGCCTGTGGCGTCCGGAGTATGAGGCCGAGGAGGCCCCCTGGTTTGCTCATATGGTTGATCTGTTGCGCGCCAGGTATCGGACCCTAATCGATTTCGGCGAGCTGGGCCGTCCATACTTCGCGGACGATTTCGAATATGAGCCCGCGGCAATCAAAAAGAATTTAAAAGATGACAAGTTAAAAGAACTCCTGCCTGAGCTGGCGTCGCGATGGACCTCGTTAACGGAGTTCAGTCATGAGTCTACCGAGGCGGCATTGCGATCTCTGGCCGAGGAGGCCGCGGTCAAACCGGGCCTGTTGATCAACGCTGCTCGAACCGCGCTGACGGGACAATCCGTCGGTCCCGGTATGTTTGAAATAGCGGTGACACTTGGAAAAGAAAGAAGCGTGGAACGATTGAAGCGAGCGATCCATGTGATGTAGGAGAAGGCCGTTGTTATCACAATTTGTATTGACTCGATTTGGGTTCGACCTTATTCTCTGCGTACGGTCCCTACGGTATTTCTAGCCACTGTGCCTCTGCCTGCTCCTCGCTGGTCGCCGTTGTATCTTTCTTTCGAATAAGGTACTTGAATAGGTACTCAATGAAGCCTGCGCCGCTAAACCTGATTTCCAGCGGAGTCGAACCCGTCGACGAACTGCTCGGGGGATTGGTGCGCGGACATCTATATCTCGTTCATGGCGAGTCTTCCGGCAAGGCCCTGTTCGGGATCAAGTTTCTCATAGAGGGTCTCAAGCGAGGCGAATCTGGCGCGCTCGTGATCAACTATTCGCCCGAAGACGCTATAAGACGGTTTGCGCGGGTCGGATACGACTGCCGCGACGATGTATTCAACGGGCGACTCGTCATCCTGGAATGCGCCAGCGATCTCACGAGGCGCGTCGGCAAACTCAGCGAGATCGGTCCGGTGCTCGCCGAATTGAAATGGCTCATGGGCGAGACATATCCGAATCGGCTTGTGTTCGATTCTATTTCGCATCTATTGGCCGGGGACGCGGATCATCTCGCCAAACGCGTTCGCGAATTTGTCTGCTGGGCGGAGCGCTTCGGCTCGACTTCGCTGCTGATAACCAACGGCCACAACGACGAATTGGTTGCATTCCTGAAGCCTCACGTAAATCAATCGTTCAAGTTTGAAGTGAAAGAGGCCGGAGAGCGAGCAGTCCGATTCATTAGTTTCGAAAAATCCAAAGAGATACCGGAGCACCCTATTGAAGTCGATCCGACGCGCGGCATCTTCCTGCTTGGACAGAGCGCGGCTCCGCCAAAACCGGCGCGCGCGGAAGCGGATTCAGCGGTGAACATACCAGCGCTCAATCAATCGGAACCGGGTTTTGAGATCGACGAGGCGCCGGAGCTTTCAACGGAATCCCCCAAACCCCATTCGAAACACGCTGCCGATCCCGATGCGGCCGGCAGCGTTCCCGCGGCCGACGAAGAGGGTTTTTATACGGGGTTCAGTTTAGAGGCTAACGCGACAACAGAAACGGGCGAGAGCGAAGCGATTGAACGGCCTGTTTACGAAATTGCGCTCGGCGATGACGAGCCGTTAGAGGATCTCTTCGATTCGTTGCTGTTCGGCTCGGAAAAAGAGGAATCCATCGCTCCCACAGACTCGAGTGAGTTCAAGATCAAGGCCGATGCGGAGATTGCCGCCGAGATCGAAAAGAATGAGAGCTTTGATCATGTAGGCAATGAGTTTAATGATGCTGAAGTTGATGACGTAGATGGGCCTCCTGCTGAGATTGATGATTCGAGCACGACAGGGCTTGCGGTCGATCATTTATTGAGTCCGCCGGAGCCCGCTCAACGAGCCGACGACATCGAGACGCTTTCGAGCGAGTCAAAGGAACGGCATAACGTTGCGCCGCCGGCGCGCCGGAACGGCCATTCACATAACGAGCAGGCTCATCGAGAAGTGGAGCCGTCGCCGTTTTCCTCGCTGAGCGGGGTTGATCCGAGAAGTCTCAGAGTCTTGATCATTGACAGCGATCCGGCCTCGCTCGAAGTGCTGGGGCGGGCTCTGAGCGAGTACACCGTTGAAACCGCGGCGGACGGGGTCGGCGGGCTGCTCAAGCTTATATCTTTCAAAGCTGATCTGATCATTTTTGATGTCGATGGGCCGGTCGTCGACGGCTTCACATTATTGGCGCAAATGAGATCGAGCCTTCAGACGCCGATCATCGCGGTGTCGAGCGCGCACCTTCGCTCAACGGATCGAATTCAATCGGCATACCTCGGGGCCGATTATTACCTGACAAAGCCGTTCAGCGTTATCGAGCTTCGACAGAAGGTCAGGCAGTTGCTCGCTCGATACCTGGGCATTAATGAATGGATCACGGTTCCAGCCGCCACTCCGCCCAGGCTCGCCGAAGACAGACGCGCGGCGGCCCACCGCGCTCAAGACCTGCTCGAGCCGGAAACAATGGAGCACCTGAACCAGGAACCGCCGCCGCCCGAACAACGGACAGAAACGAAACGACGCGATGTTATCGAAGCACGAAGCGGTATGGATCGCCGCCGCACGCCGTCAACCGAATCAGACGGAGAGCAGTTCATCGCGTATAAGGACTTCACGAGACTCGTTGAAGAAAAGGTAAACGCGGCCATGGTGAGAGGCACCGCGTTTTCGATTGTCGGCTGCCAGCTTCCGAACATGACGGCTCGCGGAGGAGACACCGCGACTCGGTTGTTTGGACTGATCCAGGCTCTTGTTAGAAATTGTGACTGCATTTCGCTGAATGAGAAACGTGATTTTGTAGTGCTGCTCTCGGACGCGGATACTGCCGGGGCCAAAGCATTCATCAATCGACTCACCGCTCGGGTAAAGGGCGAGATGAGTCAGGAACCTTCGATATGGGTCAGGAGCTTTCCCGACTACGAAAACTAATCCTCGAGACAAGATCCCTCGCGCATCTTCGCACGCTGTCTTTGCACACTATGAAACCCTGCTATGAGCCGCGCTTTGAGCCCTCCTTTGAGCATTAGCTATGCACGAAACCTTGCTGTCGCGCAGGTTGTTGATTTCCGCTATCATATGCCGCCTGACAGCTATTTATTGTGAGGAGGCTTGGCATGAGATTGGCGGGAAAGACATCCTTGATAACGGGCGGCGGACGCGGGCTTGGTCGGGCGATCGCTCTGAGATTCGCGGCTGAAGGATCGAACGTCGTGGTTTCCGGCACGACCGAAGCCGCAATCGAAGCCGCCGCCAACGAGATTCGAGAGAACGGCGGACGAGCCATCGCGGTTAGAGCCGACGTGGCCGACGAGCTTGCTGTCAAAGATCTGGTCGCCGCTACGTTGACGGAATTCGGCCGGATCGACGTCCTTGTTAACAATGCGGGTATTATCGGGCCCACCGCGGCAGTAGTTCAGATCGAGCGCGAAGATTGGGATCGTACGATAGCCGTCAACCTTACCGGCGCTTTCCTTTGCGCCAAGCATGCCCTGCCGCACATGATCGAGCAAAGAAGCGGCCGCGTGCTTAACATAACCTCCGTCGCCGGTCTGATCGGCTACAATCTCCGAAGCGCCTACGCCGTGTCTAAGTGGGGAATGATTGGATTCACTCGAACGCTTGCGATCGAAGCAGGCCGCTACGACATAACCGTAAACGCAATAGCCCCCGGGCCGGTCAAAGGACCTCGAATGGACGCCGTTATCCGGCTTCGAGCAGAAAGCATGGGAAAGTCCATATCCGAGGTGGAGGAAGAATACCTGCAGCCGATCGCGCTCAAGCGAATGGTCGACGAAGGCGACATAGCGGCTACGGCCCTCTTCCTTGCATCCGACGACGGCCGCAACATCACCGGCGAAACGATCACGGTATCGGGCGGCTATCCGCTATAACATCGAAATAAATGTCCTCGTCTATCTATGCAGCATCGTCTGCCATCGTCTGTCGGCGGGTTGCAACCCGTTTCAACTCTCGACTACTCTTCCACGGACCGGCACCGCGGTCCGCTCTCGACATTCCGGATTCGGAGGCTTAATGAATTTTTGTAAATATCGCTTCACCTCGACGCGAGCCCTTGTGCTCGCTTTTGTTTTGTTGGCTCCGTCGCTTTCTAGTTGGGCCGGACCGGTATCGCTCTCGTCTCAAGGCCCGCAGGCGGCAGCGCCTCAGGCGGCGCCGCTCCAGTGGCCGAGGAGCCACGAGTTCGACGTTCAACATTATAAGAATGTTCTCAGCTTCGATCTGCCCGGCAAATCCCTGTCCGGAGAAACGACAATAACCTTTCGGCCTTTCAAGAACGACTTTAGAGAGCTCGAGTTGGACGCGGGAGAGATGACCATTAAGTCCGTCAGCCTGGCGGGCGGCGCTTCGCTCAAGTACCGATACGACGATAAAGAGAAGCTGTACATCCATATGGATCGAGCATATCCGGCGGGCCGCGACATCGCCGTTGCGATTACGTTCTCCGCGCACCCAAAGAAAGGGCTGACGTTTATCGCGCCGACTGCCAACGACCCCAAGCGTCCGTACCAGATATGGTCGGCAGGCGAGGCCGATTCCAATCATTACTGGTTCCCCTGCTACGACTATCCCAACGACAAGGCTACGGCCGAGATGATCGCAACCGCCGACGAGAAGTATACGGTTATCTCGAACGGCGAGCTCGTGAGCACTAAGCCGGACCCTGGAAAGAAGACAAAGACCTGGCACTGGCGATTGGACAAGCCGTTTTCGAGTTATTTGATTTCGGTCGTAGTCGGCGAATATGCCGAGATTAAAGGCTCCTTCAAGAAGACTCCCGTCAGCTCTTATGTCTATCCGAACGAAATAGAAAATGGAAAGATATCGCTATCGAAGATCGCCGATATGGTCGCGTTCTTTTCCGAGAGAATCGGGTACGATTACCCCTACAGCAAATACGCACAGGTGGCGGTTCGCGACTTCCCGGGCGCGCTCGAGAACATAACCGCCACGACGATGACCGACACCCTTATCCATGACAAACGCGCTCACATCGATGTGTCGTCCGACGAAGTAACCTCGCACGAGCTTGCACATCAGTGGTTCGGCGATCTGCTAACCTGCCGCGACTGGGGCGAGATCTGGCTCAACGAATCCTTCGCTACCTTTTTCGCCAATGTCTGGTCGGAGCACGATAAAGGCCGCGACGATTATCTCTACGAAATGCTCGATAACCAGCGGCAGTATTTCCAGGCCTGGTTTTCCGGCAATCGGCATCCGGTCGTCTATAAGAGATATGAAGATCCCGACTCCGTATTCGATCCCTATGCGTATCCCCGCGGCGGCGCGACTCTGAACATGCTTCGGTTTGTTCTTGGAGAAGAATCTTTTTGGAAAGCCATAAATCATTACGTCAAGAAGTATGAGTATCAACCGGTGGAGACGGCGCAATTCATCGTGGCAATAGAAGAAGCCACCGGCAGCAATTTGCAATGGTTCTTCGATGAATGGCTTTACAAAATGGGCCATCCCGAATTCGAGATTACTTCGACCTATGACGAATCGGCCAAGACGCTCAAGCTCGGCGTGAAGCAGACGCAAAAGGCCGATGACAAACGGCCATGGTTTAGCTCGCCCGATTTCTTCACGATGCCCGTCGATATCGCGATAACCACGGCATCGGGCGAAAAGATCAATCGCGTCACAATCAACAAGCGCGAGGCCGAATTTACGTTTCAGGTCGACTCGAAACCGCTGATCGTGAATTTCGATCGGGGCAATTACCTCATCAAGGAGGTCAAATTCAACAGGGGCGACGACGAGCTTGCATATCAGCTCCTGCATGACTCCGATGTAATGGGCCGCGTGCGCGCGGCAAGCAATCTCAAGTCGAGCCGGAGCGACATCGCCGCACGAGCACTGAGCGAAGCCGCGGTCAAGGACAAGTTCTGGGGCGTCAGAATCGAAGCAACAAAGTCTCTTGCTCAGATCAAAACGGATGTATCGCGCTCGGGTTTGCTTGAGGCCGTAAAGGACCCGAATTCACATATCCGCCGGGAAGCCATCAAAGGACTGGGTCTGTTCAAAGATGCGCGGCTGGGCGACCTGTTCACCAATATCATTAAAACGGACCCGAGTTATTACGCAGTCTCGGAAGCGGCCAGGGCGCTTGGACAAAGTGGAGCCCAGGGCTCTTATGACGTGCTGAACGGGTTGATGGCTCAGGACTCTTTTCAGGACGTGATTCGCGGAGGAGCGATGGCGGGCCTCGCAGCGCTGAAGGATCCGCGCGCTCTCGACCTCGGGCTGAAATACGCGGCGGCGGGCAATTCGTCGTCGGTGCGGGGCTCGGCGTTTCAACTGCTCAGCGAAGTCGGCAAGGGCAACGACCGTGTTCTGGAGATCCTGACAAAGGCTTTAAAAGAGGAGTCAATTCAGGTCGTCGGAGCCGCGATTCAGGCTTTGGGAGCGCTTGGCGATCCGCGCGCCATCCCGGCTCTTGAAGACTTCCTGAAGGGCCCGATGCCGACCGGAGTCCCCGAATCATTTATTAAGCCCTTTGTGACGGGAGTCATCAACCGTTTGAAGGCAGCCAAGAAGTAGGCGTAGGACCAATTCGATAAATCCGCTTTAGCTGATCGCGTGTCTCCGGCATTAATGTAGGGGCTGGCCTCCGTGCGCGCGTATCCGCCCTCCAGATAAACGTATCCGTCAGGAAGTCCCTCGCGCGTCCGCGCACAAGCTGGGCAGGTCGTGGATTGAGGCGGACGCTAGAGCGTGCTCATGGCGAGGGCTTCGCTTGCAGGCGCCCATCGGCGTTTTACATATACGTTGCGCTGGCTGCTAGATTGAAACGTTTTGACCGACGAATGCTTTGATAGGTGAAGCTGTACGAGCCGCCTGCACGAGACAGCAACAACATGAAAGGACAACATCATATGTGGATAGGTGCAATTAGGCTCATCGTAAAAAGACGCGCCACGGGCTGAATTGACAGCTTGGTTCAAACCTCCATCCTAGGGATGGCGCAGACCTTCGCATCCTGAATTTGTCATCAGAGGTTGGTCCAATAGGCCCGCATAGAACCATTATCCAACCCGAGCGATGCCATTCAAAAACTCGGTGGATAAGGACTCCTGTTGGCAGTGAGCTGATCTAGGCCCGCCAGTTCGAGTCCAATACGGCCGAGAGAAACTCGGTCGAAAGGAGAACTTTATGAAGAGAGCTACCGCGACGATCTTCGTTTTATTGGTTCTTACCACCCTGGCTTTAGGTTCCCAGGTTTATGGAACGTTGAAAGAGGGGGCGGCCCCGATTGGCGCGGGCGTACGGGTGGAAGTCTCGTGCGGCGCCAATACCTATTTCGCATATACCGATGCCTACGGCGCTTACAAAATCAACGTGCCTTTAAAGGGCAAGTGCACATTTCGTGTGCATTACAACGGTCAGATCGTCCTCTACGATATTTACTCGTATGACGACCCGGTTCGCTACGATTTTGAAGTCATCAAACAGAGCAACGGAACATATCAACTCAAGAGAAAATAGTCATGGCGGAGCAACAAAAAGACAAGTGGGAGAAGGCGGACGTCATTCTAAAGCCGGTCGGTGGATTGCTCACGGCGCTGGCCGTAGCCTGCGCGGGGTTCTTCGGGTCGCGTTACCTCGAACGCAGCCAAGCCGCGGATACGAATTCTCGAGTCTATGCGGAGCTGATGAGTAAGCGAGAAGAGGCCGACAGCAATCTTCGCAAGGACATGTTTAATTCGATAATAGGAACCTTTCTGTCAAAGGATTCTAAGAAGGTTCTTCGCCCGGAGCAAAAGGTGCTTAATCTGGAACTGCTTGCGTACAATTTTCATGAAAGTCTGGACCTGGGCCCTCTTTTCAAGCACGTGTACACCGAAATGGTCGGCCAGAAATTGCCCGGCGTGGAGCAGTATTTGGATCGCTTGAAGCGGGCAGCCGGGGAGGTGAAGACCAAGCAGATCGCCGCGCTACAAGATGCCGGTGGAAAAATCGACGGTCAGGTTGATCTGGACGCGCTGGATGAAGCTAATAGGTCGACTGCCGACACTCCGATCGTAATACCACCGGCCATTGAGGGAACCCTGCGGATCGATTCACGGTCCGGCGAGGATCGGCGGTCGTCCCTTATTCGTGAGTTTACCTTGGAAACGCTCTTTGCCGACCGGGAGAAGAAAGAAGTCAAAGTGAAGTTGGAGGTGAGGACGAGACAGAGCGGAGGATCTAGCGAAGGCGCCGAGCCTGAAATTCTGAGCTGGGTGTTTTGGGTGGGTTACTTCGACTTCCCAATGATCGACAACGTGAGGCTTTCTCATGGCGAGCGGTGTGCGATAGTTCTCAAAACGTTCGAGGCATCCAGCGCGCAGCTTACGCTCGTGTATTTTCCAGGGTCTCGCGCTAGCCTGAAGGAAAAGCCATTTTACGATGAAGTGATCGACCTCTTGCAGACTCGCCGAGACTCCGGCGGCAGTCACTCCAAGTAGCCTGGACCATTTGTCATCATGGATGGCCTGTCAGCCGACGAAGAGCGAGCAAATGAGTAGGATAAGGAGACCGTTTATGTTGAGTCATCGAGCAAAGAACATTCTCTTAGTTTCCGTGATGGTGTTGTCGTTTCTGCCGAGCGCAATGTCGTCGCAGACTGTCGAGCCCGGCCCGAAGTCAAAAAAAGAGCTTCGGCTCGGGAGACTCCATGTCGAAGTGACGGATCAGACCGACGCGCCTGTTAAAAGAGCGGAGGTCTGGGTGAGGTCGGAATTCGAGGAAAAAGTCGTATACGATGAAACGTTAGCGACTAATAAACAGGGTTTAGTGAATTTCTCGAAGGTTCCACGAGGCCGCATCCTCATTCAGGTCACGTCCGAAGCAAAAGCCACCTTTCGTGGCAATTATGACCTCGATCAAGACACAAAGCAGATTTCAATAAGACTGGGGCCTAAGCCGCCTCCAGAATAAGCACATCCGCGCTCATTAGACTACCGTCCAGCGTCCCTGATCCGAGTCGCATTTCAAATCACACCGGCGCTGGCGCCTGACACTGCCGCCTACCCTGCTACTCGCAGTTCGGACTTAGCCGGTTCGGTTGGTAAGCTCTCGAGCGTCTTGATCAGATCGGCCGCTGAAAAGGGCTTGGCGAGGTAAGCGTCCATGCCGATCATCAGGCACCGTTCGCGATCTTCATGCATAGCGTGCGCGGTCAAAGCGATAATCGGAATGTGTCTCCCTGTAGCGGCTTCTCTTCTTCGAATCTCAGCGGTGGCTTCCAGACCATCCATTCCCGGCATTTGAACGTCCATCAGAATCAAATCAAATTCCTGCTTCTCGGCCGCGGCAAGCACCCCGTGACCGTCGCTCGCTACCACTACCGAGTGACCTCGCTTCTGAAGCATATTCATCGCTACAAGCTGGTTTATCGTGTTGTCTTCGGCCAGGAGGACCCGCAACGGACGCTGCGTCAAACCGAGCGAAGGGCGAGGCCCGGGCTGCGCCTGCTCGACTGCATGGTCGCGCTGATTCAGAAGCGAGAGAATCGAAGTGAGAAGAATTGATTGCCGAACCGGTTTAGTCAGGTATGCTGAAACGCCCAGCTCACGGCAACGCTCGGAATCGCCTCGCTGAGCCGCCGACGACAGCATCATAAGCGTAGTGCCTGCCAGTCCAGGCATGCCCTTTATGTGCTCCGCTACGTCAAAGCCGTCGATCTCAGGCATGTGGTAATCGAGCAAGACAAGTCCAAACGGATCTCCTTTGTCCCTGGCCTGTCGCAAGACCTGGATGGCCGCCTTGCCGCCGTCCACCATTGTTGGCTGCATTTTCCAGCCTCTAAGAACAGTTTCAAGAATCTGCCGATTCGTCGCGTTATCATCTACTACAAGAACTCGCACTCCGGATAGCCGCGCAATTTCGGGCAGCGGCTGTTTGAGCGGAGGCTGGGCGCGCAATTCGAAGAGCACGGTGAAATGGAATCTGCTCCCTTTGCCTTGCTCGCTCTCGACCCATACTCTTCCACCCATGAGCTGGACTAACTGAGAAACGATGGCGAGGCCAAGCCCCGTGCCTCCAAACCTGCGCGTGGTCGATGTGTCCGCTTGAGTGAACGACTCGAAGATTGCTCTATGCTTGTGTTCAGGAATTCCGATGCCGGTGTCGGTTATCGTAAAGCGCAGCCGCAGCCGATCGGCTTCCGTTCCGTCCGAGCGCACCCACAACACTACTTCTCCCTGGTCGGTGAACTTGACCGCGTTATTGATGAGGTTGACCAGAATCTGTCGCAATCTCGCCGGATCGCCGCCCAGATACACGGGCACGTCCTGCGCGATGTGATAAACCAGCTCCAATCCTTTTTCGTGCGCGCGCGGCGCAAGCGAGCGAATCATCTCCTCGATTGTGTCTGAGAGATCGAAGTCGACCGTTTCAATGTCGAGCCTTCGGGCTTCGATCTTCGAAAAGTCCAGGATGTCGTTGATAATGCCGAGCAGCGATTCCGCGGAGATCTTCACCAATTCGAGTTGGCCGCGTTGATCGGGATTCAAATCGGTATCCAGGGTGAGCTCGGTCATTCCGATTATCCCGTTCATCGGCGTTCGAATCTCGTGGCTCATGTTGGCGAGAAACTCGCTCTTGGCGCGATTGGCCGCTTCGGCGGCGTCCTTAGCAAGCAACAGTTCGTGTTCGGCCGCCTCGGCCTTTTTGCGGGCCTGTTCCGCATGCTCCAGGTTCTTGAGGGCCTCTTCACGCGAGCGTTCGAGCTCGCTGGTTCGTTCAATGACTTTTGCATCCAGGTCGGCGTTCAGCGCCGCCAGTTCTTCGGCCTGCCGAAGCAGCCGTTGATCGTTCTGCGCGAGCGCGATGCTCCACTGATTCATGGTGCGGAGCGCAATAAACCAGCAGGCGAACAGAAAAGGGAGAGCTGCCGCCGAAATCACGATTGCTATCCGGCCCCGGCGAACCTCGCCAGTAACGGAGGCCGTGATCACGCGCTTGAGCGCCGCATCCAACTCGTCCATTCCGGCCGCGTATATCGCCTTCTGCCGGCCATACTCGCCGCTGAAAAGCGTGGCGCGGGCTTCCGGGAGCCGATTCTGACGCACCAAGTCGAACGCACGATTCTCCATTTCCACGAGCGCGTTATTAGCGGCGTCCGTGTTTTCGACGACTTCACCGGAGCCGGTGAAAGAAGCCATCGTCTGCGCCTCGTCGATTGCGGCGCTGAGCTTTGGCTCGTACTTCCGATAACGATCTTCCCAGGAGAGATCGCCGGTCGCGGCGGCCATCCGCGCCGACATCGTAAGCACTTCATCCAGATCGACGATCGTTCCGCGCAGCTCCTCGATGCGCATCTCGTGTTCTTTGACTTCCTGGATCTGTCTGATGGAGGTGATCGAATTCCAAACCAGATAAGCCAGAGCGACAGCCGTTATTACCAACGCGGCGGACAGCGCCCTTATCGGCGACGAGGTAAGAGATTTGCGAATCTCAGCTTTTATCTCGGCTTTCATTGGCTTTTCGAGAACGTCTTCAAACGAGCGTTGTTGTATGCGCCCTGCACTCAGAAAGTAAGCGAGCGCGTGAGCCTTGCTTCGAACGTAGCGCCGCCGCGAAGATGAACCTTCCACGAGCCGCGCTCATCGTTGCGCATAATCACAGGGCCAATGAGCGGATTCCATTTCTTGTTCGCATAGAAGAAACCGCCCGACCCGCCTGCCTCCCAGCGCTTCAGCTTTTTGCTTATGTCCAGCGTATCCATGAAGCTGTATCGCGGCACGGAGCCGGCAACAGGCTCGAAGTGGCAGATGTAGCCGTTTACGTTCAGCCCCTTCACCGATCCGATGACCGCCGCGCCGATGGCAAGGCCGTTTTCGGATCCTTCTTTACCAGTCACTTCATAGAGCATTGGTGTGACCGTGAGCGACTTCGTGACCGGGATCTGATATCCCAAACCGAAATAGAGCTCGTTCTGTCCGGGCACGCCTATGTAAAAGGCATCCACAACGACCTTGTTATGAAAGACGAAGTTATAGTCAATGTAGCGGTAGATCGCGCCGCCGTTGGAAACCGCGGTGCGGAACTCGGCGGAACCCTGGGCCGCGGCCGCCCCGGGCAAAACGGTTATTAATATCGAAGCCCCAACCACGATTATTCTTCTCACAGTCTAATGCTCCGGTCACAAGCTGGGATTTTGACGTGTATTCCTATCGGCGTTCTATGCTTTGGCTTTCGAGAAACTCGAAGGTTCCTTCGGCCTTCTGGTTCTTCCAACAGCAGGTCGATGAGCTGACCGCTGATATGAGACAGGGAGGGAAGTGCGCAAGGGACGTACCGTATTATTGATCTCCGGCAACCGGTAAGAAGCTCAATTGAGGGAAGTACTTGTGTCCGGTTCGGCTATCAGAGCGAGTTTCGCCGGTTCGCCATTACGACGATTCGCCACATTGAACTCCACGCCAACCGTGGAAAAATGGTGCGAAAAGAAGTTTGATCTATCTCGCATGCCTAACGCGCCGGCAGTACAGAGATCGATCTCCTCTTCACGTTCATTCGGGAAAGCCGGAGTGAGACTTACTCAACGGGCTTGCCATTCAAGCTGCCGAAGTGTGGCTGAGCGTCGGGGAAAATGGGCACATGAGATTGTGGACAAATTAGACAGACTAAACACAGCAAAGCTGCTTAATTCAGATTGGTGAGCATCAACAGGTGAATTTGCGCGATTCAAAATAGGGACTTGGCCTTGCATATGGATTAGCGGTCTCGGAAGACATGTCTGCCTTCTCTTTTTGAAGGTCGACGCGGCAACAATGCCTAATTCCAAGTGCCGCGGGATGGCAACTGCATGCAGAAGCGCGGGGATGAAGAGGCCCGAGCAGGTTAGCCGGCTTGCGGGAGCACTTAGAGGATCCTCGGGAGCAAGATACTTGGAGCGAGATAAAGGACAACCTCGATATGGCTACTAACGGATTTCACTCGCATCTCGTATTTAGGCTCCCTTCTCTTCTCCTTATGGTAGGGCTATTCAGCCTGCCGGCTTTGGCGCTCGATCCTAGAAAAGCCGTGACACAGTACGGACATGATTTCTGGCAAACCGAGCATGGCCTGCCCCAAAACTCCGTCAATGCAATAGCCCAAACGCGAGATGGATATCTCTGGTTTGGGACCCAGGAAGGGCTGGTCCGATTCGACGGCGTGCGTTTCACTGTCTTCGATATCAAGAATACGAAGGAGTTAAAGAGCAGCTATATTACGGCGCTCTTTGAAGACGACTCGGGCAGCCTCTGGATCGGCACCAATGGAGGAGGGCTGACAAAACTCAGAAACGGAGTATTCACAACCTACAACACAACAGACGGTCTCGCGGGTCAGGAGTTGAGGACTATCTCCGGCGGCAGGGATGGAGATATTTGGATTGGCACTGCCGGGCGCGGACTGAATCGCTTCAAAGATGGGCGTTTCACTACCTACACCACCAGGGACGGCCTCTCGAGCAACGATGTGCTGGCTGTTTATGAGGACAGCGACAAGACGCTGTGGATTGGAACAGAAGGCGGCGGCTTGAATCGCCTTAAGAATGGCGTCTTCACGGTTGTGACAACAAAACAGGGGCTGGAAAGTAACGTCGTCATGTCACTGTGCGGGGATCGCAACGGCAATCTCTGGATTGGCACAAGAGGCGGCGGGCTAAACCGTTTCAGCGGAGGTCAATTCACGAACTACACCATCAAGGACGGGCTCTCAAGCGACAGCATTATGGCGCTTCGGGAAGATCGTGACGGCAATCTGTGGATCGGCACGGACGGTGGAGGGTTGAATCGCTTCAGGGGCGGCGCATTCAGCGCGTTCACTACTAAAGAAGGATTGCCAAGCGACATAGTGGGATCGCTTTACGAGGATCAAGAGGGCAGCCTTTGGGTCGGAACTAACGGCGGCGGCCTGAATCGCCTCAAAGACGCAAAGTTTTTGACCTATACGACTCTGGAAGGCCTTGTGCACAATCGGGTGAGACCGATCTACGAGGCAAACGACGGAAGCATCTGGATCGGCACGCAGGGGGGCGGGCTGAGCCATCTCAAGGATGGATCCTTCACCTCCACGACTTCTCGCACCGGGCTCGCTTCTAACGATGTCAGGGCCATTTATGAATCCAGGGATGGGAGCTTGTGGATCGGCTCCAGCGGTGGACTGAACCGCTTGAAGAACGGCGTGTTCACAACCTACAAGACAAAAAACGGTCTGGTGAATGATTACGTCAGAGCGCTCAATGAGGATCGGGAAGGAAATCTCTGGATCGGCACGAATAGCGGATTGAACCGCTTTAAGGACGGGGTATTCACCACCTATACAACGAAAGAAGGTCTCACCAACAACTTCATACGAATAATTTATCAGGCCCGGGACGGCAGCATCTGGATTGGCACAAGCAGCGGATTGAACCGATTCAAGGATGGGAAATTGACCTCCATCGCGGGAATAGATGGGCTGGCCGACACAGTTCTTTCACTCTATGAAGACAGCGACAATACCCTCTGGATCGGCACGGGACAGGCCGGGCTTCGGCGGTTGAGAGACGGCAAACTGGAAGTGTTCACGACAAAAGACGGGCTGTTCGATGATTCTCAGTATACGATTCTCGAAGACGAGCAAGCGAACCTCTGGATGAGTTGTAACAAGGGCGTCTACAGAGTGAGCAAGCGGGACCTCGATGATTTTGCGATGAGGAAGATAAGCTCGATCAGGTCGATTTCTTACGGCGTTCCGGATGGAATGAAGAGCAACGAATGCAACGCGGCTTCCCCCGGCGGTTACAAGACACGGGACGGCAGGTTGTGGTTCGCGACGATTAAAGGCGTGGCCGTGATTGATCCCTCGAACATCGCGATGAATTCACTGGCGCCGCCGGTGGCCATCGAAGAGATAGTCGTGGACAAGAATGTAATCCGGCCTGGCGAGCCGAATCGATTATCGGCGGGAAGCCAGAGCTTTGAGTTTCACTATACCGCCCTGAGCCTGCTGGCGCCCGGAAAGGTCCTTTTCAAATGCAAGCTGGAGGGCTTCGATAAAGACTGGATTGAGGCCGGCCCGCGGAGAGTCGCTTACTATACGAACATATCTCCGGGTAAGTACAGATTCCGAGTGATGGCCTGCAATAACGACGGCGTCTGGAATGAAGCGGGAAGCGCGCTCGATTTTTATCTTCAACCGCACTTCTATCAAACATACTGGTTCTACGGCCTCTGCGGTTTTGGAGTCATTGTGGCCGGCCTGGGAACATTCAATATTCGGATCAAACGGCTGAAGTCCCGCGAAAAGGATCTTGTCCGCCGCGTGGATGAGCGCACCACCGAGCTACAGGCTCAGAAAACGCGGTTCGAGCAGTTGTTCGAGAATGCTCCGGTAGGAATGGCAATGCTCGACAAGGACGATCGCATACAACAGGTGAATAAGAGCTTCGAGCAGATATTCAAATACAGCCCGGATGAGGCTCGCGCCAAACAGAT
>Ga0209687_1000099_pt1 | contig 34018 bp, 39 predicted proteins | sample GraSoiAngelo_136_FD_185893 | JGI IMG/M metagenome (GOLD analysis project Ga0209687, IMG submission 185893) | Grasslands soil microbial communities from the Angelo Coastal Reserve, California, USA - 14_0929_09_20cm (SPAdes) (version 2) | ecosystem: Environmental > Terrestrial > Soil > Grasslands ...
ATGGGGTTTCCGAAACCGTCGCTTCCGACATTCGCGTGCGCGACGCAGGAGACGTTGATCTTGCCGCAATTACCCAGATTTACAATGCGGCGATCGCGAGGCGAAACGCGACCGCGCAACTCGAACTCGTCACAATCGATCATTGCGGCGCCTGGTTACGCAGTGGTTTTCCGCTTTGGGTCGCGGAAATCGAGGGGCACGTGGCTGGTTGGCTCAGTTGCAAACCATTTCTGCCGCGTTGCGCTTATCGTGCCACGGTCGAGCTGAGCGTGTACGTTGATGAAAACTTTCAACGGCGCGGTGTCGCTCGACGATTGCTTGAACACGCCATCACGCATGCCTCGCACCTCGGCATCAGGGCAATGGTGGGGCTGATCTTCGCAGACAATGCAGCGAGTGTGCGATTGTTCGAGCGGTTGGGGTTCGCCCGCTGGGGATCTCTTCCCCGTGTTGCCCGCGCAGATAACATCGAGCGCGATCTCGTTATTATGGGCCGGCATCACGACACGCACCGTCCTGGCGCCACAGTCATGAGGCCGGATGCGCAGTTACATGACGTCTTCGAGTTGATGCACACGCTCATGCAGTACCGACAGCAGCCCGTCCACGGCGAGCTCGACAAAATTCGGAAACGATACTCGATGCTCCATCTCGATGTGCTCATCCTCATCTATCATTTCGCAACGATATGTTCGGGACAGATTCTGGAGATTGGCGCTTGTCTCGGCGGAGCGACAATCGCTGCCGCGCGCGGCATTCGCGAGTCCGGCAAACGGAAAACACTGATTACAGTCGAACAAGGCGGGATTTTGGAACACGAGCATCTGGGCACGGGCAACATTCTGCGCGACCTGAAGCGCAATCTCGCAAGGGCGCGCGTTGCTGATCTGGTTACACTAATTGCGGGCCGCTCGGGCGATCCGGCGACAGTCGCGGCCGTGAATCAAAAGCTCGGTCGCGAGGAGATTGGTTTGCTCATCCTAGATGCCGACGCGGCCAAAGGGCGCGACATCGACTGCTATCGCGACAAACTCGCGGCGGACTGCTGGATGGTCATCGATGACTACTACGGTCCGGGTGAGAAAATTGCAGCAGCGCGCGCTGATGTGGAGGCGTTAGCTGCATCCGGCCTGCTGGAGCCGCTCGGGTTCTATGGCTGGAGCACCTGGATTGGTCGCTGGCGCGGAACCAAATTATAGATCGGCACGCGCCATAGAATGAGTACTACGGCACTTTATCACGAGAGCCTTTCGCTTACCGAAGCGCTGATGAATTACCGCCATCAACCGATCTATCGCCGATTGCGCAGACTCGGTAAACGCGAATCGATGCTGCACCCGGACGTGCGGCAGCGCCGCGGCGTTGGCAAGAGACTGTTGCAGGAAGCGATCGCGCACGGCCCGCAACTGGGAATTCACTCGCTTGTCGGATTAATTTTTGGCCACAACCAGCCGAGCATCGCGCTTTTCCGCGCCGCCGGCTTTGAGCGCTGGGGCCTTCTCCCTGGCGTCGCCCGCGTTGACGAAACGCCCAGAGACCTAACGATCTTTGGACGCCATATCTGATGGAGGGACGTGCTCTGTCGGGTCCCAATCTTCTTGGGACGACAGGGCGGTCGTCCCTCCAGCCTCGCCGTCACGCCTCCTCGTGACCGATTACAAGATGGATGACGCCGTTGGGCGCGGAGATGAAGAAGCCGTCAAAATCCTCGCGTAATTGCTCTACTTCGTCGCGGCGCGGGATGCCGTTCACTTTCAAAAATGATGCAGCCGCTTCAGTGTCATTCGTTTCCAATTCGAGCCAGACATCAGGTTGGCTCAGGTTCGGAACCAGATCGATCCAGAGCCGGTTCGGCCCGAACTGGAATATGCAACCGTCCGCTTCCTCTTCAATCAAAGGCAATGCCAGGGTGTCGCGATAAAAGGCAACCGTCTGTTCGTACGTGTGGGCCGGGCATTTGATCGCGATGTTGGCGCCGCCGGAAAACTGCGGGCCGTGAACGTTCGCTACCATGACGCTGAGACGTTAAACCCGTGGGCGTTGGACACAACCATCGAGCTTCGTTGCGGCTCCGCAGCGCGTTGCCCTACCAGTGAAATCTAGGCGAGGACGCGTTAGTAGGGCGAGACTCCGTCGAGCCACTGAGCCTTTCGAGGCTCCTCTTACCAATGGTCATCCGAGTACTCCGCGGCTACCACCTACAATTGCGCCAGAATTTTCTCCGCGACTTGTTTCGCTTTTTCCAGCGCTGCGACTTCATCTGCCATTCCGCCAATGCCGATGGTGATGAATGACCTTCCCTTGACGACGTAAAGCATGATCACGTTAGGGGGTAATCCATTCTCTGGCGCGCCATTGAACATGCCCGCTTTGTCGCCCAGGCCCTCGATCACTTTCATTTTCCCGCCACTGGACGCGATCTGATCAAATTCGGTTAATGCATCGACACTGCCTTCAGTTGCCTGGCGAACCCGCAACAGAAGCGAGCGGACGGATTTCGTGCCGTAGTAATTGCATTTCGAATAATAGCCGTCCTTGCCATTGACATTCAGCGGACTGGGCTTTCGCACTGGCTCGCCCAGAATTTTCTCGGCCTCCGCTTTCGGAATGATCGCCGAAACATCAATCGGTTTCTCCGCGGCGAACAATGAGATCGTCAGCAGGCTAACGATCACGCCGGCCAAGCACAAACCCGCGCGCATTTTTTAGCCGCCGCCAGATCCGGTCCCGCCCGGTTGCGTCATCGCCACCGGATCGAGTGTGCCCTCAAGTTCGTTTTCCCCCAGCACCTTTTTCTCCCGGCAAATTTCTCGCACCGTTTTGCCCGTTCGCGCGCTTTCCTTGGCGATCTCGGCTGCGCGATCGTAGCCGATCTTCGGCGCCAGACTCGTCACCATCGCCATCGAGAGCTCGACCAGTTCGCGACAACGTTCTTCGTTCGCTTCAATCCCCACCACACATTTTTCGGTGAAAGCGTCGGCCGCGTTTCCGAGCAGCCGGATCGATTCCAGAATGTTGTGCGCCATCACTGGCATCATCACGTTCAGCTCGAAATTTCCATTCGCACCCGCCCAGGTGACGACAGCGTCATTTCCAAAAACCTGCGCACACACCATCATCATCGATTCGCACAAGACCGGGTTCACTTTCCCGGGCATGATCGAGCTGCCCGGTTGCGTCGCCGGTAATCGAATTTCGCTAATACCGCAGCGGGGCCCGCTGCCGAGCCAACGAATGTCGTTGGCGATCTTGAATAGACTGGTGGCAATCGTTTTTAACTGACCGCTCGCTTCCACTACGGCGTCCTTGCCGCCTTGTGCTTCGAAATGATCGCGTGCTTCGAAAAATTCGATCCCGGTGCGCTGATGCAAATGCCGCATCACCTTCGCCGGAAAATCCGGATGCCGATTCAGTCCCGTGCCCACTGCCGTCCCGCCGAGCGCGAGCTCGCGCAAAACCTCGATCGCTTTTTCGGCGCGCGTTTTTCCATATGCCACCTGCTGGGCGTAACCAGCGAATTCCTGGCCCAGCCGCACCGGCGTGGCGTCCATCAGATGGGTGCGGCCGATCTTGATGATGTGGTGAAATTCTTTCGCCTTGCCCGAAAGCGCACTCCTTAATTTTTCCAGCGCCGGCAGCAAACAGTCTTGCAATTGTTCCGCCGCGCTCACGTGAATCGCCGACGGAATGACGTCGTTACTCGACTGCCCCATGTTGACATGATCGTTCGGGTGGACCGGCTCGCGCGAACCGATCGGCTTGCCGGCCAGTTGCGCGCAACGATTGGCGATTACCTCATTTGCGTTCGTGTTTGTGCTTGTGCCGGACCCAGTCTGAAAAATGTCGAGCGGGAAATGCTGGTCGAGTTTGCCCTCGATCACCTCTTCCGCCGCCTGCACGATGAGGGCGGAACGATGGGCGTCGAGTAGACCAAGATCGTGATTGGCCTGGGCCGCGCCCCATTTGATCAAGCCGAGCGCACGAATGAAGGGGCGGTTGAATCGATAACCGCTCACCGGAAAATTCAAGACTGCACGCTGGGTCGACGCGCCATAAAGGGCGTCTTTCGGCACGGCCATCTCGCCCATCGAATCTTTTTCGATGCGCGTATCTACGCTTTTCATCGCGCGTAGTTCGAGGAAAACCGCGATTCGGCAGGATCGATCGCGCCATTTCCATTAAGCTCGCCCGCTTTACGGAAAACGGTGATGAACATTGGCGGAATATTTTGCAGGAAATATTCGGACTCGGACTCAGGCGCAAAATCGGTTGCGTGCTGGCGCAGTTCGTTTGTCACTTGATAAATGATGAACGCGCCGCCCGGGGCGAGAGCATCATGCGTTTGCCGCAGGAGATTGCGTTTCTTTTCGATCTCCAAAATACTGAAAGGAATTCCTGAGATAATGTAATCGCAGTAGGCGATACCTCGTTGCGTCAGTTCCGAACGAATGGTCGCGGCGTTGGCGTTGATCACTCGCACGCGCGGGTCGCCCGTGAATTGTCGGGCCAGGTCGCGCGAAAAGTGCGGATCAAGCTCAAATAAAAGTAACTGTGCATTCGGTCGCATCCGTTGCGCCAGGGCACGCGAATGCACTCCTTCACCCGGCCCGTACTCAGCGATCACGCGCGCTCGATCAAAATCGATTTTGCTCGCCACTCGCTCGACCAGCGCCCGCGAGCTGGGCATGATCGAGGCGATTTGGAACGGTCGTTTCAGGAACCTCTTGAAAAAAAGAACGCTCATCGCGAATTCGAATAGTTCACCGTGGCATTTCGCTTGTCCAGCAGCGAAAGCGGGTGGGGGTCCATCGGCGGCTTCCCCCGGAGGAGGAATTCTTTGGCCCTCGCAAAAGAGGGTTTGACTTTGATTCTAGTCTTTATAATGATTAAATCGTGAATAAATCTTGCGTGAGCAGGCGCAAGTTGATGAATAGTCCACATGCATAACCTGCTCACCGTTAAGGAAACCGCCAAATATCTCCGAATTCCGCTTCCCACGGTTTATTATCTGGTGCAGCGCGGACAGCTGCCCGCCATTCAAATCGGTGGTCGTTGGCGAATCAAAAAAAACGCGCTCGATAAAGATATCCTCAAGGAGGAAAAGTCCGGACAACCCACTGTGCTCGTCGTCGATGATGACGAGAGTTTGCAAAATCTGTTTAAACTCTTCCTCAAGAAAATCGGCTTCAGCCGCGTCGTCGTTGGCACCGTCAAGGAAGCGATCGCCGCGCTGGAGAAACAAAAATTCGATCTTGTCTTTCTCGATCTCAAACTTCCCGATGGTCCGGCCGATGACGTTTACGATTTCGTCAAGCGGGATCAACCCGATTGTCCCGTCATTATCATTACCGGTTACCCCGATAGCGAAATGCTCGATCGCATTCTGGCGAAGGGACCAATCACGGTTTTGAAAAAGCCGCTCAAGACCGAGCAACTGCAACAGACGGTAAAAATTCTCGGCCACAAAGACGCAATCAAATTGGCCGCGTAAGCGGCCGCGGTTCGGGTAGCGCGCGGATTTTCCGCGCATATCGACACGTCTCGGGGCGATTCTTGGAGAAGCCGGACAGAATGTCCGGCTATGCGCGCAGCATGCGCGCGCTACCCATTTTCTAAAACGCGCACCGCATTTTCCGTTGCCGCCGCAATCAATTCCCAGCTGGCGCGGTCATTCGTCGTTTCCGAAAACGACAACGGTTTTCCAATCGTGACGCAAATTTTTGTCCAGCGCGGCACGGTGCCCGATGCCGGTAACGCGGCAAACGTTCCATTCAAATAACAAGGCACGATCGGGACGCTCGTTCCCGCCACCAGCCGTCCCAGCCCGGGTTTGAAAGTCGCCATCGCCCCGGTGCGAGTGCGCGTTCCTTCCGGAAATAAAATGTAAACAGAGCTGCCTTTCAGTAACCGTTCGCGCAAATCTTCCAGCAAATGCGCGCCGCAGCTTTTTCGCCAGATCGGCAATGCGTTCATGAACGCGGTCGCGAAAATGGACGAAGCCCGTTTCGTAAAAAATGTGTCTCCAGCCGCGATCGGGAAAACCGCACCGACAAATCGTAAGGGCAAAATTCCTCCCAGAATGATGGCATCGAGATGACTGGCGTGGTTTGCCACCAGGACAAACGGCGGGTGCGTCGGCAAATTTTCGCGCCCGCGAATTCTCAATCGATGCGCGATGGCCAGATAAAGCCGCGTGATTGATCGCCAAAGAAAACAGGAGATCGCACTCTCCAATCCCACTTCGCGGCGCAGGCTCAACCTCCGCTGTTCGGCGCTCAATCCGAAATCATGCGCTGGTTCGAAGCGCCACTCTTCCATCGTTAACAGCCGCCGGTAAAAATCCGCGTTGGCTGATCGAGCCCGAAGCCACGAAAAAATGCGATATAATGAAAGACCGCGGGCGCGACCAGCAACATGCTATCGAAACGATCGAGCAATCCGCCATGGCCCGGAATCGATGCTCCCATGTCCTTGATCCCGATGTCGCGCTTGATTGATGAGACCATCAGATCGCCGAATTGTCCGGCTACGCTCACGATCAAACCTAGCCCGATCAATTTCACAGGTGTATCGACACCCGAACCAGCGAAAACAAAATGACCAACGGTCGAAACAAGCGTGGTGGTCAATACCAGAGCGCCGATCGCACCGCCCAGTGTTTTGTTTGGGCTGGTATGCGGCGTGATTTTGCGGTGACCAAAAGTTTTGCCGGCGATGTAGGCAAAGACATCGTTCAATTCGACCGTCAAAATGATTAGCATCACGATGGGACGAAAATCGGCGTCGTTCGCCATGTAACCAAGATGACCGAGGCAATAGCCGAATAACAAAAAACCAATGACCCCAAGTCCAACTCGCTGGGTATAACCACGCGGTTCATCGCGCAGAATCGCGACCATCGCCAGCAGGACAATGGTGAGTGGTGGAATCGCGACAAAGAATCCGTACCAATGATCCGCGATCGCGAAGGTGGTCGCAATGATGCCAAGCACCACCACGATGCTGAGGGAGCGGTAACGAAAAAACCCAGTGGCACGCGCGAACTCGCGATAACAAAGGACGCTCAGAATCGCGACTGCCAGAATCGTCCATGCCGCCCCCAGTAAAACCGGGCCGAGCAGCAACGGCGTCATTACCGCCCAGGAGACAACGCGCTTCACCAGTTCGTCGTGCAGTTTGTCGCTGGTGCGTCCGCGAGCGTGTAGGTACCAAATGATGACGGACGCGATTAAGAGTGCGGCGATGACGGCGATCGTGATCCAGAACGTCACTGGCGAATCGAACGCGTGCCGAAATCCAAAGAGTCTCTCCCGTGCGATTGGATCCATCTCAACGATGTCGCAGCGTCGCACTGATTCGTTGCAATCTGCGAACAACGGTGATGATACAGCCGGCAATAATTAGCCAGAGCGCGAACATCGGAACCTGCCACTCAGTCGCATTGGGGATAATGGCGCAAGCGATGGCGGTGAGAGTGACAGTGGCCATACGTTGTTGCTTCGCCATCGGCCCGCAAAATTCCTGGTGCGCACCTGCCACTTTCCCCTGTGCCCGCAAATACGCGAGAAAGATCGCGAAAATGGTGGCAACGAAACCAAGCAACGGATCCGATCCGGCGGCATAACCGAAGCCAATTAATGTTCCAGCATCACTCACGCGATCGGGAATTTCGTTGAACAACTCCCCGACCGGTGACGCAACCTGACGCAGAACCGCGACCATGCCGTCGTAAAGGTTGGCGAGCAGTCGCAATTGGACGAGAACCGCGCCGCCCAACCAAAAAATCCACAGATGCGAAACGCGCGAGGTTTCGAAGAACATGATGCCAGCAGCAATTCCACAAAACATTCCGGCAATGGAAATCGCGTTCGGCGTTGCGCCGCGGCGCGCCAGCCAGCGCGCGATCCGCTCTGAAATTTTCCAACTGCGCGACGCGAGCGGGCGTCGATCCCCGATTTGATAGGAGTCCATCAACGTCCGAGCAGGTACATCCCTGCAATCAACAGGGCGAAACCGGCGAAATGTGGTGCGCGAATCGGTGTGCCATAAGCGAACCAGGCGATGATCGCGGCGAAAATAAAAGTACTGGCGTAAATCGAGTACAGCACCGTCAATGCGCCGCCGCGTTTGAACGCGGCTACGAAAAGCACCATCACCGCGACGTAGCAAGCTACCCCAGCGAGAAGGCGCGCGTTGATAATGTAACTGGCGAACGTTCTGTCTGTTTTTTCCGCGCCGGATTTGTAGAAAAACTGACCAAGCGCACCGAGAAAGGCAGCGATGATGAAGAGCACGATGGCGAGAGGTGACGTTCTCACGAGGTCATGCGAGCGTAAGCGATTCCTCAGGTCGAGCGCAAACGCATCGTCGATCTTGACTGATCACTTATCACCATTCACTTATCACGTCTGCGACGCGCGCGGTTAGCTCAGTGGTAGAGCACTACCTTGACACGGTAGGGGTCACTGGTTCGAACCCAGTATCGCGCATTTTTGAGCCGCGCGAATGTATTACACTTATGTGTTACGATGCAGCGCCGGCGATTTTTACGTCGGCTCGACGATTAATCTTCGTGATCGCTTCGCCCAGCACGAGGCTGGCCGCGTCCCTGCTACAGCGCATCGACCGGTGATCTTGGAGTATTACGAAGCATGTCGTTTCGAAGCCAACGCCCGCCACCGGGAGTAGCAGCTCAAGAGTGGATTGGGCCGAGCCTATTTGAAGCGGCGCTTGGCCAGTTAGAGTCACTCCGCGCCCGCAACGCTTCGCGTAGCGATGCAGGCGGGGGTTCGAACCCAGTATCGCGCACCATCATAAGGCGCCGCTCACGCACTGGAAGATTCCGTTCCGTCGTTCCAATTTTACGGCCGTCTGGCCTCTGCCCTCTGGCTTCCTTCGCACGCCGTAGTCTTTAGCGAAGGAGGCTAATTTCTAATTTTCCTTTCCCCAATCCCGTGATTTTTTGGACGAGTGAAGAAACAATCTCGCTCCGCCGTTTTTGGTGAACTTTCAACCCCGCTCGTTGCCGACGCTGCACTGCGCCTGAAGATTGCGTTCCGAATTGCGCCTCCCGGCATTAAGCCTGTGGTTCCTGGCGCTCGAATCGCGGGTGACGCGCGACCGGTCCAACACTTCGGCAGCGTAGATGTTTTCCTGGAAGCGATGCAATATAGCCAACCGGGCAACGTTTTGGTAATCGATAATAGCGGCCGGATGGATGAAGGCTGCATCGGCGATTTGACCACGCTGGAAGCGCAAGTATCCGGTTTAGCTGGGATCGTGGTCTGGGGCGCACATCGCGATACTCCCGAGCTTCGAGAGATCGGCTTTCCCGTTTTCAGTTACGGCGCGTGCCCCTCTGGCCCGCAGCGCCTCGACCTGCGCGACGAATCAGCGCTTCGGCGCGCGCGCTTCGGCGATTTTGAAGTGCAAGCGAGTGATGTCGTTTTCGCAGATGACGACGGCTGCCTCTTCGTCAGATCGGAAAATGTCGAGCAGTTACTTGCAACCGCCCGGAACATTTGGGAGCGGGAGCGGCAACAAGCAGAAGCAATTAAGGCTGGGCGCGCATTGCGTGCACAACTGGACTTCGCCCGTTACCTCCAGAAGCGAACAGCCGACCCCAGTCACACATTTCGCGATCACCTGCGAAAGATCGACGGCGCCATCGAAGAATAAGATTTCTCCTAATTTTTTATCCCTTCCGTTCCTGGCGCCGTTTTCTACTTCTGAGCGCTGTCCTACGACCCCTGCCTTCACTCTTGCCGATGTCGTTAAAACCATGTTCTACATCGAGCCCAATACCTGGCTCATCACTCGCCAGCGGGACGTGCGCCCCATCCCGACGATCCGATGTCGAGCACAAGATTAGGGTCGAGTCTGACAATAAGCGGTGCGCGTGAGGGATCGAGCTGGCTTTAAGTCAATCCAGAAAGGTAAATATATGAATACATTAATAACATGGAATCAGCTTAGGGAGATGGAAGAAGCGACGCAAAACCGCTTCAATCGTTTCCTGGGCGGATTTCCGAACAGAATAGGCACTGGCGAGACCCACAGCCTGACGGTCGCAGATTGGTCACCGGAGGTTGATATTAGTCAGGACAATCACGAGTACTTGCTCAAGGCAGACCTGCCTGAGATGAAGAAGGATGACGTTAGAGTAACAGTCGAAGATGGCATCCTCTGTGTTTCCGGAGAACGCAAGAGCGAGAAAGAAGATCAGAAAAGAAAATTCCATCGTATCGAGCGCGCCTTTGGTAACTTCCGACGCAGCTTCACCCTGCCGGAAGATGCCGATAGCACGAAGGTGACAGCGGAGTTCCGCGACGGAGTACTGAAAGTTCACCTCCCGACAACGACGAAAGCAAAATCAAAAGCTCTCGAAGTTAAAGTGGCGTAATCCATTAACACTGACGGCGAGCGTGCGGAAAGCTTCGTGCGCTAGCCTCGGTGGATGAGTAGGCTTAAGTTCGTCGCCGCTGCGCAGTTGATTAATAGGACAGTCATGAAACCCGCGGCAGCTGATCTTTGTCTTGTCGTGGCCGGAGTAGGGCGGATTAGTCTGCAGAGCCCTGCCAAGGTTCTTGACCAACTCCGCGTCAGAATCGACTGGGCGGAACTACTGGAGCCGCTAGCCTCTAAACCGAGCGTCGCAGCTTCGGTAACAATTCGCGAAATTGCGTGGGAGAGCGACCGACAATTCGCCGGAACGCGCGATTGAAGTTCGTCATCGATTGAAAGCCGCTGGCGAAGGCAGCTTCGCTAATGCGCGAGTTAGGATTGAGCAAAAGCGTCTTCGATTTCTCTACTCGGACTCTCGAGAGATAGTCGATGAAATTCATTCCCGTGGCTTTCTTGAACATCTTGCAAAAGTAATACCGGCTGATATTAGCCGCCTGGGCTACGCGCCCGAGGGAGAGCGGCTCTGCCTGATGCTTCTCGATGAATTGCCGTGCTCGGGCCATGTTGGCGGATTCGTCTTTTTCGCGCCGGACCACCAGTTGATTCGACAGAATGGAAAGGTGTTGCGCAAAAATATTCAGGAGCCGCAACATCGCGCGATATCGGTCTGGCGATAAAACGCACGACCGAAAATAAGCCCGCTCAAGTTGCTTCCAATCCGCCTTGTAGCCCCACGCGCGGAGTTGCCGGGTAATGCTGGCGAAGTGTTTCTTGGTCGGATTCTTGAGCATCACTTCGCCTGTCTCGAGAAAACCGAGAATGTGGTCACCTACATACACCGGCACAGCACTTTCGGAGAGTCCCGCAAACCAGGTAACGGTGCGCTTGGTCGAGTCCGGTTCCCGAGATGCGTCGGTTTGAGCCCGTAAGCATGCGGCGCGAGCCTTGTTGAAACGAGCCAGAATTGAGGCAAAGGAGTCGCGATCTTCTTTTCCATGATGCGACGGCGACCATGAATTGTATCCTCGAATATTCAGCGGCAAACCCATGGCTGCACTGAAAGCACCTTCGTAATCTTTGAAAATCTGCGAGCGCGAAAGATATCGCATGACTTCCTGGTCAGAGGATCGAGATGCGCTTCGTTTGCTCATTAGGCTTTGCGCAGCGCTGTGCCTGACCACGCCTGCGGATCGCATCACCGCGGGTTCTAAGATGCGAACCCTCTCAGCGACAGTTGTCCTGAAGGAAGGCCTTGCATGATATATGCCTTGCCGAACGTCTGCTGCTTCACATCGCGGATCTGATTCGCGGGTGAGGCGCGAAGCTGCCGAAAAAGCGCAGCTCGACCTTTTGAGCCTTTGTGTCGCTTGAAATAAATTGCGCTCCTTTGCGTGACTGTTGATTCCATTTCGTTTGTTTAGGTGCTCAAGCCACAATCTACAGCTGCAAATGCAATTACCTAATGATATTGAGTCTAAACGTGTGGCGCGCGACGGTCCTACGCATCCGGCTCGCTCACCGCTGGTCGACTACACTACTTCGAGGCTGTAATCCCGAAGGTAAGACGCCTGCTCACGCAACTGGGCTGCATTCAGCCAGAGCGGAGGCGGCTCGCTCTCCAATGTCTCGCTGCGCCGATCGAATCTTATCCGCGGAAGCGCGGCGCAGACCTCGGACAAGTCTTAGCTTCGACAGCATCCAGATAACCCACTTGGTTGGATCCATCTGCCATGGCTTGACGCCATTGCGATAGTCATACTGAAACTCATGGTGATAGTTGTGATAACCTTCGCCCAAAGTGAGAAGGGCGAGAAAAAAGGAATCGCCCGCGCTGTATTTGGTTGAATATGGCTGTCGCCCGATGGTGTGACATGCGCTGTTAATCAGAAACGTGCAGTGCTGCAGAACAACGATGCGCGCAACGCCGGCAACCAAGAATGCCCCGAATGCTCCGGGCCATCCGTTCCATAGGAAACCGAGCATTGCCGGCAGGATGAAACTAACGATTACGGCGATCCATTGCACGTACCGATCCTGCCAGCAGACAAGCTTGTCTTTCTGGAGGTCGGCGACGTTGTCGTATGGCTGATCGTTACGTAGCTTGAAAAGTAGCCAGCCGATGTGCGCGTAGAAGAAACTTTTCGAAATGCAGTACGGATCCTCGTCATGATCCACATGCTTATGATGGCGCCGATGTTCGCTTGCCCATGTCAAAACCGAGTTCTCGAAAGCGGCCGCACCAAAGATGAGGACAAAAAGCCGAATTGGCCAGCTGGCCTGGAAGGTAAGGTGCGAGAAAAGCCGATGATAACCTAAAGTGACGCTAAATCCGATAGCGCTCAGCATGACGAAGAATAGAACAACCTGAAACCAATCAAGCCCGAAAAACCAGAAGTAAAGCGGCAGAGCGGTCAACGTAAGAGCCGCGGTCCCGATGAGAAAGGAACTCGTTAACCAATTAATGCGATCGAGTGGCAACCGGAAAAAACAGGCGCCTGGGCTGCATTTTCGCCAAGTCGCGGAACCGACGGTGGTTTCCTTTCGCCGGTCTGTGTTGGAGGGCGAAGAGAGCGCCATTTTGTACGATGGTTGGTTCCATAGTTTGCCGTTACTCCCGCGACAGGTGCCAGCCGGCTTTCTTTGCTGCGACAAGGGGTTCTTCCTCGCGGGCTTGAGGAGCCGAATCATCTACTTTGAAACGCAGCGTAAAGTTGGCACCCTTGCCTATGCCCTCGCTTTCCACTTCCAGAGTGCCGCCGTGCGCCGCTGTCAAAGTGCGTGCAATTGAAAGTCCAAGCCCAAGGCCACCGAAGCGCGGATGGATCGAAGAATCTCCTTGTTCGAAAGGCGAAAATATCCGCCCCAACGCCTCCGCAGAAATCCCAATTCCGCTATCGCTTACTTCAATGACTAGTTTGCCGCTCTCGTTGCGGGTGACGATCAAAATCCTGCCGCCTATTGGTGTAAACTTCAGCGCATTTCCGATGAGATTCGACATAATTTGTTCAAGCTTGCCCGCATCAGCCCGAATATGGTGACACTGAGCTTCCAACTGAAGGTAGATCCCGACCTTCGTCAGTTTCTGCCAGCTCTCCAGATTCTTGAGCGCCAAGCGAATCACCTCGTGCGCGTCGATCCGCTCAAGCTTCAGCCGCAGAGCTCCCTTCGCCATGTGGGTTAGATCGAGCAGCTCGCTAATCAATCGCACCATCGCCTGAAGGTTCCGGCGAATCATGGCCACGGCGGACCGATCGAACTGCGGCGGCACCTCGGTTTTGTCGAGTTGATCTGCGGCATCGTGACCGAGCTCGAGCAAATCGGCGGCGCAAGAAATGGCCGTGAGCGGAGTTCGCAGCTCGTGGGATAACACGGCCAGCAGATCGTCTTTGCTTTGGTTGGCAAGTTCGAGCGCAGCAAGACGACCGTGAGATGTCTCGTCAACGACCAAGCGCGCACTGATATCGCGAATATTGCATTGGATCACTTTATCGGATCCGACGAAGTAAACGTTACTGATAAATTCGACATGAATCTCCTTACCTGCTTTGCTACGGAGCGGAAGGTTTTCGTAGCGAATGTACTCATTCCTTTGCAGCGTTTCGAAAGCGGCTTGATTCGCTGCAATGTCCTTGAACTGACCAATCTCCCAGAGTCGCCGGCCGATCATGTTCTCGAATGGATAGTCGAGCAGATCGAGCAGAAAGGGATTTACATCGATTATCTTGCCGGTATTCGCGTCAAGTATCAGAATGCCGTCCTGCGCAGTTTCAAACAGCCGCCGATAGCGAAGCTCTGATGCTTCCAAGCTAAGCTTCAGAGAACTTTCTCTGTCGACACTCGACAATCGTTTCGCTGGGCTCGCCGATTCGGTTGATATCATGGGTTTAGACTCGCGCTCATGCTGATGGTGGTATTGAGCAAACGAGCGACGGGGCATTTGGTCTTAGCCGCGAGTGCCGCTTTCATAAAATGCGCTTGAGAAACAAGCGGCACATTGGCGCGCACATCGAGCTGAATTCGCGTGAGCGTCCAGCCTGCGGCTAAGTCTTCCACGGTAGCGGTGGCGATAGTTTCGATGCGCTGCGGATGGAAACCGGAAAGGCCGAGCTCATTGGACAGGGCCATGGAAAAACAACCTCCCAGGGATGCGGCGATCAATTCGTCCGGGTTAGTCCCCATGCCTTGGGCGAAGCGCGTGCGAAACGAATATTGCGTTTTATTTAGCACGCCACTTTCTGTGCTCAACGTGCCTGTGCCTTCTCGCAGGGTTCCATTCCAAATAACTGAAGCTTTGCGATCCATGATAGAGAACGGCCGTAACTTCCCAAAAGTGCCCTGAGCCGTCTCTCTTCATACGATTTGCCAGAAAATCGGCTAATACCTTGTTCCGTTGACAGTAATAGCCTGCTGCTATAGAAGTGCGAAAGGCCAGCCGCGATTACCCTCTGATTAAATTGCCGTGGAGCTTCGTCACATGCGCTACTTCGTTGCAGTGGCGGAGGCTCTCAGCTTTACCAGGGGTGCCGAAAAGTTGCACCTCGCGCAGCCTTCGCTGACGCGACAGATTAAAAACCTCGAGGAAGAAATCGGCGTGCGCCTGCTCGATCGGACCAAGGCGCGTGTCAGTTTGACTCCGGAAGGACAATCATTCCTGGTCGATGCAAAACGCGTGCTTGAACTCAGCGAGCAGATTGTTGAGTCCGTGCGGCACTTCAGTCGCCACGAATTGGCCCCGCTCAATATTGGCTACGTCGCAAACTTGTTTTACGATCTCCTTCCGGTCACGCTGGCATCCTTTCAACGGTCGTTCCCGACGGTTCCGATCAATCTTTTCGATATGACCTGCGGCGATCAATTTCACGCACTTCAAGATGGCAAGATCGATTTGGGGTTCGTTGGATTGCGTGAGCCAATCGAAGAGCGTGGATTACAGTTTCGGCCAATCGCGTGCTACGGAACGGTTGTGGCTGTCGCCAAAAACAATCCTCTGGCAAAAAAATCGGTCATCAACCTTAAGGAACTCAAACCGATGTTCTTTATCGGCATGTCAGAGGCTAGTTTCCCAGGTTATCGCCGCTGGCTCACGCAGACGTGCCGAAAAGTAGGCTTCAGCCCGAAAGTCCTTCAAGATGCCGATATCGAACGAACGGTCATTCAATCCGTCGCGGCCGGCTTGGGCGTGGCATTGTTACCCGATCAGGTGAAGAAGCTTCCTCATGATAGCGTGGTCTTCCGCGAATTAAATCCCTCAGTAAAGACCGAGTCATGCATCGCCTGGCAGGCAGACAATCCCTCGATTGCGTTGAAAGCTTACATCAACATCGTGAGTGATCGCGGCGTTCGGATGCGCTGAAAGCCCTGGCCGGCGATTCGATGCGCAAGCCGCGCAGTGAAGATCAAAAATAATTCTCTGCGAGGAATTCGTGAACGTGTGCGATAGTGTCATAGGTTGCATGCGCGATCGATACTAACCGAAATCGGCGCAGCGCTCTTCAGACATGGGTCTGCTTCGGGAGAGTTCCGTTTCTCTAAGTCTTGGCACGAGAAAACCGACGCCGAAGCGGTGCAAGACTGGGAGAGCGAAGGCGGCGCTTCTACTCATGTAGACGAAGAAGCTTTTGCCGCAGCCGTCACGCGGTTGACCTCAAATAGAAAGAGCCAATGAAAACACAAGTAGGAATGTGGATTGACCACCGGGAAGCAAACATCGTTTTCCTTTCGCCAGCCGGGGAAAGGACACGGCAGATCAAATCAAATGTCGAAAAGCAGCTTCGGCGCTCGGGCGATTCACCATCGAACGAACGCTATGAAACGCAGATGGTACCGGCCTCTGACCGGCGGGAACGAGAATACATGGGCCACCTCGCTAACTACTACGAGGAGGTTTTTCTATCTGCTCATGGTGCTGACACCGTCTTTATCTTTGGCCCTGGCGAAGCGAAAGGGGAACTACGCAAACAATTCCAGAAGCGGCATTTTAGCGAAAGGATTGTGGGCTTTGAGACCGCAGACAAGATGACGCCGCGGCAAATCTCGGAGAAGGTACGAAACTTTTATCGAACTACACCTGCCATTCTCCTGGGAAACGGCGATTGAACTTGCGGCAAAAAACGTTTGAACGAAATCAGGTGCTAACCAGGTAACTCATTTGTGCATCTCATAACATTACGCGAGATATTCCGCGATGCCGACGTCGCCACGCCATTTTTTCAGTCGTGCGTGAACATCACCTATCCGCGGAGCAGACCGAACAAGCCTTGATTGAACTTCATGTTCCTCGCGCTGCAAACGTGGCCCGAATCAGCCTTTAATTAGGCCTTTAGCTGCTCACAGGAGGCTTAAGGGGGGCTACGAGCACGTTGACACGGTAGGGGTCACTCGTTCGAACCCCAGTATCGCGCACCCTCTCTCTTCTTTGAGCCCTATCTACTTACCCGGGAGCAAACCTAACAAAGCATCCTTGAGGCGCTCGGCAAAGGTTGAAGTGAGCGACCACGGAGTTGGCTGACGCAAAACGTGCAGCGATCCTCGCTTATCGATGATCTCGTAGTCGCTGGCGCCATTATGCTTTCGGAAAAAACGGATTGTCACGCTCGCGTCGCCGACGCGTAAGTTGGAAATTTTAATATCTGGCAACCATTCCGGTAACTGTGGGTCGATCACCAACATATTAAGGGGTGCGTACGGGTACAGCCCCAACATCGATTGCAAAAGACAGAATACGGCGGAAGCAGACCATGCTTGCGGTGAGTTTGCTCCAGGGTAATGAGCTGGAAATGGATGCTCTGCATCGCGCTGGTGACCACTAAAAAGTTCGGGTAATCGTCGAGCAGAAAAAATTGCTGCGGCTTCGAATTGCGAGCGACAAACTCGCTCGACGCATTCGTGCAACCCATACCGCATAAAGCCGAGCGCAAATGTCGCTTGTTCAACGGGCCAGACTGATCCGAGGTGATAACTGTAAGGATTGAACGCGGGATGCTCTAACGAAAGTGTCCGGATGCCCCATCCACTGAAAAGATCATCGCGCATCAACCTGTCAGCGGTACGCGTTACTAAACTTTGATCGACAATTGCCGTCGCGATGCAATGGCCCGGATTCGAAGCGGCCGAGCGAATCTGCCGTTTTTGCGGATCGAGTCCCAACGCGATCGATTCTTCCTCCTCCATCCAGAATGCCTCATTGAAGCGTTTCTTCAGCTCCTCCGCCTCCCGATAAAAGCGTTTGGCTTCATCTTTTCGATCCAGCCACCAAAGAACTTCAGAAATGTGAAGCTTGGCCAGATAGACAAAACCTTGTTCTTCGCACGTCGCGATCGGTGTTTCTACTTGTGACCCATCCTCATAAACAATCGCATCGCTGGAATCCTTCCAAGCCTGATTCCGCACGCCCTGTTCGGAGCGTGTTTGATATTCGTAAAAACCGTCGCGATCGAGATCACCATGAGTTTCAAGCCAATGCAGGGCTTTAAGCGCGGGATCTAGGAACTGCTGGACGAGTTCCTTGTCCCCAGTCCAATGCCACAGCTCAGAAACTACCACTGGATAGAATCCAGATGTCGTGATTGATCCATAATACCGTGCCAATGGATTAAAATTGAGGGTTGGCAAAGGTCCGGTATCAACTTGGTGAATCATTTTTCCTGGCTGCTCATCGCGCCAATCATTCTCCTCGCGACCTTGTAGAGCCGCGATTGCTGGCAAAGTCCCACGCATCATTTCTGGGCCAAGCAAACCTGCCTGCCACGAAGCCGTGAGCGTGTCCCTTCCGAATAGTGCGAGGTAAATTGGAAGTCCGGCTGCCATCGTCCACGCTCTCTCACCTCGATCGAGATCGTGAAGGCGCAGCGCCGCCAGATCGTCACGCGCGCGTTCGAGCGTCGTCGCAACTATCGGCGCGAGCGTTTCGCTTTCGCTCGTAGCGAATCTTGTCGCTTCATCGACAAAAATCCGCCTGCTCGAATCGAAACGATTATCGGTGTCTGTAAATGCCGGCGCGAAAAGCGGCGACATTGCTTCGCCTTCAAGAACAGGAATGAAGTTGATACCCGCACGCCAGATAGCATGCGGCTCCAGCTCGACTTGGAATCGGATTGTACCGCGCTTCCACAAAGGCTCGGAATCGGATTTGTCGATTTTGACAATGATACCGCGGTGCAAATGCGCCGTTCCGCGATTTCCTTGATGATCAAACTTGTGCTCGGCCCGATAATCAAAGGCGAGTTCCCATTTGTCATCACCCATCGAACGTCGCCATTCGCTAGATAATTTGCCGCGCTGCAAACGATCCTTCAGTTTAGTCTCGGCGCTGTCCGCAAAATCAGCATCTACCTCAACAGCCAATGTGAATGTCACTTTCTCTTGCGTGAAGTTTGTAAGCGCCAAGTCCTCGTGCATCCCATCGCCGATAAAACGTGAGACACGCAACTCGATTGGTCGCTGCGCCAGCTTTCCGCCCGGCCCTAGCGTTTCCCAATCGCCTTGTTCGCTGGCGTTCGGTGAAAGAGCGATGTAATAACCGAGCCAGGAATGCTGCTCAACGTTGGAGAGTGCGACTGGTAATGGCGGTTTATCTTCGACCAAATAACGGTAGCGCGAGAGAAGGCGCGTTTGGTGAAAAAACAATCCGCGTTCGGGTCCTTCGGTGATGAAACCGTTCAGCTGCGTCGCGAGAACCGTCCTATTCTGACTGACATAAATTATGTCGTCTCGCGGCCTTAACTGGACCAACGGATGAAGAGTGCGCGCTATCATGTTTTTCGCGCACTAAACATTCCGTACAGCATCGCACCTTCGCGGTAAGCTCGACGCATTTCGCTGAATCCCGTTATAAATTCTCGTGTCTGCGATCCCATCAATGGCAAAACGGCGCGCACCATTGGCCGATGTAGAATGTCCTGACAAATCTCCCAGGTTTTTTCGACCTGCCGCGTGACATCGTCCGCGCGAATCTCTCCAAAACCACTGCCGTTCATCCAACTGATGTAATCGTTAAATGTCCCGAGCGATGCACAAAGCATTCCGGAACAGATTTTTACGACCAGCGTTGAGTTTGCCGAGGGCGAAAATGGCTCTGCGGTAAGCCACGTGCACAAACCCAGCACCCCTCCCGGCCGAAGCATGCGCGCGCAGTTTCGAATAAAGCGCTCCTTCTCAAACAAATGCTCGCTGCATTCAATGCTCCAGATCGCGTCGAAGCTTTCCGTCCCAAGATCCAATTCATTGGCGTCTTCTACAACGAAGCGCACGCGGTTACTTAACCCCAACGATCGCGCACGCTTTTCTGCGAGACGCTTCTGGACGGGACTGATCGTGATTCCCAAAACTGAGCAATTAAGTTTGCGCGCCAGCCAGAACGATGATCCGCCAAGACCGCAGCCAACATCGAGCACTTTGTCGCCTCGCTGCATTCGAGTGCGATTAGCAAGCTCTTCGATCAAGTGAACCTGCGCTTCCTCCGGCGATTCGCCGTTTCGCCAAAAGCCGTGATGGATGTGTTCGCCCCAGAGGAACCAATAGAAAATCGATAATCTGTCGTAATGAGAACGAATGGCGTTGATATTTACTGTGTTCATTCGTTTCGCGACAATGCCCCTGCGAGTGCGACTGCACCAAGAGCAATTGCCCCTAGGAAAAGCCAGGCGCGGTTTTGACTTGCCCAAAGTTGCAGGCTCCGACCGAATGCTTGCTGATCAAAATCGCCGTGCGCGCCATGATCGCGCTGCATATCCAATGGTTCGAATAGATTGTTCGGCCGATCCCGCTTCTCGGCACCGTCATGCTGTTGGCTGTCGTAACCATTTCGCGCGAGATAGTGATCCAGAAGATTCGGTAGAATCCGATCCCCAATGATCGCTTCGACGGTTGGCATTCCGACAAACATTTCACGCCTTGAATTGTGTGACGCCCAGACGACTGCTCGCGCCGCGACTTCCGGTTGAAAAATTGGTGGCATCGGTCGCGCCTTGCGCGGTAACCGGCTTTTGACCCAACCGAATTGCGGAGTGTTGAGCGCGGGCATTTGAATCATTGTCACGCGCACGCCACTGTGATCGTGCAGCAATTCGCAGCGCAGCGAATCAACGAAGCCCTGTACGGCATGCTTCGCCGCGCAATACGCCGATTGTAGAGGAATGCCGCGATAAGCCAGGGCCGAGCCAACCTGAATGACGATGCCGCGATTTCGCGGCAACATTCGCCGCAGCGCCGCGAGCGTACCGTAAACATAACCGAGATACGTCACTTCCGTGACTCGTTTGAATTCCTCCGCCGTCATTTGTTTGACCGGCGAAAAGACCGACGCCATCGCATTATTCACCCACACATCGATCGGTCCCAGCCGTTGCTCGATTTCCATTGCTGCCGAATCCACGGCCTCGGCATCGGCGACATCGACAGGTAGCACGAGCGCGCTGCCCCCAAGTTGCTCCACATCATTTTTGGCGGCTTCGAGTCCGGCGCGGCCGCGGGCGAGGAGACCGATTTGCGCGCCCTCGCGGGCAAATTCAAGGGCGGCAGCACGGCCCACACCAGCGGATGCACCCGTAATAACCACGGTGCGCCGCGACGGGATTCGTTGCGCTCTCATTGCGAACGCTCACCTCCAGTTCTTTCGACGGGCTTTGCCGGACCGCTCTCGTCGCCGGGCACGAGGTCAACTCTGATAATTGGGTCGTTAGGCTCAGCGACCGGACCTTCCCAGCGCAGGAAACCGGCGGGCGGCTTCGTTAACCAGATCTGAGTGTCAGGCACGTTGACAAATACTTTGGCGACGGCCGGAATTTTTGGATGAATGACAAAGCGATCGCCTTCCAGTAACCGATTGGACATTTTCATCTCGTCAATTCCGCCGTGTGACAGCTCGACCGCGACTGCTTTCGGCTTCGGATTAAAACCAACCGCTCGCAGTTCGATTCGTTCCCCGTCGATGAGACGTTTCCGCAGATTTTGCAGCGTTAAAGTGAAACCGAATCCGGCAAATGTCCGACCTGGCTGTATGTCGATTTTGTCGGACCAATTTTTCATTTCGTCCTTGTCGCGCTTTACGGCGGTCGCCATCTGCGATTTAAAATCGATGGTGAACTCACGTTGCAGTTGTCCGTCTTTGATTTCGCGCCAGGACCATTGTTCCTGGATCAATTCGGGCTTCTGCCGGAATACAGCGTTCTCCTCAATGCGCTGGCCGGATTTGAATCTGTAAATAATCCGGATGTGCAGCCGCTCATCTTCAATCCACTGCGAGAAATCTCCATCCGCGAGTTTTTTTCCATCAGCACTCAATAGTGCTGGAAACCCGTGGGCGCCTCCTTGGAACTCAGTGGCCTCAACGCCCAGCGCAGATAGGCACCAAAGGATTGTCGCGGCAAAAAGCACGATCTTTTTGGTCGCGTTCATGTCCGCCATCCTCCCTTTTCAAACGCAAGCCCGGCGCAAAGATGTGTCGATAAAAGAGAGATCAACAATCAACTCTCCGGAAAATCTTTTGCCGCTCCGTCAAACGCTTTGATCCGGCGGTTGCTTCACTGCGACGCCGCGAACATAAACAAGTTCGCCTCCCAACCAGCCCGAGATCAGGATAAAGACAACGCCGATCACGGAAAGCGTAATCGGAAGATTGTCACCGGGGGTGCGGTGCATTCGCAGCCAAAAGTTCACGCAGTAAAGACCGACCGCGAGCAAATTAATAACCATGTGCCAGATCCCGATCGATTTCGATTTTGAATTCTCGATACTAACTAGATCGATCAATCCTGGTAGCGCCGCGACGAGCGCGCCGACGATGCCCCAGCCAGTGTGTAGAACGCGACATCATTCCAGATCGGGCCGCCATATCCTAGTTTGAAAATCAAATCGCTGATTATTGAAAAAATCCAAAGCCCGATTGGGAACGCAACCAAAACGGGATGCAGTGGATGACCTTTGATACTTGCGGGTGATGACATGTTTTTTCCTTCGTTTGGGGTTTTCTGCGGATTGACTAGATCGATTTCAAATACTCGATCAGATCGTTCTTCTCCTGTTCGGTTAACTGCAATTTAAGCGCTTTGTCGTAGTGGTTGACTACCTCGGGCAGCGTCGCAAATCGGCCGTCGTGATAGAAGCCTCCTTTATGAATTTTCTGCGTATCGAAGAGCGCACGTAGTGGGGCTGTCCGGTAACGGTTGTCCGGCGATCGTTTTGCCTGGAAATCATCGATGCCGATTTCTTGTGCGCTATGCAGATTCCAACCTGGCTCGGTGAACAGCGGCGGCACATGACAGGTGGCGCACTTTGCCTTGTTATTAAAGATCGCCTGTCCACGCGTGGCCGCTTCGCTGTTAAAACTATCCGGCGGCGGCTTTGGCACTGGCATCGCCAATTGATAGAATTGGAGCGCGGGAAGTTTTCCGGTTATCTGATCGTCGCTGTCACGCTTATGACCGAGACCGGCCTTCGCGGCGACGGGATACTTCTTCTTATCGTCAAGACGCAGATCGAAGAAGGTGCCCTTGCCGTGCATTTCGAGATTGGAAACAAAAGCATTCCAGTAGGTTACGTTCCCCCAAGAACCAGTCCACGTGTGATTATTGACGCCGGCCAATCCAAAAGCAGCGGGATTGAGCGTGGCGGCCGGCTTACCATCCGGACGAAAAGCTTTCCCGTCCAAAACTAGTTGGGCGTCGAATTTTCCCGGACCCCAACTCTTCAGCACCTTGCGCACTGTTGGCTCGGGAACTCCGAGCAATTTCTTGAATGCGCTCAAATCGGGCGCGGAAGCGACGATTGCGCCTACATCGAGATCGCGGTTCGGCCATCCATCCAGCCGGTGGCCAATTCCGGGAGCGAACGAATCATCCACCGTGGAATGACACAAGGCGCAGTTGATTCCGATCGATTTCATCCCGCTGCCGTCTGGAGTAAGGAAAGCTTTTACACCGACGACGGCGTTCAGTTTCACCAACGCGAGCGTCGTCGCCGGATCATCGAGATCGACCTTGCCTTGTTTTATTTGCTCGACCAAATCGGCGGGCAGCGCTTCGGCATCCACTTTTAACCCCAGTGCCAACGCCTTTTTGGGGGAGAGTTTCGCGACGGCTTCGTGCAGTTTGAGCGTGTCGCCCCAAAAGGCTTCACTGCCGAAAGTATCGAAGCGGAAAGTCTGTTTGCCTTCCGCGAGCATTTGCTGCGCGTTGTGGCTGATTGCGTCATCATATCCCACAACTTCAGGGGTTGTTTGCGCGAGGAGCGGAAGTAGCTTGATTACAAATAGCAACGCCAAGGCCAGGCTGACGCAGGCAACTGTCACAAATTTGTGGCGATTGGAAGAGTGGAAGAAGACGAATGTTTTCCGACGTTTCATTTGAACCTCCTCACGCCACAGGCCGATATTCGGGAGGAAAAATGCCACGTACGAATCTTCCGAGGATCGAACTGAGGCGAAATGTTAAGTCGAGAAAAAACGAACCTGCACAATAAGTCAATATATATTTTGCTTTAATCCCTGGACTGAACTTTTGTATGAAACCACAACGATGGCGCGAGCGAATGCTCGATAGCACGCGAGGTCAGATCCTCGCTCTGCTTCGGGTTGAATCGTGCACCGTCAATGAACTCGCCGCCGCCCTGAAATTGACCGACAATGCTGTGCGAGCGCACCTGATCAGCCTCGAACGCGATGGTCTGATTCAGCGTGAAGGAAGTCGACCCGGTCTTCGAAGGCCGCACGCGTCATATGGGCTTACCGCCGACGCCGAGCAGATCTTTCCGAAAGCATATGGACTGTTGCTTAATCACCTTATGGCGAGCATCTCCAAGCGGCTCAGTTCGCGGGAACTTCGGGCGAGCATGCGCGAGGTCGGTCGATCTTTGGCGAAAGAACATGGCGATCAGCTCACGAAAAAGAGCCGGAACGAACGACTCCTGGTCGCACTTGACCTGCTTAAGAGATTGGGCGGATCAGTCGTGCTTCACCAGATCGACGGGAAGAAGTTTATTCGCGGCAAGAGTTGTCCGCTGGTCGCGATCACCGCGTATTACCCAGACGCCTGTCTGATCGTCGAGACGCTGCTCACGGAAATCATCGGCGTTCCGGTCAAAGAGCACTGCGAGCACGGGCAGCCGCCGTCGTGTTGCTTTGAAGTGAGCTGACTTCGAGGCGGCCAACGCCCGCAGCCGACGGCTCCCCGAAGTGGAGCTTAGCTAGCGTGATTCAACTTGCGGCGGCTCGCCTCCCCAAAGCCGCGAATGGCTTATCGTTTCTGTCGCACATCGGCTTATGTATCGCCCTAAAGGAGTTCCGACATCCATCTTCGATCGACATTCTTATGTACGCAAGAAAGCCGCCGCGAATGCCTCGCGACGGCTTTTTGCGGTTTGTCTCGCTTACGACATTCCCAACGATTCGAGCGTTGGCTCATCAATCGCCAGTATCGCGCACCATCTCCCTTCTTTTCGCAAAGAGACTCAGGCAATTTCGTCGGAGCGGATAGGCGTTGTTGGCAACATGAAAGGAAAACACCCCCGTTTCGCATTTATGAAATCGGCTGCGATCCATCAAGCACTATTTGCAGGCCTTGTTAACTAAGAGCGAGATCGAGCTGAAACTTAGCCAGTGTAAGATCCAATAGGTCCAGTCCAGGCGAAGGCCGCCCGCCCAAAGGACGAAGCAAACAAGCGCGCTCGCCGTCAGGGAAAAGCACCAGATGCAGTTCACCCATTCTCGAGCTGAACCGCGTCCACCTGGCAGCGCATTGCGAAAACGCTCGAAAATGGCCAGCGGCCCGCGTTCTTTCGTGATGAGATGGCTTAAACGAAAGGTGGCTAACGATCCCAAGACTAGAACGAACCATTGCACGTGGAATCAAAACCCACCCGGGCTAGGTACAGCCGCGCAATAAAAAGATGATGAGCAGAATTGGAATCGGAATCCCGAGCAACCAAAGTAAAATATATCCGGTAGCACCAGCTTGGTTAATTTTATCTCGTAAATGCATTTTCTCTCTCCTTGCCCTAAAACGCGCGCGAGGGAAAAAATGCGCTTAATTTTTCGTGGAATTTGTAGTGCTGCATTCGTTCGCGAGATCAAGCGCGATTTATTGATGGCAGCCATCGATCCATGTCTCATACAACTCCACGAAAGTCTCAGCGCCATAGGAACGCTGATCTGCATGGCAGCGCACCCGACAAATCGGAGGTCGCCCTGATCATTGTGGACGTAATTAACGATCTCGATTTCCCCGAGGCCAAACAATTGGCCCGTTTTATCCCGGATCTGGCTGACAAAATTGCGCGACTGAAAAGGCGAGCCAAAGCGGCAAGAGTTCCGGTGATCTATGTGAATGACAATTTCGGGCGCTGGCGCTCCGATTTTCGTGCTTTGATCGAGCATTGCCGCGAGGGAAAAGCCCGCTCGCTCATCGAAAAGCTTTATCCGAAGCAGGACGATTATTTTGTCCTGAAGCCAAAGCACTCCGGATTTTTCTCCAGCACGTTGGAAACGTTATTGCGATACCTTGGCGTGCGGCGCCTTATCATTACCGGCATTGCTGGAAATTTTTGCGTCCTCTTTACCGCGAACGACGCCTACATACGCGATTACGAACTGGCGGTCCCCTCCGACTGCGTTATTTCGAATACCGCAAAGGAGAACAAAGAGGCTTTGCAGTTGATGAAACGCTATCTGAAAGCCGATACCCGCCCTTCCCGCCGCATTACTTTTGGAAGACGATCTTAGCGGCGGTGCAGCAACGCACTGGACCATCAGAACTGATAGCTAGTGAAAGGTTGCAAATGTGCCGCGCAATTTTACCGGGAACAGCGAATTCGTACGACACAAATGAATTTGCTCAGAAGATTGCCGCCGTTTGATCCGAAATCGGGCAATTTGAACGTTGTCATCGACACACCGAAAGGATGCCGAAGTAAGTTTGCCTTCGACATGAAGCGCAAAGCCTACGTTCTCAAGAGCGTCCTTCCGCATGGCACGGTTTTCCCGTTCGATTTCGGCTCAATTCCCGGGACCGCGGCCGACGATGGCGACCCGGTCGACGCGCTCGTCTTAATGGATGAACCCGCTTTCTGTGGTTGTCTCATCGAATCGCGCCTCGTCGGCGTGATCGAAGCCGAACAAAGTGAGGATGGTAAGAAGGAGCGCAACGATCGGTTAATCGCGGTGGCAGCGAAATCACAAACCCATGCCGAAGTTAAAACCCTCTCCGATGTGAGCCCAGCACTGTTAAAGGAGATCGAACACTTTTTCATCTCCTATAACCAGGAACGCGGAAAGAAATTCCGACCAATTGCGCGGCACGGTCCGAAACGGGCAGCGCAGTTAGTGAGAAAACAAAAACGCCGAATCAAACGTCGCAAATAAAGTCAAAGGACGATTCCCGACTTGTTTTGACAAAGAACAAATCCAGATCGTCGCTGAAATTCGAAATCCCCACGTTATGCAACTAGAAACACTGAAAGATCTCTACATTCACGAACTGAAAGACCTTCACAGCGCCGAGAAGCAACTGACCAAGGCCCTGCCGAAAATGGCGAAGGCTGCCACCAATGAACGCCTTGCCGATGGATTTAGATTGCATCTCGACCAGACAGAAGAACACGTTAATCGACTCGAAAAAATCCTGGAGACTCACGACCAGAGCACTCGTGGCCCGAAGTGCAAAGGCATGGAAGGCCTGATCGAGGAAGGTTCGGAAATGATCGAACAGGACGCGGAAGACGAAGTGCGGGATGCCGGACTTATCGCTGCGGCGCAGCGAGTCGAGCATTACGAGATAGCCGGCTACGGCTGCGCCCGCACTTATGCCGAATTACTTGGTGACAGCGAAGGCGCGAAACTTTTGCAACAGACGCTGGATGAAGAAGGTGCCACCGACAAGAAACTAACGGAGCTGGCGAAAACTTTAATTAACGTTAAGGCGCAATAATTGGGGGTTCTCCCTACCGGAGCTGGGGGCGGAAGGAAACAGCTGCGGTGGATCTACCATAGAGGTTCCATCGCGGCACTTCCTCCAGTCTTAATTGCAAGCGCGCATCGATCTTCCGCCGAGTAATGCCGAAATCGCCGAGCTCCTTTCGCGCGAAGCGAACAAAGCTTCCTATGTTTTGCAGCGCGCCTATCGCCGGGCCGCGCGAAGCGCGTTTCTCTGGGAAGTTGAGGGACGCGATTTAGTCGCAGAAAAGCGCCCGCTGACAGAGCTGGCGCATATTGGACCATTTCTTCAAAAACAAATCCGCCAATGGATTCGGCGGAAGCAGCATCCGCCGCGTCCGCCGCCGCTGCGGAAAGAATTTCTCACCCTCACCGAAAGCCGCGTTCGGCTGGCCAAAGTGGCGTCGTGGGGAACGCGTCTTCGTGGCGATTTGCAAATGCACACAAATTGGAGCGATGGCTCCGGCGATATTCGTGCGATGGCGGATGCGGCCGTCGCGCGCGGCTACGAATTCATCGCTATTACCGATCATTCCAAGGGCTTGTCGATCGCTAATGGAATTAATGAAGCGAAGCTGAAGAGACAGTCAGCTGAGATTGAAGCTGTTAATAGCGAGATGCGGACAAGCGCTAAGAGCCTGAGCGTTTTGCATTCTATCGAAATGAATCTCAATCCCTTGGGCGAAGGCGATATGGAGCCCGCGGCGTTGCGCTCGCTTGACATCGTTCTCGGCTCTTTCCATTCCGCGCTGCGGCGCAAGGACGACCAGACCGAACGTTATCTCGCCGCCCTTGGCAATCCGCATATTCAGATTCTCGGCCACCCCCGCGGCCGGATTTACAATTATCGTTCCGGTTTGCGCGCGGATTGGGAAACGGTCTTCCGCGAGGCGACCCGTCTCGATAAAGCGGTGGAAATCGACGCTTACCCCGATCGGCAGGATCTGAACATAAGTCTGCTTAAAATCGCCAAACGTTGCGGAACCCGAATTTCCATGGGCACAGACGCGCACCATCCATGGCAATTGGAATTCATCGATCTCGCCCTCGCTGCGGCGTTGGCGGCAAAAATTCCGCCGGAACGGATCGTGAATTTTATGCCGTTAAAGGAACTTCGCGCCTGGATCGACAAGGTGCGGGTCGCAGAAGCTCGCCGCACGCGCACGAACCGAAACGATAAATGTTCGGCAAGGAGTGCTGACTCTTGCCGCAATGTCGCGAAATTAACGCGCACACGCATTCCTTCGCATCTGCGCCAGCGGCCTTCCGCGAATTAGCGACAAGGAGGAATCGTCATGTCTGGGAAACATGGATCATTTGTCGCCAATTCAATCAGCCTGCTGAAACAAACGTTTTCGGAATGGCTGGACGACAAAGTACCTCAGCTGGGAGCTGCACTCGCCTACTACACTGTGTTCTCGCTCGCGCCACTGGTTCTCTTGCTCCTGGCAATCGTCGGTTTCCTTTTCCGCAACGATCCCGCCGGGGCCTGGCAAAAAGTGACGGAACAAATGAGCTACTTTTTGGATAAGAGCGCCATCGATGTAGTCCAGGGTATCGCCCAGAAAGCGTCGCAACCGAACAAGGGTGTGCTGGCGACAGTCATTGGAATTTTGCTGGCCCTTTTCGGCGCCAGCGGCGTCTTTGGCCAGTTGCAAGATGCGCTCAACACCATTTGGGGCGTAAAGACCAAACCTGGCGTCGGCATCATGGGATTCATACGTTCGCGTTTTCTCTCCTTCGCCATGGTCGCCGGCGTTTGTTTTTTACTGCTGGTTTCGCTCGTGCTCGAAAGCCTCCTCAAAAGCTTTAGTCACTACGTCCAGGCAATGCTTCCCGGCGGAATCGTCATCGCACTCGTCGTTTATTCAACCTTCGATCTCGCGGTCGTCGTTCTGCTTTTTGCCTCTATTTTCAAATTTCTGCCGGACGTGAAAATTCAATGGCGCGACGTCTGGATCGGCGCGGTCATGACGGCGATATTTTTTGCGATCGGGAAATGGGCGCTCGGCCTTTATCTGGGTAGCGGAACGGCGGCGTCCGCTTATGGAGCCGCGAGCTCGTTAATCACGCTCCTGCTTTGGATTTACTACTCATCGCAAATCTTGCTCTTTGGCGCTGAGTTCACGCAGGTTTATGCCGCCCGGGCCGGTCGAGCATTCGTTCCCGACAAATACGCTGTGCCGGTGTAGCGAAGCGATCTGCTGTTGTGGCAGGGGCGTCGCCTGCATCGTTTTCAATCTGCAGCCGACACGGCTGCCGCTACAGGTTCCTCCCGCGTGATCGGGAAGCGTTTGCTTGAGCGATAACGCCAGATCGCGAATGCGACAAAGAGCAGATCAGCGATGACGAAAGTTCCGACGTAGGTTTCGCCGCCGATGCCAAAACCGTAGCTGTGCAATCCTTTTCCGAGAACGAAGTTGACGCCGTACCACGCCATCAAGACCGCGAGAAAACAAACCACGCTCGCGACGACGAGACCGAATTCGGTCCACCAACCGGCGAGCCGTCCATGCAAAGTTGTGATGTAACAGAGTAGCGCAATCAGAGCCCAGGTTTCCTTTGGGTCCCAACCCCAGAATCTTCCCCAGGAATAATTCGCCCACACCCCGCCGAGAATGGTGCCCGCGGCAAGAAGGAGAACGCCCAGTTGCAGCACGCGATAGAGCCAGAAATGCATGGGCGCATCTGCCCGCGCCCCGCGCGGATTGCGCGCATAACGGAAGAGTAAAATGTGACCGAAAGCACAAGCCAGAAGAAAAGCCGCATAACTAAGGGTGATCGTCAGTACATGAATCGTTAGCCAAAAATTATCACGCAAAACAGGAACCAGGGGATCGATGCTTGCCGGCATCGCGATCGGCATTTGATGAACGAGCAAAAGCGCGACCAGCGTGGCCGGCAACGATGCCAGCAAATAGATCGGCGTGCGATATCGGGCAAAAAAGATCATCCCGAAAAATGATGCGGCGAAGGAGACCCAGATGATCGACTCATACATGTTCGTTACCGGCGGGCGGCCGCCGATCAGGCAGCGCAACACAATTCCAGTGCCATGAAAGGCCAGGCCGACGAGCGCGATGACGACGCCAAAATTGCGCAAGACACGCCCGCGCTTGCGCAGATGCGCAATCAGCAAGGTAAGAAACCCGATTCCGTAAAACCAAATGGCGCGGTAAAATCCATCGAAATGGTTATAGAAATATTCCAACCGCAGATTGGATTCTGTGGGATAGATCGATGGCGAAAGTGCGCGAAACTTTTCCCGCAACAGATGGGCCGAGCGACTGAACTTGAAAGAATTGGCCTCGCTGTAAGAGGTCATCATTTCCTGCAAAGACACCCCGGCAGGGGCGAATTGCGACTCATTATAGTAAGAAGCGATGGCCGAAGGCGCGGGCGGCGCCCATGGATCCGTTTCTTTTCTTGGCGACGGCACGATCAACAGCGCGCTCCCGTCGATCACCCGCGCGAAAAGCACCAGCCGATCGTTGACACTCAAGGCTTCCTGCTGCAACCGATCGAGCGGTTTCTCGGCCCGCTTGCGCTCGTGCGCCTCGTTCGCGATCTGCGGCAATGTGGCCGCCTCGCTCAATTGCGCAAAAGAAAAACGGCGCTGTGTTTTCTCCAGGCCAAGCTGCTCTTTTAGTTCGCCGAAGGAGACCAGCACCATCGGCTCCTCTTTCCAATCGCGCGTTTCCAGCACGGCTGAGAGAAGAAAATCATTCGGCGTCCAACGGCGCCCGGCTTTGTCCGTATAACTCGAGCGCCCAGTCAGCTGAATTAACGTCTGCCTCGCGAAGGTATCGATCGGTTTGCGGCGGCCATTATCTTGAATCGCGAGCAGGCCGAATTCCTTGAAATCCAAGCTGCGCGTGTCAGGCGTGACGGGCTGCTGGGCGCGGCCGAGCCCTGCCGTGAGCAGCAGTACAATCAAAGCCGGGACGCAGGAGAAGGGACGCATGCGCAGACAATCTAACTAGGGTCGAGGAGCGCGACAAATTGGATAGTGGAGCGATCAGAGCACGCCAATGGCGCGTGAGATCAGAACGATGACGATAGTCAACGAGATGCAGATTTGGGCCATGGTTAGAAGCTTGGCCCAGCGCGCCAGCAGCGGCGCGTCAGTCGGGCCAAAAGTCGAGCTTTGAGTTAGCGCGATAAAGAGATAATCGACAAAGCCTGGTCGCCAGCCGTCGATGTGAAAACGATCGCGCTCGATCTTTTCAATCTGCATTTGCGGAAAAACAAAGCTCCGGCTGCCGAATTCGCGCCTTTGCTGGCGAAGGGTCGGCCCACCGCCGTCCAACCGCCAGTACCAAAGGGCGAAGACGAGTACGTTGGTTAACCACAGCTCCGCCCCGGAAGACAACAGCGCGACCGGTGCTGTTTTGTGTGAGGGCACGGCGGCGACCAGCAAGCCGACCGATGCGATCAGCGCCAGGGTGATGACGCTGCTGATGATGATGCCAAGCGTGCGGTTTAAGGAGTGTTTGCCCATGCGATGCGCGACAACCGTGGGCGCGATCAAAACTACGATGAATACGGGAAGCGCCCATTTCGGGCCGACAATCAAAGCCCTTGGCAACGCGACATAAATTCCACCAACGGCGAGCAACGCCAGCACCGCCTGCCAACGCGGTTCCGGCTTGTCGATTTTCACGACCGGTTCGACCACGTCACCGGTATAGCACGCGTCGATTGATTCGCGAATCTCGATCGGTCGCCAAGAGTCTGCCCGCTAACATTCACCCGAAACCTCAAATCACGTCAAGCTGACTGGAAACGTGGCAGAGGCGATGTTAAACACGTCAATAATGCGCTACACCTTTGCCGCGGCAATTCTTCTTGCGGCGCTACGAATTGTCGGCGCGAGCGATTATCCCGCGCCGGCGGAAAGCGATTACACGATTCGCGATTTCAGGTTCACCAGTGGCGAAACGCTACCGGAGTTACGCCTGCATTACCGTACCCTGGGAAAGGCTGAGAAAGATACGCAGGGAAAAACGGCGAACGCAGTGCTGGTCATGCACGGAACGACTGGAAGCGGCGCGCAATTCATTCGCCCGGAGTTTGCCGGCGAGCTTTTCGGCGGTGGCCAACCGCTCGATGCCACTAAATTTTTCATCGTCTTGCCGGATGGAATTGGTCACGGCAAGTCGAGCAAGCCGAGCGATGGTTTACGTGTGAAATTTCCGCGCTACGGCTACCGCGATATGGTCGACGCGCAATATCGATTACTGACTGACGGGCTCGGGGTGAATCACGCGCGGTTGGTGATGGGAACGTCGATGGGCGGAATGCAGACCTGGCTCTGGGGCGAAATGCATCCCGATTTTATGGACGCGCTTATGCCGCTGGCAAGTTTGCCCACGCAAATTTCCGGACGGAACCGCGCCTGGCGTCGCATTATCATCGATGCCATCCGCAATGATCCGGGATGGAGCGGTGGCGAATACAAAATGCAACCGCCGAGTCTGCGCACTGCCGCCGAAATGCTTTGGTTCATGAGCAGCAACCCCCCGTTGCGACAAAAAGAAGCGCCCACACTCGCGAAAACGGATGAAGTTCTGGATGAGTTCATCGCCGACATCGTGAAGGCCGATGATGCCAACGATGTACTTTATGCGCTGGAAGCGTCGCGCGATTACGATCCCGGTCTAGATCTGGAAAAAATTCGCGCACCATTGCTGGCAATCAATTCCGCGGATGACCTGATCAATCCGCCCGAGCTCGGAATTCTCGAACGCGAAATCAAACGCGTCCCACATGGTCGTGCGCTCGTACTCCCGTTAAGTGAGAAAACGCGCGGTCACGGCAGCCATACCATCGCGGCATTGTGGAAAGATGAGCTCGTCCGTTTGCTGACGGAATCGGAAAAGTAATCGGGCTAATTCGGCCGCGGCTCGCACCGGCGAGTTACTTTGCCGGGACCCAGGCAGCTGGTTCCTCATAGCCCTGCCGACTGTCGCGCGGGGTTACGGTCGGGCCCTCCGCCGGGACATTGTAGGCAACGAGTGGACCTTGATTGGCGCAACTCGCGAGGCCAAGAGCAAGGCCGCCGAGAAGCATCAAACGGAACATTTTCATTGGTAATATCATGATGCTTCATTTGCTTGCCTTCTCGCAACATGAATCCTGACGCCTTCTCGGACTGGAAAATTCCTCAGTTCGCAAATAAGGTACTGTTTCGCGATGGATCGAAGGTTTAAAATCGCAGTGATCTGTTTGTTGGCGGTCACTCTTTCCAGCTGCATTTCCCCCAACCCGAGTTCGGAAGTAATGGTGGATACAAACGCGAAAACGAAACAGGCATTGCCGGGTGAACCGCAGAATGTCGTCCCGCTCCCCCAAGCCCCCATTGGCTCCGAACCCTCCATTGGCTCCCACTAGCAAGATCGCGCCTGACTGCGGCGACGTCTAAGTCGCCAACGTTTGTATTTTGCTTAGTTGTACGACTTAGGAGTCGCCACCCGCGGAGTTGCATAAGCGAAGCGAAATTTACTAGCGCTTCTTTGAATGGAAGCCTTTGGCGGAAAAGGTTATCTATGAGATAACTCGGAATGCGCACCTGGGTTTGTTCTCTCTTTTTTACTATTATCATCGGCGGCGGACAAATCGCTTCGGCTGATGCGCCTTTCGATATCGTCATCAAAGGCGGGACCGTCTACGATGGCACCGGCGGGGAAGGCC